>ERZ1740067.1262-NODE-1262-length-17782-cov-6.735319_pt1 | contig 17782 bp, 16 predicted proteins | sample MGYA00581736_ERZ1740067 | MGnify/ENA primary metagenome ERZ1740067 (study PRJEB43018, sample SAMN04849236) | marine metagenome | isolation source: floating plastic debris | place: Pacific Ocean | collected 2008-08-27 | study: EMG produced TPA metagenomics... | reverse complement strand
GTCACCGGCATGGAAAACTTGTCCCACACGGCTAGATTGTGTTCCGCCTTGTACCACTGGGGGATCCAGTAGTGCCCGGCCCGCAGTACCCGGTCGAGGCTGCGGGCGGCGGTCACCAATTCGTCGCGGGACTGCGCTTCCGTCACCTTGTCTATGAGGGCGTCAACCGCCGGGCTGGAAATGCCGGCCAGATTGCGACTGCCCTCCTCGGCGGCCGCTTCCGAGCCCATGAAGGCCCGCAACTCCACGCCTGGTGTGGCGCGCATGGAAAAGCGCCGCGTGATGATGTCGAAATCAAAGTCCTTTAGTCGTTCTTCAAACTGCGCCGCATCGACCTGGCGAATTTTTGCGTCGATGCCCAAAAGGCTGAGGTTCTTGATGAAAGGCTGCAGCACCCTTTCAAAGGTCGGCGTATCACTCAGGAATTCGAGTGTGAATACCTTGTCATCTGCATTCTTGAGAACGCCATCGCGCACTTCCCACCCAGCGTTCGCCAGTATGTCGCGCGCGGTCTTGAGCTGGCGGCGGTCCTGCCCAGACCCGTTGGAGATCGGCGGCAAATAGACATCCTCAAATACGCCGTCCGGCACGTCACCGCGAAAAGGTTCAAGCAGAGCAAGCTCGGCAACTCCCGGAGCCCCGATTGCCTTCATCTCTGAGTTCTCGAAATAGCTGTGCGTACGCTTGTAGAGATCATGAAAATGCTGGCGGTTGGTCCATTCGAAATCAAACGCATGGCTCAAAGCCTGCCGCACCTGCGGATCAGACAGATGGGCACGGCGCGTATTGATGAACCAGCCCTGCGTGCCGGAGGGGCGATTGTCCTTGGTTACAAGCGTCACCACGCGGCCATCAACCACGGCGGGAAAGTCGTACTTGGTGGCCCAGAAGCGGGAGGTAAACTCTTCGCGGAATTCATATTCTCCGGACTTGAATGCTTCAAACCCTGCCGTCCGGTCGCGGAAATACTCGAACCGGATTGACCCGAAATTGAAATGCCCCGTGTTGACGGGCAGATCCTTACCCCAATAGTCCGTGTTCAGACTATGTGTGACAGTTCGCCCTTGCTTGACGTCGCTGACCTTGTAGGGGCCACTGCCAAGGGGTGGCTCAAGGGTCGATGCCGAAAAATCAGTCTGCGTGTAGAAGGCCTTGGACAGAATTGGCAGTTCTGCGACCGTAAAGGGGAGATCACGCACAAGATCGCCTTCAAACGTGTACAGCACCGTGCGCTCATCCAATGCTTCGGCTGAAACCACATCGCGAATGGCGGTGGTCAGGTGCGGATGACCTTCTTCTTTCAAAAGGCCAAACGTGAAGGCGACATCTTCGGCAGTCGCCGCGCTGCCGTCATGAAAAGTGACATTGTCGCGCAGACGAAATGCGACAGACATCTTGTCGGGCGCAATAGCTGCCGCTTCTGCGGCGAGCCCGTACATGGAGTCCGGCTCATCCCAGGCGCGCGTCATCAATGTATCAAAGTTGAGCCGCATACCGTGGGCGCCCGAGCCCCTCAGCACAAAGATGTTGAGCGTATCGAAGGTTAGGAAGCCTTGATTGAGATAGGCCTCTGATGGTGACAGTCGCAGCTCGCCGCCCTTTGGCGCGTCCGGATTGGCGTATTCAAAGTGCTGAAAGTCAGCCGGATATTTGAGGTCGCCAAAGATCGAAATGCCGTGCCGCCACTCGCCCCCATTGGGGGCAAGGTTCTGTGCTTCATCCTGTGCACTGGCCGGGAAGGCTGCACTCAGACTGAGGGCCGCTGCGAAAACAGACGCTCGGGCGATCATTCCGCCACCTCGCCTGCTGCCTGATTGGCTGCCTGCTTCGCGACGAACCCTTCCTCATACCACCAGACATCCGGGAAACCGCCGGCGGGTGCAAAGTTCGGCAATGTGTCCGGCAGACCAAACCGATCCCACCGGGCGGTGCGCAGCGGGCTCCACCATTGCGGCAGCACGTAGTGGTTCCACAGCAACACGCGATCCAGTGCCCGCGTGGCTGCAATCAGCGTTTCGCGATCCGGTGCAAAAATGATGGCGTCGATCAGCTTGTCGATGGCCGGGTCCTTGATGCCGATGGTGTTGCGGCTGCCTTCAATATCCGCGCTCTCAGAGCCCCAGAAGTCCCGCTGCTCATTGCCCGGCGAAAGGGACTGCGCGAACCCGTCCACAATAACGTCGTAATCGAACTCTTCCTCGCGGGCCTGGTACTGAGCTGAATCCACAACGCGGATCGTCGAGACAACGCCCAGACGTTCAAGACTTTGCTTGTAAGGCAGCACGACGCGTTCAAATGTTGGCGTCCTGAGAAGGAACTCAAACTCCATCTTCTCACCGCTCTCGTTGTTCGTCAGTACACCGTCCTGAATGGACCATCCGGCTTCTTCAAGAAGTGCCGTAGCCTTGCGCAGATTAGTCCGGACGGTGCGTGTGTCGCCGTTGACGGGGTTCTCATAATCCGCGGTGAAGACTTCGTCTGGAATCTGTCCGCGCAGCGGTTCCAGGATTTCCAGTTCCTTGGGTCCCGGCAAGCCGGTGGCTTCGAGTTCGGACCCTTCAAAGAAAGAGTCCGTGCGCGTGTACTGGTCAAAGAAGATATTCTTGTTCATCCACTCAAAGTCAAAGGCCAGGTTGAAGGCCTGACGCACACGTGGATCAGAAAATTTGTCCCGCCGCGTATTGAAGACGAAGGCCTGCATGGGTGCGGCCTGATCTGTCTTGAAGGTCTGCAGGACAACACGGCCATCCTGCACGGCGGGGAAGTCGTACTCCGTCGCCCACCGCTTGGCGCTGTTTTCTGCGCGGAAGTCGTAACGGTCGCCTTTGAAGGCTTCGACCATGGCGGTCTCATCGCGATAGTACTCGATGATCAACCGGTCAAAATTGTGCTTGCCGACATTCACCGGAAGATCGTTGCCCCAGTAGTCCTCCACTCGCTCAAGCACAATGCGGCGGCCTGGATCAACGTCAGCAATCTTGTATGGACCCGAGCCAAGCGGCGGCACCAGGGTGGACGAGGCGATGTCGCGACCCTCAGACCCATCCCAGTAATGCGCGGGCAAGACATAGAGCTGGCCCATGATGAGAGGCAATTCGCGGTTGCCGGTTTCATCAAAATCAAAGCGCACGCGATGGTCGCCCAACGCTTCCACCTTGGCCACATTCTTGTAGTAAGACGCGAAATGCGGATGGTTGGCTGTCAGCGCATTGAAGCTGAAGATGACGTCTTCCGACGTGAGCGGTTCGCCGTCATGCCAGCGGGCGGTGTCGTGCAGTTCAAACTCCACCCAGCCAAAATCATCCGGATACGTCACGGACCTGGCGATGAGACCATATTCGGCGCTGGGCTCGTCCATCGAATCAGCCATGAGCTGCTCATAGATGGCGGTGACGGCACCCGGCTTTCCCTTGATGATGAACGGATTGAGACTATCAAACGTCCCCGGTGTTGCCTGGCGCAGACGGCCACCCTTTGGGGCATCCGGGTTCACATAGTCAAAATGCGCATAGTCGCTGGCATATTTGGGATCGCCAATCAGCGACAGACCATTGGTTGTAAATGTCTCCTGAGCCTGCAAGGCGACCGGGGCTGCGAGCAGAAGCGCAGACACGGTTAGGCCTTTGAAAACATGATGGGCGGCGGTTGGCCACATGCGCATTGTGCTGAACCCGGACTGTTGGATGGATGATCGATAGTCGATACGCACATTGTGACGAAACTGCGCCGGATATGCGAGAGGCGGACCCTCGGTAAAGGGCCCGCCTCATCAAATTTCGGTGTTGTTACAGGAACGTAATGCGGCCCAGACGCAGTCCTACTGGGACGTCTCCGTACCCGGGCGACCGTTGCGCTCTGGCTCATCGCCCCCACCTGATGACGTTGCCGGGGCTGCTTCAGCGGGAATAGCTTCCTCCGCCGTCGCCTCAGCTGCAGCCTCTTCAGGGGCCGCCGGAGCCGCAGGAACTGCCGGGCGGGCAAATGGCGTCGGGGCCTGCGCTGCCAGATAGACCATGATGGCTGCCCGGTCTTCAGGCTTGTTCAGGCCTGCAAAGGACATAATGGTGCCGGGCACATACTCGCTGGGCTTCTTGAGAAACGCATCCATCGTGTCCCAGTCCCAGATACCATCCATGCCGGCAAGCGCCCCGGAGTAATTGAAGTTGTCCAGGTGAGCCTTCTTGTCCCCCATGATGTTCCACAGGTTGGGCCCAATCTTGTTTTCGCCGCCGTCGCTAAAGGTATGGCAGGCAACGCAGCGGCGTGCGACGCGCTCACCACGGTCCACCGTTGCCATCGCAATCAAAGCCTCAATCGGCTGCTCAACCGGGGCTTCAGCTGCTGCGCCGCCCGTTGCGCCTTCTTCTTCCACGCCTTCGACAATAAAGGCCTTTTGTTCCGGTACCGTCGGTGCATAAAGCGTCGGGACCAGGAACATGCCGACACCCAGCAGCATCAGGAGCGATGCCAGGACGGCGCCTGCAACCTTGTTGAATTCAAAACTGTCCATGATGCTGCGTGTCCGGTGCTTATCTTGTTTGACGTATGAGGCGCGTGACGCTCAGGCGGGATATAGAAGCCGCGCACATGAAAAAAGCACCATGGCGCGGAGAGCCGCAGACTACCCGCTTCCGGTTTTGCCGGGCAAGACGTATAAGCGCCGGAAACAAGGGTCAGATGCGCGCATTTGGCCGTTCATGGCCCCAAAAGCGCGGCGAAGCGTCGCATTGGGGGCAAGGCCGGTCGATTTCGTCAGTTCCGCACGATCTGGCACCCTGTCCGCCTACAAGGATTGCTGCCGATTCAATGACAACCTCGCATGACACCCTCCGCCCGCTTCTGGTGATTCCCGCCCGCATGGCCGCCGCACGGCTGCCGGGTAAACCGCTCCTGGACATTGGCGGCAAGCCGATGATCGTCCGGGTATGGGAGATCGCCATGAACTGGGCAGATGGTTTCGCGGGCGCACAGGTCCTGGTGGCGGCAGGCGATCAGGAAATCGTTGATGCCATTCATGCTGCAGGCGGCGAAGCGGTTCTGACCGATCCGGACCTTCCATCCGGCACGGACCGGTGCTGGGCGGCTGCCGAGAAAGTGGACCCGGAGCAAAACTTCAATGTCGTGGTCAACCTTCAGGGTGACCAGCCGGTATTCGACCAAGAGATTCTCACAGCCGTCCTGACGCCGATGGGTGATCCTGACGTGGACATCGCCACGCTGGCGTCTGTCATCATTGATGACCGTGAGCGGGACAACCCCAACGTCGTGAAGCTGGTGCCGAGTTTCACTGTGCCGGACGTCCCTATCGCCCGGGCGCTCTATTTCACCCGTGCTACGGCACCCACCGGCGATGGGCCGCTCTACCATCATGTGGGCATCTATGCGTTCCGCCGGGATGCGCTGAAACAGTTTGTTGCGCTGCCGCCATCCCCTCTTGAAGTGCGCGAGAAGCTGGAACAGCTACGCGCCCTTGAACATGGTATGCGTATGGATGCCGCCATCGTTCCGCAAGGCACGCGAATCGGCGTCGACAGCCCGGAGGATCTTGAGCGGGTGCGTGCCTACTTCAACAACGAGAAGAACTCATGAGCGCCGACACCACAATCGTCTATCAGGGCGAACCAGGAGCCAACTCGCAGATCGCCTGCAATGAAGTGTTTCCGGATATGACGCCGCGCGCCTGCGCTACCTTTGAGGAAGCCTTCGCCGCCATTGCTGATGGCGAGGCGCGCCTTGGCATGATCCCTATCGAGAATTCGCTCGCCGGCCGCGTCGCGGACATTCATCACCTGTTGCCGGATTCCGGCCTCTACATCATTGGCGAGCACTTCCTGCGTATCCGCTTTGCCCTGATGGCGCCCAAGGGCGCGAAGCTGCAGCACATCAAGACCGCGCAAAGCCACGTCATGGCGCTGGGCCAATGCCGCCAGACGCTGAACTCCCTTGGCATTTTGGGGCAGGTTGCCGCCGACACCGCAGGCTCCGCCCGCCAGGTCGCGGAGCTCGGCGACATGACCCATGCCGCGCTGGCAACGCCAGAGGCCGCCGACATTTACGGCCTCGATATTCTCAAGACCGACATGGAAGACGCGGACCACAACACGACGCGCTTCTTGATCATGGCGGCGGAGCCCGACGACGCCACGCCGGAAGAAGAACCGGTGATTACCAGCTTTATTTTCCGTGTACGGAACGTCCCGGCGGCACTCTACAAGGCTATGGGCGGTTTTGCGACGAACGGCGTCAACATGACGAAGCTGGAGAGCTATCAGGTTGCGGGCTCCTTCAACGCCACGCAGTTCTACGCGGACATTGAAGGCCACCCGGACCGCCGCAATGTGCGGCTGGCGCTGGAAGAACTGCAGTTCTTCTGCAGCGAACTCAAGATACTGGGCATCTACCCGGCCAGCGAGTACCGCGCGCAGATCGCGGACAGCTAACCTTCGTCAACCCAGCTCTTGATGAGCTGGTGCGCAATGGCAAAAGGCGGCGGGACCCAGAAACCCTTGTCCTGCCCGGCCAGCACGGCGCGCAGGTCGTCACGGGAGAACCAGCGGGCTTCTTCCAGTTCGACACCGTCCACGGTGATTTGTTCTGTCTCGGCTTCCGCGTGGCAGCCGATCATCAGCTGTGACGGGTATGGCCAGGGCTGGGTCGAGTGATAGCGCACATTGTGAACCGCGACACCGGCCTCTTCCATCATCTCGCGGGCCACCGCTTCTTCAATGGACTCGCCAGGCTCAATGAAGCCAGCAAGCGATGAGAACATGCCCTTGGGGAACATAGGCTGGCGGCCCAGCAGCGCCATGTCGCCACGGGTCGCGAGCATGATCGCGACAGGGTCCGTCCGCGGAAAATGCTCGGCCCCGCAATTCGGGCAGACCCGCTTGTAGCCCGCTTCGGCCATACGGCTGGGATGGCCGCAGGCGGAGCAATAGCCGTGGCGCAGGTGCCAGTCGATCATGCTCTTGCCCTGAGCCATGATGGCCAGTTCGCCGGAGGTGATTTCACCCTTCATGGCGAGGCCGCGTAAATCTTCAAATTCGCCCATGCCGTTGAGGGGGCCATTCTCGGGATTTTCACCGAAGGTCACGTCTGTGGCGAAGAGCGCCCGGCCGCGCTTGTTGATGCCGAGCAGGACTGTTGTCGACGCCGGGTTCATTAGCGGTTTCACCATTTCAGGCGGCATCCAGGCAATGTCCTTGCCTTCGCTGGGCGCTGCTTCCGGCAGCACGAACGGCATCAGCTTGTAGAAAGGCACATAGCGGCTTTCCGGGTCCTCCATCTTGCCTTTCAGCCAATCCTCGTCGTTGCGCTTGTCGCTCACACGATCCAGGGGGTTGTTGGCAAAGATGTTGGGGTTGGGTTCAAGCGCCATTTTCGGCCTCTTTTGGATGGAAAGTGTCTGTTTCGGGCGGAAACCTGCCACGGCTGAGATTTGCGGGCAAACTTTGCGATTTGCCGGGGCTGATTGCTGTTGTGCGGCTTGCCTTAGGCCCCCTTGGGTCTGATATAGTGCGTCCGGGAGGTTGGCGGCGGACAAGTCCCTCGCCAACCCGGTCAGATCCGGAAGGAAGCAGCCGTAACGAGTTCGGCTTGGGTCGTCTGTCCAGCCTCCCACTTTTCTGCCCCTCCTCACAGGATTGCCGCCACCGCTCATGACGCCCCCCTCCGACACACATGTTGACGATACGGGGCGGGAGAGCGAAGAGCCGAATCTGGGGATGAACGCCGACGACGCGGGGTTTGATCTGATGGGCGGCGAGGCCAAGGAGCCTGCCAAGCCTGCTGAGTATCAGGTTCTTGCCCGTAAATACCGTCCCCAGACCTTCGATGACCTGGTCGGCCAGGAAGCGATGGTGCGCACCCTGGGCAACGCCTTTGCAACCAACCGCATTGCGCACGCCTTCATTCTCACCGGCGTGCGCGGCATCGGCAAAACCACGACTGCCCGCATTCTGGCGCGTGCCCTGAACTATGAAGGTGACGGCATAGATGGTCCGACCATCGACATGCCGACGCTTGGTATCAACTGCCAGGCCATCATGGAATCACGCCATCAGGACGTGATGGAGATGGACGCAGCGTCGCGCACGGGTATCGGCGACATTCGTGAGATCATCGAAAGCGTGCGCTACGCGCCAACGTCGGCGCGCTACAAGGTCTACATCATTGACGAAGTCCACATGCTGTCGAACGCAGCCTTCAACGGGCTGCTGAAGACGCTGGAAGAGCCGCCGGCGCATGTGAAGTTCATTTTTGCGACGACGGAAATTCGCAAGGTGCCGGTGACGGTGCTGTCGCGCTGCCAGCGCTTTGATCTTAGGCGGCTTGATGCAGACGCCATGAGCACGCATCTGTCGAACATCGCGGGCAAGGAAGGCGTCAGCGTTGACGAAGGCGCGCTGGCCCTGATTGGCCGTGCCGCTGAAGGCTCGGTGCGTGACGGCCTGTCGCTGCTGGACCAAGCCATTGCCCACGGCACACAAGGCGAGACGATTTCAGCGGACAGCGTGCGCACCATGCTCGGCCTTGCAGATCGTGGCCGCGTCTTTGATCTCTACGAGCATGTGATGAAAGGCGATGTGGCGACTGCGCTTGGCGAGCTTGCAGCCCAGTATCAGGATGGCGCCGACCCGGCTGTTGTCATTTCAGACATGGCAGAGCTGACCCACTGGCTCACGCGGCTGAAGCTTGTTGAGAAAGCTGCAGACGACAAGACGGGCGCCGACATGGACCGTTCGCGTGGCCTTGAGATGGTGGCAAAGCTCTCCGTCAAGTCACTGGCGCGCACATGGCAGATGCTGCTCAAAGGCCTCGGCGAAGTTGAACGCGCGCCGTGGCCGCTTGCGGCGGCTGAGATGGTTCTGGTGCGCCTGGCCTATGCGGCAGATCTTCCGTCACCGGAGGAACTCATCAAGAAGCTGCAGAACACCCCGGCGCCTGCGGGCGGTACAGCGCCACGTAGTGCGGCTTCCGCAGGCGGTGGCAGTTCAGCTGCAATGTCTGCGAGTACAACAGGGTCGCCGGTCCGCGTCGCGCCATCCGTGCCACAATCAGGTCCGACCATGGCTCAGACGGCCGAACAGGCTGATCAAGCGCCCGCGATGCAGCTGCAGCGGTTTGAAGATGTGGTCGCCCTCGCCGAGCAGCGGCGCGACGTGATGCTACAGAATGCTCTGGAGCATGACGTTCAACTGGTGAATTTCGCGCCGGGCCGTATCGAACTTGCGGTGCTCAGAGGCGGCGGCGAAATCATTCAGGAACTATCGCGTAAACTTTCGTCCTGGACCAATGAACGCTGGTTCGTGACGCAGGCAAAACGTGATGCTGAACCGGTTCAGCCGACCATCGGCGAGAGCAGGAGAACAGCCCGCGAAACACAGATGCAGGCGATCAGGCAGGAGCCGCTGGTCAAGGCGGCCCTTGAAGCGTTTCCTGGTTCCGAGATCGTCGAGGTGCGTGATCTGGGGGCCGACGCGGCGGCAGAAGCTGCCAACACGCCGGTTCCGGTAGACGGTGATGACGTGTCGGACGACGATATTTTGGACGACGATGCGCCGAGTACAGAGGATTTTATCTGATGAAGAACCTCACCGGCCTGATGAAGCAGGCGCAGGAAATTCAGGCCCGCATGGGCGAGATGCAGGAGCGTGTCGCGGCGCTTGAAGTGGACGGCACCTCCGGCGCCGGCCTCGTAACCGTGACCCTTAAAGGCAAAGGCGACCTCAAAGGCATCAAGATCGACCCGAGCCTGATGGTTGCCGACGAGGTGGAAATTCTCGAAGACCTGCTTGTGGCGGCCCACGCGGACGCCAAGGCGAAGCTGGATGACAAGCTGCAGGAAGAAATGAAGTCGATCACGGGCGGCATGCCGCTGCCGCCGGGCTTCTCGCTTTAGGCCCGCGCGCACGGCATGGTGGGGCATTCTGCAGGAACGGAGATCGAGCGGTTGATACAGCTGCTCGCGCGGCTGCCGGGTCTTGGACCAAGATCGGCCCGCCGGGCAGCCCTGCAACTGCTGTCCAAAAAAGAAACGCTCATGCGCCCGCTGGCCGATGCCATCAGCGAGGCTGCGGACCATGTGCTGACCTGCTCCATCTGCGGCAATCTTGATACGCAGGACCCATGCTCCATCTGCACTGATAAGCGGCGGGATGCGGGCGTCATTTGCGTTGTGGAACATGTGGCGGATCTGTGGGCCCTGGAACGCGCCGGGGCCAATTCAGGGCAATACCATGTGCTTGGCGGCACCTTGTCCGCCCTTGATGGCGTGGGGCCCGATGACCTCAACATTGCGGGCCTCGTCAACCGCACCATGACGGGCGACATCCGTGAAGTCGTTCTGGCGGTCAACGCCACCGTTGATGGGCAGGCGACCGCTCATTACATCATGGATCAACTCGAGGGCTCCGGGGCCAATGTCAGCCAGGTGGCCCATGGGGTGCCGGTCGGCGGCGAGCTCGACTATCTGGATGACGGCACGCTGGCCGCAGCCATGAAAGCAAGACGGCCCTTCTAAGCGCAAACAAACAGGGACAATCACAATGGCGCAGCAATACGAGAAACTCGACGACCGGCTGCGCAAGGTGATTGATGCGCAGCATATCTTCTTCACGGCGACAGCCGCTGAGGGAACCCGCATCAACATCTCGCCGCGCAGCACCGAGTGGTTCCGCGTGGTAGACGACAACACCGTGCTCTATCTGGACCAGACCGGCAGCGGCAATGAAACCGCGGCGCATCTGCCTGTCGATGGCCGGATGACCATCATGATGTGTTCGTTCGATGCGGCACCGATGATCCTGCGGCTTTACGGCAAGGGGGACGTCATTCCCTACACGCACGCGGACTATGAGGCGCTCAAGGCGGTGCATTTTGACGGCAAAGAACCCGCGGGTGCCCGGCAGATTGTCCGTCTCAATTTTGACCTTGTGCAGACATCCTGCGGCTATGGCGTGCCGCACTTTGCCTTTGAGAGCGAACGCGACACGCTGACCAAATGGGCTGAAGGCAATTCACCTAATGAGATGCGCGCCTACCGGGCAAAGAAAAATGCAAAAAGCCTTGATGGCCTTGTCACCTGGGCAGCAGACGACGCCGAGTAACGCGTGGGGCGGACAGCTTTTCTGCCCACCCCACTTGATACAAAGCTACTCCGCGGGTGCTGCCGTACTGCTTTTCGAATCCCAGTACTCCCGCGTTTTGCGGAAGACGAACGGGCCTAGAATAAGCAGACCGATCAGGTTGGGTAGCGCCATCATGGCATTCAGTGTGTCCGCGATGAGCCAGATGAGGCCCAGGTCGAACACAGCACCGACTGGAATCGCCAGCACCCAAACGACGCGGTAGGGCCAGATGGCATTTTCACCGAAGAGATACTGCACCGATCGTTCGCCGTAGTAGCTCCAGCCCAGAACTGTGGTGAAGGCGAAAACAGCCAGTGCGATCGCAACGATCTCATCACCTGCCGACAGCGTCGCCGCAAAGCCGGAGCTCGTGAGCGCGGCGCCGGTCTCGCCCGACAACCACATGCCTGAGGTAATGATCACCAAACCCGTCATTGTACAAACGATGATGGTGTCGATGAACGTACCAAGCATGGCAATATGCCCCTGCCGCACCGGATTGTCGGTCTGAGCTGCCGCATGGGCGATGGCGGCCGAGCCAAGCCCGGCTTCGTTAGAAAACACACCACGGGCGACACCGAACCGAATCGCAGCAGCAACGGTCGCCCCGGCAAACCCGCCGGCGGCCGCAACCGGCTCGAAGGCGTATTGGAAGATCAGACCAAAGGCTTCCGGAATGGCAGCATAGTTGATCGCCAGAACCACCAGTGCCGTCCCCACATAAAGCAGGATCATCAATGGAACGAGCGCACCAGCTACATCAGCTATTCGCTTGATGCCGCCGATAAGGACTGCGCCGACGATCACCATCATAATGATGCCAGTCACCAATGGGTCGACACCGAAGCTGGAATCCAGTGCCTGTGCAACCGAGTTGGATTGAACGCCATTGCCGATGCCGAAGGCTGCTATGGACGCAAAGAGGGCAAATGCCACTGCCAGAACTTTGCCGAGCGCCGGGAACTTTTCGCCGACACCATCCCGCAGGTAGTACATTGGGCCACCCACATGCATACCTCGGTGGTCTACTTCGCGGAAACTGACGGCGGCTACTGCTTCTGCATACTTGGTGGCCATGCCGATCAGGGCGATGACCCACATGTAGAACAAGGCACCCGGACCACCCAAAAAGATGGCCGTAGCAACGCCGGCGATGTTGCCGGTGCCGACCGTTGCCGCCATGGCAGTGGCCAGAGCCTTGCGGGGCGCGATGTCCCCCTCGCCCAGCCGGCTGGGCACAAGCAACAACCCGAATGCATGGAACAGCTTTCTCAGAGGCATGAACAGCAGTCCTGCCATAAGGAATACGCCGGTTGCGCCGATCAGAATGAGCATGGGCACGCCCCAGACGATCGAATTCACCTGGCCGACCAGTGTCTCCAAGGACTCCATGAATTACTCCCCCGCTAAAAGATCGCGCTGCCCCTCAGGCGGCACGAGTTGACCCGTTTCATCTTCGCCGATGTCTACGTCAGCGATGCGCTCCCCGCGCTTGGTGATCTTATCAGTGGAAACGCCGATCTGGCGAATATCTTCCTGCGCCTGCCCGAAATGGCGCGACAGCTTGGACACCCGGTCGTCCAGCCGGGTGACATCGGTCAGCATTCTTTCAACTTCCGCCTGAATCAGATGCGCCTGCTCGCGCATCTGGGCGTCCTTGAGCACCGCGCGGACTGTGTTGAGGGTCGCCATCAGCGTTGTCGGCGACACGATCCAGACCTTGGCCTTGAAGCTTGCATCGACGGTCGCAGGAAAATTGGCATGCAGTTCTGCGTAGACGGCTTCCGACGGCAGGAACATCAGGGCCGAGTCCGCTGTCTCGCCTGGGATGATGTATTTGGCGGCTATGTCGTTGACGTGCTTGAGCATGGAATCCCGGAAAAATCGCTTGGCCTTTGCCGTCTCATCATCCGTCTTGGCGTCGACAAGGGCACGATAAGACTCGAGAGGGAATTTTGAATCTACGGCGATGGAGCCGGGCGGGTTGGGCATCTTGATGATGCAGTCGGCGCGCGCTTTGTTGGAAAGGGTTTCCTGAAAGGCGTAGGCGGAAGGCGGTAGGGCGGCAGTCACCAGATCCTGCAACTGGATTTCACCGAAGGCGCCGCGCGCCTGCTTGTTTGCCAGAATATCCTGCAGACCGACCATCTGGCCGGACAGCTCGCCGAGCTTCTTCTGGGCTTCATCGATGAGCGCGAGGCGCGTGTGCAACTGGCTCAGGGTTTCTCCGGTCTTCTTGGTATTGTCTTCCAGACCGTCGCCCAGCCGCTTGGACACATTGTCCAGACGTTCATTGAGCGTCCGGCTCAGTTCAGCCTCCCGTTTGGCCTGGGCGTCGGACATGGCAGCCAGCCGGCCTGAGAGCTGAGACTGGGCGTCCATCAGACTGGCCAGCGCTTTTTCCTGAGCCTCGGCAGCTTTCAGGACGTTCTCCTGCGCGCTGTTATCCACAGGCCTGCGCAGGACAAAGGCCACGATCAGACCGCTGGCAAGGGCGGCTGCGACGGCAGCGGCAATGATGAGAAGCATGTCCATACGGCAGAAAACCTGAAGAAATTTGCGGGAATCGCACCCGGTTCTGTTCAGTATAGCGCCTCATGGCGAGTTGACGCGTGCCGCGCGCTCGCCTATCTGACCCCTCATGGCCATAAGAGAGATTGTGACAGCCCCCGACCCGCGCCTGAAACAGGTGTCTGAGCCCGTTGATCAGGTGGATGACGGCATTCGTGCGCTCATGGACGACATGCTAGAGACCATGTATGCCGCGCCGGGGATCGGCCTTGCAGCTATCCAGATTGGTGTACCCAAACGGGTGATCGTCATCGACCTTGCCCGTGACGGGGAAGAGCCGCAGCCGATGTATTTCGCCAATCCGGAAATCCTTGAAAAGGCAGACGAGACAGCCCCCTATGAAGAAGGCTGTCTGTCGGTGCCTGATCTCTATGAAGAAGTCGAACGTCCAGAAACATGCCGCCTGCGGTTCCTGGATTACCAGAACGAGCTACGCGAGATCGACTGTGATGGTCTTTTGGCCACCTGCATCCAGCACGAGATGGATCACCTCGAAGGCATTCTCTTCATCGACCATCTCTCCCGCATCAAGCGCTCGATGATGCTTAAGAAGCTGCAAAAGGCGAAGAAGCTCGCCGCGACGGCCTAACTCACACATTTTCGGGGGACCGGCATGACACTGCGCATTGCCTTTATGGGCACGCCGGACTTTTCCGTTCCCGCGCTGGCTGAACTCATCGCCGCTGGGCATGACGTCGTCGCTGTCTATTCCCAGCCGCCGCGCAAGTCTGGCCGCGGGATGACGGAAACACCGTCGCCCGTCCACGCATTTGCGCAGGCCCAGGGCATTAAGGTGCGCACGCCGGAAAAACTCAAAGGCGCTGACGAGCAGGCCGCTTTCCGGGACCTTGATCTCGATGTGGCGGTGGTGGCCGCCTATGGCTTGATCCTGCCGCAGGCCATTTTGGATGCACCGCGGCTTGGCTGCCTCAATATCCACGCCTCCCTGCTGCCGCGCTGGCGCGGCGCGGCGCCTATTCAACGGGCGATCATGGCGGGCGATGCCGAGACCGGCGTTGCCATAATGCAGATGGAAGCGGGCCTGGATACGGGGCCTGTGCTGCTGGCAGAGCGCACACAAATCGACGCAACGGAGACAGCGGGTGAACTGCATGACCGGCTGTCTTTGATCGGAGGGGGGCTGATGGTGCGCGCGCTGGCAGCCCTTGAGCGCGGATCGCTTGAAGCCACACCACAGCCAGAAGACGGTGTGACCTATGCGGCCAAGATCGACAAGGCTGAAGCACGCATGGACTGGTCCCGCCCGGCACCCGAGCTTGACTGTCACATCCGCGGCCTTGCCCCTTTCCCCGGTGCCTGGTGCGAGATGGAAAAAGACGGCAAGGCGCAGCGTGTGAAGGTGCTGCGAGCTCAACCAGTTGAGGCAAGCGGTACGGCGGGTGCGGCCCTGGACGATACGCTCACCATCGCATGTGGTACCGGAGCATTGAAACTGTTGCAGGTACAGCGGGCGGGCAAGGGTGTTCAGCAGGCAGACGAATTCCTGCGTGGGTTTCCGGTCGCGTCCGGCACGGTCCTGTCGTGACGCAGCGTTACAAACTCACGATTGAGTATGACGGCACGCCCTTTGTCGGATGGCAGCATCAGGACAATGGGCGCGGGGTGCAGGATGCTATTGCCGATGCTATTCGCGGGTTTTGCGGCGAGGACGTGACCGTTGCCGGTGCGGGACGAACCGACACAGGTGTTCATGCGCTTGGTCAGGTGGCCCATATCGACATTGCGCGGGAGACTGACGCGGATACCGTGCGGGACGCGCTGAACTATCATCTCAAGCCTGAGCCGGTTGCCATTCTCACCGTTGAGAAAGTGGGCGCGGACTTCGATGCACGTTTTTCAGCTATCAAGCGGCACTACCTTTATCGCATCGTCAACCGGCGGGCGCCGCTCACAGTGGACCGTCACCGCGCCTGGCAGGTGCCGGTTCATCTGGACGCCCGCCGCATGGATGAAGCTGCCCAGATGCTGGTTGGGAAGCATGACTTCACAACGTTTCGCGCGTCCCAGTGCCAGGCGGCATCGCCGGTCAAGACGCTGGATGCGCTGGATGTCCGACGCGAGGGCGAGGCGGTTGTGATTACGGCGCGGGCCCGGTCCTTCTTGCACAATCAGATCCGCTCCTTCGCCGGCACGCTTAAATCGGTCGGCGAAGGCAAGATGTCCGTCCGGGATGTCAGGCTGGCGCTGGAAGCACGGGACCGTTCACAGTGCGGCCCTGTCGCCCCGCCGGATGGGCTGTATCTGGTTCAGGTTGATTACGCCTGACGTCTAGAGATCAATGATCTCGACATCCGCTTCGTCGATGTCGCCGCCGAAAAATATCTTTCCCACGCGGGCAAAGCGCTCGGGACCATCGGTTGCCAGAAAACGCACCTGCCCCACCTGACCCTCAGGGGCTGCATGTGAGCCAAGGGCTGCCTTTACTGATTGGGCGGTCGTGCTGGCGGAATCAACCAGCGTCACGCCTTCAGGTAGTTCTGCACGGATGGTATCAGCGAGCACCGGAAAATGGGTACAGCCAAGTACCAGAGTGTCGGGGTGAATGGCCCCCGCGAACAGCGGCGCCAGGTAGCTACGCGCGGTTTCCCTTGTCGCGACATTTGACGTCCAGCCCTCTTCGGCGAGTGCCACAAAAACGGTGGCTGCAGCCTGTCTCACGTCAGCGTCAGGCGCGTGGGCCTTGATGGCTTTGGGATAGGCCCCGCCGCGGACCGTGCCTTCGGTGGCCAGCACGGCGATTCGGCCCGAAGCACTTGCGGCGACAGCTGCTTGAGCGCCCGGTTCAACCACACCGATGACCGGAACAGGGGCGAATTTCTTGGACAGTACAGGCGTGCCGACGGCACTCGCGGTATTGCATGCGATCACAAGCAATTTGATGTCCCGGGCGATGAGCGCGTCCGCAGCCTGGGCGGCATAGCGGACGACCGTGTCAGCGCTTTTCGTGCCATAGGGAAGTCGGGCCGTATCGCCAAGATAGAGCAGGTCTTCATCGGGCAGCAGGTCGTGAATGGACTTCAAGACGGTGATGCCCCCGACACCACTGTCGAACACGCCGATGGGTCGTGGGTCACCCACAGGGCTACGCCGGGCCAACGATGATCGTCGCGATGACCATACCGATGAAGAGGCTCAGGATCACATCGAGGGCGACAAATCCGATTGCCGTCATCGGCTGCGCGCCCAGCACTTCTCGGGCGATGGTCCAGCGATACCAGATCGCCGCAATGACCAGCCCGAGATTGATCATGATGACCATCCCAAAGGGAAATACACCGAGAAGGTAAAGCGCAAAGTTCGGCAGCATCACGATGGCAATGCCAAGCGAAGACCAGTTGTAGACGATGATGTAGGTTGAAAAGCGCTGCCCCAGACCAAACTGCGGCGCGAGAAAGAACATCGCGAGCGGGAAGGCTACCCAGTCCAGCCCCATTGTCACAACTTCCGCCAACACCAATGCACCTGTGCTGGGGATCACCGCCACAGACGGATCATCAATCTCCGCCGCCATGCGCCCTTCGGCGACAGTGAACAACAAAAAGATCGGCGCCAGATAGATGATGGCCCCGAAGGACCGCCAGAAGGAATCTGCCGAGAGATCAAAGAAGCGGCTGGCGTCCGGATCGCGCCGCGCAATCGCCAGCGATCCTTCAAGCGCACGCAATGCTTCAGCGATGCTCGGCATGGCTACCCCCGGCCTTCGCGCTCAGCTGCAAAAGCTTCAGCACTTTCAAAGTAGCCGGCTAATACGGCGGCATAGACGTCAGTCAGCTTTTCCACATCCTGCACGGGCACACGCTCATCGACCTTGTGCATGGTTTCCCCGACAAGGCCGAATTCAAGCACCGGACAATGGTTCTTGATGAACCGCGCGTCTGATGTGCCGCCGGTTGTGGACAATTCCGGCGTCCGGCCAATGGCGCTTTCAACGGATTTGGCCACAAGCGCCACGAAAGGCCCTGGCTGGGTGACAAAGCTCTCGCCGGAAATTTTGGCGGCAACCGACAACGTCGCATCACGCTCTTTTGCGACCTTGCCAACGATTTTCTCCACCAACTCAA
>ERZ1740067.1260-NODE-1260-length-17812-cov-6.820127_pt1 | contig 17812 bp, 14 predicted proteins | sample MGYA00581736_ERZ1740067 | MGnify/ENA primary metagenome ERZ1740067 (study PRJEB43018, sample SAMN04849236) | marine metagenome | isolation source: floating plastic debris | place: Pacific Ocean | collected 2008-08-27 | study: EMG produced TPA metagenomics... | reverse complement strand
CGAGGCCCGCATGGTCTCCCATGAGCGGAAACGTTTTAGCAGTAAGAAATTGATGGAGCTTCGCGAAGAGTTATCCCAACTCAATTTTGAAATTTCCACCATGGAAATAGGTTTTTTAGACCCTACTCAAGATAGTACTCAAACTACCATTTCTTTAGTTGAGAAACGCAAGCGGTTGGTAGATTTGAAAAGTGAACTCGCTTCAAATATTGATGTGTTATATAGCGTAGATCACAATACGAATGGTGCGGCAGCCTCCAATATTTTAAATGACTGGTTGGAAAATTTGGTCATCTACGAAAGTGCAAAAGCGGAAATGGAGGTTATGGGTTTAAAGCGAAAAGAGTTTAAGGCCATGTACCAAGAGTTTTCTCCTTTAGGGGCAACCATGAAGAAGTTAGAACGTAAAATTGATATTGCCGAACGCGAATACCTCAGTTTATTATACAGTTTGGGCCTCGCTAAATTAAGGCAGCAAAATGTGGAGCTCCAATCCAATATCAAGTTGGCAGAAGCCCCTTATTTTCCGATTAGTCCAGAGCCAAGTAAACGTATTTTGTTGGTCATCGTGGCCGGTGTCGTCGGTTTTGTGCTGGTGGCTTTCACCATTCTGATTCTAGAATTTCTGGACGGAAACATCAATACGGCCGCTAGGGCAGAAGATAAGATTGGTCTCAAGGTTTCCTCTATCTTTCCCGTTATCAACACAAAAAAAGACAAGGTTGACTATAAATATTTATTGAATAAAGCCGTCAATGCCATTTCAAGGAATATCATACTTAATCAATTCCAAAAATCTGATGTTTCTGGACCTGTGGTGAATATGTTTATTTCTACCCAAGAGAACGAAGGAAAAACCTTTATCAACGAACACCTGATTGCTAAGTTATGCGAACTGGGGTATAACATATTGTATATCACTTATGACGAAACGGAACTGTCCATTTCTAACGATAAGTACCAAAAGATTACTTATGATATAAGTGATCAATTGTATAAAATTTCCAAAGTTGAAGAGTTTGGGGAGGAAGGCTTAAACGAACGGTTCAATACTTTCGACTTTGTAATATTGGAACTTCCTGGAATTATAAAAAACCCTTTTCCTGTAAAACTTGCCTCTACGATAGACTATACATTTTTGGTGACTAGGGCGAATAGGGCATGGGGCGATGCAGATGCCAATGCCCTTTCATTGTTTACCCAGGCCACAACTGGGCCAGAGCCCATGGTCATCTTGAACGGAGTGAAAGTATTTGAAATGGAAACGGTTCTTGGGGAGTTACCCAAAAAGCGTTCATTGATTCGAAGATGGATCAAAAACTTGGTACAACTGCATTTCTTCACCAAAAAAACAGTAGCGTAACATGTGGGGTAAAGTAAAACAAATGGCCAAAGAGAAAAATATGGCCTCCCTATTGGCCAATATGAGTGCTGCTTTTTTAGGACTAGTGAGTTTTATGTTATTGGCGCGGCAATTGAACAAAAACGATTTTGGCCACTGGGTCCTATTTATAACTTTGGCGACTTTTTTTGATCTATTGCGATTCGGACTGACCAGAACCTCATCAGTGCGGCTTTTGTCCAACGCAAATGATGATGGGGCTAAGAAAATACTGGGCACATGCTTTAAGATCAATAGTATCTTATTGCTGGGAATTACCATTGGATGCTATATGTTGATTTTTATTTTGGGATGGTTGTCCATAGAAATCGGTGAGGGCTATAGGTTGTTCTTGATGTGGTACCCAGTTTTGGGTATTGCCAACTTATCGTGGAACAATGCCATGGGCCTCTTTGAAGCGCGGCAGGAGTTTTCCAAAATGATGTACGTTAGAATAGCTAATGTTGGGTTGTTCGTTACGTTTTTGATGGTCAATGGAATATGGTTGAATTTAGACCTATACCAAATCATCTGGGTGTATTTGGTTGTAAATCTGATATCAAGTTTATGGTGTACCCTAAAAAAGTGGGACGGCTTGTGGTATTTGGGGAAGCACGATAAGACCGTTCAAGCAGAAATCATTGGTTTTGGCAAATACTCCATGGGTACATTGATTGGTTCCAGTTTGTTGCGTAGTGCAGATACCTTTATCATTGGCTTGAGCCCTTTTATGGGGGCAGAAGCGATAGCGATGTACGCGATTCCAATAAAACTAACTGACTTATTGGGGATTCCGCTGCGTAGTTTTACGATGACGGCCTACCCTAAGATGTCAAAAAAATTTATTCAACAAGATCTTGAGGGGGTGAAACGGTTATTTTACCAGTACACAGGCGTTATCACACTTCTTTTTATGCCAATCGCGTTTTTTTGTTATGTGCTGGCAGAATATCTCATCCTTTTCCTAGGCGGCGGGGAATATCTTCAAGAACTGCCCCTGCTCATTGTCGTCTTTCGCATTTTCACCCTTTATACCTTATTGCTGCCCTTAGATCGGTTATTGGGTGTTTTGATGGATAGTATCAATAGGCCCAAATTAAACTTGATAAAAGTTTTGGTGATGACGATAGCCAATATATTATTGGACCTTTTGGCGGTTTTCATTTTTGAAAGCTTGGTCATGGTGGCCATCGGTACGGTCGCCTTTACGGTCATTGGAATATTATTGGGTATCTATATGTTGAAAAGGGAAATTGGTATTAAAAGTGGATTGATATGGACAGAAAGTCTGGCATTCTGTAAGAATTTAAAACTTGGTTCCTACCTATAATGAATCCTTTTCAGCGAACATATGGAACAGATTTGTTGCGGGAACCTATACCGCTGTTATTGTTATTCTCAGTGGTATTCTTCTGTGCGAAGCTCACGGCGGTACTTGGCCTCTTCGGAGGGATAGCATTCATTATGATACCCCTAGTGCTATTTTATTTAACGGCCCTTTTTGTAAACCCTAAAATAGGCCTGATTACCGTGTTCATCCTAAACTTTTTGATTGGTGGTCTCGGAAGGTACGTTCCCGTCACCTGGGGACTAATGGTCGATGGAGTGCTGCTCTTGATGTACTTGGCCTTGTTTTTTAAGGCATTTCATCAGAAAATACCATGGTCAAAGGCCAAGTCGCAATTGACATTGTTGGTTACCCTCTGGTTCGGGTATGCATTATTACAAGTGGTCAATCCTGAAGCCGTTAGTTTTTTAGCTTGGTTTTACGCAATGCGGGGTCATGCCCTTTATCAGTGGATGTTGATTCCACTAATATTCATCATTTTTGACAAGCCCAAAGATATGCGTACCTTTTTTATTATTTGGGCCGTGCTGTCTTCATTGGCCACTTTTAAAGGATTACAACAATTGGTTTTTGGGGTAGATCCATATGAGCAGGCATGGCTGGATGCAGGCAATCATGAAACGCATATTCTTTTTGGTCAACTAAGGGTCTTTTCCTTTTATTCCGATGCGGGTCAATTTGGTGCATCGCAAGGTCACGCAGGTGTTGTTTTTGGGGTGTTGGCACTATTGACCAAGAACATGAAACACAAAGTGTTTTTTGCAACAGTTGCTGCACTAGGGTTAGTAGGTATGATGATTTCAGGCACACGTGGTGCCATTGCGGTACCCGCTGCCGGGGGAATCATGTTTTTGATCATAAGAAAGAATATTCCATTGTTGATTTTAGGGGCGATAATGGGGGTAGGGGTATTTGTGTTCTTTAAATACACAACCTTGATGCACAACAATGCGCAGGTTCGTAGAATGCGAACGGCCTTTGATCCTAATGACGCCTCGTTACAGGTAAGGCTGGCGAACCAACGTAAGCTCAAAGCATATTTGGCCTCTAGGCCATTGGGCGGGGGTATCGGGTCATCCGGCAATTGGGGAAAGCGGTTCGCACCCCATACATTTTTGGCCAACACGCCGACGGACAGTTGGTTTGTGCTCATATGGGCCGATACCGGAATTATAGGGCTGTACACGCACCTATTCATCCTCTTTTTTATTTTGATTACAGGAGCCTATAATGCCATGTTCAAAATTAGGGATGACTGGCTCAGAGCTCAAATCTCTGCATTGGTCTGTGGAATGTTTGGCATCATGGCCGCATCATACGGTAATGGTGTTTTTGGACAATTCCCTACAAGTATCTTAATGTATGCAGGTATGGCCTTCATGTTCTTTGCCCCGCGGTTGGATAAGGAGATTATGAAGCGAAAGGAAACAACAAACGAAATGGAATTAAATCAATAGCTATCATGAAAGAACAAAAGCCACTAGTTACTATCATTACCATTAACTATAATGAGAGTAAGGTGACATTAGATATGCTCGCGTCTTTAGAGCAGTTGACCTACCCCAATTATGAGGTCATTGTTGTAGACAACGCCTCTCCAAATGAAAGTCCAGAAATCATTAAAGAAAAATACCCTCACATTCATTTGATAAAGAGTGAGAAAAATCTAGGTTTTGCTGGAGGAAACAATTTAGGCGTCAGGGCAGCAAAGGGGGAATATCTTTTGTTCATCAATAATGATACAGAAGTGCCCGCGAGGTTTATTGAACCCTTGGTAGATACGCTTGAGAATGATGTGATGATAGGGATGGTGAGCCCCAAAATAAAATACCATTGGGACCAAGAATTGATTCAATATGCCGGATATAACCCGATGAATCACTGGACGATTAGAAACAGTGCCGTGGGTTCCATGCAAAAAGATGATGGTCATTTTGACGTTCCCGGAGAAACCGCCTCGGTACATGGGGCAGCCATGATGGTTCCTAAGCGAGTAGTAGATGAAGTAGGGATGATGACCGAAATTTACTTTTTATATTATGAGGAGCATGATTGGGCAGAAATGATAAAAAGGGCAGGGTATAAGATTTATTACCAGCCCCAATCTTATATTTTACATAAAGAGTCGTTGTCGACCGGTAAATTCAGTCCGTTGAAAACCTATTATATCGCTAGAAATCGCATTTTATTCGCGCGACGTAACTTCAAACCATTGCAATTAGTGGTAAGCCTATTGTTTCAAACTTTTATTTCCATCCCTAAAAATGCATTGACTTTTTTGTTGAAAAGGGAGTTCGAGCATTTGAATGCTTTTTGGAATGCAGTCACTTGGAATCTGAAGACCTCAAGAATTCATTAATAACATGATGGCCAGTTCGGTTTATCTGAATTATTGATGATGGTTTTGTTTCGCCACTCGAGGCAATTCCCCTTACACTCGAATAGCTGCGCTTTATAAACTGGGCGAGTTCCTGAGGAACGCGGGGTGCTGATTGGTATCAGCAGGAAGTAAAGACCAAAAAATAATGGCTTAACAACGTTAATTTAACGTTTCACAACAATATTTTCTTTCTCTAAAAATGTAAGATAATATTTACAAATAAATAAAGAAAAATACTTAAAAATGAATATAGCGGTAGTTGGTACAGGGTATGTCGGTTTAGTGACGGGTACCTGTTTTGCAGAGACGGGAGTAAACGTTGTCTGCGTTGACATTGACAAGAAAAAAGTAGAAATGCTCCGTAATGGGGAGGTTCCTATTTATGAGCCTGGTCTTGATGCACTGCTCGAACGTAATATTGATAAAAATAGGATTTCTTTTACCACTAGTTTGGAAAAAGGGATAAAAGATGCCGACGCCGTATTCATTGCAGTGGGTACACCACCTGATGAAGATGGCAGTGCCGATTTACAGTACGTATTGGGTGTGGCCCGAGAAATTGGCCAACATATGGAAGACTACAAGGTGATCATCACAAAAAGTACTGTTCCCGTTGGTACCTCATTTAAGGTGAAGGCCGCAGTTGAAGAAGAGCTTCAAAAGCGCAGTGTTCGCATTCCCTTTGATGTGGCTTCAAACCCAGAGTTCTTAAAAGAGGGCAGCGCGGTTGATGATTTCCTGAAACCTGACCGTATTGTGGTCGGTGTGGAGAGCAAGCGTGCCGAAAAGGTGATGAACCGTCTCTATAAACCATTCTTAATGAACGGACACCCACTATTGTTCATGGATATCTTTTCATCAGAGATGACCAAATATGCCGCCAACTCGATGTTGGCTACTAAAATCAGCTTTATGAACGATATCGCCAATCTATGTGAATTGGTCGGGGCCAATGTTGATTTGGTCAGAAAGGGTATTGGGTCTGATACACGTATCGGCAATAAGTTTATTTATCCGGGTACAGGTTACGGTGGAAGTTGTTTCCCCAAAGATGTACAGGCCTTGGTTCGAACGGCTGACGAATATGGGCATTCCCTAGAGGTGTTGAAAGCCGTTGAAGCAGTCAATTACCGACAAAAGCACACCTTGGTGGAAAAAATTAAATCCCATTTTGGAGAGAATCTTAAAGGAAAACAATTTGGTATGTGGGGTTTGGCCTTCAAACCCAAAACCGATGATATGCGCGAAGCCCCTTCTTTGGTCATTATAGAACAATTAAAGGCCTTGGGGGCGACGGTTAGGGCCTATGACCCTGTGGCGATGCATGAGGCTGAACGCATTTTGGGTGATTCCATCGAATACGCCAAAGATGAATACGATGTCTGCATAGATGCCGATGCAATCATCTTGGTGACCGAATGGTCAGAATTTAGAATGCTCAACTTTAGAATTCTTGAGAAGTTGATGAACGAAAAGACCATTTTTGACGGAAGAAACGTATACGACCCCGAAGAAATGGAAGAACAAGGATTCAATTACTACAGTATTGGCCGTAACGCTGTTCGCGTAACGGTTGAAGAATCCGCAAACGCATAATAACAACCAATCATAAAAACGGATGAAAAGAATATTAGTTACTGGAGGTGCAGGATTTGTCGGATCACATTTATGTGAACGACTTCTAAATGAGGGGCACGAAGTGGTTTGTATGGACAACTATTTTACGGGTAGAAAAAGTAAAATCGTCCACCTTATGGACAACCCGTATTTTGAACTGATTAGACATGATGTAACCCTACCTTACTTTATAGAGGTAGATGAGATTTACAATCTGGCATGCCCTGCTTCACCGGTACACTATCAATACAATCCCATAAAGACCATCAAGACATCCGTTTTGGGAGCCATTAATCTTTTAGGATTGGCCAAACGGATTAATGCCAAAATACTTCAGGCCTCAACCAGCGAAGTTTACGGAGATCCCGAAGTGCATCCACAGCCAGAAGACTATTGGGGGCACGTTAATCCTATCGGTATTCGCTCTTGTTACGATGAAGGAAAACGCTGTGCCGAATCATTGTTCGTAAACTACCATAATTCTAATGGTGTTCTGGTAAAGATTATACGAATATTCAACACCTATGGTCCTAGAATGGAACCTGATGATGGTCGAGTGGTATCTAATTTTATCATGCAGGCTTTACAAGGTAAAGACATCACCATTTTTGGTGATGGTACCCAGACACGAAGTTTTCAATATGTCAGTGACCTGGTCGATGGTATGATTAAAATGATGGATACCGAAGACGACTTTATCGGACCCATCAATATTGGCAATCCAGGCGAATTTACCATGTTGCAACTTGCTGAAAATATTATTGACCTAACCGGTTCGAAATCAAAAATCATCCATTTGCCGTTGCCATCAGATGACCCTATGCAGCGTAAGCCCGATATTCGGTTGGCACAAGAAAAATTGAAGGGATGGGAGCCAAGTGTTGAGCTTAGGCAAGGCCTTCAAGAGACCATCAACTATTTCGATGGAATGTTGCAGGACAAAACGATTAAAGAATTGGTGAACAGTTAAGCCAAATATCTTCGTACTGGTCTGCTCTCAAAAGCGTAAAAACCTTTTTAGTTTGATTTTCGACGCACTTGTCGAAGTATATAAATCTCGATAGTCGAGTCTGTTTTAAATAAGTAGAGGATGGATGCACTTCAAGTTTTGGTCAATGTGTTGGAGATGGTGTTGTTGGCCTATTTTGGCTTTGCATCCATCTATGTTTTTGTATTTGCGTTAGCTGGTATTTTTAACGTACGGAAAAAACGAAATATATTCAGCAAACAGCGCAGGTTTGCGGTCTTGATTCCTGGTTATAAAGAAGATAATGTCATCGTTGAAGTGGCGCGTAGGGCTTTGGAACAAAGCTATCCTGAAACGCTGTTTGATGTTGTCGTCATAGCTGATTCATTTCAAGCGCTTACGCTACAGAAACTTAGAAAACTGCCTATTGAACTAGTAGAGGTTTCATTTGAGAAAAGTACGAAATCAAAAGCCCTGAACAAGGCAATGGCAATTATTGGCGATGCCTTTGATGTTGCCCTGGTCCTTGATGCCGATAATGTGATGGAATTTGACTTTATCGAGCGTATCAATGAGGCGTTCAACAAGGGCTATAAGGTAGTTCAGGGACATCGGATGGCTAAAAATACCAATACGTCCATGGCCATTTTAGATGCCATCAGTGAAGAGGTGAACAACCATATTTTCAGAAAAGGGCATCGGGTACTCGGTTTTTCTTCAGCACTTATCGGCTCTGGAATGGCGTTCGATTATCACTTCTTTAAATCAACCATGGCAGAGGTAAATGCAGTAGGTGGTTTTGATAAAGAATTGGAGCTAAAACTACTCCGTGATAGAAACCAAATCGAATATCTGCATGAAGCTTTGGTATTGGACGAAAAGGTGCAGAAATCTGAGGTGTTTGCAAATCAGCGCAAGCGATGGCTGTCGGCTCAATTTGTTTACTTCAGACGATTTGCTATCTCCGGTCTTCGAGAATTGGTATTCAGGGGTAATGTCGATTTTGCGGATAAGGTGTATCAAATGATTTCTCCACCCAGAATTTTATTGTTGGGTATCGTCGCTATGATAACGGGATTCTATTTTCTTAATGATAACTTTTTTGAACCATCCATATTCGTTGTTCCCTCTTGGAGTTGGTATATGAGTTTGACTTTGGTCATTTTGGCTTTTTTATTGGCCATCCCAAGAAAATTCTACATCCTTTCGACGGCGAAGGCCATTTTTACGCTGCCCAAGGCCTTTATGGTCATGTTTTTATCCTTATTTAAGTTGAAGGGTGCGAATAAAAAATTCATTCATACACAACATGGAACGGTGAATGCCCAATAAAATCGAATATTATGCGCATTACAAAATTAGATGGACTTCGGGGTATTTTTAGTTTGATGATGATTTTCTATCATTACGAACACGAATACATTAACGAAACATTTTATAATTTTTTCCTGTTTAGGGAAGCCTACACCTTCGTTGATTTCTTTTTCGTGTTTAGTGGTTTTGTTATCGCTTACAATTATAACGTTATCGAAAGTACTTCGGCGTTTTGGACCTATTTAAAAAAACGGTTTGCGCGGTTATATCCGCTCCTTTTTTTTACCGCTATGTTGATGTTCGGTTTAAAGGTGTTGACCAAAATGGTTTTTCCCGCCTTGGAGACCGATAGTTTTTCCCTCTTGAATCAAGAGCTTATGGAAGCACTCTTAATGGTAAATTCTACCCCTTTGCTTGGTAAATACTTCGGTATTGTATCGCAGTCGTGGTCTATTTCATCAGAAATGATTTCATATATAATTTTCGGACTGGTCGTGCTGCTGTTTACAAAAGCCAGAAGAAACTATATTTTGGGTCTTGTTATTTTGGGGAGTGGTATTTTTCTCTGGCAGAACGAATACTTTTTTACCATGAGCGATTATGGTTTTGTAAGGGGGCTGATTTCATTTAGTCTAGGGTACTTTGTTTGGTTACTATCACACCGAAAGATGAAACTTCCCAATGGCGTTGAGTACCTTATCTTACCTAGCCTTCTTACATTGTTTTACCTATTGAATAGTTTGGCAGGAGTAGAAAAACAAATGTTTGGAATGGTTACAATTCCCCTATTCTTTAGTTTGGTCATATTCATTTTATTGAAAACTGACGGATTTTTGAGTAGGTTTTTGGATTTAAAACCCATCCAGTTTTTAGGAAAAATATCGTATTCCGTTTACCTAAATCACATTATCATCATCGTTCTCATGCAGACTTTTGCTTTTGATATCATTAAAATACCACAAACGGATGTGAACGAAATCGTGGTGTTTTTCACCTGTGTGGGTATAACCGTTTTGTTTTCAACATTTACCTATCATTATGTAGAGCGCAGACTGGGAAAGCGTTTGAGAAAAATTCTTGTCAACGATACGATGAAAACAGCTATCGCTCCACAACAACGCTAGGCATCTTACTCTGATTGCGCAGCGAAAATTGCCAAACACACGGTTAAATAAAACAACTTTAAAAGTGATTAAAGGAGAAAGTATTATTTGTGTTTCAAACACCACCTGGTATGGTAAATATACCAAGTCCACAGTTCAATTGATGTCTTTATTGGCAGAGTACAATGACGTTTTCTTTATTGAATACCCTTTTACGGTAAAAGATATATTCACAACTGTTATTGGTAAACAAAGTGCTCCTATTCTTCGGATGCTGGGCATCAAAAAACGTTTAAAACAAATCAAGGTTAATGGCAGTAGCGTGGTACATCATTATGTGATGCCGCCGGTCTTACCGATCAACTTCATAAAAAACAAAAAGGTTTTTAATTTTTTGTATCGTCTAAATACCAGGTACTACAGAAATAGGGTTTTGAAAGGGCTTAAAGTGGAAAATCCTATTGTTGTAAATGCCTATAATCCGTTCTACGGTCTGCCATTATTGGGAAAGCTCAAGGAAAAACTCAGTGTTTATTATTGTTATGACGGTACCGATGTGAACCGATATGGAAAAAGGATTTTACCCATAGAAGAAGCATTTTCAAAATCAGTGGATGTTATCATTACCACCTCTGACCATCTTAAGGAGTCCAGGATAGCCCATAACAAAAAGACATATGTGGTAAAAAATGGAGTGGACTTTGAATTGTTCAGTCCGTTCCGAAAAAAAACAGTTTCAAAAAAGAATACCCCAAAAAAAATAGGGTACATCGGTAGTTTGGATGAACGCTTTGATATTGATTGTGTGGAGCATGCCGTTCGACAACTTCCTGATTTTATATTTGAGTTTACCGGAGATTTAAGAAACCAAACGATAAAAGAAAGGCTTAACAACTACGAAAATGTCATTTTTTTTCCAGCTATAGCTCCTGATGAGGTTCCTGCATTATTGGCGACCTATGATTTAGGAATTATCCCATATATCGCTAATGAGATAAATAAAAATATTTACCCGCTAAAAATAAACGAGTTTTTGGCCGTGGGAATCCCTGTGGTGATGACCGATTTTGCAATTCTTCCAGAGTTTGGAAGATTTGTTCAAACAGCGGAAAGTAAAGAAAAGTTCACGACGTTAATCGCATCGGAAATTGATTTAGATACCGATCAAAAGATTGAAGAACGTGTTGTTTTTGCCCGTTCCAACTCATGGAAAGAAAGGGCTAGAAGTTTTGCGGAAATTTTATCGAAATATTCATAAAAAAAGAATTTTATGTTGATAGTAAAGGTCATTTTTTGGGTAGCGCTGTTCATTATATTCTATTCATACCTCGGATATGGAATTTTACTTTTTGCCATCATTAAGATACGGAGGGCTCTGGGTCTTGGAAAACCTTTTGAGGGTAACGAAAACTATGAACCTGAGGTAACCCTTTTTGTTGCGGCTTACAACGAAAAAGAGTATCTCGATGAGAAAGTGGCAAACGCTAAAAGCTTGAATTATCCTCAAGAAAAGGTAACCCAACTTTGGGTAACCGATGGATCGGATGATGGTACACCAGAACTATTGAAGAAATATAAAGAAGTCACCGTTTTACATGAACCGGCTCGAAACGGAAAGATTGCTGCTATGAACCGTGGCATGAATCACGTTAAAACCCCAATTGTTATATTTTCCGATGGAAATACCAGTTTAGGAAAGGACTCCATCAAGGAAATCGTTCGATTATTTCGAGATTCGAAAGTGGGATGTGTTTCCGGTGAAAAGCGCATCTATTCCAAAGATGTCGACAGTGCCGCCGGCGCAGGGGAGGGGATGTATTGGAAATACGAATCCCAGCTTAAAACATGGGATGCCGAACTTTACTCTGTAGTAGGAGCAGCCGGAGAACTTTTCGCCATTCGAACTGAACTTTGGGAAGCGGTGGAAAAAGATACGCTGCTGGACGATTTTATGATTTCATTGCGCGTCGCAATGAAGGGTAAGACCATCCAATACAATCCGGAAGCATATGCCATTGAAAATGCTTCAGCCAATGTAAAGGAAGAACTAAAACGAAAAATTAGAATTTCGGCAGGCGGCATTCAATCGGTTGTACGATTGGCACCGCTATTGAATATTTTTAAGTACGGTACTTTATCCTTTCAGTATATTTCGCATCGCGTCTTGCGGTGGACGTTGACCCCGTTGTTGCTTTTAATGATTATTCCGATGAATCTGTTATTGGCTGTTGAAGAAGGGTTGTTTTCCTTCGGAATGTTTGGTCTGTTGTTCTGGGGTCAGGTGCTGTTTTATGCAGCTGCCTTGTTAGGGTGGTTTTTGGAGAACCGTCAGATACGTCTTAAGGTATTGTTCATTCCCTACTACTTCTTTATCATGAACCTTTCCGTGTTTTTAGGATTTGGAAGGTATTTGAAAGGAAATCAATCTGTCAACTGGGAGCGTGCCAAACGTGGGGAAAAGCCGACCGAGGCAATGGCTTAAGCCATAATATTTATGCCAAGAGGGAGGTCAAAATAGAAGGTGCTGCCTTCGCCAACAATACTTTTAATTTTTAAAGTTCCCCCAGATTTTCTCACAAAATTTTGGCACAGTACCAACCCTAAACCTGTTCCAGGTTCCTTGTCCGTACCCAGTTTACTGAAATGTTCATTTGGGTTCAGTATTTTAGAAATGTCTTCAGGGGGTATGCCCTGTCCATTATCTTGAACCTCGATAATAATGTTTTCTTCACCAAGTTGGGCATTGACCAAAATTTTACCATCAAAAGGGGTAAACTTAATAGCATTTGAAAGTAGGTTGCGCAATACTGTTTTGGTAGTATTCAGGTCGGCATGCACAAAAGTTCCCTCAGAAATGGTATTTTCCAACGTGATTTTCTTATGTTCACTACCTAATTTGAGTAAGCGAAAGGTTTGGTCCACAATATCCCGTAGATCAAGATTTTCCGGAATAACCTGAATTTGGTCACTCTCAGACTTGGCCCAACCCAACAGGTTTTGTAGAAGGTTAAGGGCTTCATCCATAGTTTTTAAAAGTTCAAAAACGGTTCCATCAACAAAGTCGTCCGCTTTGGGGTCGATGATACCGCGCATGATGAAATCCATTTTCAACTTGGCCGCACTCAAGGGAGAACGCAGATCGTGTCCAATAATGGAAAACATTCTATCCTTTAGGGCATTGGATTGTTTTAAGTTTTCGGCCTGTCTTTCAATTTGGTTTTTGGCCCTTCGCAGTTCAATATGCGTCTGAATGCGCGCAATGAGCTCTTGCTCATTGAAAGGCTTTGTCACATAGTCAACTCCGCCTACCTCGAAACCTTTCACCTTGTCCTTTACATTGACCTTGCCTGTAAGGAAAATCACAGGAATATCTTTGTACTGGGCAAAACTTTTTAACTTTTCGCAAAGCTCAAAACCTTCAATACGGGGCATGATGATGTCAAGCAATATCAAATCTGGAAGCTTTTCTTCCAGTAGCTCAAAAAAGTAGTCATCGTTGCTGGTACCTTTATAGTCAAAGTCATTGCGTTCTAAGATAAACCGCAGGAGTTCGATGTTCAGTTGTTCATCATCAACTGCAAGGATATATGGTTTTTCAGTAACTTGCTGATTCATTGTGAAATAGCGATGTTTACAGAGAATAAGATATTACCTATAATTTAGTAAAGTAAAATCCTATAAAATTCTTAACGTATTTCTAAGGAATATGGTATAATTCAGATTATAAATGTAATTTGAGGGTTCTACCACCAAAATTTGTGATTTCACAACAATAATTCAGTTGATGGTTAAAGTAAGAATATATTTACATAAAAAGTAATATTAGTAATATGGAATATATATTGGTAACAGGGGGAGCGGGATTTATAGGCTCCAACTTTGTTCCTTATTTCGTAGATAGTAATCCCAATACCCATCTGGTGAATTTAGATGCCTTGACCTATGCCGGTAATCTAGACAATTTGGGTGAGATTGAAGACCATCAACGATATACTTTTGTAAAGGGTGATATATGCGATAGGGGCTTAATTGAAGCATTATTCAAAAAGTACAATTTTAAGGGGGTCATCCACTTTGCTGCAGAATCGCATGTCGATAATTCGATCACGAATCCTGATGCTTTTATGCAAACCAATATTATAGGTACGTTCAATCTTATTGACGTGGCAAAGAAGCACTGGATGGTTGGTCCTGGTATTTATAAAGAAGCTTATAAGACCTCGCGCTTTCATCATGTTTCAACCGATGAGGTTTATGGAACGCTCGGTAAAGAGGGCCTTTTCCTGGAGACCACGCCCTATGCGCCCAACAGTCCATATAGTGCCTCAAAGGCATCCTCTGATTTTATTGTCAGAAGTTATCACCACACCTACGGTATGAATGTGGTTACGACCAATTGTTCTAACAATTACGGACCCAAACAACATGATGAAAAGTTGATACCGACCATTATTCGGAAGGCCTTAGGTGGAGAGGAAATCCCAATTTACGGTGACGGTTCCAATATTCGTGATTGGCTTTACGTTTTGGACCACTGTAAGGGGATTGCATTGGCATACTATAAGGGAACGTCTGGCGAAACCTACAATATCGGCGGAAGAAATGAGCGAAATAATCTCTATATCGCCAATAAGGTTTGCGAGATTTTAGATGATAAATACCCTAAGGAAGGCAGCTCTTATACCGACCAAATTTCATTCGTAAAAGACAGGGCCGGGCATGATTTTAGATATGCCATAGATGCCTCTAAAATCGAAAACGAATTGGGTTGGCAAGCCGATGAAAATTTTGAAACGGGTATTCAAAAGACCATAGATTGGTATTTGAACCGTTACGTTGAAAAAGAAAATTCAAGTTTAGCTAAATAACTTTCGAAAAGGTATGAAAGGAATAATTCTAGCGGGAGGTTCCGGTACCCGATTACATCCCTGTACATTGGCCGTGAGCAAACAATTGATGCCCGTTTATGATAAACCGATGATTTACTATCCCTTATCAACTCTTCTGGAATCTGGTATTTGGGAGATATTGATTATTTCAACCCCCCATGATTTACCACTTTTTAAAAAATTATTGGGTGATGGGCGAAAATATGGTTGTCGTTTTGAATATGCCGTGCAATCAGAACCCAATGGTTTGGCCGAAGCTTTTTTAATTGGTGAAGAATTTATAGGAGATGACAAAGTAGCCCTTATACTCGGAGACAATATTTTCTATGGTTCAGGTTTAGACGAGTTGTTGCAATCCAACAACGATCCGGATGGAGGTATTATTTATGCCTATCACGTCAATGATCCCGAACGCTATGGTGTTGTGGAGTTTGATGAGAATGGAACCGCCATTTCCATTGAGGAAAAGCCTATGAACCCAAAATCAAACTTTGCGGTACCTGGTATTTATTTTTATGATAACGAAGTAGTCGATATCGCGAAAAGTATTAAGCCAAGCCCCAGAGGTGAACTCGAAATAACTGATGTGAACCGCGAATACCTTAGAAGGGGAAAATTGAATGTGTCCATCATGGATAGGGGAACCGCCTGGTTAGATACCGGTACATTTACTTCATTGATGCAGGCAGCACAATTCGTTCAGGTAATTGAAGAACGACAAGGCCTTAAAATTGGGGCGATTGAATCGTCGGCCTATAGAATGGGATATATTACTAAAAATCAATTTAAGAAACTCACTGAACCGTTTTTGAAGAGTGGGTACAGTAAAACCTTATTGGAAGTAATTTCGTAATATGAAAATCAACAAAACCAATATTGAAGGTTGCTTTGAAATTGTGCCACGTGTGTTTGAGGACGAAAGGGGCTATTTCTTTGAGAGCTTTAATCAGTCCACTTTTGAAATGGAAACTGGGGCAAAGCCTTTCTTTGTGCAAGACAATCAATCGCTATCTACAAGAGGGGTGCTCAGGGGACTTCACTTTCAAAAAGGGGTTCATGCCCAAGCCAAACTGGTAAGGGTATTGGATGGAGAAGTTTTGGACGTGGCAGTAGATTTGAGACCTGGCTCCAAGACACTAGGAAATATCGTTCGAACCATACTTTCTTCAGAAAATCAGAAACAGTTGTTCATTCCAAGAGGTTGTGCCCATGGCTTTGTGACCTTGAGTGAAACTGCAACTTTTTTCTACAAATGCGATAATTTTTACAATAAAGCGTCCGAAGGCGGAGTTTTGTATAACGATTCAGAATTGAACATTGATTGGGTGTTGGATACATCTGAACTTATTATTTCTGACAAGGATAAAATACTGCCTACATTAAACGAATTCGTAGCGGATTAACATATGAAGATATTGGTAACCGGGGCTTCCGGACAGTTGGGGAGAACCCTTGAAGATATAGTGCAAGATGAACAAGGCTTGACTTTTGTGTTTAAATCGTCTACTGAGTTGGACATTACCAACTTCGATGCCGTTCACAACGAGCTAACCTCTTCCGATTTCGCCTACTGCGTGAATTGTGCAGCGTTTACGAATGTGGATTTGGCTGAAACGGATTCTGATAAGGCAAGTTTGGTCAACATTACCGGAGCGAGAAATTTAGCACTCAATTGTAAGGAGAGCGGTACGGTCTTGGTTCATATTTCAACCGACTTTGTTTTTGACGGCTATCTAAATGTACCTTATCATGAAGAAGATATTGCCAGACCCATTGGTTTTTATGGCGATACTAAATACAAAGGTGAGCGTGCCATTATCAATAATTTAGAGGAATACTTCATTCTTAGAACCTCATGGTTATACTCTGAGCGTGGTAATAATTTTATGAAGACCATGATACGTTTGGGTACGGAGCGCGAAGAACTTTCTGTAGTTTACGATCAAGTAGGCACCCCCACATATGCAAAAGATTTAGCAAAAGCCATACTTCATATTATTAAGGCACATAGCATTGATTACGGGGTATACCATTACAGTAATGATGGTGTGGCCAGTTGGTATGACTTTGCTAAGGCCATTTTTGATGGGTTTGGAATTGATATCAAATTACATCCCATATTGTCGGAACAATATCCAACACCTGCTGAACGCCCAAAATACAGCGTTCTCGATAAGTCCAAGATTAAGCGGACTTTCGGTTTACAGGTTCCCCATTGGAAAGATAGCTTACAAATTGCTTTGAAAGCATACGCCAAGGCTTCGGTTTAAAATCGTCGAGCACGCTCTTTACGTCCTTTCAATAGACATTCCAGCTTCCCTTTTTCCTTTTTTATAAGGTCTCAGGGTTGAAGTTTTATCGTCTGATTTCGTCTTAATCAGTCATAAATAAATCTGTCAGTGTGTAGTTTGCAAAAGTCGTCTAGCTATCTTTGAATTTTTGATTGTTCATGCAAACACTCCAAGATTTTTATACCCAAAATGTTCAAAATTATCTTGACAGGTACCATCATATAAGAAAGCGACAAAGAATTGTATCCCTTTCACGGATACTGATATTCATAGGCACTGTTTTGACCATTTATTTGCTCAGTGAACAGGTAGAATGGGCCGTTGTTGCTTCTGTTTTAGGCATGGGCTTGTTCCTGTTTTTTGTACGCTATTATGAAGACCTGAAAACCAAGTCTAGGCTTTTTTACGCCTTGGTACAAATCAATAAGACCGAACTTCGAGTACTTCAACATGATTTTGATACGTTGCCTTCGGGTGATGGGGTCTTAGATGCCCAACACGAGTACAGTCATGATATTGACC
>ERZ1740067.1258-NODE-1258-length-17815-cov-11.186205_pt1 | contig 17815 bp, 16 predicted proteins | sample MGYA00581736_ERZ1740067 | MGnify/ENA primary metagenome ERZ1740067 (study PRJEB43018, sample SAMN04849236) | marine metagenome | isolation source: floating plastic debris | place: Pacific Ocean | collected 2008-08-27 | study: EMG produced TPA metagenomics... | reverse complement strand
CATCGTTCACTGGTATCGCATTGCTACTTCAGCATACTAATTCCGGGAGAGCCAGACATATTCATCAATGCTTGCGATCGCCTACAGAAGCAACAGTTGCTTTCATTTCTGAAAGTGATTTGTCCGTACGGCGCATTTGGTCCAACAGTTGCCTGGCGATATTGCTGACTTCCGTCGTGTCGTTGCCAGCTACAAAAGGAGCGACGTTGTCTAGCCGGGTCAATAGTTGAGCCAGTATTTGTTCTAAGACTTGCTTTGTGGCGAGCTTTATTCTTGGGTTTGAGCTGTAGTCGCGGATGGCTGCGATCGCTTGCCCCAAACTATACACATAAGCATTACCGGACTTCGCCACGGGTACCAGCGACGCGGTCAATCGTCTGACCAAATAGCGCGACGCCCCGTAGCCTTGCAGCTGCTTGCGCGTAGTGGTCGGTTCTGGCGACGTCGGCAGGTCTGGCGAATCCATAAGAACTACGCCCTTTCCTGGTAATCGTCATACTGCTCAAGCAGCATTTCTACCCACGCATCTTTGAACCCAAAGCGACGAGCAACGTCATAGACTTTAGCAATTGTGACCACAAACAAGCTGCGTTCTACAGAAAGCTGCTCTTCGTAATCACTCACTTTTTCAGAGAATTCAAGCTCCATCTGCTTAATGTATTTCTCTTTCTTGGTAACCAAACCCTTCTGCGCACCTTGCAATCGCTGACGTTCGTACAGTGTAGGGCCCGCAAAGTTAACCATCGCACTCAGCAGCGCGTGCTCGTCTGCATGCTTCAAATCGATGTTGGCAAACGCACGCTTGGCATCAGCTCCAGTCCATCCGAAATGCTTTGCGTATTGAACGGCTTCTTGCTGAGTAGTCATGAGTAAGGAAAGACAGCTTAGTTCTATTATGCGTTAGTTACGAACGTTGTGTCTCTATATATTCCCTGAATTCTCAGGCAGTCCGGTCACTCTCGGCAAGCATGCTTGTTTGAATCTAACCCACAATTTCAGACGATACCAAAAAGCAAAGCTCGCCTTTATGAAACAAAGACGAGCCCTAGTATTGTGACTGAATCAGTCAGCTGATTAGCTAGTCCAGCCATTCGCAGCTTGGTCATTTACATAGGAGGCAACGTCTTCTATTTGGTCTGTGGTGAGACGCCCCCCAAATGCAGGCATTGCATTCTTACCGTTGGTGACCTGGTAAACAATAGCGCTGATGTTGTGTTCGGTGCCGTAGTTTTCCAAGTAAGTCTCTAGCGCATCTAGCTTCAGGGTCTTCGCTGCCTGAACAACATTGCGGCCGCCCGCGTGGCAGGCGGTACAGTTCGCCGTAAAAACTTGCTTACCTTGGGCAATATCACCTGCATAGGCAGGCGGGGTCACAAATAAAAATACGCCAAAGATAAAACCTAACACTGCGGTTATCTTCTTCATTCAAATATCCTTGAAAGATTTTCGTCTTGAATTTTATATTGCTTCATTCGGTGCAATCAAGAGACTGCCTGTCGTACAAGGCCTTTAGAAATATTCTCTCCAACGGAAATTAATCATCAGTATCCTCGCGTCATCTTCTGAAGCCCAACAGCCAAATGCAGCAGTTCATCGCTAAATCCAGACAAGTGAAAGGCTCGATCAGAAATTCTCTAATCGAGCCTTTTTACGCTGTGGCAGTAGGCAAAAACCCAAAAGCCTCAGGAATTATCGAACAACCATCTCTGGCGGAACAACTTCTTCAGTTCGCTGTAACTTCTTGACTTCGAGTGCTACTGTCTCTTGCTGCAATCCTTTGTAAAGGCTGTAGCACATCACCAACAGCACAACGGCAAAGGGGAGGCCTGTAGCAATCGAAGCCGTTTGAAGCGCCTGAAGGCCACCGCCTAACAGTAGTGCTGCTGCAACAACGCCTTCTGTCACCGCCCAGAACACGCGCTGAGGAACGGGTGAATCCAGCTTTCCACCCGAAGTCAGGTTATCGACAACGAGTGAACCCGAGTCAGATGAAGTAACGAAGAAGACAACAACAAGAACAATTCCCACAAACGAGGTAATCCCCGTTAGCGGCAGCTGTTGCAGCATTACAAACAACGCAGTGGCGACATTATCAGCAACCGCATCACCAATAACGCTGGACGATTGGCCCAACTCTAAGAACATCGCAGTACCGCCGAAAACAGACATCCAGAGGAAGGTCAAAAGCGACGGCAATAGCAGCACACCTAAAACAAACTCTCTCACCGTTCGACCTTTTGACACTCTGGCAATAAAGATGCCAACAAAAGGAGACCAGGAAATCCACCAGCCCCAGTAGAAAACAGTCCAGCTGTTTTGCCACGTTCCTGAGCTGAAGGTCTCTGTCCAAAAGCTCAATGTAGGCAGAGAAGCTACGTAGTATCCGGTCACCTGAACAAACGTGCCCAGGATGAATAAAGTAGGGCCAACGATTAGAACAAACGACATGAACACAGCAGCAAGAATCATATTGAGTTCGCTGAGTCGGCGCACACCTGCGTCTAACCCGGCGACAACAGAAGCCGTTGCTAAGCCAGTGATAATTGCAATCAGGCCCACTTGAACAGGCGTACTGATAGGAAGACCCACCAAAAAGTTGAATCCAGCATTCACCTGCTGCACACCGAAGCCAAGAGAGGTGGCAAGGCCGAATAGGGTAGAAGCCACCGCAAGGATATCAATGGCGTTGCCGATGGGGCCGTAAATGCGATCGCCCAAAATAGGGTAGAACACAGAACGAATCGTGAGCGGGAGGCCTTTGTTGTAAGCAAAGAAGCCTAGTGACAGGCCTACCAGTGCATAAATGCCCCAGGCATGAAAGCCCCAGTGAAAGAAGGTAATCCCTAACGCCTGCTGAGCAGCAGACTGCGAGAGAGGTTCAATCGTTCCAATAACTGCGGGCGGCGACTGGAAGTGGTAAATCGGTTCAGCAACACTCCAGAACATCAGGCCAATGCCCATACCCGCACTGATTAGCATGGCAACCCATGCAAAAGTTGAGAATTCTGGCTTTGCCTCTGGTCCGCCTAGGCGAATTTTTCCAAACTTGCTAAACGCCAGAAAAACAACAAATCCTAAGTAAATGCTGACAGACAGAATGAAGAACCATCCCATCCCCTCCGCAATGCTAGATTGAATCGCCCCAAACGCATTTTCTGCGGGTTCTTGAAAGATGAGCGTCACAATCACGAACAGAGAAATCAATACAGCAGACGTGATAAATACTGCTGGATGAAAGTCGAAGCCAAAACCGATAATATTTCGACTGCCCGGTCTTCGGCGATTGTGGGCTCGCCCAGGCTCTTCCGGTGGCCCGTTCCTATTTAAGTCGTGGTTATTCATTGGTACGTTTATTCTATATCCATAGAATAAACTACCACCCAAACCCGTACCTAGAGGGATACAAATAATTAAGGCACAGTAAGTACTCGGGACTACAGCCCCTGTTTGAAAGGACTTTCAGGATGGTGCACGAATGCTGTGAGGTGCTCAACAAAGGACTAGGAGATAACTTCACTCTAACAACGCTAGCATCGCTACCTCCAAGCTAAAACAAATTCTTTTCGTAGTGCTACACGAGCAAAAAGCACGATAGACTTAGCCTGGAGACTTAGTCTGGAGACTTAGTCGTACATTACTATGGAAGCAATTAATATCCATCAAGCCAAAACAAATCTCTCTCGATTGCTGGCGCGAGTTGAGCTTAGAGAGGAAATCGTGATCTCAAATCGCGGCACACCTGTTGCAAAACTAGTTCCTTTTCGGGCAAGTACAGAGCGACGATTTAGTTTGGGACAAGATCAAGGGACATTTACTGTGCCTGATGACTTCAATGCGCCTTTGCCGAATGACATGCTGGCAGCTTTTGAGGGCAGTGAGCTGTGAAACTTTTGCTAGATACTCAGTGCTGGCTGTGGTGGTTTGCTCAGCCAGAAAAGCTGAATGCAGGCGTCATGAACATATTGCAAATGAATCTAATGAGCTATGGTTCTCTGTGGCTAGTATTTGGGAAATCGGCATTAAAGTCTCTATTGGCAAGCTACCGTTACCAGAGTCAGTAGATGAGTATGTTCCCACAAGGATGATTCAACTAGGGACTAACTCGTTACCAATCTCAACTACGCACGCGCTCTGGGTAGCTACACTGCCAATGCACCATCGCGACCCATTCGACAGAATGTTAATTTCTCAGGCTCAGTCAGAAGAAATGGTACTCGTGAGCGCAGATTCAGCCTTTCATCAATATGATGTTGAGCTACTCTGGGCTGCTCAGTAGCTCAGCCAAACTATCTCAATCTTTCGATCAAATGTTCTCCTACCCGCAGAGCATTCGCCATAATTGTGAGTGCTGGACTTACGCTCGCGCAAGAGGGAAAGAAGCTACTGTCTACCACATAGAGATTATCAATTTCATGAGTGCAACAGTTCAAATCCAGCACAGATGTTTCTGGGTCAGCGCCCATTTTAGCGGTGCCACATTGATATCCCACTACTTGAGTCGGTGATTCACCCCGAGGATACACATTGCTCTGCCGTAGCCCAATCCCTGATTTTTCCGTTTCCTTCAGCACGCCCATCCAGCGATAGACGAGGCGATCGTGGGCCTCTAAATTGTTAGGCGTAAACTCATAGCGTAGTTTCACCTTCTTTCGGCTCGGCTTCAAGTAAATGCGATTGTTGGGATCGGGTAGTACACCGGTTTGGGCCCACCAGCCGATGGAGCGCACTGCTAAACGATTAAGAGCAGCCTGCGGTGCTAGGCGAGCGAGTACCGACAGCAATGGGGGAGATTCGGCAAATACAATATCTTGGAACAGACCACCACTGTTTTTGATGTGGCCCATGGGGTACTGATAGCGAGAGTAACCGTTGTCGTTCCAATAGAAGTCGTTGATGCTGACACTGGCGGGAAACTTACCGTCGTTGTCTTGCTCTGCGCGCTTCACGATTACCGTCATCAGGTGCTTCATGAGGTTGCGGCCTAGCTGGTCGGAGCGGTTGGCAAGGCCATTGGGATGCTGATCGTTAGCGGAGCTGAGCATGAGGGCGGCGGAATTAACTGCGCCACAGGAGAGGACCACGATGTGGCTGGTAAATAGCATGGTTTGGCCCTCTACTAAGGCTTGGACGCCTTTGATTTCGGTGCCGGTGGTGTTGGTGTGGAGTTCGGTGACTTTGGCGTTTGTTTTTAGGGTGACGTTTGGGTGCGCGATCGCACGCTCTATCCCAAACACCTCCGCATCCCCAGTAGGATCATCCTCACTTTGTGTCAAACTCATCGGCAACGGCGCAGGATTTAGCCCCGCCACCTTAATCGCCTCTAAGCTCGGCTGCATAGCCGATGGATGGCTAACAGCGCGATGAGGGTAGTCAGCACTATGCGCCGGTTCAGTGGGGTCTGCCTTGGCATCACCGTGTACCTGATACAGCTGCTCAGCGGCAGTGTAGTAGGGCTCCCAATCGGCGTATTTTATGGGCCATTCGGGTGTGACGCCGTCTTGGTAGGTGACTGACTCGAAGTCGCGATCACGCATCCGCATCAGCGACGCATTATAAATCTTGGTATTCCCACCCACAGCATAGTTCGTCTGCGGCGAAAAAGGCTCTCCAACCTCGTCGTACCACTGCTCCGGCGCGTGATATCGATCTCTTTTAAACACATCCACATCGGCTCGATTTTGGTCTTCCAGGGACATTTTGCCCCCGCGCTCCAAGATCAAAATCTTCTTTCCTGTCGGTGCCAGCTTTTGCGCCAGCGTGCCGCCGCCAGCCCCAGTGCCCACAATGATGACATCGTATTGTTGTTCGTCAATAATCATCTGTTGTTACTGCCACATCTGTTGTTATTTCCACACATGCTATTTCCACACATGCTATTTCCATAGATAGATCAAAACAAAAAGGATAATCCAAATCACATCGACAAAGTGCCAGAACAAAGACGTTGCCTCCACGCCAAATTCGCCCCCGTCGTAGTTGTTCGGCCAAAAAGAGCGCCCCAGCATCAGCCCCTGCAACAAAACACCCGTCAAAACGTGGAGGCCATGAAAGCCAGTGAGCAAGTAAAACGTCCCACCAAATACACCGTCCTTAAAGCCGAAGGGTAGACCCATCCACTCTACGGCCTGCCCGTACAGGAAAAAGCTGCCCATGGCCATCGTCATCAGCCAAAACAGCCGAAAGCCCCAAAGATTCTCTTTTCGCAAAAAGCGCTCAGCAAAATAGATAACAAAGCTACTAGAAACGAGAACGACTGTATTGATGAAAGGCTCTCGTACTTCTAGCCCCTCAAACCCAACCGGAAGCCAATCTGTTGCATTTGTTTTGTAAACGATGTAGCCCACAAAAAAGCTAAAGAAGATAACACTCTCAGAGAGCAAGAAAACAATAAAGCCAAACATGCGATAGTCTTCTTCGTGTTCCGTATGATTGGGTTCTGCATGAGAAGAAACCACTACGTTTGAATTCAACGCCGGATCTACGTTAGTGGTACTCATGCGATTGCCCCCTCCATCTCACTACTGGACATGGCTTCCGCTATCGGCTTTCCTGCTGGATTATTCGACACCAGCGGCTCATCGCTGCCATAGCCATAGGGCGGCGAAACCACCACCGGAATCTCTTCAAAGTTTTCATGGGGTGGCGGCGAAGATACCAGCCACTCTATGCCAATTGCATTCCAAGGGTTATCACCTGCGGGTTTACCCTGGGTCCAAGAACTCAACATGTTCAAAAGAAAGGGCAGCGTCGACACACCTAGCAAAAAGCCACCTAAGCTCGCCAGCACATTCCAAAAAGCAAACTCAGGATCGTAGGAGGCGACTCGCCGTGGCATACCCATCAGTCCCATGGGATGCATCGGTAAATAGATGAGGTTGATACCCAGAAACGTCAGCGCAAAGTGCAGCTTTCCTAAGCCCTCGTAGTACATCTTCCCTGTCATCTTTGGGAACCAGTGATAGATAGCCGCATAAAAGCCCATCACCACCGCACCGTTGATCACATAGTGAAAGTGACCGACGACAAAGTAAGTGTTGTTGACATGAATGTCGAACGGGGCTGAGGCGAGCATCACGCCGGTAATACCTGCGAACAAGAAAGCAAATAGCGCGCCAAGTCCAAACAACATCCCCGAAGTCAACCGAATTTTACCGCCCCAAATAGTCGCCACCCAAGCAAACACCTTAATGCCCGTAGGCACCGAAATCGTCATGGTGGTAATCATGAACAGCATCCTCATCCACCCTGGTGTACCGCTAGCAAACATGTGGTGCACCCACACAATTAGGCTAAGGCCCGTAATCAGCAAAGAAGAGATAGCGACCACCTTGTAGCCAAACAGTGGCTTGCGCGCATACACCGGAAACACTTCCGAAAACACGCCAAAAATCGGCAGAATGATGACATACACAGCCGGATGAGAATAGAACCAGAAAAAATGCTGATACAGCACCGGATCGCCGCCTAATTCTGGATTAAAAAAGCTAGTGCCCACAGTGAGATCCAGCAGCAGCATAACCGCGCCTGCCGTGAGTGCTGGCAAACCGATCAGCTGAATCATCTGCGCAGAAAGCACCGTCCAGCAAAAGGCAGGCATCTTGAACCAGCCCATACCCGGCGCACGCATTCTAAAAATGGTTGTGACAATGTTTACCGCACCCATAATAGAAGAAACGCCAGAGAGCGCCACGGCCAGCAGCCAAAGAGACTGTCCGTTGATCAAATTACCAGTGGGATTTTGCAGGCTCACAGGCGGATAAGCCCACCAGCCAGATTGAGAAGGCCCACCCGGCACAAAAAAGCTAGTGATGAGGATGACACCAAAGACTGGCACCATCCAAAAGGCGGCGGCGTTAAGCCGAGGGAAGGCCATATCTCTGGCCCCAATCTGTAGCGGCACCAAATAGTTCGCCAAGCCGTTGAGCATGGGAAAGGTCCACATGAACAGCATGATGGTGCCATGCATGGTGAATAGGCCGTTGTACACGGTGCGATTGACTAGGTCTGACTCGGGGGTAATCAGCTCGCCGCGCATGACCATAGCCAGCAGCCCGCCAAACAAAAAGAAGATAAAGGCGGTGACAATATATTGAATGCCAATGACCTTGTGGTCGGTGCTAAACGAGAAGAAAGTTCGCCAGTTCTCGGGAGTTCCGGGCTCTGGGGAAGGGTTGGATGGGGGTTGATTGGGACGTAGGGGCTCTAGTGTGGCGTTACTCATGAGAATCTTTCTCTGAACTGGTGTAATTCACGATGGGCGCAGGGGCGGGCTTTATCGTGGGCCAACCTCTTCTAGCGGATGTTTCTTGAGACTTGTTGAACTCTGCTTGGGCGACGTTTTCGGCAGCGGTAGGCTCGGTGGCTGCAACAGTTGTTAGCCATTGCTCGTAGGCTTCTGCTGATTCCACCACGACGTTTGTTTGGTTCGCAGCAAAATAGGTACCGCTGTATTCAGAATCTCTGAGGCGATAGCGCCCTTCGCGAATAGGAGTGAGCGAAAAATCGATAGCCTTGCCAGGGACAATGTCTTGCTTTACGCGAAAAGCGGGCACATAGAAGCCGTGCAGTACATCTTCTGATATCAGCTTAAAGCGGGCACGCTGGTCGACGGGCAGATGGAGTTCTGTGCTGCTAATGCCTTGTTGCAGATAGCGAAACTCCCAAGACCATTGGCGCGATCGCACCTCAATCGGCGCAGCCTCCGCTGGCTTTTCCACCCCTGTAGCCACCATTTTTTTGGGCTCTACAGGCAGCGGCACCGTCTGCACCGTTTCCATCGCCTTTGGTGCAATGTCTCCTAAAATGCTCATTTGGTCATAGGTTTGGTAGCTCACCGTCCCAATCCAAATCACCAACAGAATAGGCAGCGCCGTCCAAATCACCTCTAGCTTGACATTGCCTTCAATCGGCGGTCCATCGGTGTCATCGTACTTAGCCGCACGCTGGAACAAAATAGAATAAAAGAGCGTACCAATAACACCGAGAAAAATAAACGTCCCGACTGTTGTCATAAAGCTGAAAAGCTTATCGACCAGCACCGATTCAGCAGAAGCCTGTGGCGGCATCCAGTTGTACGCCTGCTGACCCATCCACAGACTAATCAACAGGTTAAGAATCGCGAGGCCAGTAAGATTAACAATTCGCCGCCGATTGAGCACCTTGTTTAGATCTGTTGTTCTTTGGTCGTTAGCGGTCACGGTTTCTCCTCTACAGTTTCTTTTTCTGCGGGTCTCCTCTGGTGCTCTCTTCTGGGTGCCTCTTCTACGGTGTCTCCTCCGTGGTGGGCAGCGTAGTCACAGCCTCAGAAGGTGACGCATCAGCAAGCGATGTCTCAGGAAACGGTGTGCTAGCGCTCAAGTCATTGGGGTCAAGTCCATCACGAATCAGCCTATCTGCCGTGACATGCACACCAAAGTCTCCACCTAGATGCGCCCCCAGCGTTCCTTGGGCAAACATCAGCACAAAGATGAACAGACCTGCTAGTAAATAGCTCCAATCAACCTGACGGGCACGATCTTCGCGCCAAAGGTAGCGCTGAAACCCTCGCCACACCGTCATGCCTACAATGAGCGCTAACAGCAGCACACCGCCAACGCCGTGCCACACCATGGTGTCCATCGCACCCAGTCCCCAAGGGCTGATCACGTCGTCTGAGGGCTCTGCCAAAATGATTTCGTAAAAGCCAGCTGCAACGGTAAAAAAGGTGATGATCGCCGCAGCAACCATATTGAACCAGCCCACATCGTAGAGGCCGGAGGTGGTGACGGGAATAGCTAGAAACTTGAAGATGGGCTTTTCGAGCGGGTAGAGAGCAGCGACGATATCGAATGCGATCGCCACAATAAACAGCCCCAGCGTCAGATGCACCAAATTAGGATGGATCGGCACGACATATGGCAAGCCATTCGCACCCGCTGCTAGAATCGGCGACCAGAGACTCATCACTTCAACAAGCCTCCCCGCGCCGCTTCTACCACAGCTTCGGTATGCAGCCCGTACACCCACACCAGCTTGTCGCCTAGGTACACCTGAAAGAGCACTATAGCCGTTAGCACCGCATTCATACTCAGATAGGAAACGGGTATGGAAGCCGGATTTTTGAGTCGGATAATGTAGCGCCATCCGGTGATTCCAGCGAGCAGCGCTGATAGCGACCAGCCCAGTAGGGTGTGTAAGTTAAGATCGGCAGCGGCAGCCGCATAGGGTGTGGCGAGCCCGGCTTCTACTTGGCCAAAGATAATGGCAATAAAGATAGAGATGGTGGCAAATACCATGTTCCACCAGCCGACCTCGTAGAGCTTGGTGTTTTTGGTGAGGAAAGCGATCGCATCGCACACCACCCCAAACAGCACCATGGCAATCACAAAGTGCACAACAATTGGATGAATCGTGTCGGGGTAGGGCAGGTTGTGATTATTCAGCGGCGGCAGCAAATTCTCAAACACAGACTTTCCTTAGAAAACAAAACCTAGCCATAGCCTTTAACGACGCACTGTCGAAGGCTGTTAGGTGATTGGTGGTTGCGCTGAAATTCTAACGCTTATATCAAAATATTTCTGGGCGAATTTATACTTTCTTGTCTATTGTCAATCCGTCACTTAGCCAGACGCTGCGTCAAGCCAATCAAACATTCAATTCGATACATCACAGCTCGGATACCCGCTTCAAAAGGCTGCTGTAAAATGCTGAGCAGCTGCAACGCGCAACATCAGCCCAGATCCTGAGCAACGTCTCTATGTCACTCATCAAGTATTTTCTATCTCTTGCAATTTTACTGAGCGCACCTGCCATACTTTCACCCGCTGCGCAGGCTCAGAACGTACGGTGGCTCGACCCAAAGTTTGAAGATGCGAACGAGCACTGGGCCGCTCTCTGCATTCAAGGAATGGGCAGTGAGGGATTAATGAAAGGCTACCTAGACGGACTTTTTCGGCCTGAAGGAGAGATGACGCGGGCAGAATTTGCAGCAGTGATTATCAAGGCATTTCCCGAGGCCCCTGCGGTGAGAGCAGCCCCTGACTTTTTGGATGTAGCAGACGATTATTGGGGGAAAGGTGCGATCGCCACTGCCTACGAAAAAGGCTTTCTCTCTGGCTACCCCGGCAACACGTTCAAACCCGCGCAGGCAATCACCAGAGCCCAAGCAATGACCGTTGTCGCCAATGCACAAGGACTTGCTAACGACGATTCTGTAACCGATAGCGATGCACTGCTTCGGGCGTACTTTACCGACGCATCGGCTATTCCAAACTATGCGCGATCGCTCATCGCGACAGCCGCCGATCAAGGATTGACCATCAACTATCCATCGGCAAATCAGCTCCGCCCCAACGCCAACATCACACGGGGAGAAGCCACAGCGCTACTTTGCCGACAAAATGCGGCGGGTACAGACGCTCGCTACTATGTGCCAGCGCAGTATGTAGCAGGGTGGAATGCGGATAGTGATAGTATCAACCTCTCAGCCGACAACGTCATTCATACATTCGGTAACGTAGGCGTCGCGGGTTTTCTGCACACCACTGCCACCATAGGAAATCAGCTGTTTTTCTTCTTTGAAGAACTGGAAGCAGGCTCACAGATGTGGACTACCGATGGCACGGCTACGGGTACGGTATTTGTGCAAAACCTAGATGATGGGAAAGTCGCCTCCGGTAGCAACCACCCAGAGGTAATTGCCAACTCAGAACAAACATTTTGGCTAAATGCAGAACGCTACAACCCGGATGGATTAAACGACGTACTGTGGCGCAGCGATGGCACTAGCACAGGCACAAATCCGCTCTTTGACCTCAGCCCCGAGCTTGACCAAGTACTGGCAAACGCCAACAGTATCAATCTAGAGTCAAAGGCTCTGTTCAAAAATCGCTTTCCCTTCACCGTTTCAGAAAATATCGACTGGAGCCAAGAAGATGAGACACAAGTGGAGGGTGGGGGCACCCAGCTTTGGTGGACAGATGGCGAAACTGCTGAAGGAACACAGCAGATTGCCACCTTCTATGAAAATTTCGCCCCATCACCAGGACTATTTGCTGCCACCGACAGCTACTTGTTCTTCCAAGGTCAGGCAGAGGGCGGTGCAAAGCTGTGGCGTAGCGATGGCACAGCAGACGGGACAATTCCGCTGAAAAACATGATTTTGGTAGAAACCACTGCGCAGCAGGATCGCATTTACATCAACGCGACTACGGTAGAAACTGGCGAAGAACTCTGGACCAGTGACGGGACTGAGGCTGGAACGCAGCTACTGCGAGACATCTATCCAGGCAATCAGGACTCCAATCCCATTTTGCTAACGAACGTAGGCGACTCGTTTTTTACGCTGGCCAATTCTGATACCGGCTTTGAACTGTGGGCCACCGATGGCACCCGCGAAAGTACTCGCCGAGTAAAACAGCTCAGCTCATATCCAACCGTTCTGCCCGAGGCCAGACCTTTTAGCACGACAGAAGAAGTGGTCTTCGTTGAGCATCAAAACAAGCTGTTCTTTAGCGTACCGGTAGAGCAGGAAGAACCAACCGGTTACGGGTTCGATGCGCGCTATGAGCTGTGGGTGAGCGATGGCACAGAAAGTGGAACCCAACGGCTAGCAAACACACGCGTCTCCCTCGAAGGGTTCACAGCCTATAAAGGTCAGCTCTTTTTTAGCGGCAACGGTCCTGAAGGGAGAGAGCTATGGAAGACCGACGGCAGTGTAGCCGGGACACATCCAGTGATAGACCTGATACCGGGCGTGTTTTACAGGCAAAAGTCTTGCCCAGCGCCGCCACCAGAGCTAGACAACGAGAACTACTGTCCGCCGGATGAGCTGCCGATCGATTCTTTGCCACGATCACTCACTGTCCACGGAGACTGGCTCTACTTCATCTCAGATAATGGCGACATCTTCCGCACAGATGGTACCGCCAAAGGCATACAGCACATTCACCGTTTTGAAGGCTGGCCGTACAACGACTTCCCGCCCAATATGGTGCGCTTAGGCGACAAGCTTTTGGTCATGGGCGTCGCCGATGACGTCAAACTATGGGCACTGCCAGAATAAAGGCCATATCACGTGTGACAGAACTCAGGACGACCAGCGCTCTAACGCCCTTTGCCCGCCCCAGCGAGCGACAATTTCATCATCGTAATCATCGGCAATGCGGATAACTGTTGTCACAGAGTGCTTTAGCTCGATTTGGTCACAGGTAGAGCCCACAAGGCTGTGCTCAAAGACGATATCGTTTTCGCCATCGAGCGCAAACCGGCCAAAGTGGATGCCATTGTTAGCCCGCAGCAGGTAGTAGCTAAGCTCTGGGGTGACGTTAACATCGGTCACAACAAAGGAGCGAGTGGTGATTAGCGCGTCGTTTTCGCCCCAGGGCACTACGCGGGTAGAAGCCACGGCCGAGCCAATCGTAATAATAAACAGCGGCTCGTCTTCAAACATAACGGCAGCTTCGCCAAACAAATCTTGCATCCAGGGCACAATCCGCTTGTAGCAGGCCTGCTGTGCAACACTTTCAAACTCCATAGGCGCTCACAAAAGATAGGGGATTAATATAATTCTCTCACGATTTTTTGATGCCATTTGGCCAATATTGGGTTTCCCGCACACAGCGTATTTATCTACGCGACTATGCTGGAAAAGAAGGCCGTCAACACAGACTACCAGCATGGGCGATTCATCCTCGGCACACCCCTCCTTGATATCTCACAGCGACACGCATCATAAAGAGGCGAATGTCACAACTAGTGACACACATTATCAAGCTGCGAATGTCGCCAAAAGCGACACACATTATCAAGATGCGAATGTCGCCAAAAGCGACACACATTATCAAGATGCGAATGTCGCCAAAAGCGACACACATTATCAAGATGCGATCGCAGCCATCACCAAACTCATCGACCAGCTAGACCTCTCCCCCCGAGAACGCACAGGTCTAGAAACAGACATCACGCATCTCCACAGCGTCCTCAACAAGCTTAAAAATCAAGTCATCCATATTGCAGTTTTCGGCATGGTGGGCCGAGGCAAATCGTCCTTGCTCAATGCGATTGTAGGTCAGCCCATTTTTCAAACCGGACCGCTCCATGGCGTCACACAACAAGCCGAAGGCATCGTGTGGCAAGTCGACAAGGCAGATAATAACGTCTTCACAGCGCAGCTATCCAGCGACAAATCTACATCTCAAGTTGAGCTGATAGATACCCCTGGTATTGATGAAGTCGATGGCGATCAGAGGCAGGTGATCGCACACAAAATCGCCCGCCAGGCAGACCTCATTCTCTTCGTCATCGCAGGCGACCTCACCCAGCTAGAACACGACGCCCTCAGCGAACTTTGCGAGGCGGGTAAGCCCGTGCTCCTCGTCTTCAACAAAATCGACCAGTACCCCAGCACCGACCAAGCGCAAATCCTCACCAAGCTAAGGGAAGAGCACCTTGCTGACCTGCTGCCACCCGAAAATATCGTCACAACCGCTGCCGCCCCGTTAGTTACCCAGGCCATTCGCCAATCCGACGGAAGCATTAAAACGCACAGGGAGAGGGGATCTGCCGATATCAGCGCCCTCAAGCTCAAGATTTTAGAAATTTTGCATCGGGAGGGCAAAGCGCTTGTCGCCCTCAATACCTTGCTATATGCGGATGATGTGAATCAAAAAGTGGTAGAGCAAAAGCTAGCGTTACGCGATCGCGCTGCCGACGACACTATCTGGAAAACCGTCATCACCAAATCCATCGCTGTTGCCCTTAACCCTGTTACCGTTGTCGACCTACTCAGTGGCGCAGCCATCGACGTCGCCCTCATCGTTGCACTCGCGAAGCTCTATGGATTAGAGATGACCCAGCACGGCGCAACAAAGCTCCTGAAAAAGATTGCCGTCTCCCTTGGTGGGCTCACGCTCAGTGAGTTAGCCATCACTTTTGGGCTCAGCGGGCTAAAAAGTGTACTCGCCGCCGCCGCAATTCCGACTGGTGGGCTGACAGCGACACCCTATGTATCAGTAGCGTTAGCACAGGCGACGGTATCGGGGGTGTCTACCTATGCGATCGCACAAGTCACCAAAACCTATCTTGCAAACGGCGCAACCTGGGGTAAAGGTGGTCCCAAAGCCGTCGTCAGCGAAATCCTCAACGACATAGACGAAGACTCCATCATGCGCCAGATTCGAGAGGAGCTTTCGGCAAAGCTAGACTTGAAGGCGCACTGGAAGCAATAGGAACCAAAAGCCCGCCTACTTCCTCACTCGGAAATAGGCGGGCTTCATTAATGCGACCTCAAGCAATGCAAACTCAAGACACAAGCTAAAAGGCTAAAAATCTTAACCGCCTTCAGATGTACCACCCGTTCTGCTGCCAGAATTCACAAAATCAGTCGGGCCAGTATAGCCAGAGGCAACCGCCAACGCTTGCAAACTTTGTGTCCCAGAAAGAAACTCACCGTTAACCTCCCACGTTGGGAAACCACTGCCTTCAGGAAGCGCCGCTTGGCACACAGCTGTCTTTGACTGATAGCCAGCTGGATCGCACTCTACATAGGGCATTTGTCTGTACGCCTCTTTACCAAACAGCTGCTTTTGGTCGAAGCAGTGAGGGCACCAGTACAGGCCATACATCGTGGCACCCGTATCTTTTAGGTGCTTGGCCAATGCAACTTCAGCCTCACCCGATGGATTCGTAATCGGCCTACCCGCATTCGACGGCAGCGATGAGTCAGCGCTGCGTAGGGGACCGTCAATCGGCACCGCGTACACGCCCAGTGTCCCTACCAATGCCACCATTGCAATAATGACACCCGAAAAAAGCAACTGCCCGCGATCATCCCAGCGCCGACCAAACAGCGTGAGCAGGAACATCGCTAGCGTGAAGGTCGCAGACCCAATGCAGTAAGGGCACACCTCCTTGATATCAGTTGCGAGTACGAACATCAAGAACGCACTAAAAATCATCATGCCAGTCGCACCGACAAATAGCAGTGGCCACGTTAAGCCCTCTAGCTTCGAGCGCAGCTCTTTATTTTTTGCGGGGCTTACAAGCAGAGGCGCAACCGCGAGTGCCAGCATCGATAGATATGCCAAGCAGCCAAACAGAGTAAGCGGCTGACCCAATATTTCGGCCCAAGCGCTAGAGAGCACCTTGCCGCAGCCGCCCGTACAGGCAATAGCGCCACTGGTCAGCTTTGTAAAAGTCAGGTAGCCAGTTCCGAGGGCACCGATAGCTGCGATCGCGCCAATTATCGGGCGAGACCACTTGTGTATCCAAAGCGATTCTTGACGACGACGACGAACCATAGTGAAGGAACCTAGCGACAAATAGTATGAATTGCGGTTATCAATAATACTTGAATTATTGAGTCTGAATGATTGATACGCGAAAATTCTAAAGATTGAAGCGCTCGAAGCATTCAAGCATGAGCATTCGAGCAAAAGAACCTAGACAAAAGTACCCTCAAATCAAGAAAAATCTGTCAGAAGACATCTAGTTAAGCCCAAGCTCATTACCCTCCAGCCAATCTCTTGGTTCCCCTTTACAAGGGGAACCGCAAGGGAGGGGTTTCCGAAAAGCACGCTACACACCGAAGCCCCTCCGTTGGGTCCCCTATGTCCTACGGACAGGCTACGCCAAGAGAAGGGGAACCAGAATTTTGGCAACAAGCATACGCACGGCTTACTTCAAAGCCCTTCCATATTAGCGAATGCATCCGAAAAGAAAGCCAACTTGTAAGACAGTGCCATCCAGGAGCTTCAGCCATCAAACCGCCCATTTTCACAGCCTACTTCACAGCCATCGAATGACTTCCACCAGTTACCAGCTCAGTGCGAACCGATAACCCTTGTGACAGCGCCGTCACAAACTGCCGCGACCGAATCGGGTCAACTTGCTGCTGAATATCACCCTTACGCTTGAGCGAACTCGACACAATCACCCCATCCGCTGCACGAATCAGCTGAGGAATATTATCTAAGTCAGCACCGCTACCAATCAAAACAGGCGTATCACCCGCCGCCGCTTTCGCCGCCTGCAAATCAGCAAAACTAGGCGGGCTACCCGTCATCCCACCCGACACAATCACGCCGTCTGCCAGGCCTCGCTGAATCGTCTCTTGCACCGCCGTCTTCACGTCTGGCTCGCCCAATGGCTGAGCATGCTTAACCAGCACATCGGCAAAAATTTTCACATCCGAACCCAGCTCCCGGCGATAGCGCAGCAAATCATGAGCCTGACCTTCTATCAGGCCCTGGTCAGTCGCCATTACGCCCGTCAGGACATTTACACGAATAAAGCTCGCCGATGTACAAGCTGCGATCGCGAGCGCACTTCTCGCATCATTACGCAGCACATTGATCCCAATCGGCAGCGGCACTAGCTGAGACAACCGCTGCACCACAACCGTCATCGCGCTCACGACCACCGGATCTACCTGAGACTTGGGAAAAGGCGCATCAAAAAAGTTCTCGACAATGATGCCGTGAATTCCGCCTGCCGCCAGCGCAGTAGCCTCTTGCTCAGCGCGGGAAATAATGGCCTTGAGATCGCCCTGCCAGCGAGGAGAAGTTGGCAGCGGGAGCAAATGAATCACGCCAATAGCAGGATTGGCCGTTTTGAAAATTTGAGTTAAGTCCACGGGGGTTTTTATCTCGGACTCGTCACGGTATGAGCAATAGCCAAAAAAAGGCGTTAGAAGAAAAGGCACAGGCCTCAATCCACCTTAACAGCCAACGTTGAGTGTTTGAGACGAGTACTACATAGAACGGATTCTCACTCGTGGTTTGGTGGGGTGAGCATAGCCAAAGTCCTTTTTCTCTCGCCAATTGTGTAGTTATGTTAT
>ERZ1740067.1257-NODE-1257-length-17825-cov-19.156612_pt1 | contig 17825 bp, 9 predicted proteins | sample MGYA00581736_ERZ1740067 | MGnify/ENA primary metagenome ERZ1740067 (study PRJEB43018, sample SAMN04849236) | marine metagenome | isolation source: floating plastic debris | place: Pacific Ocean | collected 2008-08-27 | study: EMG produced TPA metagenomics... | reverse complement strand
TAAATATACGATTTACCAAAATGCCGCCATCGGCAACAGCTTTGCTGGCTGGTAAATTTAGCTGTTGAGCAGACATAGGACCTCGGACGCAGTAAATATGCCAGTGTTTAGGGATTTGTTGTAGAGGTTGTTCATATCCCGCACCGGTACCCATAAAGCTGACGTGTTTAGCGGCCTGGATACGCTGGGGAAGGAGTGAATTTAGCAGGGTGCCAGTGCCGATAAAAATATGCGTGTTATCTGAAGCTTGCGGGCTAAAACAATCCGGTATCAATTTTGGCCAGAGCCACTGGTTCAGCTCATCTCCAAAGTTGGGCTGGCGATCGTTACGTTGGTAGTGGTAAATTTTCACGGTGCTGGTTATGTAAGCTTGGTGACTCGACGTAGGGTGAGATCGCAAATGCTAGTAACCCCTGACGTCATGACGCTAACCCGCTGCTGGGTCTGATGTAGATGACACCAACGATCGTAGGCGGGCACTGCGACGGTGCGTAGAACCCAGAAACAAGGCGGAATATAGAAATGAATAATAGGCGCAGCTAAGCGATTTTTCATGTAATGGCTTGAGCGTTAGCTGAGGTGAAAGGGACAGCCTTGGGGGGAGGATTGAGTTGGATTAATCAGTCCTAAGCGGCTGTCTCTAAACTTATCGAGGGTTGCGATCGCACATTTACTATCAAATCGTAGACTACCGCCCTCGGCACCTCCAAACTTTTCGCAGACGGCGCGATGGGCTGCGGCTAATTCAAAATAGGCCTTTACAAACTTTCCATGCTGCGGCTTTAGCTCATGGGGCAATGTTTCAAAGGCCGGGCGCAACCGCTTCCAAATTTGCATCAGAGCTGCGTGCTCCCAAGACATTAGACCACTAAAATTATCTGCTTGTACCTGGGGCGGTGTCATTGACTCACGTACTTCATATTCATAGGCTTCTCGACTAAAGCTGCCCGCCAGCTCCATTGATGCGCCTGAGGCGAGCATTAGGTCGGTGGCCGTGGCTAGTTCGATCTCGGCTTGATCTAGATGGCCTAGTGCCAGCTGAGCCTCAAACCGTCTGAGGCTGATGATGAGGCCCTGAACGTTGATAAAAAACGACCAGTGGAACCCCTGCCAAATTGCTTGGGACGCGGTCTGAGTCATGACAAGTCTTCTAAGTAAAATACTCGGGCGAGTAAATGGATATAGCTAACGAAACCTTGTTTTTGCTGGGCAATCTGCTGAAAGGATAGCTGAGGATTCTGAGCACACAGAGCCATGAATCGGTAACAGTTGGTGAGCAGTCCTCTCACCAGACACAGAGCCGACTCTCTTGTTTGAACGTGGCTAACGCCAAAATACTGGTCATAGTCATCCACATCCTCGGTGCTGAGGGAGGTTTTGGTGGATTTGACCTGGGCAATCTGGGTGCTTGGTATCTTGAGGTTAGCTAGAAGTTGTTTTATTTGGATAAGGGCCTGATTGTAGTCGCTGACTTGTAATGCCTCTAAAAGCTGTTCTAAGGTCGCTTGAATCTGTTGTTTTTCAGCGTCACCTAAGGAACACTCCAGGGGAATATCCCAGGGCACAAGTAAGTCCAACGTTGATGGCGGACTGTCTGGTGTCATGCTGTCTGGCGTTATACCGTCTGGTGTTGTACCGTCTGGCGTCACGGAGATTCCTCTGGCATGGGGCAGCCCGGTGGGGTGGGCAATCTGACTAATCATGGGCTTGCTGGTCTGTGGCCATGGCTTTTTGTAAGCTCAGGGGGCGCATATCGGTCCAGACTTCGCCAATGTAGTCGAGACAGTCTTGCTTGGGGCCAACTTTTCCTTCGGCTCGCCAGCCCCAGGGAATTTCTTTGTATTCAGGCCAGATGGAATAGCGGCCTTCGTCGCTGATGACGACGCGGTAGGTGATGTTGGTGGGTTGAGTCATGATGATCTCCTAGGGAAATGGGGGAAGGGGTAAAGGGGCAGAAGGGTTAAAGGTAGTTGGCTTTATGGAGGGCGATGAGACCTTCGTGGAAGGCGGTGTAGATTTTGTTGATGTCTTCTGGGGTGTGGGCAGTGGAGAGAAAGCCACCTTTGTCGCCGCCGCGTAGGTGTATGCCTCGGTTAAGCAGGTGGTAAGAGAGGAGATTGGTGGCGAGGGGAGAGATTTGGCTTTGGGTAAGTGCGATCGCAAAAAATGAGCCAAATTGGGTAAACCTTACTGGCAAGCTGGCCGCCGTGGTAAAGCTATTGAGTCGATTTACCAGGTTGGTTGTTTTTTTGGTCAGGTTTGCTTGTAGCCCCGAGCCTTCTGCCTTGATTCGGCTGAGGGCGGCATGGGCGGTGGCCAGGGCCAGGGGATGTTTGCAAAATGTGCCTGCGAAAAACGTAGTGGGGACCTGGGGTTCAGAGGCATCGCCGTACTGCCATTGTCCGCCGTCAATATGATCCATAAAGCGAGATTTTCCCGCGATGATGGACAGGGGCAGACCGCCTCCAGCAATTTTGCTATAGGTGGCGATATCGGCCTGAATGCCAAAATGAGCCTGGGCACCACCGGGATGAATGCGAAATCCGGTCACCATTTCATCAAAAATGAGAGCGGTGTCCGTCTCCTGGGTCAGGTCTCGCAATTCCTGTAAGAACGCTTCTGGCTGTAGTTCCGGACAACGACTTTGGACTGGTTCTACTAGAACAGCGGCCAGGCTGTGGCGGTGGGCCTTGATTACGGCGAGAGACTGGGGATTGCCGTAGTCTAAAACAATCACATCTCGTGCAACGGTAGATGGAATACCTGGGGCTGCGGGCACCGCGCGACTGTTAATTCGTTGTTTTAGCAGCCAGCTTATGGGGGCTAGCCAGGGTTTAGCGCTGGTTAGCCGCACTGCTTTTTTACGGGCATATTCACTCAGGGGCGCACGCATCAGTGCAGCGTCAAAGTGACCGTGGTAAGAATTGGTAAAGACGGCAATTTTATTTCGTTTAGTGGCGGTACGGGCAATGCGGATGGCGGTCATCACCGCTTCGGTACCAGTGTTGCTAAATGTTACCCGCTCCATACCTGTTAGATCGCGCACCAGCTGGGCGACGGTCCCCACTAATTCAGTCTGGGGGCCGATAGGAACGCCCGTTTTCACCTGAGCCTCAATCGCCGCTTGGATAAAAGGAGGATTGTGCCCAAATAGGTAAGTACCCAGACCCATGAGAATATCGATGTATTCATTGCCGTCGATGTCCCACAGTCTGGCTCCTCGGGCGCTGGCCGCCACCACCGGATAACACATCTCCTTTGTCTCTAAGGAAAAGTTGAATCCAATGGAACTTTTGTCAGCGAGTACCGATCTATTCGCTGCCGCCAATTGTTTTGACTTTGCCGTTCGCTGGGTGTAGCGATCGATGATGGATTGCAGGTGTTGTTGTGGTGTGGATATAGTTGTAGTCATGGTTTTGTACAAATAAAATGGGCCGAATGGTTGTTGTCAATTTCAGTTGCTCCATCAATCGTTTGGATAGCAATATTTGCAAATCCCACCTGTTCTAAGGCCGTTTTAACTGCACCGATGGGATGACCTTTAATGGGATAAATCAGGTCTTTTTTCTTCCAGTGGGGTTCAATGGCAGTAAAATTTTGCAGTAGTTTGAGCCGCAGCCCAATAAATCGAGGACGGCTCAAAAATTTGTACAGTAAACGTTTAATGGGAGATAGTATCTGTCCGACTAGGCCAAGAGAATGAACAGAAGATTGATAGATGCGTACTTCAAATGCGCCCGTTGCAACGTGGGGGGTATAGTTTGGCGTGATCATCCAGGCATAGTAGCGACTGATTTCGCCTTCGGTGGGTTGCCCTCGCCACCAGCGTTCTAGCTGATCTGGATGGTTGAGATCAAACACAAAGATACCCTCCTCTTTTAATGACCCATAGACCCGTTTAAACACCTGGGTTAAGTCTTCTAAGCTCATCAGATGATTGAGAGATGCACTGGTGGAAAAAGCTCCGTCAAAACTGTTAGATACGCCAAATGTGCGGGCATCTGCCAGCTCAAATGTGGCCCCAGGTGCATTTTGTTGAGCATAGCTCAGCATCTCTTCCGAGCCATCTAGACCGGTGACTTGATATCCTGCCTTTACCAGCGGTTGGATCAGCTGCCCTGTCCCACAACACAGGTCGAGAATATGTCCATTCTCTGGTATGTGGGGTAGCAGCACCCGCTGGAGTAGTGCTAGCTGGGGGTGGCTATAATCTGGCCCTACCGTTTTGTTATAGAGCCAGGCCCAGTTGTTGTAGTCGGTATAGCGGTCAGTCATGGCAGGGTAGAAGGGGGAAGGGGGAAAAGGAGCCAGTAGGGTGGGCACTGCCCACCGATAAAATCACGTTAAGACAGGCGACGGTGACAGCGTGCCGGTTTCAATCATCGCTCTTAGGTAGGTATCAAACAGCGATCGATTTAATGTAGGCAGCTTAAAAGGGGCATCCCGTAACCCGGTATAGGTTTGTTGCGTATCAAACGGAATTTCAAGCGGATCTGCTGTCGTGTCCTGATCGTCTTGTCGAGATGAAAAGAGCGCCACCAGGGGATAAAGAGCATGGTGCTGATCTCCCTGGGCGATGTGCATCAGGGTTTGAAACCAGGTTGTGTAAGGGACTCGCTGGATCGGGTAGCCAGCTCCATGGCAGGCTTCAAACAGCAGATTCGATGATGCTGATTCTGGATGAATCAGATGAAACGCTTTGCCCACAGAATTAGGCTGTAAAGAGAGATACACCATGGCCTTACTGACATAGTCAACGGGCAACATATCTAGGGACATTTCACCATCTGGAGCCATGCCAGACTGGACATACCCCTGCATCAGCCGATAGAGAAAGTCATTATTGTTGAACACACCGGTTTGACTATGACCGGAGATGGGACCGGGGCGATAGATGGTGACCGGCAGGTTGCGATCGCGCGCCTGGGCCACCAATTGCTCTGCCACCCACTTACTGCGGTTATAGCCACCTGCCGGTAGTGGATATGTCGCTAGGTCATCCTGTTCATAGATTTTGGTGTGCCCTGGTAGGGGGGTGGGTGGCAAGACACTCAGCGTTGACGTATAGTGCAGAGGTTTTGCCCGACCGTGGCAGGCCAGCTTAATAACTTCTCGGGTACCATTCACATTGGCGGCCTTGAGCTGGGCATAGGGTGAAATATGATGAACCTGTGCCCCGTTGTGATAGATGCTATCTATCTGCTCAGTCAATGCATAAAATTGTGTTTCTGAAATACCTAACCAAGGCTGGGTTAAGTCCCCAAGAACGGGAATAAGACGGGCCGCAAAACTGGGCTGCCAAATTTTATAGTTTGACAGACACTGTTTGAGTTTATCTAAGCTTGAGGTGGATTCACGCATCAAGCAATAAATCTGGGCATCTGTTTGCTGTAGCAGTTCATATAGAAGAAAGGCTCCTAGAAAGCCAGTTGCCCCTGTCAAAAAGATATTTTTGGGAGCAGCGGTCATTCCAGCGAACGATTCTGATGGAGAGATATCAGCAGGTAGAATTCGATCTTTCTCCCAGTCAGCTGGTTGTTTAGAGAGTTGATCGGCGGTTTGCTTTGCTGGTTCTGTCGCCGATTGTGAGGTGGAGGGTTGGACCGTACTACCTTTGAGCAAAGCGATAATAGCTGGTTTATGGGTCTTGAGTTGAGCGGTTAGTTCAGGAGTGAGGGCTCCCTTGGGGGCATTGCATCGTAGGGTTTCGTCATCTAGCCAGAGGCGGATGTCGAGGGTTTGGAGCTGGGTGAGGAAGGGGGTGAGGGTGTCGGTTTGGGGCATGGAATCAGGGGACGTGTGCAAGGGGGAAGGGGGAAGGGGGAAGGGGGAAGATTTTTGCTTTAGTTCTGACTCCTGTTTTTTGTCTTCTGAACAGACTGGATTTACTGGAATTGGTTGATTATCATGTGGACCTGTTTCATTGGCAATCAGCTCGATCTCTTTTCGACCTAGTAACCGTTCGCTGATGCGGTTTTGTTGCTGGCAGAGTTTGACCAGCTGGTTAGATTCTTGGATGGGGGCGGACTCTAGGGTGTAGTTGATGGAGGTAATGTAGGTGAGCCAGGGTTCTTGACCCATGGCGTAGACGTAGACTTGCTGGGGGTTGAGCTGGCTGACGAGGGCGATGGCGCGGTTGGCATTGGAACCGTCGAGACGGCGAGCTTGGGCTTGCTGATGGGGAACGGGCTGGGGCAGCAGCGGGCCATAGGCCCAGGTGAAGGGGGCTCCATCACATTCCATGCCGATAAAGAGAATGTCTAGATCGCCGAGTAAATGGTGAATATGGCTGTAGAGAGTCGGGTCAAGGTTGTTGGAGTCAGCGGCGCAGAGGATGGAGCGGCCTTTGAGGGTGATCCAATAGGCGTTTTTGGTGGCGATATTTAGATCGCCATGTTCCCCCAGAACGGGAATGCTGACGATTTTGCCATCGGGGAGATTAATACTCTCTAGTTCGTCCAGGGTGCAAACTTGGGAGAAGCCAATTTGTTGCAGGGCGAGCTTTAAAGATGGATCGAGGAGAGAGCCTTTTTGGCCATTGGGCACCACAATATGCTTAATTTTATGGCGCAACTGCAACAGCGTTTCGAGCATGACGTGGTCCTGATGGTTGTGGGTGATCAGGGCGTAGTCGATGGTTTCAGGCAGGTCGGCGTAGCTGTATCGGTCCATGCCCATGGGGTGTGCGTAGCTTACCAGCGGGTCGCAAAGAATAGACACATCGGCAGTTTCGATGAGGACACAGGCATGACCCAGGTAGCGAATTCTAACCCCATTGCCTTGGTATGGAGGACGTTGATGCGGTGCCTCTGGGGTAAAGAGCGTGTTGAAAAAGGGGCGATCTTGTTCTGGAATGTTTAGAAGCTCGGCCATGCCCTGGACTGACTGAGGGCGATGGCGCATTTGGAAAAGCTGGTCTAAACGCTGATCGGCAAAGGGAATGGATAGGAAGAGACTGTTATTGTCTGGCAGCCGAGGCGTACTCATGACAAAGGCCCGCTGGTCGCTGTCGTCATATACCCGCAGGGCGATGCTCTGGCGGTCGGGGCTGTAGTATTCGCTGCGGTAGAGTAGCCCTTCGATCAGACGAATGGATGGATGGTTTTGGGCGTCGTACACTAGTTCAACGTAGCCTTTGAGGGCCTCGGGCAGCTGGGGGTAGAGAGGCTCTAGGGATTGGCCAGGGGGATGGGTGGTGAGTTGCTGGGTGAGTGTGGCGATCGCACCGCTCAATCCGATCAATTTCTCCTGTTCTGTTCTAGTTTTCTCCAACAGTGCCCGCACCTCATCCACCCGATCGGGTTTGTGGTTAATAAAGGGTCCCCCCTGCATGGCTGGGTTTCGCAGGGTCGTTTCATGGACTGCTGGAGCCTCCACAAAAGACTCCATGATTTTCAATTGCGACTCTGTTAGATACCGGGCCGCTGTTGCCGGGGGAATCAGATAGCTCCAGGCATACCACTGGTCAATCAGCGGTTCTGCCACTACCTGTGGTTTGAGATAGCCGATAAAGTCATGGGCATAGGTCATAGTGCGATTTCCTCCCGTTCCCCGTCGTCGTCAACGGGCAACTGCATCTGAGCCAGGCGCTGTTTCTGCTCTACCCGTTGGGCCAGGCTCGTTACCGTGGTGGCTTCGAACAGATCGATCACCGTGATTTCCACTGAAAACTGATTTAACAACTGTGCCACTAGCTGAGTTGCCAACAGGGAATGCCCCCCCAGCTCAAAGAAATCGTCATAAATGCCCACAGAGTCCAGGGAGAGCACCTGGGAAAAAATCTCAGCCAGTGTATGTTCTGTGGCATTGCGAGGAGCCACCTGCTCTTGGTCAGGAACAATAGCAGGCGTTGGCAGAGACTTGGTATCCACCTTGCCATTGGGCGTTAACGGCAGGGTCGGTAGCCACATAAATACCGACGGCACCATATATTGAGGCAGGGTTTCAGCGATAAACTGACGAATTTCTGTTGGACTAGCGTTGGGGGTATCGCCAGATACCATAGGCACCCCATAGGCCACCAGTCGTTTATTGTTGTTATCGTTACGAACAACGACAACACCAGTCTTAATATCTGGGTGAGATTGGAGAATGCGCTCCACCTCCCCTAGCTCAATTCTAAAGCCGCGAATCTTGGTCTGATTGTCAATGCGACCTAGAATTTTGATGTGACCATCGGGGAGATAGGTGGCGAGGTCGCCTGTTTTGTAGAGAAGGGGAGACGGGGGGAAAGGGGACTCCTGACTCCCGATTTCTGAAGTTTGACGCTTAACCTTGGCAAATGGGTTGGGAATAAACCGCTCCGCCGTCAGTTCAGGTCGGTTCAAATATCCACGGGCCAACCCAACACCGCCGATGTGCAGCTCTCCTGGCACACCAATGGGTAAGAGCTGAAGATTATTATCTAGAATATAAAGCTGTTTATTAGTACTCGGTAACAACGTGGGTTCAAGTGGCTGACCATTGCCGCAGGGCACCATACTGGCATTTACGGTTGTTTCTGTGGGGCCATAGGCATTGATAAATAAGCGATTCTGACTCCAGGTTTCAATTAGCTCAGGGCTAGGAGCCTCGCCCCCCACTAACACCATGCGCAGGTCTGGAAAATCATCGTAGGGCACGCTCACCAGAGCTGACGGGGTGATGGTGATGTGGGTGACCCGGTGACGTTGCATTAATGCTTTCAGGTCTGGTCCCGGCAGCATCGTATTTGCTGGTGCCAATAGCAGCTTGGAGCCGGTGGCAAGGGCCATAATGATTTCAGGAATAGAGGCGTCGAAGCTAAAAGAGAAAAATTGCAGAATGCAGTCGCCGGAACGTACCTGGCATACTCGGATTTTGTCTTCTGTCAGGTTTACTAGCCCGCTGTGGGAGATTAAAACACCCTTGGGTTTACCCGTAGATCCAGAGGTGTAGATCAAATAGGCCAGGTGGTCAGGGCCAACAATATGGGGTGGATTATCATCAGGCTGATCCTGGGGCCAGTCGGTGTCTAGATTAATTTGCTGAGCTGTTGTAGTGAGAGAAAACTTACTTTGGGTTAGGAGAACTGTCACCTGGGCATCGGAGAGCATGTAGTCTAAACGCTCAGGGGGATAGGTAGGATCTAGGGGTAAGTAGGCACCGCCTGCTTTTAGCACCGCTACCATGGCAATAATCATCTCAGGAGAACGGTCTACACAGATGCCGACAATCTTTTCTGGGCCGATACCCAGGGAGATTAAATAGTGGGCCAGATGATTGCTGCATTGATTTAGCTTAGCGTAGGTAAGCTGTTGAGATTTAGTGCCATCGTCGTAGATCAGTGCGATCGCATCCGGTGACGCGTCCACCTGTTCTTCAAATAAATAATGAAAACAACTGTCCTGGCGATAGGACTTGTGTGCGTGGTTCCAGTCCATTAGCTGTTGCTGGCGCTCAGTCTCAGTCAGCATGGGTAGCTCAGCTATGGGCTGGTCGGGGGCGACGACGATTGCTGCTAACAGTGTCTGAAAATGCCGAACCATTCGCTGAATGGTCTCTGGTTTAAACAGATCGCAGTTGTATTCAAATCCTCCGACAATGCCGCTGGGGGTTTCATACAGGTCAACGCTGAGATCCAGCTTGGCGGTGGTTACGGCCTGGGGGAGGCGCTTAAAGGTGAGACCCGGCAAGCTTAGGGTTTCTTGCGGTACATTTTCTAGACGGAACTTGACCTGAAAGAGCGGGCTGTAGCTGAGATCTCGCTCGGGTTGGAGGGCTTCTACTAGTTTTTCAAAGGGGAGATCCTGATGGTCATAGGCATCTAGGGTAGTGGTTTTGATCTGTTCTAGGAGATCTTGGAAACTGGAATAGGGGGAGACTTGAGATCGCAGCACCAGTGTATTTACAAACAAACCAATAAGGCCTTCCACCTCAGCCCGATGGCGATTGGCAATGGGACTACCGACCACCAGATCTGTTTGGCCAGTGTAGCGATAGAGCAACACCTTAAAGGCGGCCAACAGGGTCATAAAGACGGTGGCCGACTGCTGTTGTGCTAGGGCCGCTAGCTGCACACTAAGCTCTGTTGAGAGGGAAAACTGTTCTACCGCCCCCCGGTAGGTTTGTACTCTAGCCCGAGGGAAATCCGTGGGTAGCTGAAGTACTGACTGATTGACATTCAACTGCTGCCGCCAGTAGTTGAGCTGTTGTTCTAACTGCACACCCTGTAGCCAGTCGCGCTGCCATAGAGAAAAATCAGCGTACTGGATAGCCAAGGGTGGAAGAGACGGAGCCTGTCCCATTAGCGCTGCTCGATAACAGATCCCCAGTTCCTGGATTAAAATCTCCATGGACCAGCCATCGGCAATGATGTGGTGCAGGGTAAATAACACCACTGACTGGGTCTCACTTAGGTGTAGTAGGGTGACCCGCAGCAGCTGGTCTTGGCTCAGGTTAAAGGGAGTTTGAGCCGCCATTATTGCCGCTTGCTTTACCTGTGCCGTTGGGTCGGCTACGCCCTTTAGATCGAGCTGTTCTATGGCTACCGGGGCAGGCACTTCAATGATCTGAGTTGGTTGTCCCTCAATGGTGACAAAGCGTGTCCGTAGCACCTCATGGCGACGCACAATATCGTTCAAGCTTTGGGTGAGGGCGGCCAAATCTAGATGGCCATCTACTTCGATGGCCATGGGTAGGTTATACACCGCTGAGTCGGGCTGCATCTGGTGAAGAAACCACAGACGCTGTTGGGCAAACGACAGTGGGAGATGGTCGCTGCGGTTAGCAGGCGTGATCAGCGGAGCGGCGGTTTTTACCTGTTGTAAGAATGCAATAATTTCTGTTTTACGGGCTTTGAGATCAGCGCTAAAACTATCGGTGAGGAGTTCTTCTGGACCGCTACACCGCAGCCGCTCGCCCTCTAGCCATAGTTTAATGTTCTGGCGAGTGAGACCGGCCAGGAATGTTTCAATGGGTAGGGTCGTATCACTCATCATAGCTCGATCTCCTTATGGCCAGTGGGTGTGTGAGTAGGCTTAGTAGCAATGCCCATAGCATCAATGTGGACGGCCAGGGTCTCAATGGTGGGATACTCAAACACCCTGTGTAGTGGAAGTTCGATCTGAAACTGTTGGCGCAGTCGGGTATTCATGCGGGTGGCGGTAAGGGAGTGACCGCCAAGTTCAAAAAAGTTGTCATGGATGCTGAGGGTATCGATTTGGAGAATGTCTTGCCAGATGGTTGCGATCTCAATCTCCGTCTGATTCCTTGGCGCTACCCTTTCTGCACGAGCCGGCTGATCCGGTGGCGGCAATGCCCGTCGATCTAGTTTGCCATTCGGTGTTAATGGTAATGTTTTGAGGGCCACAAACACGCTGGGTACCATGGCCTCCGGCAGTCGCTGTTGGAGAAATGCCACCAGTGTTTGCTTGATGTCGGTGGCAGACTTTTCTGCTATGTCTCCTACCAAATAGGCCACTAGGGCCGGTCCTCCTGGCATATCCTCTCGCAACAGCACGGTACACTGTCGTATGCCTGGATATTCGTTTAGAACAGCTTCAATTTCCCCTAGCTCGATCCGTACTCCCCGAAGCTTGACTTGAAAATCTTGTCGACCCAGATATTCTATGGCCCCATCAGGGCGATAGCGACCAAGGTCACCGGTTTTGTAAATGATAGGGAAAATGGATGTAGCACTGCCCATCATTTCCGATGATAAAAACGGGTTCGTCACAAATCTCTCCGCTGTCAATTCAGGGCGATTTAAATACCCCCGTGCCACACCAACACCCCCAATGTGCAGCTCCCCAGGAATACCAACCGGCACCTGATTGTTGTCTTGATCCAACAGATAAATTTGAGTATTGGCAATGGGATAACCAATGGGTACCGTTGTCTCACTGGCTGGCTGTTCAGGACAACATTGCCAAGCCGTTACATCAATGGCCGCTTCCGTCGGACCATAGAGATTGTGCAGTTCCGTATTGGGCAGCTGGGCAAAGAATTCCTTTTGCAGGGCAGGAGATAGTGCCTCACCGCTACAAATTACTCGCTGAAGGGAGCTACAGGTGCTAATGTCCGGCTCTTCTAAAAACACGGCTAGCATGCTGGGTACAAAGTGTAGCGTGGTGATTTGCTGCTGACGGATCGTCTTGACCAGGTAGGCACTATCTTTGTGACCGCCCGGTTTAGCAATAACCAGAGTCGCTCCATTCAGTAAAGGCCAAAACAGCTCCCAGACAGATACATCAAAGCTGAGGGGAGTTTTTTGTAGGATACGATCCTCATTATTTAATCCATAGGCTTGCTGCATCCAGCATAGGCGGTTAACCAATCCCTGGTGAGTATTAACCACCCCCTTGGGCTGCCCCGTTGAGCCAGACGTATAAATCACATAGATACTGTTTTCTGGGTTTAATGTGTGCTGTAGCTCGGTGACAGGCTGTTGTGACCCTGCGGAAACATCAATGGATACAGCTTTCTTGGGTAAAGGCGACAACTTTAATTGTTGATCGCTCAACACCGCTGATACATCGGCATCCTTGAGCATCCATTGCAGTCGTGACGGTGGATAGCTGGGCTCAAGAGGGACATAGGCCGCACCCGCTTTGACCACGGCTAAAATGGCCACTACCATGGCCAGGGAACGATCCAGATAGATAGCGACGCGATGTTCGGTGCCAATTCCCTGATGCTGCAGATGGTGGGCTAGCTGATTGGCCCGTTGGTGCAGTTCACCATAGGTGAGGGACTGCTCACCAAACGCAACAGCTGTCGCATCGGGTGTTTTCTGTGCTTGTAACACTAATAGATCGGGCAATACCCGCTCAAGGGGATAATCAGTCTCGGTGTGATTCCACTCGCTCAGCTGTTGCTCTTCTGTGGGTGATAGTAAGGATATGTCTTGCAAACAGCCCTGGGGCTTTTCAGAGAGCTGAATAATTAACGTATTGAGATGATCGAGCAGACGAGCAATCGCATCGGAAGAGATTTGTCCCGAGCGATATTTAGCTGTAATGGTGAGCCGTTCTCCTGCAGCGACCAGTAACGTTAAAGGGAAATGGGTCCATTCATTAAACTGGATGTTCTCTAGCTGAAAGGCGGTTTGCCCCTGGAACATGTCTGTGGCTACAGGGTAACTTTCAAAGACCAACAGACAGTCAAATAATGCTCGACCCTCATTTACCCAAGTTTGTAGTTCTCGCAGGGAGACATGCTCATGGGCCGTGGTCTCTACTTGCTGAGCCCCCAACACTTGAAGCCACTGCGCCACCTGTGCCTGAGGCTCCACCTGAACTCGCACAGGCAGGGTATTGATAAATAGTCCTACCATTGAGAGTGAATCTGCAAGATTTGCTGGTCGTCCAGCACAGGTGGCCCCAAACACGATATCGTGAGTGTTACCATAGCGACTGAGCAGTAAGCCTAGTGCTCCTTGAATCAGGGTATTGAAGGTGAGCTGATACCGTTGGATAAACTCACGCAGGTGTTGAGTGGTGTCCTTCGACAGAGCAAATTCTTGTTGTTCGAGAGCGGTTTGGCGAGGCCGTTCGACCTGGAGAATGGGCAGTGGAGTTGGGCTGTGCCAACCTTGCAGGTAGGTTTTCCAAAAATCTTGGTCAGCGGTCCTATCTTGCTGACGCAACCAGGCGATGTAGCGACCATAGGGCTGGGGTGTGGTCACCGCTAGCCTTGGCAGGGTGCCAGTCAGGACAAAATACTGTTGAAAAACGTCCTTTAGCACCTGACTGGTAGACCAGCCATCTAAAATTAGGTGGTGATAACACCAGATCAATTGATAACGCTCTTCCCCAGATTTTCCTGTTCCCAGCGATATCCAGTTAAGCCTCATCAGAGGGGGCTGATTCAGGTTAAAGGGCTGATTACGGTTGCAGTCTAAGAGGACTGAAAGCTTTGCCAATTGTTCAGCCGTCGATAGTTCGCACCAATCTTGTTCTACCCAGGGCAGAGAGACCTGCCGTTGAACTACTTGGAAGGGCTGATCCCTCTGTTCCCAATAAAAGCTGGTGCGGAGAACACTGTGGCGGGCTAACACAGTCTCCCATGCCCGTTGCAGCAGCTGACCATCTAAGTGACCGCTAAAAGATAGCACTATCTGGGGTACATAGGTCCCTGCGGCGGGAGCCAAGAGCGTGTGAAATAACAACCCCTGCTGCATGGGTGACAGGGGATAGATATCCTCAACGGCATTACGCTTTGCTGTTTTTTGAATAGTGCTCATTAGATTTCTCCCCCACCTAGATTCAAACTGTCTAGCAAATCATCCAGCTCACCCTGCCCCAGCTCCATTTGAGGAAAATCCGCTGGGCTATAGCCGTGGTCTGTCTCGGATGCTAAGCAATAGTCAATCAAGACATTGAGCTGTGTCAGATAATCTGTGGCTAATGCCTCGATAGTCTCTTGGTAATGGATCCCTCGGCTGTAGGTCCAGTGCAGGTGCAATTGGTCGCGGCTGACTACTGCATTAATCTCAATCAGCACATCGCGACTGTCGTGGGGATCGCGGGATGCTCCGGTAGGTTCTGAGGCCGGTGCTAACAGAGAGTTCCCTGCAAAGAGCTGATCGGTCTGTCCTAAATAGTTAAATCGGATGGGAGTATCTGTGTTGAGATTGGATTCTTGTGACTGGAGATAACGCAGAATACCATAGCCCACACCCTGAGCCGGCACTGCGCGTAGGGTTTCTTTGATGGTTTTGATGGCGGTTCCTAAATCATCACCATCGGGCAATTGCAATAGCACCGGATATAGAGTGGTTAGCCAGCCCACGGTGCGCGTGAGATTCATGTCATCAGGGCGACCGTGGCCTTCCATGGCAATGCGTAGGGTGCCGCCAGTCCACGGTTTGAAGGTTAGCCCCAGGGCCGTTAGCAGCAGGTCATTGATGTGGACGCTGTAGGCGGTAGATACGTCCTGCAGTAGGCGTTGGGTATCGGTTTGGGGCAAGTGTACCGATACGGTCTCTGCCAGAGCCATGGTGTTGCTGCCGTCGGAAAAATCCTGGGGTAAGGGCGCTAAGGAGGCTTGTGTAATCGTTTGCCAGTAGGGGAGTTCTGAGGATCTATCAGTGGCTTCTATTTGCTCAATCCAGCTCTGACAAGAGTGTGTTTTAAGGGGTAATTGGGCTGTACTCGTCTGGCGAAGCTGGGTGTAGAGTAGCTGTAAATCTTCTAAGAGAATGCGCCAGGAGATGCCATCGACTAGGAGATGATGACAAACAATCAGTAACCGTCGCTCTATACCGGTCGGTGTTGTTAACTCGAAGTACACTACTCGCCAGAGAGGCCCGGTGACGAGATCAAAGCTGGCTTGAACTGCGTTGGCAGTCGTGGTGATTTCTTTAGCAACATTCTCGACAGCTTTACGGATAATAGCAATGGGTACCGTATCTGAGAGAGGACCATACTGTTGTTCCCAGCCTGATGTTGTTTTGTGGAATGTGGCCCTGAGACTGTCGTGGTGCTGCATGAGCTGTTGCAACGCTCGGGTCAGCACCTGGGGCTGTAGTTCCTGCTGTACACTCAGCAGAACTGACTGATTCCAATGGTGGGGGTGAGCCAAGGACTGCTCAAAAAACCAGTGTTGGATCGGGGAGAGGAGGACCTCTCCAACGACAGGTATCTGTGGAACTTGGCTAGATGCTTGGTGTTGGGAAACGGTGGCTAGCTGGGCAATGGTGGAATATTGAAATAGGTCTCTAGGAGAGAAGTACAGACCCACCTGTTGTGCCCTGGCAATAGCTTGAATCGCTAGGATAGAGTCTCCGCCTAGCTCAAAGAAATTGTCATGCAGATCCACTGACCGCTGCAATAGCTTTTGCCAAATGGCAACCAGCTGTTGTTCTGTATTGGTTTGAGCTATGGCGTTAGCCTGAGTTTGTGGCAGTATGGGGGCGGGTAGCACCTTGCGGTTGAGTTTGCCGTTGGGTAGTAACGGTAGGGATGCTAAAGGAATAAAAAAGGCTGGGACCATGTAGTCGGGGAGGGAGGTGTGGAGATGAGATCGCAACCCCTCACCTACATCAGACCCTAGTGCTGTTCCCCACTCCGTGTCTTCCGGCATGTTCTCTAGCACCACATACGCCACCAATCGCCGATTCTCCTGGCTATCCACCCAGGTACTAGCCGCTGCCTGGGTCACGTTTGGGTGTTGCAACAGCACAGCCTCAACTTCACCCAGCTCAATCCGGAACCCGCGCACCTTAACCTGAGAGTCAATGCGGCCCAAAAATTCTAATTGTCCATCGTTGCGATGGCGGACACGATCACCCGTTCTATAGAAAATCGATGAAGCCAGTGATCGCCTAGGGTGAGCATTGCCCACCTTAACCACGTTGGCAATAAACCTTTCTTTAGTCAATTCCGGCCGATTCCAATATCCCCGTGCCACGCCACCTCCAGCCAGATACAGTTCCCCGGCCATGCCGACCGGAACCGGCTGATGATGCTCATCTAAAACATGCACCTGGGTATTGGCAATGGGCCGACCAATGGGAACAATAGCCCCACCAGGGGAAAGTAGCGTATAGGTTGAGTAGGTGGTGTCTTCTGAAGGACCGTACAGGTTAAAGACCTGATGCACTGAATTTAGCGCATAGAGCTGTTGTACTAAAACAGGTGGTATTGGTTCGCCCGCTAAATTAATGGTGGAAACACTTTGGGGAATTCCATTCACTCTGAGGAGTTCAGCAATGGCGGTTGGCACCGTGTTAATCAGCGTAATCTCATTGGCCGCAGGTAAATCGGACACCTGTAAAACATTGTCCGCCAGGATGACGGTGCCACCACTGCTGAGGGGAACAAAAATCTCAAAAACTGAAAGATCAAAACAAACTGAAGTGGCAGCCAGCACACCTGACAACTGACCTGCTGAGAAGATCTCCTGTGCCCAATTAACAAGCGTCACTGGGCTCCGATGTTCAATAGCCACACCTTTCGGTTTACCCGTGCTGCCGCTGGTGTAAATAATGTAGGCCAAATTATCGGGCTGGACAGCGGTAACTATCCGCTCTGTGGACTGGAAGTTGTTCTCAAAGAAAGAATCTAAGAGAACGGTTTTCAAAGAATGTTCTGATGCTTCCGTAAGCTTTTGATACTTTTCTTGGGTCAAGATGACAGAAAGTCGAGCATCTGCTGAGATGTAGGCCAGTCGCTCCGCTGGATAGGCCGGATCGAGCGGCACATAGGCTCCCCCTGCTTTGAGAATTGCCAGGAGAGCGATCACTAAACTGGCGGAACGATCTAAGCAAACACCCACGCGAGCTTCAGATTCGATACCCAGGGACTGCAGGTACTGGGCCAGTTGGTCGGCGCGGCTATTGAGTTCTTGATAGGTGAGGTTTTGATCGATGGCCATTAAGGCCGTTGCCCCAGGGGTGCGCTGCATCTGTTGTTCAAACAGATGGTGGAGGCAGGGATCGTTAGGGTAGCTGCGTTGGGTGCTGTTCCAGCGGATTAACTGCTCTTGTTGACGAGGGTGAAGGAGTGGTAAGCCTGAAACTGTTTTCTCTGGAGTTTGAATAATGGCGTCTAGCAACGTACAGAAGGCTTCAGCCATGGCCTGAATAGTGCCAGGTTTGAATAAGTCCTGGCGATACTCAAATTTGCCGCTGAGGCTCCCGTCTTTCTCAGTCATTATCAGGGTGAGATCTACCTTGGTGGTGTTGCTGCTGAGGGTAATGGGGGACCAGGTTAGTTCTGTGTCATGGGTTGCTAGCTGCTCTGGTGTTGTCGCTTGCCATACAAACATCACCTGGAAGAGAGGAGAATGGCTCCAATTGCGAGGAATATTCAGGGTGTCAATTACCTGCTCAAAGGGAACGTCCTGGTTGGCATAGGCATCTA
>ERZ1740067.1256-NODE-1256-length-17835-cov-9.667773_pt1 | contig 17835 bp, 14 predicted proteins | sample MGYA00581736_ERZ1740067 | MGnify/ENA primary metagenome ERZ1740067 (study PRJEB43018, sample SAMN04849236) | marine metagenome | isolation source: floating plastic debris | place: Pacific Ocean | collected 2008-08-27 | study: EMG produced TPA metagenomics... | reverse complement strand
AAGATCATCAATATTTACGCTGCGCTCGTCTTTATCGAGTGCGTTTATCCGACTTTTTTCTAGAACAATTTTTCTTTGTTATTCGGCATGTTTTTCGGGGGTTTTGGAAAAGTCTCCTGATTGCCATAGCTCTAGCAGCAGGCGATAGCGCTTCTCGCACATGTTGCGTTCTAGGCAGGCGATCGCTGCGCGAATCACTAGCGTAGGGCGCACCGTATCTAGGCGGCTTTTCTCACCGAGGTACAACAGATGGCTCACCAGTGATATGGGGCCAGTAGACTCTGAGGCAAGGTTGCGCAATGTTAGCAGCAGGGTTTGGTCGGATTCCTCTGGCACTAACGCATGAGAGGTTCCTAGCTTCTCTTGGATTTCAATCTCTGAGAACTTTGTCATCATTTGCCAGAGCGCTCGATGATGCGAAAAGCTGAAGCCCAAGTCTCTCGACTCTAGGCCTGCTGTAATGGCACTGCGGTAGTCCGAATGGTGAATGTAAATGCGTAGCAGAGCCGCTTCTGCTTCTTCTAAAAAGCTGCGATTGATTATCTTGACATCGTTGGATGACTTCTCTTTTTTGTCGCCTGGATTTCGCCTTTTTCGCCTGACTTGCGCCAGTAAATTTTCTGCTAGCAGCGGCACGATGCGACCATCGCCCTGGCTAAAAATTTCCGCACAATGGCGGATATAGTGGGTGCGCGTGTCGGCATTGGCAATGTCGCTCAGAAGCGTCACTATCGATTTTGACGTTTGCTGAAACTGATCGGCCTGCTTGAGATCGACACCGCTGATGATGTTGCCAATTTGCCAGTCGAGCCAGAGGGGGGCCGCGTCTGTGAGGGCAACATACTCTTCTGGTGTGTGCACCTGCAAGTAGTCGTCTGGGTCTTTGCCGTCGGGAATGTTCAGCACGCGTAGCTGGACGTCGCCACGGTAGGCCATGTCTGCGACTTCACCAATCGCTCGATCGGCGGCTTTTACGCCAGCAGCATCGGCATCAAAGTTGAAGATGATTTGTTTGGATTCGGTGTAGCGCAGGAGGAGCTTTACCTGGCCTGCGTTTAGGGCGGTGCCCAATGAGGCGACGGCGTTGGTGATGCCGGCTGAGTGGAGGGCGATGACGTCGAAGTAGCCTTCGACGACGATGGCACGGTCTTGTTTGGCGATCGCGGCTTTTGCTTTGTCGAGGCCGTAGAGCGTTTTGCCTTTGTCGAATAGCTCGGTTTCGGGTGAGTTGAGGTATTTGGGTTTGGCATCTGCGGTGAGACCTCTACCACCGAAGCCGATGAGGCGGGTTTGGACGTCGTGGATGGGGACCATGACGCGATCGCGAAACCGATCGTAATAGCCTGAGCCACCCTTGCGCGGCACAATCAGTCCGGCTTGCTCTACCAAATTTACCGGGTAGTGCTTTTGCTCAACGAGGTAGCTATACAGGGTCTGCCACCCGTCTGGCGCGTAGCCCATCTCGAAATGACGGATGGTTTCGTCGCTTAGCTTGCGCTCTTGGCGAAGATAATTGAGTGCCTGTTTCCCATCCGATTGAAATAGTGCGTGCTCGTAGAACTTGGAGGCGACTGCGACGATTTCGTAGAGCTGTTCGCGTAGGGTTAGCTTGCGCTGAAATTCTTGCTGTTGGGCAGGTTCTGTTGTTTTAACAGGGATTTGGTAGCGCCGCGCCAAGTCCATGACAACGTCGGAGAAGGAGCGCTGACCTAGCTCCATCATGAATTTGAAGGCATTGCCACCGGCTCCGCAGCTGAAGCAGTAGTAGAACTGTTTGGAGGGGCTGACGCTGAAGCTGGGGGATTTGTCGTCGTGGAATGGGCAGAGGCCGACGAAGTCTTTGCCTTGCTTTTTAAGGACGACTTGTTCGGAGATGATGTCGACGATGTCGGCGCGTTGGCGGACGTCGTCGATGGTGTCGGGGTGGATGCGGGGGGTGCCCATGGGACGACTTTTTTTGATTGGCCGGGTTGGTGCAGATTTATTGTAGGGGTTATTTGCTGTTGCTGCGCGGAAATCGCTATCGATAGTGTCAGTGGAGATGGATAGACGCTACATAGGTTGCTAAAACAGAGACAAGAGGCAAGGCTAAAGCCGATAAGAATAGGGGATTTCCTCCCCTAGACCCCTCCTTTGCTAGGCGGCTTAGTGGGCTGCCTGGGGAACTAACTTCCCCAGACCCCTTGAATAAGAGGACATAGTCTATAGTGAAAAGTGATTGCACTAGTGATCGGTAGGGGATGTGCAACGCGTTGCACAAACACAGGTGACCGAGAAAAAACAAGATGAGATCGTGTGTTCAACAGGACAAGTGCGATAATTTTTCTTGGCCTCACGCGTGACGGCTTCACCCACCAGTCACACAGTGCAATAACTTAATGATTCGTCACCTTTCAGGGGGTCTGGGGGAGCCTGGGCCTCCAGGCAGCACCTAACGTCACCTAGCAGAGGAGGGGTGCAGGGGAAAACACACTACAAGCGCCAGGCCAACATCTCTAGGTAACGGTATGGGCGAGATATCTATCGGTACAGTAGTGTGTTGCCCTATTCTTATCGGCTTTAGACTTGCCTCTTACCTCTTAAGCCTTGATTCTTACCCCCTTTAAAGCAGCAACTACTCATCCGGATCATCATCATCGTCATCCAACCGCCCCGGCAGCGCCGCCATCTCCGACTCAACCGCCCTGGCCGCCGCTAAAATATCCTGCTCCGCCCCACCGAGATAAAGCCGACCAAAACTCCCAATCGCCGAAATCTGCAAAATATTGATAAACGCCGCCTTCTCCGCCTCATTCGCCGCCAACGCCGCATACGCCGCCGGCTGACACTCCATCACATACAGCGTCTCCCCCGCCAAAATCATATTCCCCCGCCGCGTCCGGTTAATCAGCTGTACATGATGCGGGTCCAAATTCCGAATCACCTGACTCGACAGCAGCTCCGGCTTAAACGCATCCTTGCGCTTCAATCCCAAATAAGCCAAAATCGCTCGCCCAGCCGCCTTCACCTCGCCCTGGCTGCCATGAATCTCAAGCACACCATATAAGCGCTCCACCATCTGCACCCCAGGCCTCACCACCGCTGACTTCAGCGCCACATCTGTAATCCGATTGATTTCAATACCAGGAGACACCTCAATCCACAGCGACGCATCACCCGGTAAAGGCAAAAATCCAATAGAAACCGTACCGATGTAGGCTGCATGCTGGGGCTGAAGATTGTCTAGATAAACGTAGCTGCGAAGTTCTACACCCAAGGTTTTGTCGACCGCTCTATTTGGATAAAAATTAAGTCAATTAGCTGATATCACTCAGCCAAAACACGTAGTTTTTCGTTTACGTCACTTAATAATATGCTTTTGCCGAGACATTTGAACGTTCTCTCCCCCTGAAGGCTAATGACCTAAGTGAATCCACAGAGCCTAGCAACTACATCCATAAAGCTGAGATAAAGCAAGAGCTGGGATCGGGGTGAGAGTTTAAAGAGCCTTCGTGAGAAAAATAGTTTTTCAGCCAAAAAAATGGTCAAATGCATTGTCAGGTAAGACTATCAAGATTTTTTACTTCAATTACACCGATGTGATCCGAAACACCTGAAAAGTTCGCTACTTCTACGCTCACAGGATTTCGACACGATCCGAAAGAATGTAATAGAGTTCTTAAATTTCGTCACTATCTAGATTTATTCACTATGCAAGTACTTCAAGACACTAAGTCTTCTGCCACTCAGTCAGATTCAGAAACTTCAGATACGTTTCGCCAAAAAGGCGCGTCCAACGATCCAGACCGCGACGTTATGTGTCTCGTTTTCTCAGATGGCAGCGTAAGAACCATAACCCCCAAATCTCAAGCATCCTGAACTTTCGAACCCGTCACAGCCTAAAGCAGGTCCGAGGAAGATAAAACGTGGGAAGGCGAGCACACCTACAGCAGCTAAGTCATTCACTGATAAAAGCATCCCGCCATACAGTCAAACGCAGCTTCAACCACGCAGGCACCCAAGCGCTACTGAGGATATTCCTCGCTCAGCGCTGCCCTGTCTGTGCTCGCACCACATCAACGCCCTTCTGCACAGACTGTCAGCGCCAAATTGATTCCGTCTGCTATCCCGTTAAAGGCTGGCAGCTCAGCGCAACCGATAGCATCGCCATCGGCGCGCTTGGCGAGTACCGTGGCACCCTCAAACAAGCTATCCTCGCCCTGAAATACAAAAATTGTCCTGAGGTTGCCCGCAGCCTGGGGGCGGCTTTAGCTCAGCGATGGCAAGCGCAAGCGCCAATGAAGCAAACAAATATCTACGCTGTACCTATTCCACTCCACCCAAACAGGCTGGCTCAGCGCGGATACAACCAGGCAGCCCTCATTGCAGAAGGCTTCTGCCGAGTTAGTGGGCTTCCTGTACTAAGCCATGGATTGGTTCGCGCTGAAGACACGCTGCCACAGCATCAGCTAGGCGTGGAAGACCGGCAGAGCAACCTAGAATCGGCATTCACGATAGGTAAAGCACTACAAAACGTGCATCGCCGAGCCAAGACGCCACCTAAAATCTTGTTGATAGATGATATCTACACCACTGGGACGACGGCCCAAAGTGCGGCGCAAACATTAGCAACCGCTGGACTACAAGTAATTGGCATGCTGGCGCTAGCAAGGGCTATGAGTAACTAAAGAGGACGTGACACTGCGCTAGGCAGATTCGGCAGTAGCTGGCTGAGTAGGAAGCGTACTGACGTAGGCGATCGCGTCAAAAGCCATCTGAGCATCTAGCCCCGTGATTTGTGAGAACTGAGCCGGTGTGAGATTGAGGCTGTGGGTGATATGCTGCCACTGGTTTTGCTGCCACGCTTTGAGGCGCTCGTGAGCAGTGGTCAGAAAAGGAACACCTTTTACCATAGGAATAGTGAGCCAGCTTTTAACTAGGGTTTCTACCAGGGCTAGCTCAATTAGGCCATGAGGATACTGGCTGAGGAGTTCGCCCAGGTAACTCTCAAAAGCACTCGCTTCTTCGCCCATTAGGATGTAGCTATCTATAATGTGCTGAATACGCTGCTGGCCAATGCGGTGCTGTAAATCCATAATATTTGGCGTAACCACGACGAGGATATGGTTAGTGCATCCGGTATGGAGTGCATCCCTTCTAAGATCTTATCCTCCTAGGGGTTAGATTTTAGGTTTGCTTTATATAGCGCAAACTGAAGAGGGAAATGAGTAATTGTGTGAAAGCTTAACACCTGATTAAAGGGTGATTAAGCCTCGAAAGGTAGAAGAACCGATTTGGAGGGTAGATGCTGCGATGGAAGCCCAATTAGTGCTGCGCCAATGCCGACTCATCGGTCAGGAGGAACTGGTCGATATTGCGATCGCAGATCAATATATTGAGGCAATTGCCCCCCATCTTCCTATGACAGGCGTCACGGAACTGATGATTAATGGCAGGCTAGTGAGTCCGCCGTTTGTAGAGTCGCATATCCATTTGGACTCGGTGATGACGGCAGGAGAGCCGAGGTGGAATGAGAGTGGCACGCTGTTTGAAGGGATTGATATTTGGCGCGATCGCAAAGCCAGCCTCACCCTCGAAGACGTAAAGACACGGGCCATCAAAGCCCTGAAGCAACAGGCAAGCTATGGCGTTTTATTCGTGCGCTCTCACGCCGACGTCAGTGAAGCCAGCCTCACCGCGCTCAAAGGATTACTAGACGTTCGAGAAGCCGTAAAAGACTGGATCACCTTGCAGATAGTAGCTTTTCCACAGGATGGGCTGTACGGGCATCCAAAAAACGAAGCACTCATGGAAGAAGCGCTAAAACTAGGCGCTGACGTAGTCGGTGGCATTCCTCACTACGAACTCACACGAGAAGACGGCGTGCGCTCGGTGCATCGGATCTTTGAGCTGGCCCAGCAGTATGACCGGCTGATCGATATCCACTGCGATGAAATAGACGATCCGCAGTCTCGCTTTTTGGAAGTGGTTGCAGCCTGTGCGATTCGGAATGGAATAGGCGATCGCGTTACGGCCAGCCACACCACAGCATTTGGCTCTTACAACGACGCCTACGCGCTCAAGCTCATGGGCATTTTGAAACGAGCCCAGCTCAACTTCATTGCAAATCCACTCATCAACATCACACTGCAAGGACGAACAGATACTTACCCAAAACGGCGCGGGGTAACGCGAGTAAAAGAGCTTTGGCAGAACGGCCTGAATGTGAGCTTGGGTCATGACTGCATTCAAGACCCCTGGTACAGCCTAGGAACGGGCAATTTGCTATCGGTGGCGGAGATGGCAGTGCATGTATGCCAGATGACAGGCCAAGCAGAGATAGATGCTTGCTTCGATATGGTGACAGCGGGCGGGGCCAAAACGCTGAATCTGGGAGACGCGTACGGCATAGAAGTGGGGAAACCTGCGAACCTAGTGGTGTTGGAAGCGAGAAGTCGGTACGAGGCGATTCTAGAGCGGGCGACAGCACGGTGGGTGATTTCAAAAGGAGACGTGCTGGTGGAGACAGTCCCTGCGAAAGTTAAGTGGCAGGGGTAGTAGCAGGCGTCTTCCATCCTTCCGCGCTGGGTACTGGCTGAGTACTTACTGAATGAGGAGCGGGGTTTTGGCTTGGTGGTCTATTATGAAGAAATGTTTTTGCGGGTTTCTGCGTAGACTGGCTCCTGCCTGAATTTTTCACCACTCCCACTCCTAATGCCTTCATCTCCTCGCGACAAGAAATCGACTCAGGATAAGACAACTGGTAAGAAGGCTGCGGAGTCTTCGACCACGGCGAAAAAAACGAAGGCATCGGCAGCAAAGCGGACAACGAAAAAGGCCTCGACGAAAAGCACGGCGAAAACGACAGCAAAGAAAACAGCAGGAAGCACAGCTAAAGCTACGGCCAAAAGCACGGCCAAAAGCACAGCCAAAACAGCGGCAAAAAAAACAACGACAACCCAAAAATCGGCAAAGGCAAAACCCACCACACATATAGACGGATTGGCAAAAGGGCGCGCGCTGACAGACCTATCTGATGCGAAGGATCTGATTCGGATCAGTGGCGCGCGGCAGCACAACCTAAAGAATGTGAGTCTCGACCTACCTCGGGACAAAATGGTCGTGTTCACAGGGGTTTCCGGTTCAGGAAAGTCTTCGCTGGCATTCGATACGATTTTTGCCGAGGGGCAAAGGCGATATGTAGAGTCGCTAAGTGCCTACGCCAGACAGTTTTTGGGACAGGTCGATAAGCCAGATGTAGACGCCATTGAAGGGCTGAGTCCAGCGATTTCGATTGACCAGAAGTCAACATCGCACAACCCCCGCTCTACAGTAGGAACGGTAACAGAGATCTACGACTATCTGCGTTTGCTCTATGGCCGAGCGGGACAGCCGCATTGTCCGAAGTGCGGCAGATCTATCTCGCCTCAGAGCATTGACCAAATGGTAGATCAGGTGATGGAGCTACCAGATAAAACGCGATTTCAGCTATTGGCTCCGGTAGTGCGCGGGAAGAAGGGCTCACATCAGAAACTGTTGTCGGCACTGGGTGCAGAAGGCTTCGTACGGGTGCGTGTAAATGGAGAACTACGAGAGCTTGGCGACAACATTGAGCTAGATAAAAATAAAAAGCACGATATTGAAGTCGTGGTAGATCGCCTGGTCAAGAAAGACGATTTGCAAGAGCGCCTAGTAGATTCGCTCAGCACGGCGCTGAAGCGCTCGGAAGGAATTGCTATTATCGATGTGCTGCCATCCAAAGAAGAGAAGCCGACAGAGAAAGCCGCAAAGTCAGCTGTTCCTGAAGAGATTATTTTCTCGGAAAACTTCGCTTGCCCAGAACACGGAGCGGTGATGGATGAGCTGTCGCCTCGGCTGTTTTCTTTTAACTCGCCCTATGGTGCTTGTCCGAACTGTCACGGATTGGGAAGTTTACAGCGGTTTTCGGCAGAGCTGGTGGTACCGGATCCAAATGTGCCGGTGTACGCAGCGATCGCACCCTGGTCAGAAAAAGACAACACCTACTACTTCTCTCTGCTCTACAGCGTAGGCCAAGCATTTGGCTTCGAGCTGCAATCGACCTGGGCAAGCCTAACAAAAGAACAACAACAAGTTATCCTGCACGGCTCAAAAGAGAAAATCTACATAGAAACCGACTCTCGCTACGGCACCAACAAAGGCTACAACCGAAAGTACGAAGGCGTACTGCCCATGTTGCAGCGGCAATATGCAGAAGCCAGCTCAGAGACTTACAAACAGAAGTTAGAGAAATATTTAATCGATCAACCTTGTGAAGTATGCGGTGGCGCAAGGCTAAAACCAGAGTCTAGGGCGGTGCGTATTGGCCCTTACAGCATTACAGACTTTACAAGTGTTTCGATTCGAGATTGTCGTGATCGCGTCTACGAGCTAGTCGGCGAAAACGGCGAAGCCCCCCAGCTCACCGCTCGGCAAATGGCCATTGGCGAACTCGTCCTCAAAGAGATCAAAGCCCGCCTCACCTTTTTGCTAGACGTGGGCCTCGACTATCTCACCCTCGATAGAACCGCCCGCACCCTCTCCGGCGGCGAAGCGCAGCGAATTCGCCTCGCCACCCAAATCGGCGCAGGCCTCAGCGGGGTACTGTACGTCCTCGACGAACCCAGCATTGGCCTCCACCAGCGCGACAACGATCGACTGCTAAACACACTGCAACGACTCAAAAGTCTCGGCAACACGCTCATCGTAGTAGAGCATGACGAAGACACCATGCGAGCCGCAGACTACATTGTTGATATTGGCCCTGGCGCGGGCATTCATGGCGGGCAAATTGTTGCACAAGGCCAAGTACAAGATATTCTCGACTGCGAAGAATCGCTCACAGGCGCATATCTCTCGGGCCGAAAAAAGATTGAAACGCCTGCCGAGCGACGCCCTGGCAATGGCCGCCACATCCAAATTCGCAATGCCCACTTGAACAACTTGTGCAACGTCGATGTCGACATTCCGCTGGGCAACTTCGTCTGCATCACAGGCGTCTCCGGCTCGGGTAAATCCACCCTCATCAACGAACTGTTGTATCCCTCCATTCGCCACTACTTTGGCAGCAAAATTCCGCAGCCCAAGGCAATGGAACCCATCAAAGGTCTCAAAGCATTAGACAAAGCCATCGTGATTGACCAGTCACCCATTGGCCGCACCCCTCGCTCTAACCCTGCCACCTACACCGGCATTTTCGATGTTGTTCGTGACTTGTACACAGAGACTATCGAAGCAAAAGCCAGAGGCTACAAGCGCGGACAATTCTCTTTTAACGTAAAAGGCGGACGCTGCGAAGCATGTGGTGGACAGGGTGTGAATGTAATTGAGATGAACTTTCTGCCAGATGTGTACGTGGAATGCGACGTGTGCAAAGGGGCACGCTACAACCGGGAAACACTTCAGGTGAAGTACAAAGGTAAAAACATTTCTGACGTGCTAGAAACAACAGCAGAAGAAGGGCTGAGATTCTTTGCCAACATTCCAAAGGCGGCAGCCAAGTTGCAGACCATGGTGGATGTGGGCCTAGGGTACGTGAAGCTAGGGCAGAAAGCCCCAACGCTCTCAGGTGGTGAAGCGCAGCGGATGAAGCTGGCCAGTGAGCTAGCGCGCCGGTCTACAGGAAAGACACTGTACTTAATCGATGAGCCAACAACGGGACTCTCTTTTTACGATGTGCACAAGCTACTAGATGTAGTACAGCGCCTGGTAGACAAAGGAAATTCGGTAATCATGATTGAGCACAATCTGGACGTGATTCGGTGCTGTGATTGGGTGATTGATCTGGGGCCAGAAGGAGGCGATCGCGGTGGCCAAATCATCGCCCAGGGCACACCCGAAACAGTCGCCGGAGCCGAGGGTTCCTATACTGGTAAATATCTTAAAGACGTGCTTGCTCAGCACCCGCCAAAAAAATGATGATTTGGATTTGATGCCATGATTGCTAGCCCTCAGCAAAAATACATAACTGCTGATGAATACCTAGCTTGGGAATCACGTCAGGAAATTCGTCACGAGTACTGCGATGGCAATATGTTCGCAATGGCAGGTGGAACCGTGAATCACGACGAGCTAGCGTTCAACTTTAGGCGATTGCTGATTGACCGGGTAGAAAATGACGGCTGTCACATGAGCGGTTCAAACGTAAAGATCATGCTTAATAAAGCCACATCTTTTCGGTATCCCGACCTATCAGTTAGTTGCAATGACGAAGTCGAAGCAAACAGCACATTTTACGAGTTTCCGAATCTAATTGTAGAAGTTCTTTCTGAGAGCACAGAAAATGTAGATCGAGGCGATAAATTTCAAGAATATATCCAAATCCCAACCCTTGAGGAATATGTGTTGGTGAGTACCAAACGAATGCAGGTGGAGTGTTTCCGCCGAAGTGAAGGACGAATGTGGTTATATACTGCTTATCAGTCAGGCGAGGTTGTTGAAATCATTAGTATAGGCACTAAGTTTCCGATTGAGCAGCTGTACAAGAATGTTCAACTGCCGACTGTCGCTGACGATGTGACAGCATAGTCCTTTGCTGAGGGGGACTCATACATCTACTTTATCGAATTCTGCAATTAACCTTTGGTAGCTGTCGGTAACGGTTTCTAGGTCGTAGACAGCTGGAATGGTCTCAATGGCTAGGACTTTGAGCTGGGCGGTGCATTCGCTGGCTTCGATGATGAGGTCGGTGGGGACGACTTGCTTGTGAATGCCTGTAGAGACAGTAGCACCCAGGGTGCAGAGGGAAGCGATGGTGGTAGTGAAGCGCCAGTTGCCTAGCATGGGTTCGCCAGCGATCGCACTTTCCCCAGCAATGAAAGTAGCCGCCGCGCTCAGCAATAGGGTTGCAATGCTGAAGCGCTTGTCGGTATTCATGAGTTTGGTTTTGCGCGATCGCACTTTTTGTAGGCTTCGGTTTATTTGCGATCGCAGTCGCTCATGTGGATCTGTAGTTGGTTTAGGTAGTCGTTCAGCAGTCATATGGTGAGGTCTCCGGCCAATGGCAAATGCCCTTGTAAACACCAAAAATAGCTGATTAGTGCGTTATGCTGCAATCGCAATCATCAGCATGGCGATATGACTGGCTCTGAACTCCTGATAGGCGCTGCGGCAAAAGGCATTGCTGCCTTGATTACCGATACGACAAAAACGGGTAGCAGCAATGCCATTGTCAGTACGATTAAAGGGCTGAAAGATAAGAGCAGTCAGGCGATTTTCAATGCTTCTCGTAAGTACATTGAGACGTATCAGAAGCGACACTGCCAGCTGAAGGTGTTGGGAATGCGAGAGCCGGTAGATTTGGCCTCGGTATATACAGGTGTAAAGCTGCTCGATAGTAGAGATATCTTGCAATTTGACCCAGAAGCTTTAGAAGATACTTTTCGAAAGAATCGTTTGCGTGGATATAGCGGCCGAGGGCGCAAAGACAAGAAGCAATCTGGTATTACGATCGCGAATCAAAAGCAGTTCCTGATGGTACTAGGAGGACCAGGTGCAGGCAAAAGCACTTTCTTAAGAAAGGTGGGATTGGAAGCGCTGCGAACTTTTTACTATGAGGGCGCAACGTATAAGCCAAGGCTAATTCCCGTATTGTTGGAACTTAAGCGCTTTGAGAAGAATGACGTTGATGTTGCAAAGTTTATTGCCGCTGAATTTGAAACCTGTGGTTTTCCAGAAGCGGAAACATTTATGCAAAACGCGCTAGTGCAGGGAAACTTACTCATCATGCTTGATGGTTTGGATGAAGTGCCCAGTGCAAATTTAGACAATGTGCTGTGTACAATTCGAGACTTTGTAGATCGCTACGATGGCAATCGTTTTATTGCGTCTTGTCGGGTGGCGGCGTCGGGTTATCGGGGCAGCGCGTTTCAGCGGTTTAGCAATGTGACGATGGCTGATTTTGATGATGAACAGATTCAGAAGTTTATTGGCAATTGGTTTAGTGGTCAGCAAGATCTGGAACGTGAGACGGCTCAGAAATGTTGGGAAGTACTGCAAAAATCAGAAAATAAGGCTTCGAAAGAGCTGGCTCATACACCACTGCTATTGACTTACCTGTGTTTAGTGTATGACCTTTCTCAACGGTTTCCGAATAGTCGCAGCGGCTTGTATAAAAAGGCTCTGCGTATACTACTAGAGGAATGGGCTGCCGAAAAGAGAATTTTGCGGGATGAAATCTACGAAGGGCTTAGTATAGAACAAGAAGAAATTTTACTCTCTGAGATTGCCTACGATGGTATGGCCGCTGATCAGCTTTTCTTCGATAAGCGATGGCTGTCTACGCAACTCAGAACTTTTTTGGCTGGCAACTTAAATGCACCGAAGGGTCTGGATAGTGAAAAAGTGCTGAATGCGATAGAAGTACAGCAAGGCATCTTAGTAGAGCGAATGGAGGACCAATACTCCTTCTCTCACCTCACACTGCAAGAATATTTAGCAGCGCAGTATATAGTCGACAACAATGGATGGCAGGAACTTGTACAGCAGCACGTCACTGATAATCGCTGGCGCGAGATTTTTCTGCTATTGCCTGGATTGATGTCGGGTAGGTCAGGAGCAGATAGTTTGTTATTAGCAATGAAAAAACATGCTGATGGCTATATCAACGCGCCACGACTAAAAGCACTGATAAAGTGGGCTGAAAATTCTATTGATAAGCGTGAACACAAAATGAAGTCTGTGGCTAAAAGAGCTGCTGCTGTCTTTTTTGTACTTACCCATACTCGCGACCTTTCCCTTGCCCGCGACCTCGTCCAAGACCGTGCTTTTTCCCGTGACCTTGTCCGCGCTCGCGGCCTTGTTCGCGACCTCGCCCGCGACCGTGTTTTTTCCCGCGACCTCGCCCGTGCGCGGGCGCGGGCACGTTCTCTGGAACGTGCCCGATTTCGTGCCCACGATCTCGGCAAAATCCGTGACCGCACCTATGCTTTTAACCGCGACCTCGCCCGCGATCTTGCTCGTGCCCTCAACTGCAACTTTGATTTTGACCGCACCCTTGATCTTGACGGTTCCTGTGCCCACAACCTCGATCGGACAAAGATGTTTTGCAGCGTGGATTTTAACAAATTAGTGCGATCACTTGAAAACCTACAGAGCAACAAACCAGATGAAAAAGCGAACCGTGAGGAAAAAGAAAAGTTCGTGGAATCCGTCTATGGTCTTTGGTTCTCTGCCTTCGGCATAGATTCTGAAACAGTCTCCTTGTCTTCAGAAGAGTCTCAATCGCTGCGTGATTATTTCTATATCTGTGAGCTAATGATTCGCTGTAAGGAGGGTGCTACCAGAGTATCGCCCGATGTGTGGGAGCGCATCGAATCGAGTATTCTCACCGTGCCAGCTAACGATGAATCAACAAGCTGACTGCGCTGAACCGATGACGCCTATGCCGTAACGACTAACGCCCTTCCGTCCATCACTCCCTTCTGCGCAGCGATCGCCAACGCGCTCAGCGCATCAACGCCCCCTCACCACAAAATCATAGCCGACCACCCAGCAACCCTTCCCAACCACCCAGCACTTGCTGCCGACCGCCCAGCATCAAATTCCGTTCACATAGAAAGCACTCTGCACAGCTAAGCATTCTCGGTATCCTGTGTCATTGCATGAGCTGAGTGCTAGGAGCAGCCCCGAACTGAGAAACGATACACTACTGAAAGATCGCTAAATTTCCAATTTAGACCCATGATTGCAAGTCCTCAATCTCCCCGAATGACTGCCTCAGAATATTTGGAGTGGGAGCCCCGGCAGGCGCTTCGCTACGAATATTGCAATGGCGAAGTTTTTGCAATGACGGGGGGAACCAAAGGACATAACAGACTGGCGCTCAACTTGTACAGTGCGGTGGTCGACCAAGTAGATACTGCTGGCTGCGAGATAAACACCTCAGATGTGAAATTGCTGCTGAGTGAGGGCAATGCTTACCGGTATCCCGACTTAATTGTCAGCTGCGACGAGCGGGACAAAAGCAAAAACGATTTCTATCGGTTTCCTAAGCTGATTGTAGAGGTGCTCTCTCCTAGCACTGCAAACGTCGATAGAGACGAAAAATTTCAAGAATATATCCAGCTTCCGAGCCTCGAAGAATACGTTCTCATCAGCACAAAGCGCATGCAAGTAGAGTGCTATCGCCGAGGGGAAGGGCGCATGTGGCTGTACTACTCATACAAAAAAGGCGAAGCTATCTACCTTGAGAGCATAGATGTTGAAGTCGCTGTAGATCAGCTCTACAAAAACGTACGATTGGAACAGAATGACTCACCCTAAGGAGCATACAAAAAGGCTGCTCGTGCAGATAGCACAAACAGCCCTCTATCAAAAACAGCTAATCATGATCACGGTCTATCGTGTCATTACAACACTTTTCTCGGCATGTTCAACAACAACCTTCTTCGGACTCAAAGCAGCACCGACTAAATAGCCTGCGACACAAATCAACAGACCGTAAATATTCACGCCTAAGTCCAGCGCATACTTACCACTGCCGATGCTCATCGCCTCAGGAAAGAGAGAATTACCAGTTGCACTTTCAATCACGCGCATGACGCCGAACGTGAGACCAGGCCAAAAGGCGAGGTGAAAGCTCAGCGTACCGGCTTTGCGAATAAACGAGAGCAGGAAAATAGGAGCTAAGCCCATCACCATCGTGCCACTGATGGTTGTTGCTTGAATAATCGCAGGGCCCACTCTATCGCCCATGTAGATGCTGAAAAGTGGGATGTTGCCGAGAAGTGCGATCGCAACAATCCACCATCTCCCCAAAAATGCCTGTCCTTCCGTCGGCGTCCCCTTACGATTACCCCAATCACGCGCACCTAACTTCGCCACACTCGAAAACGTAGAATCCAGCGTAGAGCCCGCACTCGTCAGCATAATCGCATTGAATACCAACAGCATCGGCAGACCAAACAGCGCAGGTACTGCCAAAGTAGGAGAACCTTCTAGCCCATTCGCCCGAGCATACAAACCAACAGAGCTGAACAACAAAATGAACCCACCGCTAATAATGCCAGCAAGCACAAAGCCTTTCACCATCACCTTGGGCGACGTGATGAAAGCGCGATCGGTCATTACCGGGTCATGAAAGGGATAGCTAAAGATCTGCACAGCCGCCAGTCCGCAAAAGGTAAGTCCCGCCGCAGAAGTCTCGGCATCCACAGCCGGTAAGCCATTGCTTGCAAGTCCCGGCCCAATGGTCGCAAGGATCACAACGAGGAGAACAGCCGCAAGCAGCATTTGGGCGCTATCGGTCAGGAGGCTAGAGCGGAGGCCACCGATGAGGCTGTAGTACACAGTGAAAGCAGTGACGAGGGCAGCAGCAAACCAATAGCCGCTACTGCCTTCTGCACCAAAGTAAAGAGAGAATACTTTTGTGTTCGACCACACTTCGTTGAGTAGGCGGATGGCGATCGCAAGCAAAAACAGCTTCGCACACACCTTGCCATACTTACTCACCAAAAAAGCCGGAATCGAGGCATGGCCGCCGACCGTACGAATGTAGTAAAGCGCGATCGCAGCCGTCACAAAGCTCAAATAATAAATCGCATAGCCAATCCCGCCCGTAATGCCAAAGGCATTGCCTAGGCTCGCAGCATTATCAATCGACTTCGCAAAAATCCAAGAGATCGCCGCGCTCGACACCAGTAGCCATAGTCCAGGAGCCTGCCCCTGCCGCGACATTCCGCCAAAAAACTCAGAAGCCGATACCTTTTGGGGCGTCGTTGTTCTTACCAGTCCAAATATCAGAAAGCCGTATCCAGCTAACAGTACCCATGTCAGGGTTTGAGAGATTTCCATTGAGGTAGATCTGTTCCTTGTAAAAAATCAAAAAAGGGTGAAAACAATTCTAGAGGGCCCATCGCTCAGTATCAGATTTGCGCACAAGACTCTTCATACTTAGCCGCGCCCACCGCTCGCTCAGCAGCGGGTAAAATTTCAGCACAAGTCGTCCACACCCCTGTTTCCAAAGACGCGACAAACTCTTCAGGGAGCCCTTCCGCCCGCATCACCTCAGCCGTCGCCGCCACATCATAATTTAGCGCCACTAGCTTTGGTTCGGGGCTCGTCGCCTGCTGCGGAAAGTTCAGCAGGGCATAGCTTACACTCTGCTCGCCAGTATTCGCCGGACGCCCCAGCACACCTACATTCATCCAAAAGCCGCTAGCACTAGCCGACTGAGCCACTGTCTTTAGCCACGGCAAGCCAGAATGCGTAGCGCAAATGCCATCAGCGCCATAGCGATTTAGATAGCCCAGCACTTTGGCATCGTCCGTTTCACTTTGCCAAACAAATTCATTCACCGAATCCGGGCTACCGTGACACAGCAAAATCTTGCGATTCCGCCAGTGCAGCTCAATGAGCGCTGGTAAGCCTCGCATCCACTCACGATGTTCTACCGCAGTATGGGCATAGGTGTAGTCGTAGCTGACTTGGGCAAAATGGCGATCGCGCGGATCAGAGTAGCCGCAGCCGCAGTCTCGCAGGCCATTGCCAACCGCGTCGTCATAGTTTCCTTGCAAGCAAACTAACCCAGCACCGCGAATCAGCTCAATCGTACGGTTTGGCAGCGGCCCAAACCCACCAATATCTCCCAGGCAAACCCGGTGAGATATCTCAGATGTTTCACTCAAAAATGCTTCAACCGCCGCAAAGTTGCTGTACGGACCACCACAAAGGGCAACCGTTTCGCACTCATCAGGAAGCGTAATCACATGGATATCAGAACGTTCAAAAGACATGGTGATGCCCATAGCGCCAATAGTACACACAAGACTATAGCGAACCAGGGCCCAAGCTCTATGATGTAAAAATGAGAGTATCCTGAGAAATTGGCTCAGCGCCAGACTGTTATCCCCATGAAAATACTCATAAAAGAGAATATGGCGGGTTCTCTTCATCCCCTCTGTTGTGAGCCGTTATCTTCATCAAAACGGCTATTTTTTGTGTACCTTTAGGGAGACATCCACTCAGGCAAAAACCTGCTCAAAATGACCACCCTCGACGTACTCGCCTGGATTTGCCTACAAGACAGACGCATTTTGTGTGCTCGTACAAAAGGCAACGATGTCTTTTACTTGCCCGGCGGAAAAAGAGAACCTAATGAGTCCGACTGGGAAGGACTGTCGCGCGAAGTCAAAGAGGAAATGAGCGTACATCTTGTAGAAGAAACACTTTCTGAAATTTTAACCGTCAGCGAGAAAGCGCACGGCTTTGCAGAACCAACTTGGGTTGTGATGAAGTGCTTCCAAGCAGATTTTGAGGGTGAGCTAGTACCAGCCGCAGAAATTGAAGTGATCGCATGGCTAACAACAGAAAACCTACACCAGTGCGCACCTGCAACGCAAAGAGTCCTTGAATATCTTGCAAACCATCAGCTAATTGATTAGCCAACAACAACTCATCCCACAACAAGCTCTGGAATTTCATACACAACGACACCCGATACCGCATCGTTGCCAACATGCGCATAGCCAGACTTCACCAGCTCTTTCAGCTCATGCTCCACTTCTGCAAACGTTGCCTCAGTCTCTAGCACCGCATCCGTAACGGTAACTCTACCTCTGTTGTTCTTAGCTAATTTCAACAGTTGAAGCGTCAGCGGCGCTACCTGCGTTTTAGCCGTTTTTTGTGTCAGGCCAGCGCTATCAAACTTACCCAGCTGATACTGACGACTGCGCAAACCGCGAGCACGGGCCTCTGCCATCGCAGGCACATAGGCCAAATCAATCAGCTGCCCCACACCAAACAGGCCAAGGGTACTCATCCACAGCAGTCCAGACACAATCTTGCCGGGTGGTCCTAAACGGGTAAGGATAATTCTATCGATAAGGCGATGCGATCGCT
>ERZ1740067.1255-NODE-1255-length-17860-cov-6.510475_pt1 | contig 17860 bp, 15 predicted proteins | sample MGYA00581736_ERZ1740067 | MGnify/ENA primary metagenome ERZ1740067 (study PRJEB43018, sample SAMN04849236) | marine metagenome | isolation source: floating plastic debris | place: Pacific Ocean | collected 2008-08-27 | study: EMG produced TPA metagenomics... | reverse complement strand
ATACGCCATTGGCTACCCAGCCTCCTTTTTGGGCTACTTTAGTAGTCGCGTTTGGCTTGTCAGCGGTTGCATTACCATGGTAGGCGCTACTGGTGTGTGGAGCCCCTGGATACCGCCTCAGTTTTTCACCCTTGGATTGTGGGTCATTGGCAGTATCTTTTTTTTGCGTACCATAGGCGAGTTTAAATACGTAGGACTTACCAAAAAGGTAAAAGGGACCCTATTTGCCAAACGAGATCAACAAATATATACCCCACTTACCTTTGGCATTGCCTTGATTAGTTTTTTATTATTATGGCTCCACTAACGGTTCTTTAAATCTTGCATCACTCGGGTAAACTCTTGGACAATGGCAGTGTACTCACGATGTCTTTGCCTTTGTACTTGCCATTTTCCATTGACAATAGTACCCAAGGTGGTATTGCTGTCACCAGCATAAATGATCGTAGCACATAAATTTTCCAGTGAAGTAATCGCCAAGAGTGGCTGTTGTGCATCCATGATGACTGCATCAAAGGGCTGTCCTAACCTAAAGTATTGAGTAGAATGGTTTCCCATTGCTCTACGACCAGCAAAAGTGGCCATTTGAAGCGCATAACGGCCACTATCGGGTTGTTGAGGCGAATAAAAGGAATTACGTTTGTGAGTGGTCACCCTTTGGCCATAGTCTAACCAGCGCAGCTCTTCTAGCGGGTTCAACCCCACATGGCTATCTGTACCTATACTCCAATGCCCTTCTTGAGCTTGGTATTGCCCCAAAGCAAATAGTCCATCTCCCAGATTGCCTTCAGTAGAAGGACAAATGACTACGTTGGCTTTGGTTTTTGCCAGGTTTTGTACCTCATGATCGGTCATGTGGGTGGCATGCACCAAATGATAATCTTCGTTCAGATTTACATTGTTTAATAGCCATTCTACCGGGCGCAGGCCCAAGTAGTTTTGGGCATCTTCAATTTCTTTGAGTTGTTCGGCTACGTGAATGTGGATGGGAATACCTTGGGGTAACGCTTCACAGGTCTCTTTTATAACAGTAGGTGCTACCCCCCGCAATGAATGAATGCCAGCCCCTACTGATGCTAACGGATATTTCTCTGCCGCTTTTTTAGAAGCATCCAGTAAGTCAAAGTAATCGTCCATATTGGTAGAAATAAACCTGCGTTGACCTTCGGTAGCGGCCTTGCCAAAACCTCCTTTTTGATAAAATATAGGCACCAACGTAATTTTCATACCTACCCGTTGGGCTGCCGCCATGAGCCGCTCTCCTAACTCTGCTTTGTTTTCATAAGGGGTGCCATCCAAATTGTGATGCACATAATGAAATTCGGCTACTGAGGTATACCCGTGGCGCAACATTTCGGCGTACAACATAGTCGCAATGGCCTCCATTTGTTCTGGTCGGATACTGAGGGCCAACTGATACATGGCATTGCGCCAAGACCAAAAATCATCAGGGTTGGCAGCCCCACTATGGTGTTCGGCCAAGCCAGCCATTGCATATTGAAAAGCATGGGAATGGGCATTCTGAAAACCTGGCAACCCATATCCCTCGACTTCCTCGATGGATGATGCGTCAGTGGGTGGCTCGCTTGCCAAGTAACCAATGTTGCCCATTTCGTCTACGCCCACATAGGCAGGGCTTATCCATTTGTCGGTTTGGCAAAGTGCTTTGAATCGGAAGTATTTCATCATTTGCTTTAGTTATTTCATCGTCTACTATCTCAGGTAAAAAACATAAAGTAAAAATATGAACTCCTATCATTTTTTAATAATGAATGTAGCAATCTCGCCTTTAGGTACATCAGCGATTTTCAATATGATTCATAAAAAAAGGAGTGCCCCAATCAATTGAGACACTCCAATAAGCAAGGTTTTCAATGGTATATTATTCTCCGAAATCGTCGAAGCGAATGTTTTCGTCTGGAATACCAAATTTATCCAATAAATGAATTACTGAGGCATTCATACCTGGAGGGCCACAGAAGTAATACTCTACTTCTTCGGGCTCAGCGTGCTTAGATAAATAATATTCTTCTAATTTTGGAGCCACAAAACCTACAAATCCATCTCCTTCTCCGTCTAAACCATCTTTTTCTTTCCAAGCAGGATGCGGACGGTCAATACATACGTGGAAACGGAAATTAGGGAATTCGCGCTCAATCTCTCTAAAGTCTTCAATGTAGAACAACTCTCTTGGAGCACGTCCACCATACCAGAACGATACCTTACGTCCGGTTTTCAAGGTCTTGAACAAGTGTAGCAAGTGAGAACGCAATGGAGCCATACCAGCACCACCACCAATGTAGATCATTTCTCGCTCGGTAGGATTGATATGGAACTCACCGTAAGGTCCAGAGATCATTACTTTGTCGCCAGGTTTGCGAGAGAAAATGTAAGAAGAACAAACTCCAGGATTGATTTTCTGGAATCCATTAAATTCTAATACTGGTTTACCCTCCTCATCTTTTACCGCGTTGCCACTGGCATCTTTTTTAGGTACAAAGAATGTCTGACGTGGCTTGCCTGTTCTTTGGTCAATCACTGGTTTGCCATCTTCACCAAACATAGTAGTCATATCAAATGGAGGAGTAGCTACCCGAATATTCAACATGATCAAACCCTTTTCACCAGGGTGGTTGGCCATTGAATAAGCCCGGAACTGCTCTTCGTCGTTCACCATTTGTAAATCCCACATTTGGAACTGATCCCACTCTGCTCTGAACTCATCGGGAGCCTTGCCCAAACGAGGATGAGAAGTGATGTCCATATCTTTGTAGTTTACCGTAATGATGGGAACATCAATCTGGATATAACCACCAGCGGCAAAAGCTACATCTTCACCTTCAGGTAATTTCACCACAAACTCTTTGATATAAGTGGCCACATTGTAGTTGGATACTACTTCACACTCCCACTTTTTGATACCAAAGATTTCTTCAGGAATACCAATTTGCATATCCTGCTTCACCTTTACCTGACAAGCCAAACGTACGTTGTCTTTTTGTTCTTGTCGACTCAGGTGACCTACTTCAGTTGGTAATACATCTCCGCCACCGTCAAGTACTTGACATTTACACATGGCACAGGTACCACCTCCACCACAAGCGGACGGCAAAAACATGCTTTGATTTGAGAGGGTAGTCAAAAGCGTAGACCCAGCCGCTACCTCTACTGGGTTTTCGGTATCCCCATTGATAATAATTTTTACTGGTCCGCTTTGTACCAGGTAAGCCTGGGCAAACAAAAGCAAAAATACCAGCAACAAAATTACAAGTGAAAAGGCTCCTATCGCAGCCGCAATTGTAAATGTCATAGTACTTTGTTGATTGTATGATTAAAAATAACCTGTTCTTTAATTCTTTTTATATCAGAAGCCTGCATATACAGACACACAAATTTATTGAGGTTTCGATTAAAACCCAACAAATTTAATACGATTCGAACAATATCATCGACTAATGTAAGAATAGTATCTAATTCCAGAAGTTTAGCCTAGATATGATGTCTTTCAGGTAAACTCGAATTTTAACAAGTTGTAGGTAAAAAGGTTTGTATCAGAGGCAATTTTTTACAAGCTAGTGGCATCTACTACAAATTGTTGTAGAATTTTCTTGCTGTAAGCCTTCCATCCTCCTCGAAAATCCCGAGCCGATACCTCAATAAACTCTTCCATGGCCTGAGAATTGAGCTGAACCAATAGTTTTTGATAGTCGCCCGAATATTTGATGCAATACCCCGAATAATAAGTACTATCGGGTTCGGTGATCTGAATAAAGTTAGGTTTTTTATTCATTGGAGAAAAAATAATCTTCTCCCCAAAACTATTATCCAATCCCTGACTGCGTCCAAAAGCATACCAAGCTACTGGATTAGGACGACCATTATCGCGTTTGTCCAGTTCATTTTTGATGGTAAGCAAATAAGCAAAGGCCTCCGGATAATTACCAGCTAATTCCCTTTCGGGAATGATGACATGTTTGTGAACTGTTTGGCCTTTTTCTTCTACTGCATCTATTTTGTAGGGAAATAAAATAGATTCGGTGATGGCATCCCCTTTTTTAAAGGTAGAAGCCTTGATGATGGGCTTGAGCAATGCCTTCTCTATTTTCACCCGTCCTTTGAGCTTGGTATTGGCCCATACAAACGTATCATTGAGGGGTTCGGTCTCAAACACATAGGCTTTGTCCATCAATGTAGCCAACCCAGTGTGTATTTCGCAAATGTCGCCTAGTTTTACTCCTTCATTGTCTAGTTTGCGAGTAGCCGACAATTGCCAAATGGCTTTGTCTTGTATTTCTTCAATGGCTACCTCTCTTTCCCGGAAAGCATCTTTGTCGATGGCTTGTTGAAAAAGGAAGAATTGATGTTGAGGTGAGTATATTTTTTTGGTAAAAATGGTAATGGCACTGTAGGTAGTCGCATTTTGAAATACCTGTATTTTACCATAGTTGGTAATTTGGCGGATGTTTTTCAAATGGGCAAAGGCATCACGCATGGCCTTGGCAGTTTGGGTATAAAAGTAGGTATTGGGTGTAATGAGGCCACATACTCCGGTGGGCGTCAAAAGTTTATGACAAAGCTCAAAAAAGGCCATGTAAATGTCGGTAGAACCACTTTTACAAAACGAATAATGGGTTTGGATGTATTTGCGTTGGGTTTCGTCGAGGTGTTGGATGCGAATGTAAGGGGGGTTGCCCACAATAAAATCGTACTGAATGGCATCGGGGTGCTCAATGTACTGCAAAGAATCGAGGCTTTTGATGTTCCAATCTACCTTGATGTCGAGCGTTTTCACCAAATGATCCATATTCTCGATGCACTCGTCTACCGCCAATTCGTCAATGTCCCAGCCGTAGAGCTGTTCCAGGTTTTTCACCAAGTCTTCTTTGGGAGAAATGGCAATGACCCGCTTCGCTGCTTCTATCAAAAAACGCCCGTTTCCACAAGCTGGGTCCAGCAAGGGTTTGCCTAAAATTTCGGCCTGGGTATGGTAGTCCATATCATCCAGAATTTTCTCGATGATGAAGGTAGGGGTATAAATTTGCCCCAAAAGCTTTTCCTGCGAATATGTTTTAGCCAAAGAACCCATATAATGAACGGTAATTTTTTAATGGTGAATGGTCAATAGTATTTAGTAATTCGAAAAAATAAAGTTTCGTTTTTTTTAGTCCATAGTCCACGGTCGATAGTCTATAGTTTTATTAGTTAGGAGTTGGTAGTTTTGTTTAGTCGATAGTCAATGGTCTACTAATTGAATGAAAAGTAATACGTCACTTCGCGCAACCATTTAGCCATAAAACAATCAGCCGTAGGCGAAATCTTTAGTTTTATCATTTCTTCACTTGTCCGGAGAAGATCAAAACTTAAGAAATCAATTTGATTCGAATGGCTAATATACGCTTATCTGGCCAGAAAATTAAATTTCTGTAAGTGAGTTTTCAAAACTTTCAAGGCGTACAATTGGTTCTTGAAATGGTATTTAATGACTGATTTGATCAATGAAAAACCAAGCTCATAAGGTATTGCAACTATGGCAAAACGACGACGAAAAAAATCGCCTGCTGGCTCTTGACTTGATTCGCAGTTTGCATTTGCTCCCCCAAATTGCGCAGGTTTTGAACACCCAAACTGCTTTTACTTTTTTGGAGACTGCTACTCTAAAAGATTTTACGCAACGTTTTTATTATTATCAGGGAGTAGTAGACAACAAAACAGTGCATGGCATTATGGGAGCCATTGATCAAATGCTTGCCTATAATGGGGTGTCGTCAGCCTTGATTCGTAAAATCTATACCGTGATCCCAGATATGAATATCATTCGGGAAGTCAAACCTGGTTGTGAGCAACGCTCCTGTATTTTATGCGAACGTACTGCCGATGGCTTTGAATTGGGCTTTAGTTGGATCATTGATGCTCAAGCGGGCCACGCCCTCCAGGCTCAATTTGCCAAGGTAGATGAGGTATTGCGTAGCGATGCCTCTTTTCAGCGTTATCATCGTCAAATCATCCAGGCAACCGGACTCATCAGCGGGCGGGCTTTTCGAGTAAACAAAGACCAAATGTGGGCTGACATTGCCCGTAAATTATATCAAAAAAAATATGTATATTACTTTGCCTCGCCCCAAAAGGAGGGTCAGGAGTTTTCGCTGTTATTAAAACTTGAGGAAAAGTAAATACAGTTTTCCCCTCTACCTATGACTGATGCAAAAAAAATACTGACCTTACTGCAAAGCAGTGATGAAAATAATCGTTTACTAGCATTTCAGCTTATGGAAGGATATCAGGTTTTTCAGGAAGTAACTCAAATGAATGAATCGGAATTGATCATTCGTTTTTTTATACCAAATGATGCGCAAGGGGCTAAAGAAATCTTTCATTATACCAAAGATTCTAAACAGGAGACCAACAACCGTTTTGTAATGAACGCATATCATAGATTTTGGGAAATAAATCAACTGCTCAAAAACCTTAGATTTAAACGAAACCCATTAGTAATCTTACGCCAGGTAATTGCTTTCATTCAAGGTGTAAAAGGGTACACCAACTTATATGAAATCCTAATGACATACCAGGATAATGTATTTGGATTTATAACTCATTGGATCATCGATTACTCTAAGAAAGCAACCTTAGATCACTTATTGGAAAAATTTGAAGAAGAAATAGAAAAAACAAACTTATCTATCTATACTTATCAACCTAAGCGTCGTACCAAAACCCCACGCTCCCCCTTACAAAACTTGGCAAGGCATATCGTAAATTACGAATGTGTCACTGATTATTATACTGAACCCATCCCAAATGAGGCCCTTTATCGTTTTACTTTTTTTGTAAGCATTCCAATAGATGATGACTGACGCAAAAAAAATACTGACCTTACTGCAAAGTGATGATGAAAAAAATCGTTTGCTGGCATTTCAGCTCATGGAGAGTCTTGATGCGTTTCAAGACGTAGCTCAAGCTTGTGAACATCAAAGTTTGTTTCATTTTATGGAAGCAGACAATGCTCGCAAAGGGGTAAACACTTTTTTTTATACCAAAGGCCCCTGCCACCAAATAAGTGAAATATTTATACAGGAGACATTACTCTATTTTTGGAGACTCAAAAAACAACCCTTGCGTAGTCGCCGTCTACGCAATGCTTACCACACCCTAAGGATATTACTTGATTTTGTCAAACCTTCTCCTGGGTATGAGCACCAAAACGAGGTGCTGATTGAGTACAAAAATGACTCCTTTAGAATCGCCCTCAACTGGGTAGTAAGAAGGGAAGAAAAAGAGGACTTGAGCAATGCATTGGACAGCTTTGAATCAGGAAGAGAACAAGAACTTGAACCTCTTAAGTATTATGCTTTTCGCCCCAATAGAAAATACCCATTCCGGCACTGGATGAGGTTTGGTAGAGACATTGAATTTTACAAATACAATTATCACTACATCTTCAAACCCATTGATAATGAGCCTGTTTTCCGATTTACTTTTTATATAGACCTCGATGGTAACGTAAAAAACGATATATTGGAGCTTCTCAAAAGCAATCAATTTAAAAACCGCTCTCAGGCTTTTGATTCCCTCATTAGGTCTATCAGACAAGAAATTCAAGAATCATTGTGTGAATACACCCAATTTGATTATATTGATCAAGCCCCAAACGACTCCTTTATTTTCCGATGCACATCTCCCCTATACAATAAAAATAAACTGAAAACGGTGTTGAACGATATGGAACGAATTATGAAACCACTCACTCCTATCAGTATACTTCGGAAACTATTCAACCGATTTGTATTGGTTTTAGAAGATTTGGCTCAGCCTCAGGAAGGACTTGAGTGTGAAATCCAGCTCATTTACAATGTTGCGCTTATAGAAACCCAGTTTAGTTGGAAAGTAGATGATGAAAAAAAAGTATTTTTGGAAAAAGGATTTGCAAAGGCACATGAAATCAATGCAAAACGAGGTCAAATCCAGCCTCTTACTCGTCGGAGAGTAGGCGACTTACCAGATCCTGATCTCCATTGGAAACAATTGGCAAATCACTTAAAAACTGGGCTCTATGAATATCAGTTTACTCCATTGAATACCCGCACTTATATGTTCTCGCTCAAACTCCAAATCGCTCTCCCCAAATGACTGACGCCAAAAAAATACTAACCTTACTTCAAAGCGATGATGAAAAAAATCGTCGGTTGGGTTTTGAATTAATTCATAGTTTAGATCAACACGAGGCAGTCAGACGGTTGATCAATCAAAGTTTTACGTTTGATTTTCTAGAGAGTGGCTTTTTATTTTTACCTCATCACTTTTTTTATCATCGTGGGGCCTTGGGCTACCCAACTACCCTGGAGGTATTCCAGTCACTCGACCAAGTTGGTTTCAAAGATGAGGTGGTCATCACACTAAAAAAAAGGTCGGTGATGATTATCGCAGATTTTGAAGAAATCATATCTCCTTCGACCAGTTTTGGTGACCAAACCATGATGATGTGGGCCATACAAGGCAAGGCGTTCCATTTGCTACTACGCTGGATAGTCAATGATGTTGAACACCAACTACTTTCCAGTGAATTGCAAAGTTTGCGCTCGGCTTTGTCAAGTGAAAGCACTTACCGAGCATATACCAAACAAATGGCTGAGACAAACTGGTATGGAGGCATGCCCGAAGAGTATTGGGGCTCTCTTGCCCATGGCTTGTTTGGTCACGCTTGGCATTATCACCTTACATCTCGGCCAGATACCAATTCTGAATGTTTGATATGGATAAAAATAGATGAACACAATCCAAGATGAAACGCACAAAATACTCGCCCTGCTGCAAAGTAGTGACGAAAAAAACCGCTTGCTGGGCTTTCAGTTAATGGAGAGTCAAAATAGGCAAGCTGAGGTGGCCGCCTTGGTCAATCATTCCAGCTTGTTTGGTTTTTTGACGACTCCACTGGATCAACGCCCCTCTCCCCTTTTCTTTTTTTATGAAGGGGAAGTATTTCCCAATCGTACCTTGTACGTCATTAGATGTTTGGAAGCGGTGGACCTCCACCAATACTTATCTCCGAAAATGGCTCGTTTGATTCCCACCTTGGTGGTGGAGCTGAACCAAAAAATATTGGTAAAAGCCATGGAAGAAGAATACACCAGGGTGGTTCTGGAAGAAACTCCTCATCAGGTGGTGCTCGGGATGAGCTGGCGCATTACGACTCACTTGTCCATCAAAATAAAATCGGATGTGGCCTTGGTCCAAGAATGGCTGAATCAAGATGATGAAGCCTTCGCAGAAGTGTACAAAACCACCCTCATCGATAGTAGAAAGGCCTCAGAAAAGGAGGATACCTGGGATTGGCTAGACATTGCTCGTAAACTACATGGCCTTGAGTTTTTATATGCTCTCGACGACATTGACGAAACAACGGTGCAACTTTCGGTATTGATCAAATTTCCAGTAGCGTGATATCAGCAGATGAATGAAACACAAAAAATATTGGATTTACTGCAACACGATGAGGAGCCAAATAGGCGATTGGCAATTGAATTGATGGAAAGCTTACAACTGCACACAGAGGTCAACTCACTTGTCAATGAACACTTCATTCCTTGCTTTCCTCAGCACAATCCTGATTCATTTTTTCAATACCAAGGCGCATTTGAAAAACCTGCCACCCAACGTTTACTCCAAGCACTGGATGATGTGATGGTCAAGCATCAGTTCAAAGCCCGACTGATGAGAAATGCGCTCAATATTACCGTCAATATGATCTACGAAATTTTTCCCTTGATTGCCCTCAACGACCAGGGAAATTTTACTTTTGAAGCCAATGATCATTCACTATGGCTAGGGTTTGATTGGTTGATTGTGATGGAGCAACAACAAGACTTGGCCCAAAAAGTGGCCGAAATTAGGCGAGAAAAAGATGATCCTCCTTTTGATTTCATCACGCATTCTCTAAATAAACACTACACGATGGAGGAAGAAGCTACTTTTGCCTGGCAAGACATTACCCGTAAACTACGAGGTGCTCAACTATGGCATTATTTTGAGTTTTTGCCCCAAAAGCAATGCAGGTTTTACTTTTGGGTGGAGTTGAAAGGCAAAGACTAAAAGCGGTCTCATAATCACGCGATTTAAGTCCGGAAATTTAAACCAGCAAAACCTCTAACAATACCTCTTGGATTCTATGCTTCATCAACTGGGGTATTCAATTCTTTTAAAACTTCCAAGGCCAAGAGTCCAAAGGTCTTACCAATCCCTTTTTGGTGATCTTTAATCTCATATCGTTTGGTTACTTCTTCCCAATATTCCAGGGTGATGAGTTGAGTGCGTTCTTGATTCAACTCGGCCCAAAACTCAAAGAACCGACCTTCTTGAGTCAGAATAATACCTTCATCGGTACTGCCTCCCGGAAAATCCTGATCATACTCAATGATAATGGAGGTGGTTATGTCAATATTTTTCGATTCAAATAGTTGAATCAAGGGAACAGGCAAATCATGTGCTCGCCAGTATTGCGCACGGCTCCTGATACCATGTTTCTTGGAGCTTACTTGCTCTTGTACATTCAACTGGCGTTTCCGTATAAATTGCTTTATATCAAAATCCCCTTTTTTCATATCTGGTATTAAGTAATATCATCTAACCAAACGTGACTCCATCGTACACCTCTGTTAAGGCAATATCACAACCTAAAATATCAATGGTCTCCGATAGATTACTAGCCGTATTAAGCAACCAACCATTAGACTGACGACGAAAGACTTCTATTTGGGCTTTTTGACTGCCTACCAGCACATATTCTTTTAAATTTGTGATTTTTTTATAGCAATCAAATTTTTCGGTGCGATCTACCAACTGAGTACTTTCTGAAAGTACTTCCAATATCACCGTAGGATTTAATAACGCATCTAAATTACTTCTGGGGTGCTTTTGTAATTGAGGCTTGTTACATACTATTGTAATATCAGGATAAACAAACTTTTCACATTCAGGAATATGTACCAACAAGTCACTTGGGAGTACTACACATCCTTTTTTTTCCAGGCATTGGGTAAGTTTTGTTATCAATCTCGCTACGATGACATTATGATTCCAAGTTGCTCCAGACATCATCCTTACCTCGCCAGCATGGTATTCGCTTTTTTGCTCAGCAGTTACTTCATTTGCTAAGTAATCTTCTACACTTATAATTGTTTTAGTCCTCATAAAATTTAGTGCTATTGATCAATTAAAAAAACTGTAAGCCTCTACTTTTATTGGTCTATGGCCAAATAATAAATATCGTCAAGTAAAATTTTACAACCCAAAATATCAATGATGTCCTTCAGGTTTGTTGCCGACTTGAGCAACCATCCGTCCGTTTGACGATGATATACTTCTACTTGGGGTTTCTGACTGTCTACCAATACATATTCTTGCAGTGTATCAATGGTTTTATAACAGTTAAATTTCTCGGTACGGTCATACAGTTCAGTGCTTGGTGATAACACTTCTACAACTGTCAATGGGTTGATTAATGCTTTTAAACCTACCCCTTCTTGTTGGTAATATTGGGGGTTTTCGCACACCACAGTTACATCAGGATAAATAAACTTTTCACATTCAGGAATATGGATCAATTGATCACTCGAGTACACTCTACAACCTTTTTTCTTCAAACACACAAGAAATGCACTGCCAATGTTCATAGCGATTTGATTGTGTGATGGCTGTGCTCCCGACATCATCCTTACCTCTCCAGCATGGTATTCGCTTTTTTGCTCAGCAGCTACTTCATTCGCCAAATAATCTTCTATGCTAATGATTGTTTTGGTGTTCATACCTTTTTTTATTTAAAACGTGGCTTACACAGTAAATATTGAGGTTGTATGCGACCCACTACTTCACCAACTTCTCATAATTTGCCTGAAAATCCCGGAAATGCTGTAATAACTTCTGAAGATTGGTTTCCAGGTCGGTAGTATCATTGTCCTTGAGTTGCCCTTCCATTCGTTCGGCCAAATCGGCCACCTGTACAATACCTAACGTGCCCGCTGAGCCCTTCACGGTATGCAAGTGTTTGCGTACCTGCTCGTAATCATTTTCCTGAAAAGCGGCCATCGATTCAGTCAATAAAGTGTCAGTCTCGATCTCAAAATCTTTCAAAGATTCTATTACCAACTCATCGCCACCATATTTTTTGAGTTGCCCCAATACCGACAAATCCAAAATCATTGTTTTTTGAGCCAATTCCTCTTCGGCTGCAGGCGACAAGGTCACCGTTTCGCTTTCCAGGTTTTGATGCTCACGCCCATTCTCTAGTTTCAACCCATTCTTTTTCAGAATATGCTCCTGTACCTTTTGAATCAAGCTCTGGGCCTTTACTGGCTTGGAGATGTAATCGTCTAGCCCTTCCGACAAGAAACGTTCCCGGTCTTCTTTCATAGAATAGGCCGTCATGGCGATGATGGGTGGTAAGTCGGCCAAGTTCAATGCTCGAATGGCGCGCGTCGTTTCTACCCCGTCCATGCCTGGCATCTGAATATCCATAAAAATGAGGTCATACTGATGCTGCTGTACTTTCTCGAGCGCCTGGTAGCCACTTTCAGCCAGGGCAATAATGCATCCAGCATTGTTGAGAATTTCGCTGGCTACTTTCCGGTTTACGATGTTGTCATCCACAATCAGGATTTGCGGGCGATAGTCGCCAAAGTAATCCTTGGAAGAAAAATCCCAATCATCCATCAAATACCCCTCAGGTTTTTCATCGGTAGGTTTGCTCTCAAAAGTAAACCAAAACGTGCTGCCTTCTCCAATTTGCGAAATCACCCCAATATCTCCATTCATCAAGCGGCACAACTCTTTGGAAATGGCCAGCCCCAGTCCAGTACCCGAATACGATTTAGACGAAGAGTTGTCTAACTGGGTAAAAGTGCTAAACAATCGATTTTGATCTTCCGGCGAAATACCCAAACCAGTATCGGCCACTTCTACCAGCAAGTGAACCGCTTCTTCGCGTTGGGCTGCCAGGGTAAATTTCAACGATACCTGGCCGTCTTCGGTAAATTTGATGGCGTTGGACATCAGGTTAGAAATGATCTGGATCAAACGGGTTTCGTCAGCTTCCAGAAAATAAGGAATCTTAGGGTCTACCTGATAACTCAAAAAGTTGTTCTTGGCTTTGGCCTGCTGCAAAAACAAGGTATATACCTTTTCTACCATAAAACGCACATCTACTGGCTTGGGGTGTAGGGCCATTTTACCTGCCTCAAGCTTCGAGAGGTCCAAAATGTCATTCAGAATGTTGAGCAACGTTTCCGAAGATTTTTTGATGGTATACATGTATTCTTGTTGCTTCTTTTCCAATGGGGTATCCATCATGAGGTCTATCATGCCAATGATGCCATTCATGGGAGTCCGTATTTCGTGGCTCATATTGGCTAAGAAACGTTCTTTGACCTTGAGCGACTTTTCAGCGATTTCTTTAGCCCGAATCACCTCTTGCTCTACCAGTTTCTTCTGGGTAATGTCGTGCGAAATGGCCGATACCTCTTCAATCCGCCCATCTTCTAAGCGAATGGGGTTCAGGTACACCTCTCGCCACCATACTCCGTCTTCGCTGGTGCCCGATTTTACTTCAAAGTATTGCTTGTCACCTTTGAAAGCATTTTTGTAACGCTCTTGCCATTCCTCGTAGTGATCAGTTTTGCGCATCTTATTACTCAACTGAATCAGGCGTTTGTTCAAAGTAGGGGAAATACCATATTGCCGCTGGAGCGAATCAGCGTAATTTTGATTGAACGAGGTCAACGCCCACTTGCGATTGACCGACCACATCATGTGCGAGCTACTCTCAAAAATGGCCTGAAGCTGGGCAGTTTGGGTAGACAATATTTCTTCGTTGCGCTTTCGCTGAATGGCCAGGGCAATTTGTCCTGACACAAAGTCGAGCAACTCCAAGTCTTTGATGGTATAGATATTACGGTCGCGGTAAGACTTCACCGAAATGAGCCCTATCACTTCATTTTCAAACTTAAGGGGTACCCCAATCCAGATTTTTGGTGGAGGCCCCGAAAGGGTCAGTTTTTTATTTTCAGCCAGGGCCTTGATCTCTTCTTCGTATAAAAACAAGGCTTTTCGCGATGCCACCACGTATTCGGCCAATCCTCGGCCCTGACGATTTTGTCGTATTTCTAATCCCCCACTTGCAAAAGCTTCGTCTACATAATAGTGATAGCTCATCTCTTCCCGATTGTCGTCGTAGAGTTTGATGTAGAAATTCTTGGCTTGAATCACATTGCCCAGTTCGCGGTGAATGCTTTGGTAAAACTGATCCAGGTTTTTGGTGCGTACGGTGAGGTTGGCAATGCTGTAATAAAGGGTTTGGGCTTTTTCGGCTCGTATTTTATCGGTAGTATCGTGCAATATCCCTCGTATGGCAGTCGGTTTTCCGTTTTCAAAGCGACAAGTCACACTGCCTTCTACGTAGATGTTTCCTCCTTCTTTTTGCGATAAAATGGTGATGAAATTGTAGATGGTTTCGCCGTTGATGATCCGCTGTACAGTGGTCAAGGTAGACTTTTTGGTATCTCCGTGTAGCAAATCGAGCATGTTCATTTTCTTGAGCTCTTTGTTGGTATACCCGGTTTTCTTTTTGAAAGTCTTGTTGACAAACAAAAACTTGCCCCGCATGGAACAAATAAAAATCAAGTCGTTGGAGTTATCAAACAAGTCTTGCAGGGCTTCGTTGCTTTGTTTGAGCGCCCGCATTACCTCTCGATTTTCGGTAATGTCTTTTCCAACTTTGGTCAGTCCTCCCAATTCGCCTTGCTCGTTGTTCAAAATCACCGAGTTGAACTGAATGTAGCGTACATCACCCGTTTTGGTGAGAATAGTACGCTCTGAAGTTTCCCAAAATCCCCCGTTTTGCAGGGTTTTATTAAACTCGTTCCAGCGTTCGGGACGTTCACTCTCCTGTACAAACAAATCAAAGTAACTTTTACCAATGATCTCTTCTTTGGTATAGCCGGTTACCTTTTGCCAGTAATTGTTGCACATCGTCACCGTACCATCAGTTTCTACGCTGATCCCCATCAGGTTTACGCCCTCGAGCGCTTCCTGAAAGCGAGACTTGGTTTCTTTGATCAATTGCACGCGCTTGGCTTCTTCCTCGGCATGTTTTTGTTCGGTAATGTCTACTGCCGAAGCAATGTACCCCCTAAACTCATTTCGAGCGTCCAGGTAGGGTACGCCCTTTTCTACAATCCAACGATACTGGTCATCACTCCGTCGCAAACGGTATACAATTTCATACTTCGACTGGGTTTTGAACGAAATATTTAGGTGGCTTTTTACCCTTTGTAAGTCTTTGGGATATACACTGTCTAGCCAACCATCGTCAATTTCGGCTTCTACGGTACGCCCGGTAAACTCCAACCATTGCTTGCTAAAAAAATAAAAATCGTTTTGCGGATTGGACATACGCAGCAACACTGGAGCATAGTTGGCAATGGTACGAAACTGAGATTCGCTTTCGCTGATAATTTTTTGAGAAATTTGGGACTGGTATAAGGCTTTGCCAAAAGCGACTACCACAGTTTGGTCTTTGGTATATTGAATCCGCTTGAGTACCAGTTCTCTCAAAATCAACTGGTTATGACGATTGAGCACTTGCAAGTCTACTTTGCCATTGCCTTGCTCCCAGGCGGTTTGAATGCCCTGATGAATGGCGCCGTAATCGTATTGATAGCGGTCACAAAACGATTTTACGCTGTGATTTATAATGTCTTCGCGGGTGCCTTGGTGGGTATGTAGGGTGGTTTCGTTTACATCAATGATGATTTCGCGCTCATCGGATACAAAAATACTATCGATGCTCGAATGAAACATCGACTTGTAAAACTCAATCCCCAAGGAGGAAACGCCATTGCCTTTGAGTTGACTGATTTCCTGGCGAAGTTGGGCAATTTCTTGTAATAAATCTTCTTTGACTTGGCTGTGGTCCATTTTTTTAACGATTAATGCTCAAAGGTGAATGGTTAATGCGCTTCAGCAGTTAAGTAACGTGTTCGCAATAACTGTCCGATTTAGATTTATTCCTCTTTGTTATACTTCGTTCCTTTTATTGCCCGTAGCCCTGCTACGAGCGCAAAAAGCGCCTCGTTTAACTTTGAGTAATTTCATTAAAACTCGACTCTTATTTTGAAAACGTTACTAAATTTACAGTTGGTTGAGGCAAGCAGGGGCGTATTGATCCATCATTGACCGTTTACTACTTACCATTCACCATTATAAGTAAATATATTAAAATAAGCTTGAATTGACGAATTTGAAAAAGACCTTATTGGTAATCATGGGCCCTACTGCAGTGGGTAAAACGGAATTGTGTATTCGTTTGGCCCAGCATTTTGACACCGAAATTGTATCGGCAGATTCCCGACAGTTTTACCGGGAAATGGCCATTGGGACGGCCAAACCGACTCCCGAGGAGCAGGCCGAGGCACCTCACCACTTCATCGACTCTCACTCGATTAGCCAAAGTTATAATGTGGGTGATTACGAGAACGATGCCTTGGCTTGTCTGGAAGAAATTTTTAGTCGGAAAAACTTTGCCATTCTTACGGGTGGCTCCGGCTTGTACCTTCAGGTGGTTACCGAGGGGATGGACGATATACCCGAAGTGGACCTCCAAGTGAGGGAACGCTTGATGCAACAAGTAGCTCAAGATGGGTTAGAAAGCGTCCTCCCTCAGTTAGAAGCATTAGATCCTACCTTTTATGCCCAGGTAGACAGGGCCAACCCACACCGGGTGGTACGGGCGCTGGAAGTATGCCTGAGTACGGGAAAGCCGTTTTCATCGTTTCGCAAAAAAACCAAAGCCGAGCGCCCCTTTGACATCCTCAAAATTGGCCTGAATCGCGACCGGGAAGAATTGTACGAACGCATCAACGAAAGGGTAGACATCATGGTGGCCGAAGGGTTGCTCGAGGAAGTCAAAGGCTTGTATGACTACAAAGGCCACCAAGCCTTGCAAACGGTGGGTTACAAGGAGATTTTTGATTATATGGATGGCCAACACGATTGGGAAGAGGCCATTCGACTGCTCAAGCGCAATACCCGTCGCTATGCCAAGCGCCAAATGACTTGGTTTCGTCGCGATGCCGAAATTCATTGGTTTTCGCCCAAAGAGTTAGAGGAAATTGTGATGTGGATTGAGGAGAAGGTTCAGAAAGTAGAGTGAATTTTACTATTTTTCGCGTCTTCTTGGTAATGTATTAGATTTATATCACTTATGAGCAAACCTGAGAACCATCACAGTCAATTCAGTAGCTTAAAATATAAATGGGATATTCAGAACTCTTTAGATACTTACCACAAGGAAGGAATAGAAATAGGAAAAGAAAGAAAACAGCGGCAAATGATTTTAAACATGAAAGAAGAAGGTATTGGGGTGGATTTAATCGCCAAAATCTCGAAGTTACCTTTGGAACAAGTTCATAAAATTATTCAAGAAAATATGTACGGGACGGTGTGATTTTAGACCTGACAGGTTTCGAAAACCTGTCAGGTCTGGATGAGGCAGTCTCGTCTACCACGACATGACATTAGAAGCACTCAAACAATTTTTTGAAGAAAGACCTTCGCTGAGTATGCGGGGAGTCAATCAAGAAGCTGGATTATCTACTACATATTTGAGCAAAATTTTTCTGGGACAACGTCCACTTACCCAAAAAACCATTGACAAACTTATCCCAATCTTGAAAAAGTATGGCTATCAAGAAGACAAAAAGTAGTCAAAATGACTACTTTTAAATAATTTTTATTATCTTTGTAATGCTTTTTCGGGTGAAAAAGTAGCCAATGGGTTCGTCTGCAAACTTACCCCACTGGCTACTTTTTCACC
>ERZ1740067.1254-NODE-1254-length-17864-cov-11.529058_pt1 | contig 17864 bp, 17 predicted proteins | sample MGYA00581736_ERZ1740067 | MGnify/ENA primary metagenome ERZ1740067 (study PRJEB43018, sample SAMN04849236) | marine metagenome | isolation source: floating plastic debris | place: Pacific Ocean | collected 2008-08-27 | study: EMG produced TPA metagenomics... | reverse complement strand
CAGCAGCTTCGCCACCAACCCCTCGCGCAAACGCACGGAATTGATGTTCCAGGTCGCAAGGGTAAATGGCATGGTCACGCTCCCGTTCAGATATGGGCAGACACTGCCCCTACGGACCACCTGCCGCAACCCGGAAACGCGCACAAAAAAAACGCCTCGGGAACACAGGTCCCGAGGCGTAAGGCATGTCTGCATGCAGACGAGGGAAGTCGAATTACCAGTCCTGCGGGCCTTTGTCGCCAAATTGGTGAACAAGAAAGTCGATAAAGGCGCGGACTTTTGGCTGAGTGAAGCGGCCCGGCGGATAAACCGCGTAAATGCCCTGGGTGTCGACAGGCAGATCGGGGATCGCATCCTCGACCAGGCCTTGCTCCATGGCTTCGGCGTAAAGGAAAGACGGAAGATACGCGATGCCAAGACCCGCCACACAGGCGTTCAGCAAGGATTGCCCGTCATTGACAGACAACCACCCGGCTGTGCGCACCTGGCGCTTCTCGCCAGAGGGGGCGGTCACTTTCCAAACATTGCCACTCGACTGGTTCGAATAGTGCAAAAGCTTGTGTTCGTTCAGATCATCAATACGCCGCGGACGTCCGTATTCTTTGAAATAGCCTGGCGACGCGATCATCCGCTTCGTGGTTTCAGTCAGTTTCCGAGCACGTAGGGTGCTGTCTTCCAGCTCTCCGATGCGCACGGCCATATCGAACCCTTCGGAGATCAGCTCAACATATCTGTTGTTGAGCACCATATTCACGGTGATCTCAGGAAAATCCGACAAGAACTCACCCAGAACGGGCGACAGGTGATTCACACCAAAATCTGTCGCAACCGAAATGCGCAAAAGCCCCGAGGGCGCAGATTGCATGGAGGTGACCAGCGCATCCGCCTCACCCGCGTCGTTCAAGACGCGACGGGCGCGATCATAGTAAGCAAGCCCAATTTCCGTCGGGCTGACCCGGCGTGTCGTCCGATTCAAAAGCCGAGCGCCAAGGCGCGCTTCCAGGCTCGAGACATGTTTCGACACTGCGGATTTCGATATGCCCATCTTCTTGGCCGCATCTGTAAAGCCACCCTGATCCACCACAGTGGCGAAGGCTTCCATTTCGGTAAGACGGTCCATACGTAGTCCTCGTTAATTGCAAAGGATGGTATCGTGTCAAAATCAGGCGCGACTTGGGCGGTGCGCCGACAATATCTGGGTTTTCTTGGGCACTGTCCCCAGCCTCGCAACACAGCCGATTGCGATGCAAAAAAGGCAGAACAGCACAAATGCGCAATGTATTTGGCGAAAACCGATTCTGATCTAATGTCTTTCTTGGGGTCAAAAGTGGCCGAATTGGTGTCTACACACCACATGGGAGGAAACAGATGAAAGCAATCTTGTTAGGAACTGCGGTATCTTTGACCGCAATGACAGCCGCATTTGCCGGCGAAACACCGTCCACACCCGGGGCAGAGGTCTACATCGTCAATCTGGAAGACGGTGCAACTGTGCAATCACCCGTCACAGTGGTGTTCGGCCTGGTTGGCATGGGTGTTGCCCCTGCAGGGGTTGAGCAAGAAGGCACCGGGCACCATCACATGTATCTCAACCGTCCTCCATTTGGCGAAGCCGAGGGCGATGACGAGATTTTGGAAATCGGTGTCCCTGCGGACGAAAACCATATCCATTACGGTGGAGGCCAGACCCAGGCCACATATGAACTGGAACCAGGTGAATATACCATGCAGCTTGTACTGGGTGATCATTTCCACGTACCGCACGACCCACCTGTAGTAAGCGAACGGATCACCATAACGGTGACAGAATAACCGCCAATCGCGCGTCTGATCCGGGAGCCGACATAGAAGACAGCCTTCGGATCAGACAGAACGAATTCTCAAATCCAATCCATCTTCATGAAGCCTTATCAGAATCGCCTCAGGGTAAAGGGCGGTTGGGAGAGGGACACTGGCGTTGCCGAAACCTTAATACTTCATTGATCTGACGAGCGCCGATCAAAGCGACGCGGCAAGGCGCGTGCCTTGGTCAATGGCGCGCTTTGCATCCAATTCTGCGGCCACATCCGCGCCACCTATCACGTGGCAGGACACGCCTTTCGCCTCTAAGGCATCTGCAAGCGACCGCTCTGGAAGCTGACCGGCGCAAAGAACGACCGTATCGCACGCAACCACCTCGGGCCGCTCGCGCGCATCTCCATATGAGATGTGCAAACCATCCGCATCAATGCGTTCGTAGTTGACGCCACCCTTCATCTGCACGTCCTTCATCATAAGGCTCATGCGGTGGATCCAGCCAGTTGTCTTGCCCAACCGCTTGCCGGGCTTTTCTGCTTTACGCTGCAACAATGTGACCTGCCTCGCAGGCGGCGTTGGCTGTGGGCCGTCGGGCGACAGGCCAGACCGTTCGTCGGCGGGGTCCGTAATTCCCCATTCCGCCATCCATTCGGGAAGGTTCTCGGTCGGGCTCTCGCCTTCATGAACCAGAAATTCAGAAACATCGAACCCAATGCCCCCTGCCCCGACAACGGCCACACGTTCGCCAACAGGGGCTTTGCCGCGCAGTACATCGATATACCCGAGCACATTTTCACCGTCTTGGCCTGGTATCTCCGGATCGCGCGGCACAACGCCGGTGGCGATAACCACTTCGTCAAACCCATGAAGATCGTCCGCGCTGACCACTTGCCCCAAAGCAACAGTGACGCCGGTCTCTGTCAGCATCGTGCGATACCAGTCCACGAGGCCCCAAAACTCCTCTTTGCCCGGCACCTGTTTGGCCATATTGAGCTGACCACCAATCTCATCCACCTTGTCGAACAGAGTCACGTGATGCCCGCGCTCCGCCGCAGTGATGGCTGTAGACAAACCCGCCGGGCCGGCACCGACGACCGCAACGCGCTTGGCATTGTTGGTTTGTTCAACCTTCAACTCTGTCTCAAAACATGCCTTGGGGTTCACGAGGCAAGAGCTGATCTTCATCTGAAACGTGTGGTCCAGACACGCTTGATTACATGCGATGCACGGCGCGATCTGAGCCGCCTTGCCCGCCATCGCTTTCGCCACGAAATCCGGGTCGGCCAAGAACGGCCGCGCCATTGACACCATGTCAGCGCAGCCCGTCGCCAGCACCTCTTCGGCTACTTCTGGCGTGTTGATGCGGTTTGAGGTGATCACCGGGATGCCCACCTTGCCCATCAGCTTTTTCGTCACCCACGCAAACGCCGCGCGCGGAACGCTGGTCGCAATCGTTGGAATGCGCGCTTCGTGCCAGCCAATGCCGGTATTGATGATTGACGCCCCAGCCTTTTCGATCTCTTGCGCCAGTTGCACCACCTCGTCATGGGTCGATCCGTTGGGCACAAGGTCGATCATCGACAGCCGGTAGATCACGATGAAATCCGCCCCAACCACCTCTCGCACACGGCGGACAATCTCAATCGGCAGACGCATGCGGTTTTCGTAGGACCCACCCCAGCGATCCTCGCGCTTGTTGGTGTGGGTGACGAGGAACTGGTTGATGAAGTACCCTTCAGACCCCATCACCTCGACCCCGTCATACCCCGCCTCTTGCGCGCGTTTTGCTGCGGTCACGATGTCAGAGATTTGCTTTTCGATCCCCTCTTCATCCAGCTCTTGCGGCGGGAACGGAGAGATTGGGGATTTGATCGCCGACGGTCCCACACAATCCTTGCTGTAGGCATAGCGCCCGGCGTGCAGGATCTGCATCGCGATCTTGCCATCCGCTTCATGTACCCTGTCAGTCACAATCCGGTGGTTCGCGATGTCTTGCTCGGAAAAAAGGCCGGACGCGCCCGGAAACACACCACCTTCACGGTTCGGCGCCATGCCACCCGTCACCATCAGCGCCACCCCGCCCCGCGCGCGGGTCGCGTAGAACTCGGCCACGCGGTTCCAGTCGCCGGTTTCTTCCAGGTTGGTGTGCATGGACCCCATGAGCACGCGGTTCTTCAACGTCGTGAACCCAAGATTCAACGGGGCGAGCATATGTGGATAGCTGGTCATGGCTGTCTCCCTCAACCGATGCGCTGTGATGGCATGGGCCAAGTTGACGTGTCACGCCCCAACGTCACGTCACGGGCGGTTGAAGTCCGCTGCGTGCCGCCCGGCCCAAAGGCCCGTCGCGAAACAGGCGGTGAGCAGATACCCCCCGGTCGGCGCGTCCCAATCCAGCATCTCACCTGCGCAAAAGGTGCCAGGGCGGTCTTTGAGCATCAGTGTGTCGGGCATCGCGTCGAACGGGACACCACCCGCAGTGCTGATCGCTTCGTCCATCGGACGAAGGCCCGCGTGGTGGATTGGCAGAGCTTTCAGAAGGTCAGGCACCTTAGCCCAATCAACTGGTCCTTTGGGTCGAAACTCATTGAACATTGCGATCTTCTCCGGTGTTAACCTTAACGAATTGCGAAGGATCTTTGAGACGCCTGATTTCGGGGTTGCCGGAAGTTTGGCTTTCAGTCGATCAGGCGACAGATCCGGAACAAGGTCCAGTGTAAGCTCGACACCGTCTCGCACGGCAGGTGTAAGCGTGTAGACCCCACCGCCCTCAAGCCCATGTTTCGAAATCGTCGCCTCACCGCGTGAGACGGCATCTCCTGCGTGCCAAGCGACAGCTTTCAACGCCTTGCCGAAATAGGGAATCATGTGATCCGACCAGTCCACCTTCAAACCAACGTTTGACGGCTGAAACGGCACAAGATCGATCCCGTTCGCAGCGAACGCATCTGCCCACACGCCGTCAGACCCGAGCCGTGCCCAGCTCGACCCACCCAGAGCGAAAACGGTCACGCGCGGTGTAAGTGTGCGTTGGCCTTCGGGTGTATCGAACACACACGCGTTATGGTCCCAGCCTGTCCACCGCCATCGCGTGTGGCGGGTCAGGCCCATCCCATCCAACCGCGCCAACCATGCCCGCAGCAGAGGGGACGCTTTCATGACCTTTGGAAAAAGCCGCCCGGTGGATCCTGTAAAGGTCTCTTGTGCCAAACCATGCGTCCAATCTTGGACCTGTTCCGGGCCGAAAGCATGCAGCGCCGCTTTCAGGGTTGGGTGCATGTCGCCCGTGTAAGCCGCCAGGAACGGGCCGAAGGGCTGCATCTTGGTGAGGTTCAATCCCGACTTTCCCGCCATCAGAAACTTGCGCCCGATCGAGGGCTTCGCCTCGACCAGCGTCACTGCGCGACCTGCCTCCAGCAACGCATCCGCCGCCATCAGCCCGGCAGGACCGCCACCAATGACGAGCGCGTCGGTCATGCCTCGGGTGCGTTGCGCATTTCGATGACGCGGCGGGGATAGGGGATTTCGATGTTGTTTTCTTTGAGCGCATTCCAGATCAGGAACAGCACGTCCGAGGCGTATTTATTCTTGCCGTCGTCGATACCGTTCACCCAGAACTCGACACCGAAATCGATGCCGCTTTCGCCAAAACCCCGCAGTTCGACGTCTGGTGGTTCGGGCTCTTCCAAAACCCCGGGATGTTTCGCAACGGCGGCCGCCACGATATCGGGGATGAGGTTGATGTCGGTGTCGTAGCTGACCGAGAAATCCACTTCGAGCCGGTTTGCGCTGCCCTGATCGGAATAGTTGATGACGCGCGTGGTGATGAAATCTTCGTTCGGGACCACAATCCAACGGCCATCAAAGGTTTCCAGAATCATCGCACGGGCGGTGGTTTTGACGATGGTTCCGGCTTCGCCATTGTCCAACTCAACATAGTCGCCAATCGTCGCCTGCCCTTCGATCAGCAGGATGACACCCGACATGTAATTCGCCGCAATTTTTTGCAGGCCGAAACCAAGACCGACACCAATCGCACCCCCGAGAACGGCAAGGGACGTGAGCGGCACACCCATGATATTCATCAGCAAGAGGAACGCGATGCCGAAGATCACGACCTCTGCCGCTTTCGCAGCGAGCTGCCGGGTGGCCGGGCGCATCTCTTCCTGCTTCTGGATGTAAGCGGCAGATTGGTCGTTGGACCAACGGCCCAGCCAGAACAGAAGCGAGCCTGCGATCAGACCGCGCAAAAGCGCCATGACGGAGAACGAGATGTTGCCAAGACTGACGGTGGTCTCGCTCAAGTGCTCTGTGATGAGATCTAGCAATCCAAGTGTATAAAGCGCCATGGCCGGGATCAGGATGTAGCGGCCCAGCAGCTTGAGGAACGGATCCTTGATGATCTCGCGCACCAGAATGCGGGCGGCGAGGAATAGGAAAAGGCGTTTGCCGAATGCGATGACGCCACCCGACCCAAAGACGGATCGCGTGACCTGTTCGCCGATGCCCGTGAAGACATAGGCCAGGAGCGGCAAGAGCAGCGGCAGCCCCATGAGCAGAAACCGCCGCGCCGAGGACAGCATGTCGGTCGCGCCATCCTGTGGTGTCAAAAGTTTAGTCAACGGCCGCTTCAAGCGACGGGTAACAAACACCGCAGCAAGGTAGGCCACGACCAGCAGCGCGAACTGGGACCATGCTGCAGGCGACAGAAGCCATGACAAGGCGAGATCATAGCCTTGCTGTGCATAGCCATAGGCCTGCTGCACAATTTCCGGCTGATCGGTCAGGTCGAAGTCCATCGCAGATCCCTTGAATTCTGATCCCACTGTGACAGCTTGATGCCCGCAGCCACGCCTGCACACAAGGGTCGCGCTTTGGGGAAATTTGCATGGATGACGTCAACCCGATCTGCCCACTTTGCAAACGCCCCATTCCGCCGGGTGTCAGGCAGAGCCATCATCATCTGATCCCAAAGCTGAAAGGTGGCAAAGGCGGACCAACGGTTTTGATCCACCAGATCTGCCACAATGAGATCCACGCAACCTTGACAGAGGCCGAGTTGGCACGTGATTACAACACGCCCGAAACGCTTTGCGCACATCCGCATTTGGCAGCGTTTTTCAAATGGGTCGCCAAGCGGCCACCGGAGTTTCATGCCAAGGGCCGTGGAAGCCTGAGAAAGCAAAGGTCCCGGAAACGCAGATAGGTCCGTTTTGGACCTATTGTTTCGCGCGCGAAACATTGGGGCCGTTTCGGACCTATTAAGTCTTTCTAAACATTTAATAATTTTGCAACGGCCTCACCAAATCTTTTGGTAGATCGTGACGATGTCTTCTTCGGTTGGAACACGCGGATTGTTCTGCGGTGACCCTGACGCAAGCGCTTGCTGCGCCATGATGGCAAACTGTTCTGCCTTGGCCTGGTGCCCAAGACTGGACGGATTGGGCACTTTGAGATCGTCATTCAGGCGCATCAAGTGATCGACCAGATTTCCGCAAGCCACGGTATCACTGTCGCTATCGTCAGCCCAATTCATCACCCGCGCACATGTTGCGTAACGCGCCTGTGACGCGGCGGTCGAGAACTTGGTGACCTCGGGCAAAAGCATCGCGTTTGACAGACCATGCGCGACGTGAAAATGCGCGCCGATGGGGCGGCTCATGCCATGAACGAGTGCGACGGACGCGTTGGAAAACGCCATCCCGGCCTGAGAGGCAGCGAGCATCAAAGCCTCGCGCGCCTCGGCATTTTCCGGATCGGTACAGGCGGTTCGGACATGGGTTGCGATGGCTGGCATCGCGGAAAGCGCGAAGGCGTCGGTATAGGCAAATGCCTTGCGGCTGACATACGCCTCAATCGCGTGGGTCAGGCTGTCCACAGCGGTGTCGGCAGTAATGCGCCAGGGTTTTGTGGTTGTGAATGTCCAATCGATCAGCGCTGCGGTGGCAACGCAGGCCAGACCAGAGAGATTATACTTCTCGGTCTTTTCCGTGTCGGTGATCACGCACCAGCGGGTCAGTTCCGATCCTGTGCCGCCGGTCGTGGGGATCAGGATAACAGGTGGGCCGCACCGGTCGATCTGAGTTGGCGCCTTGTAGTCGCGCACGTGCCCGGGATTGACGGACATAAAGCTGATCGCTTTTGCCGTATCCATCGGGCTGCCGCCGCCAAAGCCGATGATGCAGTCGTACTCTCCGGCTTTGTACGCCGCCAATCCGGCGTCAAGGCAGGTGTCGGTCGGGTCCTCCACGACGCCGTCAAAGACAGAACAAGCGATGTTGCCTGCCTCCAAAACGTTGGTGATTGTTTGAAGATGACCAAGCGCGACAAGCCCTTTGTCCGTCACAATCAGAGGGCGTGACAGGCCCAGTTGATGAAGAACGTCAGCCGTTTCTTTGGCAACGCCACCTCCGATCCGGATGATGCGCGGGGATTGGACGCGGCCGATTTGCGCGCTTGTCATGCCGAGCCTCTACCCTCTTTGGACGCGGCCGTGTCGACGATCTGGTGCACTTCGATCACGTTGCCATCGGGATCGTAGAAGAAGATTTGGTGCCAGCCCTTCACCGCGTCGCTGCCCCAGTCGGAATAGGGAACGCCCTGAGCCTCAAGATGCTGTTTGAACGCCGCGATATCATCGGTGCGATAGGCGATATGGCCCCGTTCAAGCGGGTTAACCGTGTGGCCAGAGCGGAACGAGTTGAGCACATCGCGGGGTGTCAGGTGCATCTGGATGTCGCCATCCGTCACAAACGACACATCCCCGACCAGACCCTTGCCGTCATTGATCGGCGGCAGGTTGTCGGGGTCATCATCGCCGAGCGTCAGGACATCGCGATAGAATCTGTCCATCGCGGGCACGTTTGTCGAACACAGGTTGATGTGGTGGAGTTTGAGCTTCATGCGCAAATCGTGCGGCAAAGTGCCCGCAAAGGCAATCAGGACGCGTTCATCCGCTCCACATAGTTGCGCATTTCTTCGGCTTCGTGACGGGCATCGCGGAGACCTTCCATGGCCGCGGACAGCTCGGCCTCGGTCTGGGCGAGTTGGTTTGTCAGTTCGGCTTCGCGTTGCTGCAAATAGGTGATCGCCTGATCGCGGGTTTCCTCGGCCTCGTGCAGTTCCTGGCTCATGCGTTCAAGCTGATCCATGTCGGCCTGACTTACACGGGTGAAGCGGTGGACGAGCCAATTGGCGAACCAGCCCAGGCAGAAGGCCACAAACAGGATGATCGCTGTTGTGATGACAAACTCAGTTCTGTTCATCAGTGGTTCCTTCCGCACCCTCGGCACTTGTTGTTTCACCGGTTGGCACGGATTGTTCAATACTCTCAAGCGTAGTTTCTGTCTCGGGGATCGGTTCAGGCACGCGCAGTTTGAACTCGATCCGGCGGTTGGCCTCGCGGCCCGCCTCGGTGTCGTTGTCGGCGATCGGGCGTTCTTCACCGTAGCCGCGCACCTCGTAACTGGCGGTGAGCACACGGCGGCTGCGCAACGCGTCGACAACCGCTTGCGCACGGTCCTGGCTGAGTTGCTGGTTCATCACTTCGCGGCCCTGGCTGTCGGTATGACCGGCAATGACCAAGGGGATGTCGCCGCAAAGCTGCAGAAGCTCTGCAATTTCGTCCATAATATCCTGTGTCGCGCTATCGAGCGTGGCAGAACCTGGCTCAAACGTGATCTTGCGGTCGCCGATAATCTCAACAATCTGCCCCTCGCATTCCTCGGGTGTTGGAATGCCCAAGAGAGGATCGAGCTTTTCTTGATATGTGACCGAAATCTCGAATTCTTCTGACGTGCCAAGCTTTTCGGCCAACAGGCCCGCGATATCGGAACTGGCGTTTTGATTGCCCGTATTCCCGGAAATGGAGAGGCCATCGGGTGTTACGACCACTGCGCCGTTGGACAGGCGAGACAACGCCTCAAGACCCGCAAGAACGCGGCTGGCCCAGTTTGGCGGCAAGGTGTCATCAACGCGTGCGGTCATGCGCACAGAGTCTGACCCAAAGGCCGCACGTGCAAAGCTGTCAGCGGTCTGGCGCGCGATTTCGCTGTTGATGCGGCCGCGCAGTTGCACGTCACCTTCGGGGCTGTGCGTTGCGGTAAAGTCAGGGATGCCTTCGGGTTCAGCGGACGGTGGTACGGGCAGGGTCGCTTTGACAACAAACACGCCCGGCAATCCGGTTTCCAATTCGCCCACCACCTTGTCGAACAAAGATTGTTCCGTGCCTTCCAGCGCAAAGAGCGTGACATCGGCATCTGCAAATGTGATCGATCCGCCACCAAGTTCCGACACTGCTTGAATGCCCATGGTGGTCGCTTTGGCCCATTCACTGGTCGGCGTGCCAAGGCCAAGACGGCAATCGATCTTGCCAGTGATCCCAGCCTGTGTTGCCGCATCCAAAATAGCCGTGCGCGCGTCAACCGTGGGGGCGGAGCAGGCATCGAACCGCGCACCATCCGCATCTTTGATAAAGCGCAGTGTGAACGGAGAGATCACAGGGCGCGGCGCGGTAATCTCAAGCGCGACGCGCACCGAATCGCCAGCGCGACGGGCCAGATCAGCCTCTAACCGGCGGCGCGAATCCTCGTCTTCGGCGGCGCCTTTTATGGCAACGCGCCCCGCCTCGACCGAGATTTTCGACCGCTCCAAGCTGTTCAACACGGCCACGGAGTATTCGATTGCGTCGTCCCATCCTTCGGGTACCGGGTAGTCGGCCTCTTCCAGCAGATCGGCGACATCAACATCCGGCAATGCGCGTTGGATGTCAGACACAAGTTCCTCGCGGTCCGACGCGGCGGGCAACAGGCCAATCAACGACACGCCCGTGTCATTGCGCAGCATTTCAATGGAAAAGCGCGGTGGTGCGATGCTATCGGTGTCAACAATATCGATCTGGTCAATGACCCGCGCTGTGTCGACAACGCGACCCGCAGCACTGAGCGCCTGAAAGCGAGAGGCCTCTGTCGGGGCGGTACCGATCAGGAAAACCTGCAAGCCGTTGGTGTCGACATCCGCCCAGGTGAGTGCGTCACGATCAAGTTCAGTGCGCACCGCGTTTTCCGATGTTTCTTCGATTGTGCCCACCGACACCCACGCCGCGCCAAGGCTGAGGCAAGCGGCAACGACAAACGTGCAAAGCAGGATGAAGAGTGAAGACAGACGCATCGACCAACCGCGTAGTTACAGATGAGCCCCGCGATACGCCGCGAGGTCAGGGAGTGCAATCATACCAGAAGTGCGACGGCGAAAAAGAGCACAGGGATCAAACCCGCGTTCCGATTGGACCGGAACAGTTCGATGAGCCGGTCCTGATCGTCCAGCTTGAGCCGCCGCAATTGCCACATCAGGTGCCACCCCATCGCCCACGGGCCGCCGATGGCGATGACTAATGCAAAAATTTCACCTTGGGGTGCTGCGGTAATGATGGCCACGCCCATCAAGCCAACCGTTAGAACAAGAAACCAAGCCAGGTACTTTGGCGTCTCTTCCCCAAACAGCCGCGCGGTAGATTTGATCCCGATCAGCGCGTCATCTTCGGTGTCCTGATGCGCGTAGATCGTGTCGTAAAACAGCGTCCAGGCTATGCCCGCAAGATAGAGGTAAACGGCAGGCCATTGAAGTTCACCGGTATGCGCCGTCCAGGCCAGCAACGCGCCCCAGTTGAACGCAAGGCCAAGAAACACCTGCGGCCACCACGTGAACCGCTTTGCGAATGGATAAATCGCAACGGGCGCGAGCGACAGGATGCCCAGAAGAATCGCCTGAACCGGAAATGTCAGCAAGATGCCAAACGCCAGCAGCGACTGGATGATCGCCCACACCAAAGCCTTTTTTGCCGTCACCTGGCCCGATGGTATGGGCCGCGACGCCGTGCGCGCGACAGATCCGTCAAAGTCGCGGTCCGTAATGTCATTCCACGTGCAGCCTGCCCCGCGCATCAGAAACGCGCCGATGCCGCAGCCAATGATGATCCACAAATCAAAAAGCCGCATGTCACCGGTCGCGAACATGGCCAGCAACACGCCCCAGACACAGGGCAGGAACAAAAGCCATGTGCCAATCGGACGATCCGCACGTGACAAGCGCAGATAAGGGCGCGTCCAGTCTGGTGCCCGCGTGTCGACCCAGTTGCCAGACACGGCATCTGCAACCTGACCTGTCTGGTCTGGTGTTGTCTGCGAGCCGGACATATGTGTTGCTCCATGAGTGCGAAGGTCAGGCTTTATGTAGAGCAGCCGCTTGGGGCGGCACAACCGGTTCCTCTGACGCGGGACCAAGCGCACTATCTTTTCGGCGTGATGCGCCTTGGGGTCGACGCGCGCGTGACTGTGTTCAATGGCAGCGATGGCGCGTGGCAAACCCGCGTGGCTGAGGCGGGCAAGCGCGGGGGACATCTGGTCTGCGAAACGCAGTCGCAGGCCCAGACGATGCCACCGGACCTGTGGCTGTTGTTTGCCCCGATCAAGAAGGCCCGCACCGATTTCATAGTCGAAAAAGCGGTTGAGATGGGGGTGCGCCGTATTGTGCCAGTGCAGACCGATTTCACCAATTCCGAACGGATTCGTCAGGACCGTTTGCAAGCCCATGCGATTGAAGCGGCAGAACAATGTGGTGCAACGTTTGTTCCTGAAGTTGCAGACTTGTCGAAACTCAACCGAATCTTGGCCGATTGGGACAGGTCGCGGCAGCTTGCGTTTTGCGATGAAACCCTTGCTGGCGAGACCGGACGCCTGCCCGACGCGCCCGGGCCATGGGCCATTCTTATTGGACCCGAAGGCGGGTTTTCCGACGCAGAGCGTGCGGCGTTGCGAGCGTTGCACTTTACGCATGATATCAGCCTTGGGCCCCGCATCCTGCGCGCTGACACGGCGGCGGTTGCGGCGCTGACCTTGTGGCAATCGACATTGGGGGATTGGGCATGACAGATTTTTGGTCGACCGCAACTCAAAACCCCATCGATGGTGTTTCAGTCGCCGGGGCAAACCCATGAGCTTTGTCCGACCCGGCGCCAAAGCGGCCATTGCCCGATGGCGCGAAGCGTTGATTGGTGCAGGCCTGATGGCGCTTGGGCTTTATTGGAACCTGTGGCTGACACCCGGTCTTTTGACTTGGGTTGGGCTTGTTGTGGTTCTGTTGGGGACAGCCCTCTTTTTTGCGGGATTGCAGAAAGGGCGGTCGCGACTTGGCGGCGGTGGCCCGGGTGTTGTGCAGATCATCGAACGCCGGATCGGGTTTTTTGGGCCGTTGAATGGCGGGATTGTTGACCTCGACAATGTGACCTCGTTGACCTTTGATCCGACCGAACACCCGCCGCATTGGGTGATCACCCACGACACCGGACCTGCGCTGCACATCCCGATCAATGCCGAGGGGGCCGATGCCCTGTTTGATGCGTTTGCCAGCCTGCCCGGCCTGAGCCCGGGACGAATGGCATCGATTTCGCGGCAAGAGGGGATGCAACAGGTTGTGCTTTGGCGCAGGGCGGATCTGCAGGAACGGATTGCGCGCCTGCATTGACACCCTTTCGAAATGGGACCAAGGCTGGCGGTCTAGATCGAGCAGACACAGCGGAGACGCGCCATGTCCATTCCCCAGTCCGGTGGCGGACCCATCGAACATCACGACCAATTGGCGCAATACCTCGCAGATGGATGCAAGCCCAAGGAAGACTGGCGCATTGGGACCGAGCACGAAAAGTTCGGCTACTGCAAAGATACGTTGCGGCCGCTGCCCTATGCCGGAGAAAAGTCGATTCTTGCGGTTTTGGAGGGCTTGCGAGACCGTCACGGTTGGGCGCCCGTTGTCGAAGGTGGCAACCTGATCGGTCTGGAAAAGGACGGCGCCAATATCTCGCTCGAACCCGGAGGGCAGGTTGAGCTGTCCGGCGCCCCGTTGGAAACCATTCACCAGACCTGTGATGAGGTAAACGAACATCTGGTCGAGGTGAAAAGCATCGCGGACGAGATCGGTGTCGGGTTCATCGGCCTCGGTGCTGCGCCGATCTGGACGCATGAAGACATGCCGTTGATGCCCAAAGGGCGCTATGCCCTGATGGATTCCTACATGGGCACCGTCGGCACATCTGGCACCACCATGATGCGCCGCACCTGCACTGTTCAGGTCAACCTCGATTTTTCTTCCGAGGCAGACATGGTGCAGAAGATGCGCGTTGCCTTGGCGTTGCAGCCGGTCGCCACAGCGCTTTTCGCGACGTCGCCGTTTTTCGAGGGCAAGACGAACGGGCATAAAAGCTGGCGGTCGCGTGTATGGCGGCATCTGGATGATGCGCGCACGGGCATGTTGCCGTTTGTGTTTGAAGATGACTTCGGGTTCGAGGCCTGGGTGGAGTATGCGCTCGATGTGCCGATGTACTTTGTTTACCGCGACGGGGTGTATCATAATGCACTTGGCCAGTCGTTTCGCGACTTCATGAAAGGCGAATTGCCTGCTCTGCCCGGAGAGACGCCGACACTGTCGGATTGGGCCGACCACCTGACGACGATCTTCCCGGAAGCGCGTGTGAAGAAATTCATCGAAATGCGCGGGGCGGATGGTGGCCCATGGCGGCGGCTCTGTGCCTTGCCTGCGTTTTGGGTGGGTCTGACCTATGACCAATCTGCGCTGGATGCTGCGTGGGATTTGGTCAAAGGCTGGGATGCGGAGACGCGACAGGCATTGCGGGTTGCGGCCTCGGTTGATGGTCTTCAGGCTGATACGCATGGCATCAAGATGCATGATCTTGCCCGCAGTGTTTTGGAGATTGCCGAAGCCGGGCTGGTGGCCCGCGCGCGACCGGGTGCTGGCGGGCTGGTGCCGGATGAAACACATTTCCTGAACGCGCTGAAAGACAGCGTGGAGAGCGGCCAAACTCTTGCGGATGAGTTTCTGGAGCAGCACGCTGGTCCGTGGGACGGAGACATCACCCGGATTTACAAAGAATTCAGTTACTGATCCAGGCGGGGCCAAAACGCTTCGAAGCGTTTTGACACGCTTTTCGAAAAGCGTGGCCCGCCCTTAATATCCGATGGCGCACCCGTCTTTGCGCGGGTCGGACGCACCTTCGAGCACGCCATTTTCGTGGATGAGGATCGCTTGCGCCCCGCCAATCCCGGCGGCAGGCACAGAGACGTTGTGCCCAAGGTCACGCAACCCCTGATGCACGGCGTCAGAATAGCCTTTCTCGACTTTCATATCGCCATATTCGCTGAAGCAGCGCGGTGCGTCGATGATCGCTTGCGGGTCCATTCCGTAGTCGACAAAGTTCGTCACAAAACGTGCGTGACCTGTGGATTGGTACTGCCCGCCCATCACACCAAACGGCATGAAAAGCTTGCCGTTGCGCCGCAACATGGCCGGGATGATCGTGTGCATGGGGCGCTTGCCGCCGTTCGCCTCGTTCGGGTGACCCTCTTCCAGCGTGAAACCTGCTCCGCGGTTCTGGAACAGCACCCCAAACTTGTCCGACGCAAAGCCCGACCCGAAATCCTTGAACACGGAATAGATGAGCGAGACGGCCATACGGTCACGGTCGACAACTGTAAGATAAATCGTCTCTTTATGGGCCGCCTCAGTGAGCGGTTGCGCGCTTTGCATGGCTTTGCCCGGGTCGATCAGGCCGGCGAGTGTTTCGCCGGTCTTTGGATCCAGCATATGCGCAAGCCGTGTCATGTGATCTGGATCGCTGAGAAAGCGGTCGCGTGCATCATAGGCAAGCTTGGTTGCTTCAGCCTCGATATGCGCGCGCTCCAGACCGAACGGCTCCATCGATGGCAGATCAAACTGGGCGAGGATGTTGTTGAGAAGAATGGCCGTCGCGCCCTGCCCGTTTGGCGGATGCTCAACCAGTTCGATCCCTTTATAGTTGCCGCTGATCGGTTGCGTGTAATCAGACCGCGTGTTGGCGAAGTCTTCCAGCGTGTGGACCCCGCCAATTGCTCGGAGGGAAGACACCATATCCTCGGCCACTTCACCTTCATAGAACCCGTTGCAGCCTTCTGCGGCAACGCGACGAAGCACTTCGGCCATCATCGGGTGGCGGAACAGATGTCCAACTTTGGGCGGCGTGCCGCCATCGGTGTAAAACGTCCGGCCTGCGCCATTCAGGTTTTCGTGGTTGTGCAGCCAATCAAACGCAGCGCGCGGGGCGACCGGCACACCCTCTTCGGCATAGCGGATCGTTGGTGCCAGCACCGCGTCGAGGCCCAATTTTCCATAATCTTCGGACAGACGGCAAAACGCGTCAATTGCGCCGGGGATTGTGATGGATTCCGGCCGTCCAAAAAGCGGCATCGTTTTCAGCCCCGAGCCGCGCAACTCTGCCCCGGATAGCGCGGCGGGCGCGCGCCCTGATCCGTTCAGGCAGACGATGTCTTCTGTGCCTGCGGGTTTGACCATGACAAAGCAGTCGCCGCCAATGCCAGTCATCGCAGGTTCGCACAATCCAAGCAAAACCGCCCCTGCGATTGCCGCATCCACAGCGTTGCCACCTTGTTTGAGGATGTCTATCGCAGTTTCGGCTGCCAGCGGGTGAGATGTGGCGCACACGCCGTTGGCCGCCAATACCGCAGAACGGCCGGGCATGTGAAAATCGCGCATAGTCTGTCCCCTTCTGTCACGCGCATAAGTAACCGTCGGCGCGGGCGCGTCAATTCAGGCTGTGACTGACTGGGGGTAAAATACCTCGACGCCGCACACTGGGTGGGGGCTGTTAACGGTACGGCGCCGAGGTGAAGCTATAAGCAGCTACCCGGACGGTGTGCAGGTAAAGTCGGTCGAAAGTTCGGAACGATTGAGGCCATTGTTGGACATTGCCGCAAAGGCTGTGGACAGTATTCGGCTTGGACCACTTATTGCCGAAAAACCAAGGAAAATTCGGGCCGTATTTTATTTGTTTTGAATACTAAAGACGTCAGACAGCCAAGCGCAATGACAGGTGATTTGCACCAAGCTGACGTTCATATGTGACGTCTGTCATCAGGGTCTTGATCAAAAACCACCCATACCCGCCTTCGGACATTTCTGTGGGGTCCGGCAATGTGCTGTCGGGCACGGCGTGATCGGGATATGCATGGCCCCAATCCGTCACCATGATGCGCAGAACGCCGTTTTCATCGCTCAGGTTCACAGCAACCGATCCGGCGTAGGCGTGGCGATACCCGTGTTCGATCACATTATTGAGTACTTCGGCCAAAGCGATCTGAACAGAATCGCGTGTCTTCTCGAACCGGGTCTTGCAAAGAACAGCGTCAACGCGGCCAAGGATTAGGGGGGTTGTGGCACCTAGGGCTGGTACGCACAACGAGAGTATTGAGGACATGTGCCTGTCAGTTCGCCTCATTGACGCCAGCGTCATCCGCCGTGTCATGAATGGTGAAGACGGAGTCCATTCGGGTCAGGCGGAACACCTTTTCGACAATGGGTTGCAGCGCCGCAAGCTCAAGCTTTTGTCCAGAGCGCAGCTGCTTCATAGAGGCCACAACCGCGCCCAGACCGCTGGAATCGATGAATTCAACCTCTTTCAAGTCTAGCACAAAGCGCCCTTCACCTTCGGTGGTCAGAGCGCGCATGTCCTCTTTGAACTGCAACGCGATGGGCGCGTCTATTCGGGATGCATTGACCCGAATGATCTGGGCATGTGGGGTTTGATCAACGGACAGTTCCATGGGGCCTCGCAATACTGTTGGTTTGCGGACCCTAGACGGCAATCGTTACCATCCGGTATGCAACTGGCGACAAATCCGAAGGGGAGCTGACATGGAAGACGTCGTGATCACGGGTGCATCGCGCACAGCGATGGGAGGGTTCCAGGGCGCGTTTTCATCGGTCTCTGCGTCGGACCTTGGCGGCGTGGCGATCCGTGCGGCGTTGGATCAGGCAGCGTCCCCTGTTGTGGACGAAGTGCTGATGGGGTGCGTTCTGCCAGCCGGGCAAGGCCAGGCCCCGGCGCGGCAGGCGGTGTTTGCGGCAGGCTTGGGCGAAGAGGTGCCTGCCACAACGCTTAACAAGATGTGCGGGTCGGGCATGAAAGCGGCCATGATGGCGTTTGATTCCATTGCGTTGGGTCG
>ERZ1740067.1252-NODE-1252-length-17896-cov-7.034639_pt1 | contig 17896 bp, 20 predicted proteins | sample MGYA00581736_ERZ1740067 | MGnify/ENA primary metagenome ERZ1740067 (study PRJEB43018, sample SAMN04849236) | marine metagenome | isolation source: floating plastic debris | place: Pacific Ocean | collected 2008-08-27 | study: EMG produced TPA metagenomics... | reverse complement strand
TGACCAAATTGTTGAAAATGCAGCGTCGCCGACGGCTGTTGTATATCCGATTATTTTCCGCGATCGCCTGGAGATTATTCTCAAGCTCCCTCAGCAGCCGTTGCAGCAGTACACTACTGATGTCTCTCAGTCGCAGCTAGAAACAACCCTTTCACAGTTGCAGAAAGATCTGTTTCTCCCTTACACACTAAATGCTGTGCAGGACAACGCTGCTCAGGTTTATGATTGGCTGATTGCCCCGCTAGAAACGGCGATAGCCGATAGCCAAATCGATACGCTTGTGTTTGTTCTAGACGGCTTTTTGCGCAGTATTCCCATGGCGACCCTCTACGATGGAGAACAGTATCTGGTCGAAAAGTACAGCATTGCTTTGGCACCGGGGTTGCAGCTTGTGGATCCTCAGCCTTTGGAGTCTCAGATGTTGGGCACCGTGATTGCTGGACTGAGTGAGTCTCGGCATGGGTTCTCGGAGCTGCCATTTGTGGCAAGCGAGGTTGATCAGATCCAGCAGACCACAGAGAGTCGTGTTTTGTTCAATGAAGCATTTACGGAAGATAATCTGACGACGGCGATTAACGATACGCCTTTTCCGTTGATTCATTTGGCGACACATGGTCAATTTAGCTCTGACCCTAATGAGACGTTTATTCTCGCTTGGGATAAGCCAATTAAGGTGAATGAGCTGAATAGTTTGCTGCGGCAGGGTGAGCAGACTCGACAGAAGGCGATTGAGCTGTTGATTTTGAGTGCGTGTGAAACGGCAGCGGGCGATAAGCGGGCAGCGCTTGGCTTAGCGGGTGTGGCGGTGCAGGCAGGAGCGCGTAGCACCCTGGCCTCTCTATGGAGTCTGGATGATGAAACGGGTGCGCTGTTTTCTCGCTACTTTTATCAAGCACTGCAGGATTCAAACATGTCAAAGGCTCAGGCGGTGAGAGATGCGCAACTCCGTATTTTGAGAGGGGCAGAGGATGCGCATTCTGCCTATCAGCATCCGAGATATTGGGCTCCTTATGTGCTGCTAGGGAACTGGTTATGAGAAGTGGTGAATAACTACTAGTGAAGTTGCATTGACGCTTGGAGACTGTAGAGTGATGGTATCTTTTGCGTTTTTGTGGGTCGGTTATAGCGATGCTTTGGGAAAATTGGCAGGCGTATAAGCAGACTCAGCAGTCTATTGTTTTGGCAGCACAGACGGTCGTACATATTCCGGTGACGGTGCGCTATGTAGATGTAGGCGAAGCGCGGCGTGGCACGGTGTTGCTGATGCATGGCATTCCGACTTGGGGATACCTGTATGCTGGGGTGATCCCAATGTTCGCTGATGCTGGATATAGGGTGCTCGTGCCAGATTTTTTGGGACATGGTTGGTCGGATAGGCGCGATCGCTTTGATCGATCTTTTCAGGATCAAGCACGCATGATTTGCGCATTGCTCGATAGTCTTGGTCTTTCTACAGTCGATGTTGTGGGGCACGATACGGGCGGGGCTGTGGCGCTCATTTTGGCGATAGAGCACGCTCACCGAGTAAACAAACTGGTGATTACTAATTCGGTTTGCTACGACCGCTTTGATGATGACATGCTGGATTTTGGTCATCCGCTGCGCTGGAAGTCACGTCCTGTGAGTGACTTGGTTGCCGCGCTGGAAGAGAGTTTGGCCATGGGCCTTTCTAATCCCGAACGGCTGACGGCTGATTTTCGGGAGGGGATGATTGCGCCTTGGGCAAGTGAGGAGGGGAAGCTGAGCCTGATTCGAAATGCGGCGGCTTTAAATGCGAACCAGACGATGGCGCTGGTGGATCGACATGGGGCGATCGCGTCTAAGACGATGGTGCTATGGGGAATGGATGACCCCTGGCAAAAGGCAGAAGATGGGAGAAGGCTCGCGAACGAAATTCCGGGTGCGGTGTTTCAGCCAATTGAGGGGGCTTCACACTGGATACAGCAGGATGCTCCGGAGAGATTTGCAGCGACAGTGATTAATTTTTTAAGTGATTAATTTTTTGGAGTAGGTTGCTGGTTTGTTGTGTTCCCTGATATTGGAAATATCGGAAAGGACAATGGCATAGTCTGCGCTAGGGCTGTACGGGAGTTGCCTGGTGGAACATGATTTTCCAGTCTTTTCCCGTGAAGTGCCATATTGAGGTGCGACGAGTCATATTGTTGCGGGTGAGCATCATGTAAGTCACGAGCACTTTGTTGTTTGCGATTTTTTGCCATTCAAATTTTCCGATTTCCCAGGTACCTGCTGGCCATGTATGAACGCCCTTGTACTTGGGATCTTCATACATGGCTAGGGCAGTGGTAATGGCCTGTTCTCGACTGTAGCGGCGGCCAAAGCCGTCAACACCGTAGAAGCTTTCGGCTGTCAATTTCTCAAAGTCTCTTTTGCTGGTACCGAATTCGGGGCGCTGAAATACAGGTTCACGACGCTTGAACTCCTCTAAAAGATCCATGGATGGTCCTGATAGTATCGATTTTTTATTTTACCGGAAACTGATAGTGTAATTGACTAGACTGTACGGTATGAACTTGCTTAAAATCTATTATGAAAGCGATTTAGTCAAAGATTGTGATGAAACCTGCTGAAAACTTGATAAAGCCCTTTCGGGGTGAGCAATCTCAGGGAGTGGTTAATTAGGCGGTTGTAAAAGACTCGCTTAAGAGAAAAACATGTAGTCGTTTTACTTGCAGCCGTAGAACGTTTGAAGGCTTAAACAGACGATAACCAGCTCTTAAATAACGCTGTTAGTAAATTCCAGTATGTTCTATTCGGGTACGAATTTGTACTGATAACTTTCTTCACTTTTAGCTATGAAACGTCGTTCTCTGGTTAAGAATGCACTCCTCTTCTCTTTGGGGATTGTGATTACAGCATGCTCAGGTGGCCAACAAGCCGCGACCGATCGCACTCCGGATACGATTAAGTTTGCAGTCACTGATGTGCAAGGTCTTGAAGAATTGCAGCGGGACTATGAACCGTTTCGTTCAGCGATGGAAGCGGCAACCGGTCAATCCATCGAATTCTTCCCTGTAGCGGACCGTACAGCAGCGGCTGTTGCCCTGCAATCTGATCAAGTCAATGTGGTTTTGACGGGGCCAGCAGAATATGTCGTTATCCGTTCCAAGACCAATGCAGTCCCTTTTGTCGCGATTACGCGCCCTAACTATCGTTCTGTTATTGCTGTTCAGCCTGATAGCGGAATTGATGATATTTCAGGGTTGACAGGCAAGAAAGTTGCCATGTCTGACTTAGGGTCAACTAGTGGTCAATTGGGACCCACCAAAATTCTGGTAGATGGCGGCATTAATCCTGAAGAGGATGTCGAAATTTTGTTGCTTGGCGATACCGACTTGCAGGCCTTCAAAAATGGTGAAACAGAAGCTTGGGGTGGCGCTGCATTAGACTACGAGCGCTTCCTAGAAGCCGAAGGGTTAACCCCGGATGACTTACCGCTAATTGAAACGGGTCCTCTGCTTCCCAGTGACGTCTTTGTTGCTAGCAGTGCGCTCTCAGCAGATTACGTTGAGACACTGAAGCAGGCCATGATTGAAAATCAGGACTCGCTAGTCAACGCCATTATTTCTGTTGAAGCAAACAAGAAATATACGGGCTCTGAAGTTATTGAAGTTCAGGATTCTGACTACGATTCTATTCGGGAAGCCTACCGGGCCATTGGTATTGATGACTTTAACGAGTTTGTTGGCGAATAGTTCTAAATTTTCATTTTGCTTATGCTATCTCTGGCTGTTCACCAACTATCAAAACATTATCTCAATGGGACTGCAGCGCTAACAGATGTTAGTTTTGTTGCCCAACCGGGTGAGGGTATTGTTTTGCTGGGGGCGAACGGCTCGGGAAAATCTACGCTGTTGCGCTGCATTGTCGGTCTAGAGTCTCTGTCATCTGGGAGCATTCAAGTTGGCAATGCAGCCATTGAAACAGCCACCCAGTCTCAGCTGCGGAGTTTACGCCGTCAAGTGGGGATGGTGTTTCAGAAGTTTAACCTAGTGAATAGTCTGAGTGCGTTTCACAATGTTTTGCAGGGCGCGCTTGGTCGTAGCAAAGGCCCTCGCTATTGGTTCTCGGCGACAGCGCCCAAACTAGAGCGGGAGCGGGCTATGCACTGCTTAGAACGCGTGAAACTAGCACATATTGCCCAGCAGCGGGTCGACACTTTGTCGGGAGGTCAACAGCAAAGGGTTGCGATCGCCAGAATGCTGATGCAAGATCCCGGTTTACTCCTCGTTGATGAACCCGTTGCCAGTCTTGATCCCAAGGCGGGGCGTGAAGTGATGGATTTGCTTTGGGAGATTGTGCGCGAACGCCAGTTGACCGTAGTCTGTACGCTGCACCAGCTAGATTTGGCCAGAGACTACGCGGATCGCATCATTGGCTTGCGTCAGGGGCAAGTTCATATCGACATACCCGCCCAACAGATTACGAATCACCAACTCAATTGGCTTTATGAAGCATCCCAGCCAATCCAAGACGCGCAGCTCCTCGCATAAAGCAAAGTATACCTCGCTGACACCGCCTCCCCGCTGGAGAAAACCTTCTCCTCTGGTATTTGTCGCGCTACTTATTGGTATTGCCTTTTTTGTTCACGGCCTTTGGATTAGCGAGCTGACGCCTGCTCGTCTTTGGAGAGGCATTTTTCGGTTAAGTGATTTTTTAGGGCAAGCGTTACCGCCCAACCCCAAACGGTTAGGAAGCATCATCAGAGCCACGCTAGAAACGTTTGAAATGGCCTTAGTCGGTACCGTTTTTGGTGCGCTCTTGAGCCTACCTCTCTCTATTTTGGCCGCGAAGAATACAACACCCCATCCATGGTGGTTTTCGGTTAGTCGGAGCTTTGTTACGTTATTACGGGTGATTCCAGACTTAATCTGGGGGCTGATTTTTATTATTGTTGTGGGACTAGGGCCAGCTGCAGGCATCATGGCGATTACCATGGATGTTATGGGCTTTTGTGGCAAGTTTTTTGCTGAACGAATTGAAGAGATTGAGCCAGGTCCCATCGAAGCACTTCGAGCCATTGGGGCATCTGAAGTTAGTATCATCGCAGGCGCGATCTTTCCAGCGACCTTGCCATCTTTCGTGGCATCTACTTTATTTTCACTGGAATCTTCTATTCGGTCCGCAGTGGTTTTGGGGCTGGTCGGTGCGGGTGGCATTGGTGTTGAACTGTCCACCTCTATGCAACTGTTGCGTTATGACGAAGCGCTGATGGTTATTATCGTGATTTTCGTTGTGGTTCTCCTGGTAGAGGAAGTTTCAAGCTGGATTCGAAAAATGATCATTTAAATCTAGAAGTCTAGGACATCGGCAAAAAACAGTGCTGACATAGCATTGTGTTCCGACCCTACCAAAATCGTAATACTGTTCAACTGTTCTCTTTCTAACCATGCAACATCTCACCGCTATCTCAAAACTCGCCCTGCAAGGTGCCACTGTGCTGACGCCAGAAGGTTGGCTAGAGTCAGCAACTGTCTTGATTGAAGACGGAAAATTCTTGGCTGTCGGGCAAAGTCTCAAACCAGATGGGTTTACAGCTGTTGAGGCGACTGGTCTGCATCTGCTTCCAGGCATTGTCGATATTCATGGGGATGCATTTGAACGCATGATCTGCCCGCGCCCAGGCGTCAGCCTACCTTTGGATATGGCTCTAGTAGAGAATGATTTATCCCTACTGAGTGCAGGGATTACAACCTTCTTCTACTCAATTACCGACTCCTTTGAGCCAGGGCTACGTAGCCGTGAGATGGCGCGTCAGCTAATTAACCGGATTACCTCTCCAAATAGTGGCTTGCGAGTCGATAGCCGCGTTCATATTCGTCATGAACAGGCCAACACCACCGGTCATGAAGAGCTTTGCCAGTGGCTGGAAAACCGTCAAGTCACCCTGCTTTCCCTCAACAATCACCTCCCGCCAACAACAGACGATAAGACCATACAGCGCTATGCGAATGGTCTACAGCGACGGCTGAAGATGCCTGTTGCCGAGATTCGAGCATTGATTGAGTCTATATATCCCAGGCAAACGGAGGGATTGGCTCAATTTGAAGATTTGGTTCAGCGCTGCCATCAGCTAGATATTCCAGTAGCGTCCCATGATGATGAGACTGAGGCTGACGTGGCCAAAAGCCAGGCGCGTGGTGTTGCGATCGCAGAATTTCCCGCCTCTATTCCTCTAGCAGAACAATCTCGTGCCTATGGGGCTTCTGTACTTATGGGCGCTCCAAATTTGGTACGTGGGGGGTCTCATGTCGGCTACATGAGTGTTGCCGAGGCCGCACAAGCCGAGGTTCTCGATTGTCTCTGTTCTGACTACCACTATCCATCGTTATTCCATGCGCCTTTTCTGTTAGCTGACAAAGGACTTATGCCTTTTGAGCAGGCGTGGAAGTGTATTTCTGAATATCCTGCTAGGGCGGCTAAAATTGGTCAACAAAAAGGTAAAATTGCCCCCGGTTATGATGCCGATTTCTTGCTACTGACCCCGAATGACTCTTTACCCAGTGCTATCCGTGCTGTCTATGTAAAAGGCAATCAAGTCAAACAATTTGACCTAACTATTTGAAATTGCGTCAAGCAACAGTCAGGACCCGTCGTATAGCTGCTGAAGGTAGTTCGTGCCGCCGAGCTGGTTCATCTGGAAAAGAATCCAGTCTTGGCGATCTAGCACTTCCCACGATGGGGCTTCTACGCTGTAGATTTCTGGCCCAGGTAAGACGGCAGCTAGGAGAGCGGCTTCTCCTGCTGTGAGATCGTAGGCGGAGATTTGAAAGTATTGCTGGCTGGCGGCCTGTACGCCAAAGGTGCGATTACCGAATTGTGCAATGTTTAAGTACATTTGCAGGATGCGCTGTTTGCTCCACATGAGCTCTATGAGAAAGGTTAGCCAGGCTTCTACCCCCTTACGCAAAAAGCCCCCGCCTGGCCAGAGGAATAGATTCTTGGCGACCTGCTGGGAAATGGTGCTGGCTCCGCGAAGGCTAGCACCGTACTGGGTATCTCTGATGGCGGCATTGATTTCATCGAAGTCGAAGCCGCTATGGTTGGGGAAACGCTGATCTTCAGCTGCGATCGCAGCTAGCGCCATGTTGGGTGAAATCTGCTCGTAGGGCTGCCAGCTGTAAGCATAGACACCGTTGCGTAGGGCAGTTTGCAGCATGAAGCTGGTGGTCGGCGGTGGCACAAAGCGAAGGAGTAGCACCAGTGGTATGGTGAGCGCCCACAGGCACAAAAAGAACGTCCCTACGCGCCGAAATAGGCGCAGCAGGCTGAATTTCGCCTTCTTTTGTGTCCTTTTATACATATGCTAAGTGCGTTTATTGACAGCAGAAATCTGCGCTTGAATGGTGTCTTATTTACAACGGTATACCTTTAATATAAAGGCTTGAGCCGTTGTCTTCGGGTTCTTGTTGTCTTCAGGCTCTTGTGTATTATCAGAGAATGAAAATTTCCCAAGACTATTATTTGATTGTCGATCTTGAGGCGACTTGTTCTGATGATGGCTCTATTCAGCGACGACGAATGGAGATTATTGAAATTGGAGCAGTCATGCTCAACGCAAAGACGCTGGCGGTAGAAGCTGAATATCAGCGCTTTATAAGGCCCATTTTGCATCCTCAGCTGACTGATTTTTGCCGGTCTTTAACGTCCATTTCACAGGCAGACGTGGACTTGGCATCTCCTTTTCCTGACGTATTAAAAGATTTTCAGAGCTGGTTTTACCCGTTTGGCAGCTATTTGTTTAGCTCTTGGGGTGACTATGACAAAGCACAGTTTGAGCAAGATTGTCTTCTTCATGGTGTCGGCTATCCGTTCCCAGGTGGCCATCTCAACATTAAGAAAGCATTCTCTGATAAGCGCGGATTGAAGAAGAAGCTGGGGATGACAGGCGCTTTAGCTGAGATTGGACTTGAGCTAGAAGGGACGCATCATCGAGGCATTGACGATGCCCGCAATATTGCTCGGATTGTTCAATTCGTTTTGTCTTTATGAAAAGGTTCGAGTGACACGGGTGCCGGTCTGTTGTTTCTAGAACAGTTGAATAGCTGAGAAATTTGAATAGCTGAAAACCTGCGAAGACACAGAGTCACCGCAGGTTCAGTTTATCTTTTATTTTGAAAGTATTTTGAAAGTGTTTGGTGCGTTATGAAGTGCGCTGCTTACGGCGGCTTTGAATAGCGAGTGCGCCAATCATAAGGAGTCCAGTTACGGCAGTAGGTTCGGGGACTTCTTGTTGCTCGATGCCTTGAACTGCGATCGCATTGACATCAAACCCATCTCTGCCGCGTTTATTCTGAGACTTATCCACTAGCATCACGTGGTTGAAAACACCGGTTGATGCAAAGCCTGTGTTACTGGCCCCAAGAGCTGTGTTGTACGCATTGTCTTGAATGTTGAGGATTTCCCCCGCACTTGTCCACTGGCTGAGATCGTTTGAAAGGATATCCCAATCTACGTCGCTCTCAAAGTTACCGTAGTAAATGTCAATTCTCTCGTCGTAGCTAGATTGTTTTGACTTACTGCCCCAGGTCGTTTCCCAAACGCTAACCTCACCGGAGAAATCTTGACCAAAGTTGAAAACAGCTCGTCCACCAAGGCCAAGGGCTAAGAAGTCTCTATTGCCACTGTAACCATTCGCAGAATCTGTGGTGAGACCAGGATCGCCCAAGGCGTTTGTTATATCTGAACGGTAGCTAGCCATGGAAGTACCGTTGTTGTTGTAATAAACAACATCAGTGGCATATAGCTGTGCGGCTTGCGCTTCGGCTGCAACACCTAGAACGCAGACTACTGCTGCTGCTGCGGTCCATTTACTTGCGAAAGCTTTTAATGAGGAACTGAGTTTAGAAGACATAGCTTTAAAGGGCGACAAGTCGGCACTGATGGAGCTTTACTGATGGAACTTTGCTCACTGTAGCCACCCGAATAAAAGCACAGCGACAGGAGTTCTACAGAATTCGCAAGTGGCCTTTGCTTAATGTCTTCTTTACGGAAAGATAAAAGTGACTTTCTGTATGAAGTTTGTCACTTTTTCAGGAGGACTGTTTAGAAAGAGAGGTGACCTGAATCCTAGGCACAGCAGGCTATTTCTCGAAACTTAATGATCTCAGTACACTACTGACATACCGTGGAAAGCTCGGTCAGCAAGCTCAACGATACAGCCCGTGTATTTCTATCTTTTTTCACATCTATTGGGTTACTGAGAGGGTGATGTCTTCGCTACGCGCCTTTTCTGAGGGGCCGCTCATAGTCATACAGCACTCTAGCCCAACTTGAAAGCTGTAGCTGCCTACGGTAGTAGGGGTGCCTTCTAAGATGACGCCGTAGTCGTTAGGTTGTTCGGGGACGGACTGGATCGTCAGGGAAAGGCCAGGGGGTAATTCGCCTGAGTCGATTTTGGGCCAGGGGTCGGTCGCCCAGTTGTTGAGCTGGAGAGGGAAGCTGCGTTCGCAAGGCTGATTTACCTGGCAATCTTCCAGAGTCGTTGCCGTGTTTGGCAATGTTTCAGTTGGTCTGAGCATGCGCTCGGTTTCTAGCTGGGCAACGTAAATCAGCTGACATCCACTTAGTGGGATGAGCAGGAGACTTGCTGCCAAGTATCGGATTATTTGCTTGAAATTGATACGCATGAGTACTTAACCTTTTGAAGCTAGGGTGCCCGAATGATTGTTTCACGATAGAACCAAAATAAGACATATCAGTGCGAAATGAGACTCTAAATGAGCCTAATGAGTCTCAGAAAAAGATTTTTCTTGTTTGTGCATAGTAATTACGACATTTCACTTAGCATTGACTTACAAAGCAAGTATTAAATTCGTTGAGTTGTTTTAAGGAAGGCTAAAAAGCTTTCCTTAAAACAAAGATTCATTCTTGGAAGCCTACGAACTATAAATAGTGTCAGTGAGTTTACAAATCGGATCTTACATTGAGACTCAAAATAATTTCCAGTAGACTTATTTGGACTCAATTGAGTCTCAAAAAGAGACTGTAGTGGTACAAGAAAAGCTCGTGTCGCGACACTGTTCCATGGTAGGGATAGTCTATGGAAGCAGAGATGGTATCTGGGTTTATGAGTGCTCGACAGTTTGTTTTTTTGGGGCCACCTGGTGCGGGAAAGGGGACTCAAGCGATCGCGCTCTCTGAGCGATGGCAGGTGCCGCATATCTCGACGGGTGATATTTTGCGCACGGCGATTGATGATGGGACGGCTGTCGGTCAGGAGGCTCAGGCTTATTTGGAAGCTGGGGAGCTAGTGCCAGATACGTTGGTGATGACGCTGGTGCGATCGCGTCTTGCCCAGGAAGATACCAAAAATGGCTGGATCCTGGACGGATTTCCGCGCACGTTAGCTCAGGCAGAAGCCTTGGATGACATGCTGAAAGCGCAACAGCTGCCAACACCGCAGGTGATTTACATCAAGGTGATGACGGGCCTATTGATCGACCGATTGCTAAAGATGAAGCGAACCGATGACACTGTTTCGACGATTCGACGTCGGATTGCGGTGTATGAGGAGGAGACGGCTCCTTTGGTTGCCTACTATCAGCAACGACAGTGTTTGACGGTCGTCAATGGGAATGTGCCAGCGGCGGAAGTTGCGAATTCTGTTGTGCTTTCTACTGAGCAAGAAACAGGGGCTGCAAAATATATTCAAAATGAAGCGGAGTTCGATGCGCTATTGACTCAGGATTCGTTGCTAGTGGCTGACTGTACAGCAACTTGGTGCGGACCTTGTAAGCTTGTAGCACCGCTGATGGACCGGCTGGCAGAAGAGTATTGTGAGCAGGTGAATGTGTTTAAGCTGGATGTAGATGCCAATAAGGCTGTCGCTAAGAGGTACGCGGTGAAAGGGATTCCAGCTGTAATGTTCTTTAAAGGTGGTGAGCTCAAAGAGAAGCTAGTGGGTGTAAAACCCTATACGGCTTTTCAGGAAGCTATTTCTCGACACCTCGCGTGAGTTCTTTTCAGTGCCGCTTTTGGAAGAAATTGGCAAGATAGCAACAGTTTTCTGTCTTGCAAAGAAACCAGATTGAATCAAAATGAGACTTTGGTCGACACAGGTGAGTCTCATTTTGAGATTTTATGAAATGTTGTCAAAAGTTTTTGCTCTGTGCAAGCGCCATCTATATTCGGCTTTGGAGATTGGTGGCGATGAGGTCTAAATCTAAAGTGATGTACATAGAAATCGGGATAAGAGACGTGTCTCAATAATATTGAGAAGAAGCCAATTGGCTTTGTTTTGTTCTGCTACAGGAGGATGCAATGACGTCTAAGCAGCTGATTCTTTTGGGGCCACCGGGTGCGGAGGTAGAGGCGCAGGCGATCGCAATTGCTGGGCAGTGGCAAGTTCCATCTGTATCAATGCCAAAGCTTGTTCGGCAAGCGGTTTTGGGAGAGTCGGCAGCTGGGCAAAAGATACGTGAGCATCGGGAAAAGGATGAGACTCTTCCTGCTGAGCTGTTGTTGAAATTGTTGCGGCAGCGTTTTGAGCAGCCAGATGTGATGTTAAAGGGGCTGGTGCTGGACGGATTTCCAACAACTTTGGCACAGGCAACAGGATTGGATGAGCTGATGGGCACTTTTGGTCTAGATTTGCCGGATGTCGCTTACATCAAGACATCGACAGGAATTTTACTCAACCGCTTGTCAGGAATTAGTGGTGAGAGCGTTTCTGTGTTGCGTAGCCGCATCACGGCGTACAAGGAAGAGATTATTCCGGTGATGGAGTACTATCAGCAGCCTGCTGATGATGAAGGCTCGTCGCGGTTTACGATCATTAATGGCAGTCAGTCTGTTGCTGAGGTCACGAATGCGATCGCTCGTATCGGCGAAGAGGAGACGGGGGCAGCACGTTTTATCAGTGAAGCAGAGCTGGATGAGCTGATGGCGCAGGAATCGCTGCTGGTGGTGGACTGTGTGGCTTCTTGGTGTGCACCTTGCAAGCAGGTGTCGCCCATGATTGATCGATTGGCGGAGACGTTTTGCGATCGCGCTACGGTGGTAAAGCTGGATTTCGACAACAATCGACAGGTGGCTAAGCGTTTCAAGCTAAAAGGAATGCCATCGGTGATGTTTTTTAAGGGCGGAGAACTGAGAGAAACACTAACTGGCGCTAAGCTTTACCAGGTTTACAGCGATGCTATGACGGCTTTGTTGTGACAGGCGTCACGAATTTTGAGACTCCTTGCTTATTGAGACTCATTGTATCAACTTTAGACCCCATTTGACTCGGACGAGTCTCAAAATGAGAATTGGTGAAAATCAAATTTTTTGCTACGTCGGAAATATTGGACAGCTTGGCTGTTGATATCTGTGCGAGCTTCAAAAGCGGATTATCGCCCCAAATAAGCTGGCCTGATTGTTCAAGCACTGCTCTTTTGTCTTGAGCGGTCTTAATCAAGTGCTACAGCTGCCGCATCTCGCGAAAAAACACTACTCAATGCATTTTCGTCACTATGAAAGTTTTATTTTCTGCGCTTGGTTTGGTTTTGTTGATGGCGACTAGCTCGTTTGCCTATGTTGAATTGGTGAACGAGGACAGCTTTTCTCATGACATTGTCATTGAAGATGGCATTTCTACGTTTAATACTTCTATCAATAGCAGTACTCGCACACGGGCCTGCAATAGTGATACCTGCACGATTACGGTAGAAGGGATTGGGTCGATTGAGGCGAGTGGCGATGTTGTTGTTGTCATCGACGATGGAGAGCTGTTTATTAAGGATTAGTAATCTGTTGCCTGCTCTGTGGGGAAGACGTTGTTTCCCGCAGATGACTTGTTGAATATATGAATTCTGCTGAATCGATCGCTGTTGCTGATATTGAGTCGCTGCTAGCGCTGCTTGACCAGTTTGACCTTTGGGTCAAATGGTGGGTGAGGTGCGAAGTTGGGCCGGACTGGATAGGGGCTGGGCGATCGATTCAGTTTTACTTGGGTGAGCGACCGCTGGCTGATACGGCGTTTCACACTTATCTCAAGAGTGAGCTGGTCAATGTTCTAGGTATTCCAGAGCGCTGTGAGGATGCGCTTATTTTTGGGGAAGGTGACATTTTTAGAAAGCGCACTGTCCTTGAAGTTGAGTATGAATGGTGGGAAGCAGTCCCATATATGTATCCGCGAGAGGTCCAAGCTGGAAAAGCTGTGCTGGTAGCCATTTCTTAAAGATTTGTTTGAAGCGGTTAGGGTCTCTCTTTATTCGCGCATCTTTTTTAGAAATAGCGATAACCTGTTCACTGTTTGTTGCCTTGCATTTTTTGTCATAGTTCAGCAATAGGAGATTTTTATATGGATAGCAATCCCAGCATTATTTCTCATGTTTCGATTGGGACGAATGATTTTGAACGGGCGGTTGCGTTTTATGATCAGGTGCTGTCAACGCTGGGGTGAAAACGGATAATGGAGTATCCGGATGCGATCGCCTACGGCAAGCAATACCCTGAGTTTTGGATGAATTCCCTTATGAGAGTAAGACTGCGTCTGTGGGCAATGGTACGCATATCGCATTTGTTACCGCGACGAAGGTGGTGGTGGATGGCTTTTATGAGGCTCTGCTATTGCAGCGGGTGCCACCGGTGATGTTGACCAGGTGGCAGAGAGGGATTATAGGGTGCCCTGCTACGGGTGCTTTGTGTGCGACTTGGATGGAAACAAGATAAAATCTGCTGTTGGGGATGAGCAGCTTGAGGCAGGCTAGGCTTATGCGTAACAAAGATGATTGATGTATTGAGAAGGCGCTAGCGATGGAGATTTCTTTTTATGGCGAGTTTTGAGCAGTCTTATCCTCACATAGCTTCATGGGTTAAAGATGGATGCTTAGAAATCGGTTCTATCAGTTACTACACCGATACTTTTATTTGCGCCATTGATGAAGGGGGTACTATTTGGGAAAGTCCTGATCGCTTTGAAACGTTAGATGAGGCACTAGCAGAGGCGGATGCCGGTATTAAATCCTGGTACAGCGTTGAAATGCCAGATTTAGTAGAGGAAGAAAAGGCTTCGCCATCTTTTACAGATAAGCAGGGGCAGTATCTTGCTTATATTTACAACTACTCTCAAATTCACGGTCAACCACCTGCGCAGGCTGATATCCGCTCGTTTTTTGGCGTGACGCCACCGACTGTGCAGCAAATGATTGTGAAGTTGGAAAAGTTGGGTTTGATATCACGAGTTGCGGGAAAGGCAAGATCTCTCATCGTTTTGGTAGAGCCGGAGTCATTGCCAATTTTAGTTCGTCCATAGAATTTGCATGTGTGCTCTATAACTAACTGCACTGCATTTCGCACCAAATATTGGAAAAATCTCTCTTTACTAAGTCTTGTTTTCTGATCCAGAAATAAAGCCTGCCAGAATCGCCCCACTCCCAATTCAGTGCTCTATCGCAGTCAAGCTGTAGTAGTAATTGCCAGTCTTTGACTCCTGCTTGAAGATGGCTAACTTCTGGATCAGTGTATATGTTGCGCCTCAATTTATCAAAGCCATGAAAACATAGCTGGCACATTTCTTCCATAAGGTTCTGAATTATCCATGGATAGCCTAGCAGTAAGTGCATTGGCTCACCATTGTATTGGTGGCCTCCTAACAAAATTTTCGACTCTTTTGGAGATGGAAACTGATTTAGAGTATTTTCGCTTAGCTGTTCAATATCTGTGCTGGGCTCGGTTATCTTTTGCTCGAAGCGAGAACGCGTCCAGCCTGGACGAAAAGATATCGGGCCGCTACTGTAGTGCTCTTCGCCATATACAAAACGGAGAATGTCAGCCACCCTTGCAGGTGGCTGGGTCGTCGCTAGGTTAGAGGTGTCTTCGAGATAAATAACCTTACAAGAACCCTTTGAAGCAGCTCTAAACCCTGACGGAAAGTTCAACAAATCGTAGAAAAAACAAAGTGCTCCCGATGCTGGTAAATCGGGAAAATCTGTAAACTCTGCATAGCTAGGGACTTCGTCTAGGAAAATTTGTCCAAGAAAAATAGTGGCGTTATGGGATCTTGGAGTTTTTGCTTAATAGTGTGCATCCTGCCGGGCCAGGGTGAAGCTTCCCAGCTTTTTTGTCCTGTTGATTGGATCCATTCTTCGCGCCTCTTTTTGCAATCCTCGAGTTCATCAAGATATAGAGGCGTTGCATCCCATGATGGCCACTCGAATTCAGTTGGGAATTTAGGTAATCCGCCTAAGAATGATCTATTTGATTCCTCATTGTCTTGGACAATTAGTTGAAATACAGGACTTAAATTAGAGCTCTCCATACCTGCTCTGGGCTATCAGCAAAGAAAAACTGTACCACTTCTTTGGTACAACTGACCGATAATAAAGTGGATGAAAGTACAGAAGCATGAGCTTACTGCGAGTGGGCATGCTGCAGGAAAGAGATTTCTATATTTTTATGATGCGTAAGCCTAGCTCTTTGGCCGTGGGCGGTGGAATTGCGATCGCAGCTATCTTTACGACAACGCTTTCCGTTCGACACTATGCAGCGCGTCGAAGTGCCCAAACAATCGCTGCTTCAGGGTTATTTTTCAGAAAAACTACTACCTTTGGAATCGGCGCCTTTGCCTATGCCGCCCGAGTTACTAAAAGGGATAATGCAAACAGCTATATTTATTAGACTCTCAGCGGGTTCTCAGGTTCATCGTGTTATCTGAGAATGTCTGTGAATGTAGGTTCGTTATGAGCGTTAAGGGTTTGGGTCGGCTTGCGACCGTCGCTGTCTTATTAATTGCGGCGGGGTGTACTTCTGGTGCGGTTGAGGTCAATGAGGTTAGTAGTGCACAAGAGGGTGCCGTCGCCGAGACAGTATCGTCGACGGCTGCTGCTGGTAGTTCTGCAAGCCTGGAAGACGATGTAGAACAAGCTAGTGCTGGGAGCCTGCAATACTTTGCGGATGATGCTGGCTTGGCTATCCGTGGGACTGACCCGGTTGCTTATTTTGTTGAAGGTGCAGCGGTCCCAGGAAGTGCAGAGTTTTCTCATGATTGGGGTAACGTGACTTGGCAGTTTGCCAGCGCAGAGAATCGGGATTTATTTGCGGCAAATCCTGAACAGTATGCGCCGCAATATGGTGGTTTTTGTGCTTGGGCAGTGAGTCAGGGCTATACGGCATCGATCGACCCGGAGGCGTGGCGGATTGTGGATGGTCGCTTGTACTTGAACTACGACAGGCGTGTACAGCAACGATGGGAGCGGGATATCCCTGGCAATATTACCAAAGCTGATGCGAACTGGCCGGGTGTGCTTGATGAGTCTTGAGAGTGAAAACTGTCCACAGATGGCTGTCCTTTTTGGCGCAATCGAAAGAATCAAGCACGAGCTTACATCAGACGAGTCTCGCTAGACTACATTGAGACTAAACGAGAGTCATGTGAGTCTCAATATGATTTTTGCTGTTCGATTTTGATGCGCTTAGAGTAGCTCCATAAGGCTCTGTGACAGTCCACGGAGCTTTTTCGCTATGTCTGATCTGTTGCTTCCTATTTTTTGATACAACAGATCATTGACCAAGGTGCTGACTATGTTCTGAGTCTGAAAGGTAACCAAGGCAACCTGCACGAAGATGTCCAGCAGTTGTTCAACTGGGTATTGAATAAGTCTCGATTGGCACTACCAAACCGAGGCCTATTCGATTAGGACGGAATACGGAATTGTATCCTCGATTAATCGATTTTAACTGGATTTTTTCGATAGATTTGAGCATGGTGAAATCCCTTCACAAGTGCTTTGGCATTCGGAGATAAACCGCTCTCAGATAGAAACCTGTAGTTTTAGAAAATTATCTGAGAACTTCTCTATTCAAAGACTACAGTCAAGTAGCTCTTCGAGAAAAACATGGATTTCAAGATTAGAACGGTTTATGCTCGCCAAATAGCCGGATCATCAATCAATTTGAGGGCTCCTGCAACATCTGCCGCAGAAAATTTCTCAAAATACTTACCGACAATTTGTTCGTTTTACTCAGTGCTCACTAGTTTATTTCTTGAACTTGCATAACCAAATCATTCCAGTTGCGCTGGTTTTCCATGTCATGCTCCATGCCTTTCTCGTCAGCAATGGTAAAACGCTTAATGGCAGGGGTCTTGCTGGTTGCTTGATAGAGCCAGTAAGCTTCCGCCTTAAGGGCTTCATCAATTGGCTTGTCAATGGACTCATAAACCGCCTGCTTACAGGCATTGATAGACTCTGCTGGGAATTTAGCAATACGCTTGGCTAGCTCGTCAACATAGGGTCCTATTTCATCCGGTTCGAGTGCTTTGTTGATGGTGCCGTATGCTTCGGCTTCGTCTGCATCAAAGTCACGGGCGCTGAGGATAATTTCCAATGCCCGACCGAGTCCGACCTGACGCGCCATACGGGATGCACCACCGCCGCAGGGCAAGATACCCATGCCGACTTCCATCTGCATAAACTTAAATTTTCCCCGTGCTGCAAAACGCATATCACAAGCGAGTGCAAATTCATGACCGCCACCGCGTGCGAAGCCTTCAAGTTTGGCGATGGTGGCTTGGGGTAACTTACTGATTCGTTCGCAAACAGATTGTAGATCCAGCAATTTAGCTTCTTCGCGGGAGACGGCTTCCGTCGACATATCCTTTAATAGGTTTGTGTCATAGTGGCAAACCCAGATTTCTGGATGGGCTGACTGGAAAACAACGACTTTGACTTCGCGATCACGTTCCAGCAATATCGCAAGGCTATTTAGATCGGCCAGCATGGGCAGACCTTGAACATTAACCGGGGGGTAGTCGAAGGTGACCCAAGCGATCGCATTTTCGATCTCGACGTTAAAAGTAGTGAAATTGTCGTAGCTCATGATGTATCTCCTGTTTGTTTATTCGTTTCAATCACTCAACCGATTCACGGAGCCACGCGAAACATACCGCTATACC
>ERZ1740067.1249-NODE-1249-length-17906-cov-7.353818_pt1 | contig 17906 bp, 14 predicted proteins | sample MGYA00581736_ERZ1740067 | MGnify/ENA primary metagenome ERZ1740067 (study PRJEB43018, sample SAMN04849236) | marine metagenome | isolation source: floating plastic debris | place: Pacific Ocean | collected 2008-08-27 | study: EMG produced TPA metagenomics... | reverse complement strand
AGGAGCCGGACAACCACGGAGAGGTGCGCGACCGGACACCGGGGCTGTCGCTGCTGGGCTTTTCGCTGCTCATGGCGCTGGCGGGCAAGCTGGGCAAGATCGACGACATCGTGGCCTATGCCCAGATCCTGTGGGTTGGCGCGATCCTTCTGATTTCCTTTGGCTGGAAGGTGGGCAAGCATTTCTGGCCACCCGTGCTGCACCTTGTCTACATGCTGCCGCTGCCGGGGGTGTTCTATTACAAGCTGTCGACCAGCCTGCAGCGGATCTCGTCCGAGTTCGGCGTCTGGCTGCTGCAGCAGATCAACGTGCCGGTCTATCTCGAAGGCAACATCATCGATCTGGGCGCGCTCAAGCTGCACGTGGCCGAGGCCTGTTCCGGTCTGAACTACCTGTTCCCGATCCTGTCGTTCTCCTACATCTTTGCCGTGCTCTATCGCGGACCGATGTGGCACAAGGCGGTGCTTCTGGTGGCCGCGGCCCCGATCACGGTGATGATGAACTCGGTCCGGATCGCCATCGCCGGCTGGATCGCGCAGACCTGGGGGCCTGATCACCTCGAAGGGTTCACCCATTTCTTCGAAGGCTGGGTAATCTTCATGATCTGCATCGTGCTTCTGTTCCTGCTGGCGTGGATCATGCTCTTGTTCCGCCGCGACCGGGTGTCACTGCCCGATGCGCTGGATCTCGACACGTCGGGTCTGGGCACACAAGCCATGCGCCTGACGCTGGTGCAGCCCTCGCGCGCGCTGATCACCGCCGCCGTGGTCACCGTGCTCTGTGCAGTCGCCTGGCACGCCCGCCCGCAAGTGACCCAGGTTGACGTGGTGCGTGATCCCTTTGCCATCTTCCCCCGGCAGATGGGGGAATGGACGTCGTCGCCGCCGCGCGCCCTGAACGAAAGCGTCGAGATCGTGCTGGCCGCGGATGACTATCATTCGGTGCAACTGGCCAGTGCCGATCACGCCGCCACGGTGGGTCTGTTCATGGCCTGGTACAATGACCAAAGCGATGGCGGCACCCATTCGCCCGAGGTCTGCCTGCCCGGTGCGGGCTGGGAGATTGCCTGGCTCGAACGGGTCGACATCGCCCCGGAACTGGGCCTTGCCGAAGAATTCAACCTGAACCGCGCGGTGATCCAGAAGGGCGAGACGCGCATGGTCGGCTATTACTGGTTCGAACAGCAGGGCCGCCACATCGCCTGGGATTTCGCGGCCAAGTTCTGGCTCTTGTGGAACGGCATCAGCCAGGGCCGCACTGACGGCGCCATGGTGCGCCTGCTGACCGTTGTGGAACGGGGCGAGACCGAAAAAGAGGCCGAAGAACGCCTGCAAGAGGTGTTTATGGAGATGCACGGCATCCTGCCGCGGTTCATCCCGGAATAGGCACTGTCCGCGGCCGTCGCATGTCCGCTACGCGGCTTTCTGCAAGCGGACGATGATCTCGGGGCTGTCACGCATCAAGGGCTCTCGCGTCCAGGTCCCGAAGGTCTCCGACACCGTCAGGCCGTGTCTGACGGCAAATGCTGCTATCTCGTTCAGGTCAGGAAACCGCAGCGTGCTGCGCGATGTCACAACCGCGCTGTGGTCGTTGAAGTCGTAACGCTCTTCGAATGTCACGCGACCGTCGCTGACGCGCAAAACGTTATGGGTGACTGTCACGGTGCGACCGCCACCCAAGGCGACCGCAGGCGCAGCACAGTCCGGCCGCCAACGCAGCCATGGCTTGGCGGCGCGATTGCGGGTCTCGAACCAAAATGATCCATCGCGACACAGCCGCTGTTCGACCGCTTTGAACAGCGCGGAGATCTGGGTGTCGTCCAGCAGGCACTGAAACGCGTGGCCGGTCATGACCGCAGCATCGAAGCGAGCATCAACGGGGAGATCGGCAACAGACCCAGTGACCCAGTTCACGGACCGACCCGCGTCTTTTTGCGCGGCCATGGCAACCATCTGCGGGGCGGGATCAACCGCGGTCACCGCGTATCCGCGATTGGCGAGATCGAGCGCAAAGGTGCCGGTCCCGCATCCTATATCCAGAAGTGCCGCAGGCGGTTCCGGCAGTTCGCCGATGTAGAAATCATAGTCGGCGCGGGACTGATTGATCGCATCGTAGACTTCCACGAGCCTTGGGTTCTGATACAGCGCATCCATGGCCGTGACCTACTGTTTTGGCGACCGCCGCGGAAGCTGCGCCGTCAACTGGCAGCACGAAAGGTCCGCTACGGCCCGTTCACCTCAAATTCCAGAAATTGCGTGCGCCCTGGTTTGACGCCGTTGTTGTCCGACATCGCGATCAGGCGGGTTGTCGGGCCGTCCTGCCACGCCGCGATCCCTTCGAGGTTGTCGAACCGGCCCATGCGGCTGGTCCACAGCGTCGTGACCTGATCCGGGCGCGCGATGTCGAGACCGCTGATCCGGCTTTGCCACATCAGCCCAAGAAAATGCCGGCGCTCCAGCAGGAACAGGCGCCCCTGCGCGTCGAAATCCGCCCCCACGATGGCATAGCGATTGCGCTGCGGAATGTGGCCCGCGATCTCCCAGAGATCATCCTGCAGGCGATAGACCGCAAACCCCGCATCCAGCGGCGCCTCGGCAAAGGCATAAAGCGTGCCGTCAGGGTGCAGGGCCAGCGCCTCAAGCTGGCGGTTGTCGGCATAGTCTTCAAAGCTCGGATGCGGCTGCACCAGACGCCCTCCATCCCGCGGCCCGTCATAGCGCACCACCCGGGTCCAGCGCTCGAACGAGATCCACATCGGTCCACCGGGTGCCATCGCCAACCCTTCGGCATCCGCCAGATCCCCGACCCGGCGTGCTGCCACGGGCAGGTCATCAATCCCGAGGATCGGCAAAAGGTCGGTCAGCACGACACCGCTGATGCCACCGCCCGTGCGCGCAAATTCTCCGCGCAGATACCAGCCCCGATCCCCGATGGCGTGAAACGCCACACCCCCATCCACCACTTCCAGCGCCGACAGCCCCTCAACGGCCTCGGAGGTCCAGACATAGGTACCCGTGTGTTCGATCCCCTGACCCCAACGCCCCAAGGCGGGCGTCACACAGAGCAGACAAAGCGCGGCGAAAAACGCCTTCAAAAGCGGTCTTGGCATGGGGGAAATGAACTCTGGAAACGTGAAAGGGGCATTTAGAGTTGGTTTTGCGCTGCTACGGCCTCTTCTTGCAACACCCAGCGTGTACTGCAAATACACGCCCTATTTCCTGCCACTTTCAGCATACCGCTGTGCTTCGGCCACATGGCGTTTCAGTGCATGGATCAGACATTCAAATGCCTCTTGGCGCAAAAATCACGCCGTCTCTCTGACTGGCGCCTGCGCATGCCACTGGGTCTCGATCTCTTGGCCGTCTTCCAAACTCGGGTGAGGGTAGCGGCGTCTCAGTCATAACCTTCCGTGTAATATTCTGTTTTGAAAAGAATTTTTACTTTGGGTGTGAGCCCATTCAGGCGACACATGCTGGCTTAATAATTCAGATTATGTAATTTTTTGGGTGTTCGCTGACTATCAAACGCTTCTTCCACGCAGGTCCCAGCGTCTAACCGCGTTTCAGACCGATATAGTTCACCCTCACGTTCTCACGCCATCCGCCCAAGGCGTCCGGTTTGAGCGCATTGCCGTCTTTGCCGCGGATGTCCCGGCGCCGCTCGGTCATGTCAAAATCTGCATGCAGGCAAATGAGATCCGGAAAGAGAGACCGCAGCCCTTCGGCGCTGTAGCGCCAGTAATCGATCGGACACGGATGATATCGCCAGGAAAACAACGTTGAATGCATCGTGACACCACCAGGACGCAACAGGCGCTGGATCTCTGTCCCGGCCAGCCATGGTTTGTCGATGTGTTCGAACACGTCCAGTGAGAATATGAAATCAAAGCTTTCATCCGGAATGTGCGGGCATTTTGTAATGTCGCCGGCCTGCACCGTGATGCCCCCTGTCGGCGCGCCCTCGAGGTCGAGCGCAGTGTAGTCGAATTGGGGAAAATCCTTGTTGCGTGGATTTTCGCGCCCCCCGATCTCCAGCATGCGGCCCTCTGTGACACCTGTTTTATCCAAAGCGTCATGTGCAAGCTGTGAGACGCGCTCCCACCGCCGCGGCCCCTTGGACCAGGCAGAAGAGACCCGGCCAATCGCCTTCATCTGCTTTGTTGCGGGGCTGTCATCGACAGGTGCGGCGGGGACTGGCCGGCGCTCATCCAGCACGCGTGCCGGGTCCCAAAAGGCAATTTTTGCTGCAGAAAGCCGCTCTTTGAATGTCATCGGAAGTCCGTACACCACAAAATTTTATCTACCTATCCGCGTCCCAACCGACGCAGCAAGTGATTTGTGCAAAACCATAAGGACTGCGCAATTCCAAGGCCAAAATGCTGACGATACATGCGCCAAAGACCGCCCATTGCCTGCATCCTATGCGAGGTCAGGGATCCATCGCGCACACGTCGGATCGCCAGCGGTTCGTTCAGGCCACGGGCACGATCTGTCTGCTCCAGAATTTCGAGCCACAGCGCAAAATCCTCGCAGACCGGCAAAGCCGGCATCGGACAACCGCCGAGGATTTCCCGGTCATACATGCCTGTCAGACACCCGATGACATTGCACTGCATCAGCGTCTGGCGATCCACGGCCGGTGGCACGCCGATCACGCGTCCGGCCGGGGCCCCCATGGTGCCCCAGGCAGCGATCGGCGCGCGCCAGTACGCGCTGAATGTCAACGCAGCGCCAGTATCGCGCATAAAGTCGATTTGCCGCGTCAGCTTGTCCGGCCGCCACAAATCATCCGCATCGAGAAAGGCCACGTACCGCCCGCGTGCCGTGGCAAGCGCCGTATTGCGGGCCGCGGCGGCTCCTTGGCGGGTGTCGTGCCGCACAATGCGAATGCGCGTATCGTGACCTGCCAGGTCAGCGGCAACGGCATATGTGCCATCCAGCGACCCGTCATCGGCAATCAGCAACTCCCACGCCTGAAAACTCTGAGCCTGAACCGAAGCAACCGCTTCGGCCAGGGTGGCCTCCGCATTGAAGGCAGGCATCAGGATGCTGACAACGGGCAAAACTTCGCGTGTCTCAGGAGCCATCAATGACCGGTCTGGTTTTTTGGTTTGCAGAGCATTTTCTATCTCGTTACGAGATCAGGCGTCGCGTTAAAACAGTATCCCCACAAGACTGAGTGTACCAAAATGCCATCACGTAAAACTCCCGTTCAGGTCATTGCCGAAATCGGATGTAACCATAAAGGCGATATGGACATCGCCAAGGAGCTCATTCGTGTTGCGGCGCATGTCTGCAAGGCGGACATTGCAAAATTTCAAAAACGGCACAATCGCGAACTGCTGCCGCCGGAGCAGTACAATGCCCCCCACCCCGTGCCGGAAAACGCGTATGGGGACACTTATGGCGCGCACAGGGAATATCTGGAGTTTGATACCGAACAACACCGCGAGCTGATCGACTGCTGCATGGAAAACGGCATCGCCTATTCCACCAGCGTCTGGGACCTGACCTCGGCCAAGGAGATGGCAGCGCTCAATCCGCCCCTGCTCAAGATTCCGTCGGCGACAAACCAGCACTATGATCTGCAGGGATATCTGTGCGACCATTTTGCAGGCGAGATCCACGTCTCGACCGGCATGTCGACGGGACAGGAAATCCACGATCTCGTGGCGTTTTACGCCGAACGGGGCCGCGCCAGTGATCTGGTGGTCTACAGCTGCACATCAGGATATCCGGTCGCATTCGAAGACATCTGTCTGTTTGAAATTCGCAACCTCATGGAAAAGTTTGGCGCCACCGTCAAAGGGATCGGGTTTTCCGGCCACCACCTCGGTATTGCCGCAGACGTCGCGGCCCTGGCCGTGGGCCGCAGCATGGAAATGGACGGCAAGGGCAAGTTCACGCATATCGAACGGCACTTCACGCTGGACCGCACATGGAAAGGCACGGATCACGCTGCAAGCCTGGAACCTGACGGGCTGCGCCGCCTGTGCCGCGATCTCAAGCACGTGGACATGGCGCTCGAGTACAAGGATCAGGAAATCCTGCCCGTCGAGCAGGTGCAGCGCGACAAGCTCAAATGGGTTGATCAGGCCGTCATTGCGCGCGCGCAGTGATGGCCCGGAACCATCACTTGTAGATCGCGTCCTTGCAGAAACTGAACAGCAGCAACAAACCGAACACCAGCGGCAGCCCGGCGCACACCGCGACATATGTCACGGAAATATATTCCGGCGTGTAGGTCGAATAGACCCCGGTTCGCATCAGTCCGGTCAGGTGCAACACGGGATTGAACCACAATATGTCCTGCGCGGTGCGCGGGAGATCCTCGTAGATGAAAAACACGCCCGAGATCAGAAACAGCGGCCGTGTCAGGATCGACCACAGGCTGCGCCAGAGGTGGAATGAAAATGTCAGGTAGCTGTTGAGCGTCCCGATGCCGACCGCCAGAAAGATAACCGCGGCATACGTGATCAGGATCGGGCGAAAATCAAGGATGGACCGCGCGTCTTCGATGATCAGAACAGCCGTCAGGACAATCGCCGTGACCATGATCTGCGTCATCACGCTGAGCAACGCGCGCGCGGTCAGCACGTCCACAAATGTCACCCGCGGATAGGCCATCATGGCAAGGTTGAACTGTACCGCCGCACCCACACTGTTCGACACCTCCTGAAAGGTGCGCAGCGGCAGAAACCCTGTTGCATAGAACAGGACAAAACTCGTCCCCAGAGACGGCGCACGCAATATGAAGGAAAACACGACCGTCAAAAGCGCGATCATTGCCACCGGCTGCAGAATGGCCCAGATGTAGCCGCCCGGCGTGCGACCGTAGGTCGTCGACATCTCGCGCAACAGCAACGCACCAACCACCCGCCCCCCGCGCCAGCGCAGCGGCTTGGGCACCTGGGGCGCCGGCAGGACGGGCATTTGGGTCATGTACTTTCTCGCATTTCTCGCTACGGTCTAACACAACAAACGGCTGATGGATCAACAGTCTTGGCTGACACTCCTCCTGACATAAAACCGGCGGCAAAAGTGCCGCCAAAGCCCAAACCGCAGGCCAAAGCGGACGCCGTGCCGCCAAAGCCCAAACCACCGGCCAAAGCGGACGCCGTCCCCCCCAAGCCCAAACCCAAGCCAAAGCCACCGGCCCCAAAACCCGCACAAGCCGACATCTACGCCCCGGCCCGCCGCGCCACGGCCAAGCGGCGGCATCGCCAGATCATCCGGTCCTTTTTCCTGATGATGCTGCTGCCGTCGCTGATTGTCGGGGGCTATCTGTGGGGGCTTGCCGAAGACCAGTATGCCTCGAGCCTGGGCTTCACCGTGCGCCGCGAAGAAGCCCCGTCAGCCGTCGATATTCTGGGGGGTCTGAGCAATATTTCGAATGCCAGTTCGTCGGACAGCGATATTCTCTACGAATTCATCCAGTCCCAGGAAATGGTGCAGCACATCGATTCAGCCATGGACCTGCGCGCCATATACTCGCGGCACGCTGCAACCGACCCGGTGTTTGCCCTCAAGCCGGACAGCACGATCGAAGACCTTCTCGCGTATTGGCGGCGCATGGTGCGGGTCTCTTATCAGCCCGGCACCGGGCTGATCGAACTCAAGGCGCTTGCCTTCACACCGCAAGAGGCGCAGCGCATTTCCCAGGAAGTCCTCAAGAAAAGTGCGGAAATGATCAACATGCTTTCCGCAGTCGCGCGCGAAGACGCCATGCGCTACGCCCGGGAGGAATTGGATCTGGCGGTCCGGCAGCTCACGCAGGCGCGTCAGGCCCTGACCACCTTCCGCTCGCGCACTCAGATTGTCGACCCACAGGCAGATATCCAGCTGCAGATGGGCGTGCTCAACACCTTGCAGCAGCGTTTGGGGGAAGAGCTGATCGCGCTTGATCTGTTGCGCGAAAGCACGCGATCCGACGATCCCAGAACCCGCCAGTCCGAACAGCGGATCGAAGCCATACGCGCACGTATCCGACAGGAACGGGACAAGTTCGGTTCGGGCGGTGAAGTCGCCGCAGGAGAGGATTATGCCACGCTGGTCGCCGAGTTCGAGCGTCTGAGTGTCGAACAGGAATTTTCCGAACAGAAATACACAAACGCGCTGTCAAATTTCGATCTGGCTCAAACCGAAGCGCAACGCCAAAGCCGTTATCTGGCGTCGTACCTGCAACCCACGCTTGCCGAACGCGCGGAATACCCACGGCGCGCCCTGCTGATGGGGCTGGCCGTTCTGTTTCTGACGATCGCCTGGGCAACGGGCGTCCTTATCTACTACGCACTGCGCGACAGACGCTGATCCAGCTCCGGGCCCGCGATGATCGAGCTTGTCAATCTCACCAAGAGCTTTCCCACGCCTGACGGGCGCAAATTCGTGGCGCGCAATATCAACCTGACCATTCCAAAGGGTCAGGCCGTTGCCCTTTTGGGGCGCAACGGCGCGGGAAAATCGACCATGCTGCAAATGATCTCGGGCAATATGAACCCCGATGGCGGAAGCGTGCGGACCCATGGCTCGGTGTCCTTTCCCGTCGGATTTGCCGGCTCCTTCCACCGGGACCTGACCGGCGCGCAGAATGCACGTTTCGTTGCGCGGATCTACGGGGTGGATACAGACGAACTGCTCGACTTTGTCTCTGACTTTGCCGCATTGGGCGGTCATCTGCACATGCCGGTGCGCAGCTATTCCTCCGGGATGCGGTCCCGCCTTGCCTTCGGCATTTCCATGGCGATCCACTTTGATACCTATCTGGTGGACGAGGTCACCTCGGTCGGGGACAGTGCCTTCCGGCGCAAAAGCGCGGCAATCTTCAAGGCGCGCATGCAGCATTCGAGCGCTATCGTCGTCACCCATTCCCTGATCGAGGTGCGCAATCTCTGTACCTCCGGTGCGGTCCTCGAAAATGGCGAAATCACCTATTTCGACGACATCGAAGACGCCATTTCCCAGCATGTCAGCAACATGAAGAAAGCACAGTGAGAGCGCCCAAGCGTCTAAAAATAAAATAAAAATCTGATTTCTCGTCGCCCTTCGGCCACATTCTGACCATCCCTATAGACGGATGCTTGGCCAGTTCTCGCCCCGGAGTAATTCTGGGGTGGCCAAACCATGGGCGGATTTGCGACGGCAAGCTTTTCAGCTGTTCCGACAAGCTTTTACGATGCAACAACGCCCGTGCTGCATTGGACCGGCAGCGTGCTCGAAATCTACGCGGGCCAAGGCAGTGCGGTCGAGCGCCTCGCGCTGACCGGTGGCACGCTCAGCTATGTTGCGACCTTCAACACGGTTGCCTCGGACAGCTATGTCAGCCTGACAGCCCAGGGCGGCGCGCGCGCCATCGAGGCACGGCATCTCGATCAACTGGAGGCCAGCGCAGGGGCAACGGCGCGCGGGGAACTGGCCTTTGGCGGACAGTCCGGCCTCATGAGCGACGCGCTGACCCTCATGGCTGTCGATCACAATGGCCAGACGCTGTTTGTCTCGGCTCTGTGGGGCCACGACGGGCTGAGCCTGGCGCAACGCAACGGGTCCAGCTTGCAGGTGCTCGACGCCGAAAGCGACACGACCAGCAGTTACGCCCAGCAGGTCACGGCACTTGCCTCGTGGTCCTATAACGACCGCAGCTTTGTCTTCGCCGGTTCGATCTTCGATCGGGGCGTCTCAAGCTACGAGATCGTCGGCACCTCGCTGAGCCTTGCAGACAGCTTGGGCGTGGACGATGGCGTTGCGTTCAACACACCAACGTCCCTCGCTGTGACCGAAGTCGCAGGACAAGCCTATCTGTTGGTCAGCGACGCCGGATTGGGGCAGATCAGCGTGTTGTCGATCTCGGCCGCAGGCGGTCTGGATCTGGTCAGCACCGCGATGGACGATCTTTCGACCCGTTTTTCCGGTGTCACCGCCTTTGATGTGGCCGAAGTCAACGGCCATGTCTTCGTTGTCGCGGGCGGCACCGATGGCGGCGTCAGCCTCCTGCGCCTGCTGCCGAACGGCCAGCTCGTTCATGTCGACACGCTTGTCGATACCGCGAACCTGTGGCTGGAAGACATCTCGGCCCTGCAACTGGTGGAAACCGGCGGCACCCTGCACGTCTTTGTCACCTCGGAAGACGCCTCCGGTGTAACCCATCTCACGATCGACACAGCGACACTGGGACAGGCGCTGAACGGCACATCCGGCGCAAACGTGCTGGTCGGAACCGACGACGATGACCAGCTATGGGCTGGCAAGAACGGCAATGACACGCTCTCCGGTGGTGCGGGGGACGACCTTTTGATTGCCGACCGTGGACAGAACGTGCTGTCCGGTGGGGCGGGTGCGGATCTGTTCGTGGCGGGGTCTCGGACCACAGACATGGAAATCCTCGACTTTGCCGTCGGGGTCGATCTGATCGACCTGTCCGCGTGGCCGTTTCTCTACTCCGTGGCGCAAGTGGACATCCAGAGCCTGAGCGACGGCGCGCGGATTTCCTTTTCCGGCCGAGAGATCACGTTGCGGACCGATGACGGCACATCGCTCAGCTACGAGGATTTCATCATCAATGACATCCTTGGGCTGTATCGCCCTCCGCTGCCCGAACCCGACAGCGTTGTCCTGGACGACACTGACGCCTCCAACACGCTGGTCGGTGTCGCAGGCAACGACACGCTCATTGGCAATGGCGGCAGCGACACGTTGAACGGCCGTGACGGTGACGACCTGCTGGAAGGCGGCGATGACAGCGACGTGGTGTTTGGCGGAAAGGGAGCAGATACGCTGATGGGCGACGCCAGCCATGACGCCCTTGTCGGAGAGGACGGCAACGACATGATCTATGGCGGCGCCGGGGCCGATACACTCGACGGCGGCCAGGGCAGCGATACGCTTTTTGGTGACAGCTCGGTTGACAGCCTGTCTGGCGGAGACGGCGCCGACAGCCTCACCGGCGGCACCGGCGCCGATACGATCTGGGGGGGCAATGGCAACGACACGATCTTTTCCAACACCGGCGAAGACATCATGTATGGCGAGGCCGGGCACGACTACATCAGTGCCGGCAACGGCGTGGATATTGCCGATGGCGGCGCGGGCGACGACACGATCATCGGACGCTCGGGCTGGGATACACTGCACGGCGGGGCGGATGACGATCACCTCTACGGCAGCGAAGGCAGCGATGAACTGACCGGCGGCACGGGCGACGACTACGTGTCAGGCGGCACCGGGTTTGACGTGCTTTACGGCAATTCAGGCAATGACAGTCTCTATGGCAACCAGGGAAATGATTTCCTGTCAGGCGGCTCCGGCGATGATGCGCTGTATGGCGCAACAGGCAACGACATTCTCTACGGCCGCAGCGGCAATGACGATCTCTTTGGCAATCAGGGCAACGACACGCTGGATGGCGGCAGCGGCAGCGATGTGCTGCAGGGTGGATCTCTCGCGGACACGTTCGTCTTTGAGGTGGACCACGGTCGGGACAAGATCACCGATTTCGAGGTGGGCGTCGACATCCTGCAGCTGTCCTCGGCACTGGTGGCTGGTCTTGGCACCGGCGAGGATATCGTCGATGCCTTTGCCACCTTTGCATTGGGCCGGGTGCGGCTGGAATTTTCCGAAGAGGACTGGATCGCGCTGGACGGCGTAACCGATCTTGCCGCTGTGGCCGCCGCAATCGAGATATTCTGAAACCCGACCCGACAAGCATTGTCTCCGCGCTCCGGGTTTGGCACGGCTGGCACATGAGCGATCTCACCATTGCCACGGCAACCACAGCCGACCGACTGTCCGGGCTACGCCTGCCTGACCCAGAGACAGGCGTTGATCACGTGATCACCGTGCAGGGGGGCGTGCCCGACACTCTTCCCGACGCGCTCGACCGCGCGGATATCGCGCTCATCGCGGATCCGCATCGGGGATTGTCGCACAACCGCAATTGCGGGCTTGCCGCGGCAAAGGGCACGCTCGTGCTCTTCAACGATGATGACATCGCGCTGGACATGGCGGGCATAACACAAATGCGCGGGCTCTTTGCGGCAGACCCGACACTGGCGCTGGCTCTGGGCTGGCGCACGGGTGAGGTCCCGAAACGCGGGCGGCGCACGGGCAGCTTTGCGCTGACGCGCTTCACTGCAGGCCATGCATCAGCCCCGGGCCTCATGGTCCGGCGCACAGCCGTGCTCGGGGCCGGGGTGACATTTGACCCCGCCTTTGGCGTTGGCGCCCCCGCTCCGATCGGCGAGGATTACATCTTTGTCACCGATCTCCTGCGCGCGGGCTTGAAGGGGCGTGGCGTTCCCATCGAAACGGGCGCCCACCCCCATCCCAGCACCGGGGATGACTGGCACAACCCGGATCTCATGAGGGCGCGGCGCGCCATGCTGGCGCGGGTGTTTGGCCCAGTGCACCCGCTGGTCCGTGCCGCGTATACGCTGCGACATCGGCACCGCTTCAGCACGGCCGCAGCAGCCTTGCGCTTTGCCCTGGGACAGGACGCCTAGGCGTCAGGGGATCTGAAATGGCCGGTCCCGGAACCGCGCAATGGTGTTCAGCACATCATCGGCCAATGACAGCGTGCTGAACATGTCGTCCAGCCAATCCGGGTTTGGATTTTTGGCACGCAGGTTCAACATGTCCTCAAGCCCGGTGATCAGGGCGCTTTGCGCAAACAACCGGCGCATCGGCTCAACCAGCGGGTCACAATAGGCATCGACGAAGTCCAGATGCACCATGCAAGGCACCCGCGCCCGCACCACATCCACGGCAGCCGTGGACGTGCAGGTGATCCCCAGCGCGGCCTTGCTCAGCGCCTCGTCCATGCTCTCTGCTGTCAGCTTGAGGTTGTCAGGGCACTCCGGCAGCGCCGCCATCAGACCGGGATAGTCGTATTTTTCCCGGTGCAGATGGCTGCGGTTTTCACTGGGCAGATGCCGCAGCTTGATCCAAACGCGACGATCGGGATGCGCCCGCGCCATGGCTGCCAGCGCCCGCAACATGTGCAACCGGCCCCGCTTGGTCGATGGTGAAAGCGCCTGCGCGAAAAAATAGATGTCCCGGCGATCGGTGTCTTCTGTCGTCTCTGCCGCCACCGCATCGGGGTGCAGAAAGGACGGGTGCCCGAAGCCAAGCTCCTGCCAGCCCCTGTCCATCGTCGCCCCCCAGTTACGGAACCGTGGCAGTTCAGAGCGTGGAAACAGATACACCCCGTCGCAATGACGGCGCCGTTCGAACCCGACCTCGGGAAAGAAATCGAGCCCGCCCAGAAACGCAATGACGCATGCGCGGCCACTGCGATACTTGATCAGCTTCTTCTTCAGAGCATCGCCCAATGGACGATAAACGCGGCTTGTCAGGATCGCTTCGACATCGCGCGAGGACACAAGCTTGGCGATGTCGCCGCGGCGCAGGACACGGTCGGGACCTTCCGGCAAGAGTTGAGCCATCTGCCGGTAAGACAGGGCATTGTCATCACTCATCCAGGCCATTTCGATGGGCGGCGCCGCAGGATGAGACCGCATCAGGTTGCGCATCCTGCAGGCAAAGATCAGCGTGGAGTCATCCGTGAACGGCAGGATGATCGGCTTGACGCCTTGGCCGGTCCGGGCGCCTTGCTTCGCCTTTCGGGTCCCGGTCATGAACGCCGCTCACGTTCAAAGGCTGCAAGGATCTCCATCTGCCGCGCATTGTGGGCGCGGTTTTTGGCTTTGACGTGATCAAGGTTCAATGCGTCGCTTTGCAAAAGCTTGGCCAACATGAGCACAGGTCGCCCAATTACAGGACGGCGCGAAAAGCGGTAAAGCGTTTGCCCAAAACGCGAATGTTTAATCTTTTCAATCATTTATGCCGCGCAGCCCTGTCGATATTCGGCCACAGCATTTACATGCGCCCCCTTGCTTTGTAAACGGGTCTACCAGCTATCCAGACCATCCAGAAGGATCAGAATGTCGCCTGACGCGCGCCCCGATACGGTTGCCTGTGTGATCCTCGCGCGGGGCGGGTCAAAAGGAATTCCCGGCAAGAATCTGCGCAAGATCGGCGGTGTTTCCCTGATCGGACGCGCGGTCCGCGCGGCGCGCGCCGCACGGCACGTGGGCGGTGTCTATGTGTCGACCGATGATGCGGCGATCGCCGCCGAGGCACGCTCTTACGGCGCCTTGATCATCGACCGGCCCGCGGACCTTGCAGGCGACACGGCATCATCCGAGACAGGTTGGCTGCACGCCCTTCCGCACGTGCGTCGGGACCAGCCTGCCCTGACGCAGATGGTGTTTCTGCAGTGTACGTCCCCCTTCACCACCGGGGCCGAAATCGACGCCTGCCTGGACCGCATGACCGAAACAGGGGCCAAATGCGCGCTTTCGGTGGTGGAAAACCACATGTTCACGTGGGTGGAGGGTGCAGATGGCATGGGCCACGGCCAGAACCACGACAGCACCAAACCTCGCCAGCGGCGTCAGGACCTGCCCCCGCATTACGCCGAAAACGGCGCCATATATTGCGTGGATATCGCGGCATTCGAGACCGTGAAACAGCGCTTTTGCGGGCCCGCTGCGCTTTCGGTGGTCGATCATCCCGGGGTGGAAATCGACAGCCCCGCAGATCTGGCGCTGTGCGCCCAGATCGCCCACATGCGTGCCGGCCACGAGATCCCCACGGAACGCCTGGCAAAGGTGCAAGCGTTGGTGATGGACTTTGATGGCGTCCATACCGACAACCTCGTGCATACGGATCAGGACGGACGCGAGAGCGTGACCACATCGCGCGGTGACGGCATGGGCATCGCCCTGCTGCGCAGCAAACGCGACATCGCGATGATGATCATGTCCAAGGAACGCAACCCGGTGGTTGAGGCACGCGCACACAAGCTGGGTCTCGAGGTGTATCAGGCTGTGGATGACAAAGTGGCCGCGATCGAGACATGGCTGGCCGCACAACGCCTGAGCTGGGATGCCCTGCTGTATGTTGGAAACGACGTGAACGATCTTGCGCCGATCATGCGCGCGGGGCTCTCTGCCTGCCCGTCCGATGCCTACCCGGATATCCTGGCTGTCTGCGACTGGATCCTGCCCCATCCGGGCGGACGCGGGGCATTGCGCGCCCTGTGTGACCGGTTGATATCCCTGCCCGATGCGATTTGAGCCAACCGACACGGTTGTTGTTGCAGGCAATGGTCCATCGCTGGCCCGGATTGCACCGGGCACGGTATTGGCCAGCGACAGGATCATCCGCACCAACAGCTTCTTTTTCGAGCCGCGCTATTTCCTTGGCCGACGCGTCGACCTTGCCATGATGGGGGGCGACCCGCGCGTGGCGCCATTCGTGTTCGAAACACTGTGGCAATGCCGCGGGGACTACGATCTAGCCCGCTGGTCGAGCCATGATCCAAGCGTTGTCCGGGCCGGGCACCGCAGGTTCGGTCAGCGTTACGTGCGCATGCCAGCGCTCGACACCCCGTTGGAAAACCGCCTGCCCGCCCTGTCTGCCCGGTTCGAGGCGGACCCAACCACCGGCGTGCGGGCCGCGCTGATGGCATATGGCCTTGGGGCGCGGCAGATCATAGTCACCGGGGTAGACCTCTACACCACGCCTGACGCGCGATACACATATGCGCCCGGACAGAATTACCGCACGCTGATGGGCTCTGATATCGGTCACCGGGGCATGGATTTACGGCTGCATACCCCCGATCTGGACCGGGCCGTTCTGGCGCTGCTGGCCCAAGAGGACGGCCTCCGGCTGCACCGCGCGCAAACCGACGGGCCCCTCGCGGATATTCTTGACCTTGCGCCCGTGCGTGACGGAATAGTCCCTGATCAAGCCGTGCGCCAACCGCCTGCGGACTGGGCGGCGTGGGCCGGGCTCTATCCCATCCGCGCCCTGAAGATCTTGCGCTGGGGCAGCCTGCAATACCGCCGACTGAGGGGAAGCATATCGTAATGATACGTGCCGATGAGGTTTCGACATGGCTGTACCAGGCCGCCTTGCCGCTGTGGCGCACAGCCGGGTTTGACCACGCCACCGGCACGGTGTGGGAGGCTCTGGACCACAGCGGCACGCCAGTGCGGACCTGCAACCGTCGCCTGCGGGTGCAACTGCGCCAGGCGGCGAGCTTTGCAATGCTCGGAGAGGTCAGGTTGGGGCGCCAGCTCTTTGAGTGGGTCATGACCAACGGATTCGACCCTGATACGGGGCAAATGGCGGCTTTGCTCTCCCCTCAGATGAAGATACTGACCGCCCCCAACGACCTGTACGATCTGGCCTTTGCAGGCTTTGCCGCCGCCGCCCTGATCCAAGCAGGAGAAGACGTGACGCAGGCGCTCTCGCGCATCGAGGCGGCCATTGACAGCCTCAGGGTCGATCAGGGCTGGGCCGAGGCAGCAACCCACCCCTTGCCCAGACGCCAGAACCCGCACATGCACCTCTTCGAGATGTCCCTCGACCTCTACAAGGCCACCGGGGCATCGCGGTTCCTGACGATGGCCGAGACGTGCCTGAACCTCTACAAGACGGTCTTTCTGCAACCGGATGGACGCGTTCTGGAATACTACGACGCGGATCTCGTCCCTCTGTCCGGCCCGGAACAGTCCGTGGAGCCGGGGCACATGGCTGAATGGATCTTTTTATTGGACCGCTACGAGGTGGTCACCGGGCAAAGCTGCGGACTGGAGTTCAACACGATCTGGCACGCGGTGGACGCGCGGCGCGACCCGACGGGGCTCCTGCCCGATCACAGCGACCCGGTCGGAAAGACGCGCAGGCTGTGGCCCCAGACGGAACTGCTCAAGGCGATGTGCGTCATGCACCACAAGGGGACCGTAAAGGCCGACGCCATCTGGGAGGTGTTCGAACGCATGTGGAGCGCCTATTTCACGCCACAGGCCGCCGGAGGGTGGTACGACAAACGCAGGATCGAAGATGGCGCCCTGCTTTCGGACGTGATGCCGGCGTCGACCTTCTATCACATCGTCATCGCGCTGGAGACGCTCGTGTCATTGAGCGGCAGGGCCTCTGAACGCCCTGCCCTGCCCGTCATATGATAAAGATGTTGGCCTCTATCTCTGCGGCCGTCACAATCCCGTTGAGCGTGATTGTATTGCCGCTGCCAAAATCGAGAACCAGCGTGCCGCTGGACGCATCGCCATAGGCATCAAGCATCAGGCCCACATCGGTCATGCCATCGACAAGATCCACGCCCAGATGCAGTCGATCCAGATTGGTGTCGAAATCGACAATCACATCAGCCCCGTGGTTTTCGTAGAACACGAACCGATCGGTGAGGGACCCGCCCGTCAGGATGTCATCGCCCGCGCCGCCTTCCAGCGTGTCCCGGCCCTGGTTGCCATAGATTTCGTCGTTCCCGTCTCCGCCACGCAGTAGGTCGTTGCCTGTTGCGCCGCGCAATTCATCGTCTCCGGCACCGCCGGATAGATAATCCGACCCTTCATTGCCAAAGAGGCTGTCATTGCCGTTTTGGCCATAAAGGTCGTCATTGCCGGTCCCGCCGGACAGGTAATCATCATCGTCACCGCCCAAGAGCAAATCCGCGCCCTCGCTTCCGTACAGGTCATCATTACCGCTGTTGCCGTAAATCGTGTCTGCACCGGTGCGACCGATCAGATAGTCGGCGTGATCACCGCCTGTGACCAAGTCCTCGCTTTCGCCAGCACTGATGGAATCCTGACCCGCACCGCCCTGGATGGTGTCAGACCCGGTATTGCCATAGATCGTGTCGTTGCCTTCCCCGCCCGAGATCGTGTCGGCACCGGTGCCCCCGGTCAGCATGTCGCTGCCGCCGTTGCCCTCAATCAGGTCCGCAGAGGACTGACCGTCCACGGTATCATTGCCATCCCCGCCGCCCAGACTGTCCGCCCCTGCGCCGCCGTCGATGTTGTCGTTGCCTGCGCCTGACATGATGCT
>ERZ1740067.1248-NODE-1248-length-17910-cov-8.988855_pt1 | contig 17910 bp, 6 predicted proteins | sample MGYA00581736_ERZ1740067 | MGnify/ENA primary metagenome ERZ1740067 (study PRJEB43018, sample SAMN04849236) | marine metagenome | isolation source: floating plastic debris | place: Pacific Ocean | collected 2008-08-27 | study: EMG produced TPA metagenomics... | reverse complement strand
ACTTCGCAGGTCATGGCATTGCTCACAATGGCGACAACGGCCCAGAAGGCTACCTGATTCCGCAAGATGCCAAATCGAATAACCTGCGTAGCTATTTGCCTATGGTAGAGCTACACGATGCGCTGACGGCACTTCCTTGCCGCCACTTTTTGGCTGTGTTTGACTGTTGCTTTGCCGGTGCATTCCGCTGGTCGAGCACCCGAGCGGCGACCGTAGTGCCTGATGTGATGCACAAAGAACGCTTTGATCGCTTCCGCAAAGAGCCTGCTTGGCAAGTCATCACCTCCGCCTCCTACAATCAAACGGCGATGGACGTCCTCAGCCTTTGCGACAATCGTGGAACCTGCCGTCAGGGCGAGTCTGAAGAACCTACTCAACACTCCCCTTTCGCTGCTGCCCTCCTAAATGCGCTGGCGGGCGCTGCCGACACTTCACCCCCAGCCAAAGATGGAAAGCCCGCTGGCGACGGCGTGCTCACCGCAACCGAGCTATACCTATACTTGCGAGATACCGTTGAACCACTCACTGAAGAAAACGCACAGCGACAAACTCCGGAAATCTGCGCCTTGCGCAAGCACAGACAGGGCGAGTTCATTTTCCTCACCCCCGGACACGAGCTCAACCTACCGCCCGCACCGCCTCTAAACAAAAAGAACAATCCTTACCTAGGGTTAAACGCCTTCGACATCGGCGATGCGGATCTCTACTACGGGCGGCAGGCCCTCACTCAAGAACTCACCAAGTTTGTGAAAGCACACGCGCTCACGATTGTGACCGGTCCCTCTGGCACCGGAAAATCTAGCCTGGTAAGGGCCGGGCTACTGCCTGCCTTGAAAGAAGACGCCGAACAGTCGTGGCATATTTTGCCAGTAATGCGTCCTGGAGAATCCCCGCTCAAAGCCCTGGCCCAGGCACTACTCTCTCTGCAAGCAGGCAAAACAAAGGTTCGCCAGATAGAAGCGCTCAGTGCGGAACTCTACGAAAGCCCAGAAGCCATCATCGATAGCGTCCTCTCCTGGAAAAAGGACAATCCTCAAAAGCAGCTGCTACTGGTGATCGATCAGTTTGAAGAAGTGATTACCCTTTGTCAGCAGGAACAGGTAAAGGAACAATTCCTAGAACTGCTGCGGCTGGCTACCAGCGTAGAAGATCGAATCGGCAGCATTGTCATTACCCTTCGCGCTGACTTTGAGCCCCAGTTTTTAGATACTGCGCTTCAGCCCAGCTGGATGGCCGCTAGGTTCATTGTCCCACCGATGAGCCGCGACGATTTGCAACAGGTGATAGAACAACCTGCCCTCAAGCGCGTTCTGTACTTTGAGCCGCCTACCCTGATCAACCGGCTGCTCGATGAAGTAGCGCAAACACCAGGCGCACTGCCACTGCTATCGTTCACGCTGAGCGAACTCTACCTACGATATCTACAGCGCCGGAGCGACAACCGAGCCCTGACTGAAGAAGACTATGAGGCCCTTGGTGGGATTGCCGGATCGCTCACCCAGCGTGCAACCCAAGAATATCAGCAGCTGGTTCAGCTGGACTCTTGCTATGTACACACTGTGCGCAACATCATGCTACGAATGGTGTCCTTAGAAGGCGGTGAGCTAGCCCGCAGACGAGTCCCTGAAACTGAACTTGTCTATTTGAGCGAAGTAGAAAACCAACGGGTGCAAACTGCCCTAAAAGCTTTTATTGATGCTCGCCTACTCGTAAAGGGGCAAACCTCTATCGGGGAGCCTTATGTAGAGCCCGCCCATGATGCGCTAGTGCGAGGGTGGGCGCAGCTGCAGCGCTGGCAGCGAAAGGCCCAAGAGGAAATGCTGCTAAAGCAACCCTTAGATCTCGCTGTTGTTGCCTGGAAAAATGAGCAGGGAGCGCTTTGGAATAATGATCGCCGTTTAGGACTTTTACAAAACATTTTAGAGTCTGATAAAACCTGGCTGAACCGAGCAGAGAGTGAGTTTGTCACGCAAAGTGTTCGGCTAAAGCGGAGAAGGAAATTTCAGTTTGGGAGTGGCATTGCGGCGGCAGTACTCGTGCTGTCAGCATTTAGTATTGGGATAAGTTGGCAGAATAGGCGAATTGTAGAAGAAAGTGAAAAAGCCTTAAAGAATGAGAAACTCGCACAAGAACAAGAACAAATCGCGACGATCGGGAAAGAGGAAGCGACGCTTAAAGAGAGATCGGCTAGGGCCTCTCGCTGGGCATCGACAGGACAGGCTGTAGAAGGGCTGATGCTTTCTCTTTCGACGCTGAAGCAAAGTGCAGGAAACGCTGCCTATAATTCGAGTGTTCGGTACGATGCTCAAAGGTCGATTAGAGATACGGTACAGCTGGCCCGTGAAGGCAATATTCTGTTGGGACATGAGCACAGTGTGCTAGCGATCGCACTCGACCCGAGCGGTCGCTACATTGCCAGTGCCGGAAAAGATCGCAGTCTAAAGCTTTGGGATGCTAGCAGCGGCAAGATACTCGAAGAGCGCCCAGCAGCCCATGATAGTTCTATCTACGATGTTGCGATTAGCCCAGATGGGAAGTATCTGGCCAGCGCAGGCAACGACGCGGTCATTCGCATTTGGGAGATTTCTGAGATCCGTTCTCCTGAGACCGATGGCTCTGAAGCTGAAGACTCTGAAGTTGCAGGGTCTGAGGTTGAGTGGGAAGTGCAGCTAAGCGCAGAACCAAAGCACAAGCTGACGGCACATGAAGGCTCAGTGTATGCGGTGGATTTTCACCCAACAAATAGCCAGCGCTTGGTGAGTGCAGGCACTGATCAACAGCTACGGCTGTGGGATGTAGAGACGGGTGAGCAAGTCACTGGGCCTATCGGCACTCACTTTAGCAGCATTCGAGATGTCGAATTTAGCCCCGATGGGGAGTCGATTGTGAGTGGTAGTGCCGATAGCAGAATTAGAGTGTGGGATGTGGCGACTAGAGCAAAACTGGCCGAAATGGTTCACAAGGATGCGGTGTTTTCGGTGGCTTTTAACACGGCGGGCGATCGCATTGTGAGTACCAGCGCCGACCGCAGCGTACGCATCTGGAATGCTGCCACTGGCGAGTCTGTTGTAGACCCGCTCAGGGGGCACGATGGCAAAGTGTATTCAGCAATTTTTAGCACTGATGGCAAGACTGTGATGAGTACAGGGAGCGATCGCACCATTCGCTTTTGGGATGTGGCCACAGCGACCGCCATTAGCACCATTCCCGAAGCCCACAGCAGCTTGATTTGGGATTTGGCCTTGAGTGACGATGGCAAACGACTAATTAGCAGTAGCTCTGACGCGGCCGTGCGCGTGTGGGATATCGCTGGCGACCTGCCTCTGGGTCAGCCGCGCCGGTCACCCCATACTAAGGACATTCTATCTATGGCGGTGAGTGGCGATGGCAAATATGTTGTCAGCGCGGGAGAAGATAGAAAACTCTCTTTGTGGGACGCTAAGGCTCAAAAGCTCCTCTGGGAAAAGTCGCAGGCACATGGTGGGCCGATACAGTCTGTTGCTTTTAACCCGGACAACGATAGCTTTGTGAGTGCTAGTAACGATGGCACCCTGAGATTTTGGCAAACCATCACAGGCGACTTCCTAGGAGACACCCCACCCCATCGCAGTGAGAAGTCGTCTATCTATGAGATTTACTCAGTGGCTTTTCACCCAGAGGGTGAGGTCGTCGCCAGTGGCAGTAGAGATGGAAAAATACATTTGTGGAATGTGGACTCACGGCAACAGACGGTGGAATGGGTCGCCCATGAGAAATCAATTTTAGCGATCGCCTTTAGCCCTGATGGTCGCTACATTGCCAGTGCCAGTGGAGATGATACGGTGGCCGTCTGGGAGATTGACTGGGAGGCTGATACCAGAGAACTCAAGCATCGCCTGAAGCATGATAAAGACGTGTGGACAGTTGCTTTTAGCCCCGATGGGCAGCACCTTGCGAGTGGCGGTGTGGACCGCACAGTGCGACTTTGGCAGATAGAAACTGGCGGAGACATCGGTCAGCTGCGCGGACACACGAACGATATTGCGAGCATTGCCTTCCGCCCCGATGGTAAGCAGCTTGCCAGTGCCAGCTTTGATAGAACTATCCGCCTGTGGAACACCACCGACATCAGTAAAGCGAAGGAAGATGGCCCACCCTTAGTCGGCCATATGCAAAACGTGTGGGCAGTGCAGTTTATGCCCGATGGGAAATCTCTTATTAGCGGTAGTGCTGACTTGAGCTTGCGGTGGTGGCCGAGTGATTGGATTGAGTGGCCCAATATGGCGTGCGATCGGCTGCGGAATCATCCGCTGTTTGTTGCGCCTGCGGATGTAGGAAATACGGATGAGGAAATGGCAGCAATTTCTCAGGAAAGTAAGGTGGCGTGTGAGAACAGCTTTTGGGAAGAGTAGGCAAGTGTTTAAGTAATGACTTTCTTGAGTGGAATAGGTTCTATACCCCCCTTCGACAAGCTCAGGGCAACGCCGATCTACACACATCATTTGCCATCAACAGCACCCGTTTGCTGTCCAATTCATTCGTAGGTGTCTCAGTATAAGTGTTGATCTCAACGACCAGCGCATTGAAACTCATATGCTTCACATTCCTGTTTTAACGCTTGTTGGAATTCCATCTATAGCAGTTACAAAAATTGCGTACCCATTTTCTGGGCCAAGATCAGTAAAAACAGCACCAAGTAGACTCCAGGAAAAGTCATCCGATTTTGCTTCTGACTTATTTCGAAATCGTTGAATCCAGTTGTCAGATTTACCTTCTCGAATCCCATTTGGACAAAGAACATCCCACCCTTCTGGTCCTAGTCCATTAACTAAAACCCAGTGACCATCCTTACTATAATCCACACCGATTGGTACTGGAATACCACAGTATAAGGAACTTGCAACGTCCTCAATCGAAGCCGTTTTAGTGAAATATGCGTCTATACCGAGTTTCTTTAATGCCTTGACATGTACATCCGCGTAAATTGTGTCACCGTCCATGTATAGTCTGTATGCATCCTCGGGTTCAGATAACCCTTTTTCTTTTCGTTCTTTACTGAGCCTTCCATGGGTTATGTAGTCGGCTAGCATTGTACAGCTTGTCATAAAGCACTCGCGATAGCCCTTTCCACCTGTATTGTCTATTTGTGCATAGTGGTTTACTTTCAAAGTGAAAGCATCGACTTCACGAGAAGGTCTCCAAAGACCAAGCGCATTTTCCTCCGAGGCGATATCAGAGGGTAGTTGCGGAAAGGTACCGGAAGGTGTGGGTGTCCGAAACGATGGTGGATTGCGTTTTAGCCGTTGCGCATAGTGTTGACAATCTGTAGATGAGTTAATTTCGCTCTCGGCTTGTGAACAGGCATTCGCTGGTTCCACTCCAATCCAAACAAGTCCTTCTGCTCGTCTGCGGCGACCTAGCCCAACTTCAACGTTTTCTCCTGGATTACGATACATCATCATTGAGCCAGGGACCGCTTCCCAATTACGCTCTCTCAGGTTTCGGTCTATTGTGTCATGCTTACCATCTTGATAAAATCTGGCTCCATTATTGTAGGCAAAACTACACAAAGCTGCCTTCTGCTTATTAGACATTTCTGCCCAATGAGGAATAGTAGAGGCCAAGACTCGCCAAAACTTTTCATAACAAACGTAATCGTACAACTCATTTGCTTCAGCCTGCGTAATCGTCTCCCCCAAACGAATTGTCGAGCCATCCTGATAAAAAGTACTTCCCCAACCAATGGTTATCGGTTCTTTTCCTGTTCCCGGGTCAGGATATGCCTTCAGACGACATGATTCATAGTAGTGGTTCAGCTTAGCCACTTCTGGCGGTAATTTTTCTCCGGTAGTCGTTGGCTTTGATAGCCTGATGTCCGAGTCATCCTTATCTAGCTGCTCTAGATCTGCTAACAACTGGATCATTCCAGGGCCAATCATATCCTTCTCCTTTAAAGAGAAGGCTGTCTGAAATGTTGCATATGCCTCCATTAGCACCGTGTCCGATACACCATCAATTTTGCCTGCATAAAACCCTCCCCGCATTAACTGAGCCTTCACCCAACGAATTGCATCCGCACTCAAATGAGTCAGCGGTACCATCGTTGTAATCTCTGTCGGTACCCGCCGCTGACCCCGAGCACTTTCAGTGACGACATTCGGCTGTGAGCGCGGCGCATCAGGCTGCGTCGCTGGTGCCTGAAAACTCTCCATTTGTTCTATCAGCACCTTCGCTTCAGGGTGCGTCGCCAGCATCGCTTCATTCTGTTCCATCCAGTTCAGCACCGGCAGCGGGATCGTCCCATCGTCCGCTGCTCTCAAAATATTCTCTAAATTGTAAATATCCGCAACTGCCACTAAGTCTGCGATGATACGTTCATGCACCGCCGGCTCAAAGTCATAACTGCCAGTAGCTTGATGAGCGGCTTGGATGCGAGTAATAGATCGACTGAGTTCGTAGTTCCAGGTTTCAGCACGTTGCTGAGAGCCTCGCAGGGAAATCGCCTTATCCAAATACTGAATAGCTTGAAACAAGTCAGAAGACCTCGAATCCTTGTAAGCAAATGCTAACTCTGCATAGTATGCATGCTTATCAGGCTCGGCCTTAATTAGCGCTTCAAAGATCGGTATCATGCGCTCCGTGCGATCTTGCTCACCAGCCGCTTTGGCCGCTAGGCGAAAGTCTTGAACCAGATTAAAAAAACGCTTCTTGACACCTGAATCGCCTTTTTCAAGTTCTGTTAGCAGTTCGCTTAATTCACTACTCGGCAGTCCTACCTTAATCTGTTGATTCACCAAATCTATCAGCGTCAGGCTATCCATACGCTCCAATTGCTGCTGAAAATTAGCTTGGAGAGACGCTATGCGCTCGGGCTCGAGCAGATTGATATCTTTAAAGACTCGCTGCAGTGCAAACTGCAAAATGGCCCTACCACCATAGCCACCGACAATACCTTCAGCTGCTAGCTTGACGGTATTGTCTCCAAAATTGACACCCAGCTGCTGACGAATGAAGTCCAACACAATGGCACCAGCAATTCCCAGTAAGATATCGCCAAAGAGACCGGCTCTAAACTGATCGGCTCTATTTTCGATAAACTCAGGCATTTCGACATGGCCATCGACCATGATGGTATAGATAACGCCGCCTAAGATGCCGGAGAAAATGAGCACAATAGCCTGATGACCGTTAGTCCCTCCAATCCAAGGCCAATTCTTTGTTTGCTCACTAATGAGCACCACATAAAAAAGGCCAATAGTAAAGCCAGTCAAAAAGGTACTGTAGACACGCCAACGCCGGTAGAAGGGCGTTTCAGCCTCTTTCCATCTTTCGCGCCGGGCTTTTTTTGGTTGTTCACTCATGCTGGTAGCTTTCTCCTATTGACGGCTACTTGTCTGCTATTTGACTGTTATTTGATGGTGGGAATGGAAATCACGTGATGGTGGGAATGGAAATCACGCCGAGTTTTTCGATGCGTTTGTCGCTGCGCCCCTGGAAGCCAATGACCTGATAGTCATCGGGAATATCGAGTGCGATCGCTCTTGTATCGAATTTTCCTACAGTCCAAATTCTCTGCTTGTGTGTGTGCACTCTGATTGAGCCAATATAGGTATCTTGGCGGCCTAGTCCCTTTTTGGCGGAAGGTGCTCTGACAGAAAAGGCTGTAATGTAATCGTCTGGGTCGAGCTCAAGCGTATGTAATTTGCCTTCTTCGCTGCCGTGTACCTGAAACGACGAGCTGTCGCCGTCTAAGACTATTTGCACCCCTTCAATCCAGTCTTTTATCCATATACGAACTTCCTTGACTCGGGCATTTTTGTAGCTCTCTTCATTGGCAGCTAGCCAAACAGGTTCAAGATTGATATCTGAGAACGTCTCACCGTCATGGCTGCCTACGCTAGCGCTGGGCCAGAGCTCCCAAGGAATTTTATTCTCCTCTGAGTTTCTTTCTAGATAGTTTTGCGTAACGATGGTTAACAGCGCTCGCTTCTTACTGATTTGATCGTCTTCTGGAAAGGTGTAACTATCCAACAGATCGTATAGCGGCAGAAGCTCTAGGTGAATAGGGACAGGATTGTCTTGAATGGTACCAAACCAGTCGTTAATCTTATCTTTCGGCGTTCCCCCACAAAAATCGGAGAATTCTGAGATATCAGAGAATTCTTGAAACTGACTGTTTTTACGTTCGTTTTGGTATTTCGCTGCGAAGGCGCCCTTGGCTTCTAGTGCAACGTTACCCCCTGATTGCACCATAGATTCGTAAGTCGATTTGGCTATGGAGTAGCGATGGTGAAACAGCCCACCAAACTGAACCATATTTGCTGTGTGCGTACCAAAGTCATCAATGAAGGTGAGATATTCGAGATAATCGTGGGTAGCGGTAGTCGGCAACTGGGAAACGGCTTGACGAAACGTTTCGTTGAGATGCAGAGCGCCTGACTGCTGTCGATCAAGGATAAGGCTGTAGTGAACGTATTCAGCCTTAGTGAAGGCATACACTTTCTTCTCAACGCTGCGTTCGGTCTTGTAGTTGGCATAGCTCGTCGACATACTAAAAGGCAAGAGCGCACCCATGGCCCGAGTAAGCGCTGCCCCTAGCGTCGCAGCAAACATCTTTTGCACATCTGATTCGGTGTAGAGCAGCTCAGCTTTCGAACTAACCTCCATTTGACCGCTAGATCCCGGTATATAGCGGACACCTTCGGGGACAAAAACGATTTTCCCCCCATCCGACTCTCGATATGCTTCGTGGGGATAAAAGTCGAATACTTGAGTTGTCTTTGCGCTGCCATCTCCTAAAATGTTGAACGGATCGAGCTCTAAAATATCGTAGCAGCGACCAAGCGCTGAGAAGATCTCTGGAAAGACTACACCTTGTGCCTGGTTGGGCTGAGCGTTGCTTGTCGCAGCACTGTTCTCACCATGTGGAGAAATGACGCTTGAAGAAGACGAAACTTTCCCTGAGATACCACTGCCTACGGTGGAGGCATGGCCAAGCTCAGATGTCTTAGGAGGAACAGTTCCGATAGGACGCAATGGACTGCCAACAATAGCTGAGCGTACGGCAGGGAAGTGTGCTCGTAAGGCTTCTCGCTCTTCTAAACGCTCCGGGTTGTGACGAATCCAATTAACAACAGGCCTAGGGATCTTTTGTTTATCAGCGGCTTTGAGAATGGTTTCGATATTATATACCTGAGCAACAGTCTCTAAATCTGTCAGAATGGCCTCTTGTGCAGGTGCTGACATCGTAAAATCTGTGCTGGCAGCCTGTGCCTGCCCAATGTTTGCCACCGCGCGGTGTAGCTCGTATTGCCAGGGCTCGCTAACGTCGGGATGGCTAATGGTGAGCGGGCCGCGAAGTGCGATCGCTTTGTCCAAGGCAGCTAACGCTTCTGCGTAAGCGGGCGGTGTAAGCGCTATGCGAGTGCGTGCCAGCTGATAATACAGCGGATGCTCTTCGGGCGAGGTCTGAATCAGTGCGTCGAACAGACCTACCATTCGCTGATGCTGATCGTTGCTGAGCTCTTCTGCTATTTCTTCGCGTAGCTCAACTAGGGCAGAGAATACTACCTGGCGAACAGAGTCCGGCTCAGACTGTAGCTGAAGGGTTAGCTTTGTGCGATCGCCTTCTGGCAATCCGCCTTGCACGTAGCGATCAATTTGCTCAATGAGTGCGCTTGTGTACTCATTTGCTCTGAGTGTTTCTGTCTCTAGTTTGGGTTGTTGTCGCTGGGGTTGACTCTGGCGTTGAGTAATGGCATTAGCTCGAAACTCGTCTAACGTGCCGGTGTATTTGAAGAATCGCTCTAGAGAGAACTTGATAATAGCGCGCCCACCGTAGCCGCCAATGATCCCAGTCGCTGCGATCACGCTACCGCGAAGCCCAATGACATTAAACACAATCGCTGACTCTTCCAAAGTCTCTGGATCTGGCGGATCTATGACAGAAAGGGAAGCGGGTAGCAGTAGCTCTAAAATAAACGCGCCTGCAATGCCAAGCAAGATGTCGCCAAACAGGCCTGCCTTGAACACCCCGCCCCTATCTACAACAAAGCGAGGCATTTCTACCTCGCCATCAACGACAATGGCGTAAATAATCCCGCCTAGAATGCCTGAAAAGGATAAAACTAAGACTCGCCACTCAATTAACCCAGTCGTAGCGAGAGAATCCGCAGGCGGGGGACTGCCTATCAGTAACGCATAGAGCAGCCCAATAAAAAGACCTGTCAAAAACGTACTATAAACTCTCCATCGCTTATACATATCCAAACTCATCTGTTAAAGACAGCTTTGACAATAGCCAGAAGCAACACACACAAGCGGCGAACCGGCTGAAAATTCGGCCTGCCTACTCTGTATGTATTAAATGGTTATTCTGAGAATTCAAAAAGACGTAATTCTACTTATAGAACATTGCCGAGTGGCGACAAAGGCGCGTCTGGGAATTGTTGATGATTCTTCACAGCAAGCGAGTAACTTATGTAGAAAGGCCATGAAACTATTAAGAAATCAGCATTAATGTAGGCACATTCGCACTTTTTAAGATTAATTTAGTTCGGTATCTTCTGTGATGCCTTTGCGTACATTGCTGCAAAAGATTGCTGCAAAAGATCGTTCTAAAAGTTTAAGTTCATGCGTTCTAACCTCAAGCAATATTTCTGAGGAACAATATGTCAACTCCTAAAGTGTCGATGAAAGATATTGTCGTCATTCTCCCAGGTATTATGGGTAGCGTTTTGCAAAAAGACGGCAAAGACCTCTGGAATGTATCTGGTCGAATAGTTTCGCGAGCGTTGAATCCCTTTGGCAGCGGGCTGCAAGACTTAAAGCTGGTAGGGGATGATCCCAATGGGGGCGATATAGAAGATGGCATCAAACCAACTCGCTTAATTACGGATACTTATCTTGTTCCTGAGTTTTCTGGGTTTGGAAGACTTGTGGATGGGTACAACAGACTGTCTGCTCAAATTACTGAAAACTTTACAGATATCGTTGAGGGCAACATTTACGACGACCCGGATGAGAAGGCAGCTAACTTTTACCATTTTCCCTACGATTGGCGGCGAGATAACCGGGCGAATGCCAACATTCTAAAGCGCCTACTAGATAAAAGATTGTATCGATGGCGAGAGGTCAGTGGGAATGAGAATGCCAAAGTCATTCTCCTCGCACACAGCATGGGTGGATTGGTCTCGCGATATTATTTGGAAGTGCTAGGTGGATGGCAGAACTGCAAAGCTTTATTTACCTTTGGCACGCCGTATCGGGGCTCAGTAAACGCGCTGAATACTTTTGCCAATGGCATGAAAAAAGGCGGGTTTGATATCGGTGCGTATCTAGGCCTAGATGAAGTTATTCCGACGCTGACGGGAGCTTATCAGCTCCTACCAAGATATAGAGCGCTGCAAGTGGGCGATGAGTATTATCGAATTTCTCAATCTCCAGAGGCGATTCCGGGCATAGATTTAGAAAAAGCCGCAGCAGCTTTGGCATTTCACAACGAGATTGACGATGCTGCGGATGCAAACCAAGAGAATGTTGCTTATCGCAGTTCTTTTGTAACTTGTCCTGTTGTTGGCGTACTTCAGCCTACGAATCAGTCCGCAAAGCTAGAAAATGGAGTGGTGAGCATTAGTACAGAGTTGCCTGCTTGGTTAAGTGATCGCGCCCATTTGGCAGACGGCGATGGCACGGTGCCTCAGGTTTCGGCTACACCCGTGCAAATGAATGACATAGAGGCACTGGCCATTGTTGACTACATTGCCGAGGGTCACGGCGCCATACAAAATCAGCCCACCGTCTTGTTGAATTTGCTCAAAGGCATACAAAGCACTCAAACTGCATCTACAGTTGATGTTCGTGGCGCTGTGAAAGGCGTTTCTAGAGGCATCAGAAGCGGCATTAAAGGAATTGGCCTGGCGATAGAAGATTTGTTTTTGGCCAAAGAACCTATTTCGCTGCGAGCAAAAGTTGCGGGAGCGACGGCTTTTAATGCACTGACTGCTGAAATTAAATGTGTTTCAGAGGCGCGTTCTGTCATTACTCAAACCCTAACCAATGAGAATGGCGCTTGGTCAATGGCAATGGAACCCTTAGCCACCGGACTATACGAAATCACCGTCAAAACCGACAATCCGGGTGAAGATGCCCCTAATCCTGTCCACAGCCTATTTTCCGTCACTGATTTAGGAGAGTAATTGCCATGTCTACTTTCTACGCTTTGCTTATTGGCATTGACTATTACACCCCAAAGCCTGATAACTACGATCACCTGCAAGGGTGTGTAAGAGATATTGACAAGATGGGAGACTATTTAGAAAGGTCTCTAGGCATCCCATCCGAGCAGATTACCCGGTTAACCTCTCCCTTGCCAGACACTAACTCTACTTCGGATGTCAGGTCAAAACGAGAGGAAAAACCGCCCACTTATGAAAATATCGTTCAGGCGTTCAAAGACGTCACAGAAACTGCCCAAGCCGAGGATTTGGTGTATATCCACTATTCGGGGCACGGTGGCCGGGTGAAAACTATCTTCCCCGATTTGAAGAAGGGGGAAGGGCAGTACGATGAAGGCTTGGTCCCTATGGATGTAGGAAATGATGGCCGCTACCTAAGAGATGTCGAGATGACAACGCTGCTAAAGCGGATGACGGACAAAGGACTGATTGTTACCGTCATTTTTGACAGCTGTCACTCGGGCGGGGCAACCAGAAGCGACGGGGCTGTGCGTGGTTCTAGAAGCGGCGGAGCCGATACCAAAGATAGACCTGCCGAGAGTGCTGTTGCTGACAGAGAAACCCTAGAACAGAACTGGCTATCAGTGACTCAAGGAGACTCTAGAGATAGCTGGCTACCCAATCAAAGAGATTATGTATTCTTGGGGGCTTGTCGACCCACAGAACTGGCCAATGAATCTACATTTGATGAGCAGGGCCGCAATGGCGCTTTGACTTACTGGATGCTGCAAACCCTTGGCGCTGTGCCTGAGGGATTGACGTATCAAGCGCTGTATGACAGCGTGAAAGGGCAGATTCAAAGCCAGTTTGCGAATCAGATACCGATGCTTTTGGGAGAAGGCGATCGCCTGGTGTTCGGTAGTGAAATAAAACCCGTTACGTATAGTCTGACGGTTATTGGCGTTGATGCTAATCGAGTAAGGATAGATGGCGGACTGGCTCAAGGCATCAGTCGAGGCGCGCAATTCTCACTGTATCCAGCTGGGAATGATGTTCCAGATCCACAGCAGCGTCTTGCTATCGTTGAGATTGTTGAATTAGACGCAGAAGCTGCAACGGCAAAAATTTTAACGGTGCAAGAAGGTGGGATAGAAATTTCCCCTGATCAAGTAACAGCTGGTTTGCGCGCAGTGATGGAATCAGCACCCTTAGCGCTCAAGCATCCGATTCGGCTATTTGTCAAAGGCGTGGGTGAGGGAGAGGATCAACTAACGCCGGACTTGGCGGATAAGCAAACTATAGCCCTGGAAAAAGTACGCCAAGCGATGCAGGGGAACGGCTGGGTGGTCGAGGCGGCAGAGAATGAGGAAGGGCACTATCAAGTGGCGGTGGGCCGCGATGGGATGTATGAAATTTGTGCAGGAACACCCATTACGAACTTAACGCCCGCTTTAAGCCTTGATGATGATGAAGCGCCTAAAAAAGTCGTTGAGCGTCTTGTCCATTTGGGTAAGTATCGGAATGCACAAGCCTTGGCCAATCCGATTTCTCGGCTAAAAAGCTCGATTGAGTATGAGCTTCTAAACCCTGATACTAAGGACCCATTTGACAATCAAAACAACATTGTTTTGAAGTCTGGCGATTTTGCTTATCTCAAGGTAAAGAATGTATCATCTCAGCCGCTTAACGTTTCTGTTTTAGATTTTGAACCGACCTGGGCAATCTCTCAAATTCCTATCCAAGGAGATCGGGGTGCCTTCTATTCGCTACAGCCAGGTGAGGAAACGCAAACACGGCTTCGCTTCAGCATCCCCAGTGGCCAAAATTATAAACAAACAGAAGAGACTTTAAAGCTATTTGCTACCCGTGGCAACGCTAATTTTCAATGGCTAATCCTACCTTCTTTAGACAACGAGGCAGATGCAGATTTTGCGCAGACTAGAAGCGCCTTACAGACAGGAACCAGAAGCGCAGCTGGTTCTAGCCCTTTAGCTCAGCTGCTATCGGCAATCGGCGCAGATAAAGCCAATCCACCGCCAGCAACGCGAGCGTCTTACGAACCTGATCCTAATGAAGAATGGCTAACGAAATCAATTTTGCTGACTATTGAGCAGTAGCTATCCATGACGCCCTATGAAGAAATCGTCACCTTAACTCAGCAGGCCGGGCAGGCGATCGCATCTCGCGATTACAACAGCGCCCTAGCTGCCTACGGCCAATCACTCAAGCTAGCCCAATCGCTCAATCGCCCTCAGCTAATAGCCGTGCTGTTTGAGCGTCGGGGGAAAGCACTAGAAGCTCAAGGTGATGTGCAGCAGGCTGTCATTGCCTACGAGTCAGCATTGCAGTCTCTGACGCCAGATGCTTCTGATGAGGTAGATGAGATGATTTCTCGGCTTAGCCGAGTGGGAAAAGGCTTCTATACCAGTCCTGAACCCATTCCAGATTTGTACAGTCCGCAGGCGGCTGAGAATTTGGCCGAGGCGGAGGCCGATCCCGCCTTGGAGATTAAGCTGTGGCTAAGTGTGGGCAATGCCTATTTTCGACAGCCTCAGGAAAAGCCTGCACTCAATGCCTATCAGGAAGTATTAGCTTGCGCAGAAATAGAAGCGCAGCCTTTGCTAAAGGCCTATGCAAAATCAAATATAGGAGAGATTTACCGACGGCAGGAAAAGCTAGATATAGCTGAGTCGGCGCTGACGGACGCACTAGAACTGTTTGAGGCGCAGGGAAAACCATTGGAGAAGCGCCGGGCGTTGGCACTGCTAGGGGGAATTGCACGCGATCTCGATCAACCCACCAAAGCTATAAACCTCTATACCCAATCCCTCGATCTCTACAAAGAAGCCAAAGACTCCCAAGGTCTATCCCGCACTCTCGCAGGACTCGCCCGCCTACACCTCGCACAAGATAACTTTTCTGAGGCCGAGCCACTTTATCAGCAGGTGCTAGACCTCGCTCAATCCAACAGCGATGAAGAGACTTTGTGGCACGCCTACTGGGGCCTGGGTCGTTGCCAGTACGAGCAAGGTGAAATCGCTGCTGCCATCGACTCCTTTGAAGCCAGCATTCCCCTAATAGAAAAACGACAAGACGGACTCCAAACCGACGAAGGTAAAGTCACCTTTCTCGACAGCGTCAAAGATGTGTTCGATCAGCTGCTGAGCGCTCACTTGGCACTGGCCCAACGCCAAGAACATCCTGATTTTAGTGCTGCGCTAGCCATTGCAGAAAAAGCGAGAGGTCGTGCCTTAGAAGATTTGATGGATGGTCGCAACAGGCGACGGCGACCTATATTTCAAACTCTTGAAAACGAGGGTGAGACAGTTGTCGAAGCCATTAGCGACAATGAGGACGCGATCGCTAACGAGCCGTTTGCGGGAATCGGCATGATAGAACAGCGAGCAGCTGGCATGCCTGTGGAAGATATGCCTGTACGCGACATGTCCTTTAACCCGACAGAACAGAGGGCTGCAGGGACATTTATGCCACCTAGCGAGGTAGACCTAGCGGTAGGCGCTAATGCAGACTCTACGCTGAGCAAAAGCGAAAAAGTAGATGCGCCTCCCTTAGCTCGCTTAGTCTTTTATGTGTTGCTCGACAAAACAGCGATTTTTGCCGTATCCTCCAGCGGTGAAATTAAAGGTCATGTTGCCAATATCGGGTGTCATGAGTTGGAGGAAAGAGTTGCTGATCTGCGCGGTGCGCTTAGAGTCGATGGTGCTTCACGATCTGTAAAACAAACCCTAGAGGTAGAACAAACCCTAGAGGAGACGCTAACACAATCTGAACAGCAGAACGAAGAACAGTCAACAGAGCGAAAAGCTACAGTCGTCGATGATCTCACACCTAGAGAAGCGCCCGCAGCAGACTTAGAACAGCTTTTGCAAACCTTTTATACCGATTTTGTAACGCCTGTTGTAGAGGCTCTACCCACAGGAAATCAGCCCTTGGTTATTGAACCGCACAGTGCGCTTTGGCTGTTGCCTTTTGCCGCCCTTAAATCACCAGACGGGACTTGGATGAGTGACCAGTGGCCGCTGCTGTACGCACCCTCACTACAAACATTAGAAGAGATTCGCCAAGAGCCTCGCTATGCCACGCTGGCAGATTCTAAGGCTGTAGTCGTGGGCAATCCAGTGATGCCGACTGTCCCAACAATCAATGGTGTGCATCTGAGACTCAGCAAATTGCCTGGCGCAGAAGCAGAGGCCGAGGCTATTGGCAATGTTCTTCAAAGCGATAAAACGCAGCTACTCACTGGTGCTGAGGCCACGGAGGCTCGTGTCAAAGCGCTTTCTCAAACCCACAACATCGTGCACTTAGCCACTCATGGGATTGCCTATATGAGCGATCCGTTGGCTTCTTTTGTGGCGTTTTCTCCGACTGAAAACGAGAATGGCTTGCTCACTGCTAGAGAAGTGGCTACAAATCGCTCACTGCCGCTGGACTTAGTGGTCCTGAGCGCTTGCCAAACGGGTCTGGGCAAAGTCTCTGGAGATGGCATGCTCGGCCTAAGTCGGGCTTTTTTGATTGCCGGGGCACGGACGGTGGTGGTGAGTCAGTGGAGTGTGAGTGATGCAGCAACGGCTGAGCTGATGGTGGCCTTTTATCAGGCGTATATTCAGGATGGAGAGAAAGCGATCGCGCTTCAGCACGCCATGCAAACCGTTCGGGCAAATCCTGACTATGCCCACCCTCGCTACTGGTCGGCGTTTGTTGCAGTGGGAGCAGAAAATTGAAGGAGTCGAACCATGACAGAGTTTAAGCGGAACTTAGCGGTTGTTATTGGCATCAATCACTATCAAAATGGCATCCAACCGCTGAAAACAGCTGCGGCCGATGCTCAAAAATTTGCTGATGTATTGCGATCGCACCACCACTACCAGCTCATTCATATAGACCCTGCCAAAAAAGCGCCTATTCTTAACGAAACCGCTACTCTGCAGAATCTGCGGCAGCTTTTCACAGAAATTCTGCCGCACAAAATTCGACCGAACCAGGGTGATCGCCTACTCATTTATTTCGCTGGGCACGGCATAACCCGACAAATCAGCGATAAAGGCCCCCAGGGCTTTCTCATTCCGCAAGATGCCGATATTAAAAACGCTGACTCCCTGCTGCCCATGCAGGAACTCTACGAAAGCCTCAATCAGCTTGAGTGCCGCCACCTATTGGTAATTCTCGACTGTTGCTTTGCAGGCATGTTTCGCTGGGCAAATACGCGAAAGGTCTCTGCCATACCCGACACTATCCACTGGGAGCACTACCATCGCTTTATCAAATATCCTGCTTGGCAGGTGATCACCTCTGCGGCTTACAACCAAGCAGCACTGGACTATATAGACAATCGAGGCGAAGGAACTAGCCCTCAGCATTCGCCCTTTGCTGAAGCTCTTTTTTCAGGATTGCTAGAGGGCAAGGCCGATCTTATTCGTGATGGGGTCATCACCACACCAGAACTATATCTATACCTCCGAGAATGCGTAGAGAAACAATCGAAAGAACAACAGACGCCAGGATACTGGCCGTTGAGAAAACACGATCGTGGTGAGTATGTTTTTCAGCTTGTGCCAAGCGACCAGCTACAGCTAAAACCCGCGCCCAAGCTAGAGAAAGACAATAACCCTTACCGAGGATTAGAATCCTTCGAAGAGCATCATGCTCGCTTTTTCTTTGGGCGCAACGAAGTTATTGAGGCATTAGACTTCATCGGAAATAACATGGGTGCTCACGCAAGTGAGCCTCCTTTTGT
>ERZ1740067.1247-NODE-1247-length-17935-cov-8.457606_pt1 | contig 17935 bp, 14 predicted proteins | sample MGYA00581736_ERZ1740067 | MGnify/ENA primary metagenome ERZ1740067 (study PRJEB43018, sample SAMN04849236) | marine metagenome | isolation source: floating plastic debris | place: Pacific Ocean | collected 2008-08-27 | study: EMG produced TPA metagenomics... | reverse complement strand
TCGATTTGTCAGCGCCGTCGGTTCGGTTGATCCGGGGAGGCATCTCCGCCTGAACATCGGCTGCGAGTATGTAGCCATTCCGCCGTGGCACCTCGGGCACGGGAATACCGTGCAGGTTCGCGTAGGAGATCATAAATTCGTGGTGGTGATACCCAGACACCGCTTCCGGCGTCTGCGGTACCGGTGTCGCGCCCATCGAATTTTCCGTCACGCGAACGACGAAATCAGCCAGCAAATGCGCTTCTGCTTCATCGCACAGATCGATGCCGCAAAAATCCGCGAACGCCACATTCTTTGCGATCCAATCGCACTCGGATTCCTCTCCGATGTATCCGGTGGGGTCCAACTCGCTGATTATGAATTCGACGAGCGATCGGTTCTTGGGTGGAGTATTGTCAGTGCAGTCAACCATCAGTTGATTTTTACGACATCCGACAGGACAGAGAACCGTTTGTCTGACACGATGTCGATCTCAACGCCATTGATGAGGATCATTCCCGCGCGGGTCATGCGGATTGAAGACGCCCCACATGAAATGTTGATCTCGCTTCCTGCATTTGTGTTGAGCACATCACCGACAAAAATCGTGTACTTCCTGGCAACGCGCATCATGGCGTGTTGGCCGACGCCTTGCGTGAAGTTTGATCCAATGGTCTCGACAAGGTGATTTTCGACGTCGACCCTAAAGTTAGCAGGATATCCATCTACATCGCCGGGACCAACGCTCGATCTCACAGCCGCATCGGAGATGCTCTGGCTGTCCCGTTTCTCGAGCGGGTTGGCCACTATGTTCTTCGCCAACCTATATGACATGAACTGCAACGGGCCCAATGACCGAGGTGACACACTGGGCAAGCTGGTTTACTTCGAGTGAGAATACAGCCTTGCAAGTCGTAGGTGATCGTTTTGGCAGGGCCGAGCGTGCCGTCTATCTGCACCGGCCGCACGCGCAATTCGAAAGTCTCGAAATCTTCTTCCACGACCAAATGCGCTGTCTCTGGTCGACTTGCAAGGCGTTCAGCCAAGAGCACGGTCACCCGGTCGGCGTCGACCTGCGCGTGAGTGAAGCGCATCTCTATGACCGGGCCATGATCAGACGTGAAGTCGAGCGCTTCGGCCATGAGGCCCGATGCCTCATCGCGGTAATGGTAGTGGTCCTCGTCGTATTCCTCGGCCTCGGCTACGCCCGCGATATCCTGAAGTAGCTGAACCGCGGGTCCCGCAGGCTTCGTCAGGACGAAGATGGATTGTGTTTCATTGTCCGGCGTGACCGCCGCAAAGCCAGCCAGGAGAAACCCTGTCTGTGGGGCAAGGGTGACACTGGGAAAATCGGAATCAGGATCGGTGCCGTCGTCGATCTCGCGAAAAAGCGCAGGGAATGTGACCCGGAAGATGTCGTAGGCGATGAGTACACTTTCTGCCTCCGCGAAGCGTGTGATGGCGACCTCCACCGTCGCGGCATCCATTGTCGTATCGTTATGGACGACGACGACCGTATCGCTCGTTTCGGGTTGGACAAAGGTGATCCCCAAAAGCGTACCCGACGGTACGGCAAAGAAGGCGGACAGGAAGTCGAAAAGATCATTTAAGTCGCTCGTCAGCTCGAAACCCTGCCCCGGGCCGGGTACGAGCGTAAGAGCCGTCCCATAGTTCCAAACCCGCCCCTCGCGGCGGAGCCCCGGCAGGCGCGGCGCGACGGCTGCAGCAAAAATGTCCGGGGTGACCTCGTAGTCGCCCGCTGTCATGCTCACGGTGTATTTCGTCGTCATGATGCCCTTATACGATCCAGTTTTGATTTGATCGAGACCCCCGACTTTTACGGGAGATCACAACGCCAGCGAAGGCACGCGCGCCCGGTGTGCGACCAACAACCTCTCGTGAGAAGTAGCTGGCGGTCCGAGCGGTATTGCAGATGTAGAGAATGCGCCAGTATGGAATGTCACGGTCGACGCAGGCCCCAATATATCCACCAAGCTGCGCGACTTCTGTTGCGCGCACTCCGTCAAATCCCACAATCGCGCCTCGCGCGCCGGTCCGTCGCAGCCATGGCGGCACGAACACGGAGGACCGCGACGCCGCATTCACCTTACGCACGTAATCGCGCCGCCGCTGGTAAAGGCCGAAAGTCCCGGTAGAATACTTCGCATCGAGGATGCAACAAGGATAGACGTGTGGCGTGCGCCCCCGCGGCGGAACCGTGGGGGCCAGACCATCGGCGAGTGGTGCGTGCAAGCGTGAATTCGCGCCCGGCAGCACCGAGTATTCGCGATCCCCGCACTTCTGGATCTGATAAGCGGCTGCATTTCTTCTCTTGCGGCTGGTGATGCGTGACGGGTTGGGCGCGCGTACACTCCAATGCCCGCTCACCTTGCGCCTGGCACGGTTGCGAAAGGCTGTGGCTTCGGCTGTGTCGCAGGCCCAGCTTGCATCTTCCTGGCCGCGAATAATGACGCCACCTGTTTGCGAGAGCTGGACGTCAATCTCGTTGATCGTCGGGCGTGAGTAGATCCGAGCAAGGCGTCGGATCTCTGCAACGATGCTTTCCTTGTCGGCCCGCAGCCAGAGCACGCCATAGGACACTTCCTGGACGTCGGCAGAGGTGGTGAGGCTGCTATCTATGAGAAATTTGTGCGGTTCGGTAATGCTCGTGATCGGTATGCCATTAACCCGGACATAGACTCGAAGGAACGTGGCGTGGTTCGGTGCCTCGAGATCGGCCACGTCGCGTTCCATGATGCGCGGGCGAACGGTCAACCAGTTGGCGAACCAGCCCACAATGGACGCATCCAACTCGTCGCAAAGCGTGATCTGGTAGTACGTCACTACCTCTCGCGCGATGCGGTAATAGTCGTCGGCGCGGCTGAACACGCCAATGGGATCGATGTATTCGACGAGGTCCGCGTGCCCCGAGTAGTCCGGTAGATTTTCCTCGCACTCCATGGGTCGTGTCTCAGTTTATGTCGACCTTGTCGGCGTTTAGCTTGATCAGGGTCGTCGCCGTCTGGTCAATATGCTTGCCGTTGATCATGATTGTGCCGTCCTTCTTGAGGACGAGCGTGCTCTTACCGCAGGCGAGCGTGACCTGGTTTCCAGCGGTCAAAGTGATGTTATTGCCCGCGGCGAGCTTGTGATTGTTGCCAACGAATTCGGTTGAATTCGTCCCAACTGTGGAAACCGACATGAGGCCGACGGCCTCGAGTTTGTTTTTCTCGACCGTGAGCGCGTAATTTCCCGCCCCAGGGTCCAGCGCAGGAGGCAACCCGAGGACTTCGGCGACATCTCCGAGCTTGTTTCCCACCTTCACCACGAGACGATTGATCAGTTTGCCAATAGCGGTCGGCCCAACATGGACCGTCATGTTGCCTCCAACGACTTCATTGTGGTCGCGCGTCACCTCCGACTCCCGATTATGCTCGACAAGCGTGACGTGGTTATTCTCGATGCGCTCGGTCTTGTTGTTTAAGACGACTGTGTTCATGTTCTTTTGGGCGTGAACGAAGATTTCCTCCCGCCCGTTCTCATCCTCAAACCGCAGCTCGTTAAAGCCTTCGCCCTGATGTGTGTCTGTTTTGAACGTCGACCGCGTTTTGTGCTCCGGCAGCTCATAGGGGGGCGTGTTCTTCCCGTTATACACGCACCCCGTGACGATCGGCTTGTCGGGATCGCCACGGAGGTGTTCGACGATCACCTCCATGCCGATGCGGGGGATGACCATGCCGCCCCAGCCTTTGCTTGCCCAGTTCTGGCTGACACGTACCCGCATTGTATGCGCACCCTCGATGTCCCAGTGGAACCGGCAGAGGATACGGCCGTATTCATCGCAATCGATCTCACCCTCTCCAACCACAACAGCCGTCTCCGGGCCCTGCACGCGCGGCCCCACGGTGCGTTGTTCGGGTCGGTAGGGGGTGTCGTCGGGCATAAGGACATATGTGCCCGCGTAAGGCGTTTCGTCGCCACCGGCGTTGCCCGATCCATAGGCCTGCGCGCGGAAGCGGTGCGTGGCCTTGAGGCATACAAAGCCGTGTCCGGTCGCCCCCGTCACCTCGTCCCCGCCCAACGTCACCCGCCAGCCGGCACCGAGGCTCACCACATCGCCGTCCGCCTCATGGCGCGGAGCTTGCCCGCGCGACTGTTCCAGCCGCGAGGTCACGACGCCGGTGCCTTCGCCCTGGGTCAGATAGTCGCCAGGCCAGTCATAGCTTTCGATGTCGCCTGATGGATGGCTCGCATCACCAGCCTGGTCAACCTCTTGAACCGCCGTGGGAATTTTGAAGTTATACTCGGTCAGCCGCACCGCGCCCGTGGTGATGCGCTGGCCTGGCGACCAGCGGCTAAAGTGTTCCTCGTCATGCTGGTGGAACCCCGCGATGCGGTAGAATGGACGGGTGGTGCCAGGCACTTGGGGCAGGCTGATCGCTGCATCGCTCAAAACCAGCGTATGGTTCCCGGCCTTATGCCGCCAGGACCAGCTGATACCGTGCCGTTCCAGCTGCCGGCGCACAAAATCCGCATCACTGTCTCCGTACTGTACCGTGTATTCCAGCACCGGATAGTCAGCGGTCACCTGCACATCGAGATGCGGGTTGCCCAGACCGGCATAGTCGTTCAGCACAGCCTCCACGATCTCGATCACGGTCTGGTCGTGAAAGATCCGCATGTTGCGACGGAGGCTTGCCACATGTAGCCATGGCCGCAGGATCAGGCCGTAGCGAAAGCCGTTCTCATCCGTGCCCCGCGCCTGCGCTTCGGCAACGATCCCGTCAAAAGCGCGGGTGCCGCTGGCATGGTCGATGAGTACAGTGGCATGGGTGCCCAAGAGCGCGTGCAGATCGATCTCGGCTTGTTCAGACAGCGCCGCGACGGTCCACCGGAAATCGCCCGACAGCTCCTCGGTGCCGTCCATGCGCAAGAGCACCAGGGCATCCGGTCCCAAAGCCGTCTCCAACTGCCCCTGACGACCCGCCTGACCAAAATGCGCGTTCACAGATGCACCTCAACAACCACTACCCATGCGTGAAAGATGAGCCGGCCAGCGGTTGAGTTCAAGCCGAAAGAGCGGACGCACCCGGGCTTGCACAACGACATAGCCGGACGAAATCACATTGAAGCGCCAAAACGTGGCGTACCAAAATGTGGCACGAGGTACGGGCCTCATTGCCAACCCATACTACCCAACGGCGGTTGTCAGAAATCCTCGCATTCTATGCCGCACGAGCGGAACCGGCGCACCACGCGACAGCGGAGCCAAAAACCAAAAATACGATAAGCGGTCATTCGCGCATTGGAAGCGAAGCATCACTTTGTCGTTCAAACCTGACCTTGGACCGCCACTCGCCGACGGCATCCTGCCCGGCCGAATCGCCGGATTTTCGGCGCGGTGTTATGTGACGCCTTTTGGACCGATGGCGGCCACTACCGGCTGATGGATCCGCGCTTGGCCCGGTTCTGGTCTTTCGCCGCTGGGTGCCTGACGCGCGCCAAACGCAGAACGGCACCGGAACCAAAACGCGCCCACCCAACCGCAAAATCGGGCTATACTACCCATATCCGACACTGCCGCAGACATCACACCATGATCCACGCATGGGACCAACTCAAAACCCTGGCCCTTGCCCTCGACCTGCCGCAGGTCGAGCTCACCACAAGCTGGGGCAACGAGACGCTCAAGGCGCATGGCAAAATGTGGACCTGGTGGTCGCCTTACGTGGAGGCCGCAATCTTCAAAGGGTCTGTCGAAGAGCGCGAGATGCTGATGCAAGCCGACCCGGACACCTTTATCCTGCACCCGCATTACGCCAAGCATGGGCTCATCCTCGTCGCGGCAGGGCGCATTGACCCTGGGTGGGCCGCGGTGCGTTTGCGCAACACTTGGCGCGACATGGGCCCCAAACGCTTTCTCAAGGCGTGGGACGCCGCACAGGGGGACGTTTGATCCGGGTGCGGTCAGTCCTCGGCCGTCAGGGCGGCCACCAACCGACGGGCCAGCGGTGCCACTACCAGAACGATGGGAAAGGCAACGGCCCAACTGGGCAACCACGCGCCGATCCACGCCCCGACAAAGCCGGCACCAAGGCCCACCGCAAGAAAGGTCGAGATGCCTGCGACCAGGAACGACATCATGCCGCTCAACAGAAATCCGAATGCGATGTGTGCGTAGCGTTTGGGGATCATGCGGTGGTCCTCTGAACCGATTGAGCTTGTGAGAAGAGACGGCCCGGCACCTGTGCCTAAGGGAGCCAGCCCAGTGATTTGTCGGTCGCGCCGTCGGCGTTGTACTCGGCGCTGACCCACCCGTCATACCCGCTCGCATCAATGGCGGCGAAAAGCGCGGCAAAGTCGATCTCGCCCAAGCTGGGTGCCGTGCGCGCAGGCGCATCAGCGATCTGAATATGGCGGATGAACGGGGCGTAATCCTCAAAACAGTGCACTGCGTCACCCGTGATCAACTGCGCGTGGTAGCTGTCGAATTGCAGGCCCAGATGGGGAGCGTCCACTGCGGCGATCACCTCTGCCGCAAGATCAAAGCGTGACAGGAATCCGCCAGGTTTGTCCTGCGCGTTCAACGGCTCGAGCGTCAGTGTCAGCCCGTCGGGCAGAGTGGCACAGGCGCGCCCCAGGTTCGCGATCAGCGTGGCCTGCGCGTCCGCGCCGGCGGCATCGCCGCATTGCACATGGATCACGCCCGCGCCCAGCGCCTGCGCATAGCGCACGGCCCGCCGGATGTCGTAGTCAAAGCGCGCCTCGCCCCCCGGCACGGCCGCAAATCCGCGCGCGCCGCCGGCATAATTCGGACCGGGTGCGTTGAGCAGCACAAACCGCAAACCGTTGCGGCGCAGGGCGGCCAGCGTCTCGGGCGCGGGTACGTCATAGGGTTGCAGAACCTCCACCGCCTCAAAGCCTGCCTCGGCGGCAGCATCGAACCGGTCAAGGTAGGGCAACTCGGTCCAGAGGTAGCTCAGATTGGCAGCAAAACGGGGCATTGCGCGACCCTAGCGAGCGGTCAGGCCGGACACCAGCGCCTCAGAACCGTTCGACCCAGGGGCGCAGCGCGATCTCGTTCGACCAAGTCGACCGGTGCTGATCCATCAGGCCCAGATAGGCGTCGGCTATGGCGTCCGGGTCCAGCATCTTGTCACTGCCATCATCGGTGCGTTCCGCCCGTGCGGTGTTCGAGATACCGCCGTCGATGTTCACCCATGCCACGTGCACACCCTGGGGGTGCAATTCGCGCGCCATGCTTTCCGCCAGTCCCCGTTGCGCGAATTTGCCCATGGCAAAGGACGCCGATTGCGGGAACCCTTTGACGCCCGCCGATGCGCCCGTGAACAGGATGGTGCCACGCGCGCCGTTTGCAGGGTCTTGCTCCAGCATCCGGCCTGCTGCCGCACGCCCCAGCAGGAACGCGCCGAATGCGGTGATCTCCATGGCGCGCCGCACCTCTTCCGGGTCCAGCGTGGCCACGGGGCCGCGCGACCGTGCCGACGGGTTGTAGATCGCCACATCAATGCGACCGGTGATGTCGGCAAAGAGCGCCTCCATCTCTGCCGGGTCACTCCCGTCGAGCGCGACTGCACGTGCCCCCGTTTCGGCCACCAGATCATCCAGTTTCGATATGTTGCGCGCGCCCAGCACAAGGGCATGCCCCCGCGCCGCCAGTTTCCGAGCGAGCGAGGCGGACAACCCGCTGCCCGCGCCGATGATCACCGCTGTGCCAAGTGCCATGGGATGCCCTTTCGTGACAGGTTGCACCGGCAACATGGCCCGTGACAGGGTCAAAACCAAAGAGGGCCGCGCGCACATCCGATGTGCGTCAGCTGGGCAATTCCTCCGACGGAATGATACCAAAGAACTGGCCACCCGACCAAACACCGAACCAGCCGTCGTGATGCACACCCAGATCGACCAGCCGGTAAAAGCTCTTGCGGTCAATCAGCGCCTCCAGGTCGGCGCGGACCAGCACGTAGGGCGACGGCTCGCCCGTTTCGGGGTCACGCTCCACCCGGATCGGATGCTCCGGCCCCGCCTTGGCCACATCATCCACCTGCGTGACAAAGCGCAGGTTCTGCGCCTCACCTTCGCCCTGCACTTCAAAATCGATGGCCACGAACGGCGCGTCGTCCACCACGATGCCGACCTTTTCCACCGGCGTAACGAGGAAATACTTGCCCCCCTCCCGCTTGAGAATCGATGAAAACAGCTTGACCAGTCCCGGCCGCCCAATAGGCGTTCCCTGGTAAAACCACGTCCCGTCACGGGCGATCCGCATGTCCAGGTCACCGCAGAACGGCGGATTCCAGAGATGTACGGGCGGCAATCCGCGTGTTTTTGCGGCAGTGATCGACGCCACGAGCCCTTCTGCATCGGGTGTCACGGTTTTTTGTGCACTCATATCTTTTGCCATTCCACGCATTGGCCATAGGTTGATACCAACGCATATACCCCGGAAGAAAGAGAAGTCATGGCTGACGCAGAGGATCTTGTCACGGATATCGAGGCACTCGGTGCCAAGCTGGCGGAGGCCAAGGCGTCGATCACCAACCGTTTCATCGGGCAGGAACGCGTGGTGGAACTGACGCTGACCGCGCTCTTGTGTGGCGGACACGGGCTGCTGATCGGCCTGCCGGGGCTGGGCAAGACACGGCTGGTGGAAACCCTGTCGACGGTGATGGGGCTGCACGGCAACCGCATTCAGTTCACTCCGGACCTGATGCCGGCGGACATTCTCGGCTCCGAAGTGCTGGACACCGCCGAAGACGGCACGCGCGCCTTCCGCTTTGTGCCCGGGCCGATCTTTTGCCAGTTGCTGATGGCGGACGAAATCAACCGCGCCTCGCCCCGGACGCAATCGGCGCTGTTGCAGGCGATGCAGGAAAAGACGGTGACCGTGGCCGGTCAGGATCGCCCGCTGGGCGTGCCGTTCCACGTGCTGGCCACCCAAAACCCGATCGAGCAAGAGGGCACCTACCCGCTGCCCGAGGCGCAGCTGGACCGGTTCCTGGTGCAAATCGATGTGCTCTATCCCGACCGGGGCACCGAACGCGACATCCTCCTGGCAACCACAGGGACGGAGGACGCGCAATCCACACAGGTCTTTGACACCGACGCGCTTCTGGCCGCGCAGACCCTGCTGCGACGCATTCCGGTCGGCGACAGTGTCGTCGAAATGATCCTCGATCTGGTGCGCGCCTTCCGCCCCGGCGAAGCCGACGCCTCCGACAAGGTGCGCGAGACGGTGGCCTGGGGCCCCGGCCCACGTGCGGCACAGGCGCTGATGCTGGCGGTGCGCGCGCGTGCCCTGCTGGATGGGCGACTGGCCCCATCGGCGGAGGATGTGATCAACATGGCGCGTCCGGTGCTCAGCCACCGCATGGCGCTGAACTTTGCCGCGCGGGCCCGTGGCGACAGCCTTGCCGACCTGATTGACGAAACCGCGGCGACGCTCAGCCGCAAGGCCGCCGCCGCGTGATCACACCGACCACCCTCCGCGCACAGGCCGAGACACAGGCCGCACGCCTGCCGCCTCTGCTGGCGCGGGCCGAGCATCTGGCCGGGGCCGTCCTGCTGGGCGACCACGGGCGGAGGCGCTCCGGGATGGGGGATGATTTCTGGCAATACCGCCCGGCGCAGATCGGCGATAGCCGCCGTATGATCGACCACCGCAGGTCGGCCATGGGTGACGTCCAGTTCGTGCGCGAACGCGAGTGGCAGATTGCGCAATCCGTCATGCTCTGGGTCGATCAGGGGGCCGCGATGCGCTTTGCCTCCGGGCCAGACCTGCCGACCAAGGCGGACCGTGCCCGGGTGCTGAGCCTTGCACTGGCCATTCTGCTGATCCGTGGCGGCGAACGTGTGGGCCTGACCGGCACTGCATTGCCGCCCCGCCGTGGCAACGCGCAGATCCTGCGACTGGCCGAGATGTTTTCCGAAGATGCCGCCGATGACTACGCCCCGCCCGAACACCGGGCCATGATCCCGCATGCCCGCGCCGTGTTCGTGTCGGATTTCATGGGTGACATTGACGCGGTGAAACTGGCACTGACCAAGGCGGCGGACCGCGGTGTGCGCGGCGTGCTCTACCACGTGCTCGACCCCGCCGAAGAGGCGTTCCCCTTTCGCGGGCGCACCATATTCGAAAGCGTCGGCGGCACGCTGGAACACGAAACGCTCAAGGCGTCCGAGCTCAAGGACCGCTACCTGTCGCGCCTGGCCGCCCGCAAGGACGAATTGCAGGCGCTGTGCTCCGTCGCAGGCTGGCAATACGGCATCCATCACACCGGGTCGTCGGCGCAATCGGGCCTTCTGTGGCTCTGGCGGGCGCTGGATGGCGGGGTTGCGCGCACATGATGATCCTCGGCCCCATCGGCTTTGCCGCGCCCTGGCTGCTGCTCGCCCTCATCGCGCTGCCGATCCTGTGGATCATCCTGCGCGCCATTCCGCCCGCCCCCCTGCGCCAGCGTTTTCCCGGCGTGGCGCTGCTGCTGGGCCTGCAGGATGACGAGGCGGTGTCGGACCGCACGCCCTGGTGGCTGCTGCTGCTGCGAATGCTGGCCGTGGCCGCGATCATCATCGGTCTGGCCGGTCCGATCCTGAACCCGGACGACAATGCCGACACGGGCGACGGGCCGCTGCTGGTCGTGGTTGACGGCAGCTGGGCCGGGGCCAGTCGCTGGGCGCAGGCGATGGAGGCGGTGGACGCCGAACTGCGCCGCGCAGGCTCTGCCGGGCGCGAAGTGGCGCTGCTGCATCTGGCTGACCCGGACGCAGCAACCTTTCAGGCGGCCAATGCGGCTGTGGCACGGCTCGCGGGCCTCGCACCGCAACCCTGGCAACCCGGGGCCTTGAGTGACATGACCGACGCCTTGCCCGACGGGTCGTTCGAGACGGTGTGGTTCAGCGATGGCCTCGAATACGAAGCACGCCCGGACATCCTGGCGGCCTTGCAAGCCCGCGGCCCCGTCCGCGTCACACAAACCGGTGCCAGCGTCGTGGCATTGGCCCCCGCGATTTACGAGGACGGCACCGTGCAACTGACCGCGCGCCGGTCCGCACCCGGCCCCGAACGCGGCGTGACGATCCTTGCGCAGGGGCGCGACCCCGCAGGCAACGCCGCCATCCTCGCCTCCGCCAACGCGGTGTTCGAGGACGGCGCAACCGACGCGCAAACCGCTCTCGCCTTGCCGTCGGAACTGCGCGCGCGCATCACCCGGTTCGAAATACAGGCCACCCGCTCCGCCGGGGCCGTAACGCTGGTCGACGACAGCCTGCGCCGGCGCGAGATTGCCCTGATCGCCGGGCGCGAGGGCCGCGAGGGGTTGGAGCTGTTGTCCCCCCTGCACTACCTCGAACGCGCTCTGGTCGAGACGGCTGACCTGCTGGACGGCGCGCTTGGCGATGTGCTGCCCGCGAACCCGGACGTGATTGTGCTGGCGGATGTTGCGACGCTGTCCGGCGGTGAGGCTGATGCAATCACCGAATGGGTCGAGGAGGGCGGCATGCTGGTCCGATTTGCCGGGCCGCGCGTTGCCGCCAGCGACATCAGCCGCGCCGAGGAAGACCCGTTGATGCCGGTGCGCCTGCGCTCTGGCGGGCGCAGCGTAGGCGGCGCGATGAGCTGGGGGTCTCCCAAGACATTGGCCCCCTTCCGCGAGAACTCTCCCTTCTTTGGCCTGACGGTCCGGGACGATGTTGAAATCACGGCGCAGGTGATGGCGCAGCCTGACCCCACACTTGCCGAACGGGTCATCGCGGAACTGAGCGATGGTACCCCGCTGGTGACGCGCAAGCGCATGGGACAGGGGCAGATCGTGCTGTTCCATGTCACCGCCAATGCCGAATGGTCGACGCTGCCCCTGTCGGGCCTGTTCGTCGAAATGCTCGAGCGGTTGGCCATTTCCTCAACCGCCGCCCGCCCGGCTGCCGAGGACCTCGAAGGCACCGTCTGGACACCGCAGATCGTCATGGACGGCTTTGGAAGCCTGCGCGACGCGGGCGCCATGCCGGGCGTGCCGGGCCCACGGTTGGTGACCGACCCCGCTGGCCCGGATTTGCTGCCCGGCGTCTATACGTCCACCGACCGCAGTCTGGCGCGCAATGTACTGACTGCCGATGCGACGCTGGTGGCGGCGACATGGCCGGCAAATGTGCCCGTTTCGGGCCTGACCAACCGACCGCCGCAACCGCTGGGCGGTCTGCTGCTCGCGCTCGCGATTGGTCTTTTGCTGGCGGACGTGATTGCCTCGCTCGCCCTGTCGGGGCGTCTGACCGGTGGTTTGCGCGGCAGCCGCACAGCCTCGGTCGCAGTCGCCCTTGCGCTGGCCATGCCGGCGACGGACCTGCGCGCCCAAACGACAGACGACACCGCCCTGAACGCCGCCGTCGAGGTTGTGCTGGCCCATGTCATCACCGGCGACCGCCAGCTGGACGAGATCGCCGAGGCGGGCCTGCGCGGCCTCTCCGACACCCTGTTTTTCCGCACCTCGGTCGAGCCTGCGGACCCCATCGCCGTCAACCTCGAAACGGACGAACTGGCGTTCTTTCCCATGCTCTACTGGCCGATCACACCGGATCAGCCGCGCCCCTCGCGCGAAGCCTACGCCAAGCTGAACGATTATCTGCGCTCGGGCGGACTGATCCTGTTCGACACGCGCGACGGTGACATTGCGGGCTTTGGGTCAGCCAGCCCCAATGGGCGCAAGTTGCAGGATCTGGCCGCACCGCTCGACATTCCTGCGCTGGAACCCGTGCCGCGTGACCACGTGCTGACGCGCACCTTTTACCTGCTCCAGGATTTCCCGGGCCGCCACCTCGGCGGCGAGGTCTGGGTCGAGGCCGCGCCTCCCGGGGCCGAACAGATCGAAGGGATGCCATTCCGTAACCTCAACGACGGTGTCACGCCCGTGGTGATCGGCGGCAATGACTGGGCCGCGGCGTGGGCCGTCACCTCCTCTGGTCAGGCGATGCTGCCCGTGGGCCGCGGCTTTGGCGGGGAACGGCAGCGCGAGCTGGCCTACCGCTTTGGCGTGAACCTCGTGATGCACGTCCTCACCGGCAACTACAAAAGCGATCAGGTCCACGTGCCCGCCTTGCTGGATCGGTTGGGCCAATGACCGGAACCGTTCTATTCGACCCGCTGCTGCCATGGCCGATCCTCGCGGTGCTCGCTAGTGTCGTGGTGGGCGGTGTTGGCCTTGCCCTGATGCGCGGTCTCAGCGGCTGGGCCCTGCGCGGTCTGGCGGGTCTTGTGGTGCTGGCCGCCCTCACGGGCCCGGCCTTCCAGCAGGAGGACCGCGCACCGCTGACCGACATCGTCATCATCGCCGAAGACCAAAGCGCCAGCCAGCAACTGCCCGGCCGCCCGGAACAGACCGCCACCGCCGCCGATACGCTGGAGGCGACGCTGAACGCCCGTGAAGGTGCCGAAGTGCGCCGCATCACCGTGCCGGACGGCGAAGAAGACGCGGGCACCCGCCTGATGACCGCCCTGTCCGACGCGCTCGCCGAAGAGCCGCGCGCGCGCATCGCGGGACTGATCGCTGTCAGCGACGGGCAGGTACATGACGCCGATCTGCCGCTGGACCTGCCCGCGCCGCTGCACCTGCTGCTCACCGGGCGCGAGACGGACTGGGACCGCCGCCTGATCGTCAAGAACGCCCCCGCCTTTGCCATCATCGGCGAGGCGGTCACGCTGACCCTGCGGATCGAGGACAGCGGTGCAGCACCCACCGACACGGGCCTTGCGCCGCTCGACATCTCCGTCGACGGCGCCGAGCCGCAGCGGTTCAACGTCCGCATCGGCGAGGATGTGGAGCTGCCCGTGACCCTGCCCCATGGCGGGCTCAACGTGATCCAGTTCACCGTGCCCGAGGCCGAGGGAGAGCTGACCGACCGCAACAATACCGCACTCATCCAGATGAACGGCATCCGTGACCGGCTGCGCGTCCTGCTGGTGTCGGGCGAGCCGCATGCCGGCGGGCGCACATGGCGCAACCTGCTGAAATCCGACAGTTCGGTGGACCTCGTCCACTTCACCATTCTGCGGCCCCCGGAAAAGCAGGACGGCGTGCCGGTGGGTGAGCTGTCGCTGATAGCGTTCCCCACGCGCGAGCTGTTTCTGGAAAAGATCGACGATTTCGACCTGATCATCTTTGACCGCTACAAGCGGCGTGGCATTCTGCCGGCGCTCTACCTCGACAATGTGGCGCGCTATATCCGCGAGGGCGGCGCCGTGCTGGTGGCAGCCGGACCGGACTTTGCCAGCGCCGACAGCCTCTATCGCTCGCCTTTGGGTCAGGTCATGCCGGCCCAACCCTCCGCCCGCGTGCTCGAGGATGCGTACCGCCCCGAAGTGTCGGAGATCGGCGAGCGTCACCCGGTGACCACCGGCCTGCCCAGTGCCGGGGACTGGGGTCGCTGGTTGCGTCAGATCGACGTTGAGCCGCGTTCGGGCCAAACTGTGATGGAAGGCATTGATGACCGTCCGCTGCTGATCCTGGACCGGGTCGAAGAGGGGCGTGTGGCGCTGCTGGCCTCTGATCACGCGTGGCTCTGGAACCGTGGCTATGAGGGGGGCGGGCCGCAACTGGAACTGCTGCGCCGCCTCGCCCACTGGATGATGAAAGAGCCCGAGCTGGAAGAGGAAGCGCTGACCGCTGTCGCCACCGGTCAGAACATGCGCATCGCCCGCCGCACGCTCGAGGAAACGGTACCGCCCGTGACCGTCACCGGCCCGGATGGTAGCGTCGTGACCCTTGATATGGTGCAAACCGCGCCAGGCCTTTTCGAGACGGATTTCGAAGGGCCGGAGATCGGCCTTTACCGCCTCGCCAATGGCGATCAGGAGACGGTGATCGGCCTCGGCCCCGCCGCGCCCAAGGAATTCGAGGCGACCATTGCGTCGGGCGATGTGCTCGAGGAACGGATCGCCAGCACCCGCGGCGGCATCGTCCGCATCGAGGATGGTGTGCCGCGCCTGCGCAATGTCCGCGAGGGACGGCCCGCAGCGGGCCGGGGCTGGATCGGTCTGACACCGCGCGGCGCTTACGAAACGGTGGATGTGCGCCAGTCGGCGCTGCTGCCGCCCTGGTTGGTGCTGCTTCTGGCCGCCGGGTTCATCACCGCTGCCTGGCTGCGCGAGGGGCGTCGCTAGGGCCGCGCCTGCACCGTCACATGGGCCGACAGGCCGTGCGCATCGATCACCGCGATATCCGAAAAGCCTGGCCCGAGCGGCCCGAGCGCGATCTGCCGACTGCGCTGGCGTGTTTCGACGGGTGCGCCGTTGACCAGCACGGTCAGCGGCAAGCGCCCACCCCGTATCTTGAGCACCGTGTCCGATGCCGCCAGCACCGCCCCGTCGGGGGGAAAGGCGACCTCGGGTCCGCGCGCGCCCACGGCGGTATCACCAAAGCGGCGCAGGTGCTGCGGCAACTGCGCCTGCGTGACGATCAATGTGTCGGGCGGGGGTGGCGGCAACGGGTCATAGTCCGGCTTCAGCCGGCCAAACACTTCAAACAGGAGCGGCGCCGCGTGATCGCCACCGAACGCCCCGGGCACAGGCGTGCCATCTGGCCGCCCGATCCAGACGCCCACGACATGCCGCCCGTCATAGCCGACCGCCCAGGCGTCTCGATGCCCGTATGACGTGCCCGTCTTGTAGGCGAGGCCAGCACGCGCCCCGGGCGGCGGCGGGATGTCCGCCAGGATATCGCCCACCTGCCAGGCAGCGCGCGGGGCCAGCACCTGTGGCCCGCTCTGCCCCTGTCCGCCAAGAACGTGCAGGGGCCGCGCCTGTCCGCCCTGCGCCAACCCGGCATAGAGCGTGACCAGCTCCTCGAGGCTCACACCGACACCCCCCAGCGCCACGGCCAACCCCGGCGCCGCGTCACCCGGCAGGCGCGGGGCCACCCCAAAGCCGCGCAGCGCCGCCATCAACTGGTCCGGCCCAAGAGCGTCGGTAAGCGCAACCACGGGCACATTCAGCGACTGCGCCAGCGCGTCCCGCACCGCGATGTCGCCGCGAAAGAAGCCGTCGAAATTCTGCGGCGCGTAACGCCCGAAATGCATCGGCTGGTCGGTGATCACCGTCTCGGGGTGCGCCAGCCCCCGATCAAAGGCAAGCGCGTAGACCAGTGGTTTGAGCGTGGAACCCGGCGACCGCGCGGCGCGCGCCATATCCACAAATCCCAGCATCCGGGCGGCATCCGAATAGGCGGGCGCACCCAGCCGTGCCAGCACCGCACCCGTCTGGTGATCGGCCACCACTATGGCCGCTGAAACGCGCGTCGGCAGGCGCGCCACATGGGTGCGGGCCAATGCGGTCACCTGCATCTGAAGACTGCGCGACAGCGTGGTGTCAAAGCGGCGCGCATCCGGGTCAGCGGCGCGCAATCCATCCGCCAGATGTGGCGCAAGTTGCGGCACGGGGCGCATAAGGGCCGGCACCGGGGTCTCGCTGGGCAACTGGTCCAGCCGCGCCAGCACGCGGGCCCGCGCGGCGCGCGCCTGTGCCGGGTGACGATCCGGACGGCGCGCTTCGGGCGCCTGAGGCAGCGCGATCAGCAGTGCTGCCTCTTCCGGTGACAGGCGGCGCGGCTCCTTGCCGAACCACAGCAGACTGGCGCTGCGCACCCCTTCGATGCGGCCACCATAGGGGGCGTGCTGCAGGTAAAGCTGGAGGATCCCGTCCTTGCCCAGCCGCCGCTCCAGCGCCCAGGCCACACGCATCTGACGCAGCTTGCCCGGGACCGACCCGGTCGGGCCGTTCTCCAGCAATCGCGCCACCTGCATCGTCAGGGTGGAACCGCCCGAGACAATGCGCCCGCGCCACACCGCTTGCCCCACCGCACGGCCCAGCGCCCGCAGATCAACGCCCCCGTGTCGCCAAAACCGCTTGTCCTCGTATCGCACCAGCATATCGACAAAGCTGCCGTCCACATCCGCCGTGCGCACCGCCAGCCGCACCCGCCCGTCCTCGACGTCAAACGCGCGCAGCAAGTGCCCGTCCCGGTCCCGCATCTCGACAGAGGTCTCGGCCAGAACGGGCGGCAGCACCGTCCGGTCCACCCAGCGCGACCAGGCGGCGTGCACGCCAAGCGCGGGCAGCACGCTGACCGCCAGCAGCATCAGCGCAAGGCGCATGGTCACTCCCGCACCTCCGTGCGCCCCGTGCCCGTCACGGCGCGGTATTCGGCGCGGTACATGTCCTCGACCAGAGCGGCGGGATGGTGGAACGTGCCGGGGCTCACAGCCCGCGCGATATAGGCCAACCGGAACGTATCCGCACCGCGATGATCAACAGCGGCGACAAAGCGGTCGGTCCGGAACTCCGCGTGTTGGGCCGTGGCCGGTTTCAGCCAGTCCAGCGCCCGGATGTCGCCCGAACGCAGCAGGTTCGGATTGTCGATCTCCAGCCCGGCGGGCAGGGGATCATCGACAATCAGCCGCGCGCCCACCTCTTCGAACGGCGTCACCTCCAGCACGATGACCCGCCGTTCCCCGACTTGCCATGGCCCGTCTGCCGGCGCGCCCTCCATGCTGAAGGCACGGCGCGTGATCGCATACCCGTAGCCACCCGCCTCCGGCGCGACCAGTGGCACGCCAAGGGTGGTCAGCGTGACGTCCTGCGCGCTGCCCGAGATGTTGGCGATGACCGAAGCAGCGCTGCCCGGTGCGTGGGTTTGCACCACAGGCCCGGTCACCGGCGCGCCGTCCACGGCAAAGGCCGCAAGCCCGCCCGGGCTGCGCAGCGCTTGCGCCGCCATGACGATCTGCGCGGCTTCCTGCGTGGAATAGCTGCGCGATTGCCCGGTGATCGCGCTGGCCAGTGCGCCGCGGTCCACGCGGGCGCTTCCGGCCTGGGCCGCGAGGTGCAGCACACCCGCCGCATCCCGGATGCGCGTGCCGAAATCAGCGCGCCAGCGCGGCGCGTCGGGCCTGC
>ERZ1740067.1246-NODE-1246-length-17935-cov-12.464541_pt1 | contig 17935 bp, 14 predicted proteins | sample MGYA00581736_ERZ1740067 | MGnify/ENA primary metagenome ERZ1740067 (study PRJEB43018, sample SAMN04849236) | marine metagenome | isolation source: floating plastic debris | place: Pacific Ocean | collected 2008-08-27 | study: EMG produced TPA metagenomics... | reverse complement strand
TGGCAGCATCGGGGCGTTTTCATCGGCGCAAGGATATTGTGCAAGCGGTGAAGACACTGCGAACCGCTGGGTTTGAGAATATTAGTTTGGATCTAATTTCTGGACTGCCGCACCAGACGATGGCGCACTGGGAGGCGTCTTTGCAGGCGGCGATCGCACTCAATCCCACTCACCTATCTATCTATGACCTTGTCGTAGAACCCCAAACGGCATTTGCTCGCTACTTCACACCAGGGGAAAAGCCGCTGCCAAGCGATCGCACCACCGCCGATATGTACCGCGTTGCGCAGCAAACCCTCGTCCCTCTCGGCTACGAACACTACGAAATTTGCAACTTTGCTAAGCCTGGCTACGAAGCCCAGCACAACCTCACCTACTGGCGCTGCGAGCCAAACTATGGCTTTGGTATGGGAGCAACTAGCTACTTACCGCAAGCGGCAGGGCCACAAAGAATAGATCGACCTCGCACACAGGCTTCCTACCGTAACTGGGTAGAGCAGCTGATCGAACGGCGCGGAACAACAGACGACCCGACGCTACCGCTGACCGAGCAAGTGCTCGAAACAATCATGATGGGATTGCGGCTTACCCCTGGCATCTCTCTTTTAGGTGTCGAAGAAATATATGGAGATCGAGGCCTCAAGGCGCTAAGTAAGGCGATCGCCCCCCACATACAAAATCAATGGGTAATTATCGATTCGGCGCATCCTAAAGATTTTGCCCAGACTGGGCTCAGCGCACGGGATCATATCCGTCTTAGCGATCCCAAGGGCTTTTTGATGTCGAACGTGGTGATTACCGACGCCTTCAATGCACTAGAAACCGTTCACCTTGAACAGAAATAAATCAGACTCGAATAATAAGGAGAATCACAACCTTTCTAGAGAGGCTCCCGCTTTGCAGTACTATATGCCTCTGTAAAGGCCCAGTAAAAGCCCAATCAACTGCTCGATTCTAGGGCACCTATTCTTCTAGCCGCTCCTCTATTTTTCTCTATGCCTAAGGTACTCGTCTCCGATCCTATCGACCAGTCAGGTCTGGACATTCTTGCCCAAGTCGCTACTGTCGATGTCAAAACAAAACTGCCCCTAGAAGAACTGATTTCGATCATTCCTGAGTACGATGCTCTGATGATTCGCTCAGGCACCAAGGTGACTAAAGAGGTCATTGAAGCTGGTAAACAGCTCAAAATTATTGGTCGCGCAGGCGTCGGGGTAGACAACGTCGACGTTGTCGAAGCCACGCGCAAAGGCATCGTGGTCGTCAACTCGCCTGAAGGCAACACCATCGCCGCCGCTGAGCACGCCTTGGCGATGATGCTCTCCATGTCGCGCTACATTCCCGCTGCAAATAAGTCGATGAAGGCCGGTGACTGGAACCGCAAAGCCTTTACTGGCGTAGAGGTATACAAAAAAACGCTCGGCGTTGTTGGGCTCGGTAAAATTGGTTCTCACGTGGCGACGGTCGCACGGGCCATGGGGATGAATTTGCTGGCATTTGATCCGTTTATTTCGAGCGATCGCGCCGAAGAGCTGGGCTGTCGCCTCGTAGAAATGGACCTCCTCCTCAGCGAGTCGGACTACATCACCCTGCACATTCCCAAAACCCCTGAAACTGCCAACCTCATCAACGCTGAGTCCCTCGCGAAAATGAAGCCCTCAGCGCGGATTATTAACTGTGCTCGCGGTGGCATTATCGACGAAGCCGCCCTAGCCCAAGCGCTAAATGATGGTGTAATCGCTGGCGCAGCACTCGACGTTTACTCCCAAGAGCCCCTGGGCGAATCACCTTTGAGAGATGTCGATAAATCCCTCGTGCTCACACCTCACCTCGGCGCTTCTACCGCAGAGGCCCAGGTCAACGTCGCCGTAGACGTCGCAGAGCAAATTCGCGACGTACTGCTGGAGCTGCCCGCTCGTTCCGCAGTCAACATTCCTGGCCTACGCCCCGATGTACTTGAAAAGCTTCGCCCTTATCTACAGCTCGCCGAAACCCTCGGCAACTTTGTCGGCCAGCTCGCAGGCGGTCGCATCGAAGAGCTCAACATTCGCTTGCAGGGTGAGCTGGCGCAAAACGACACCAAGCCCATCGTAATTGCTGCACTCAAGGGCTTACTTTCCAACGCACTGCAAGAGCGTGTGAACTACGTAAACGCTTCGATAGAAGCGAAAGAGCGTGGCATTCGCGTGGTAGAAACTCGTGACACTACCGCAGAAGACTACACCGGTTCTCTGTATCTATCTGCAAAGGGTTCTCTCGGTGAGCACTCAGTCACTGGCGTACTGCTGGGCGGCAGCGAAGTTCGCATCATTGATATGGACGAGTTCCCTATCAACGTACCGCCAACGAAGTACATGCTCTTCACCTTGCACCGAGACATGCCCGGCATCATCGGTAAAATCGGCTCTCTGCTTGGCAGCTTCAACGTGAACATTGCCAGTATGCAAGTAGGCCGTAAAATTGTGCGCGGCGACGCCGTCATGGTGCTCAGTATTGACGATCCATTGCCCGAAGGCATTTTGGCTGAAATCAAAAAAGAGCCCGGCATCCGCGACGCGTATACGGTAGCGCTGTAGGGCCCTAGCACCGCTACGCCCTCCGCCTAGCACCGCTATGCCCTCCACACAAACGTCACCGGGACATCTTCAATATCTTCGGTGAAGGCCTACAATCATTGCATTGGGCGCAGCAGCGCTGTGCCCCTACAGATTACTGGATGCCTGTACAGAACATCGATACACCGGAACAATGGTGGGAAGTCACTGTCATATGCCCAACGGCGCTAGAAGATAGCGTCTATTGGGCATTCGATGAGCTGGGCAGCAAAGGAACCGCTAGCCAGACCAAAGACGACCGTCGCATCGTGACGGCCTACTTCCCTCAGGTGCAGTTTCAGCCCACAGATTTTGAAGGGCTCCGGTCTGCGGTGCTAGACAGCGCAGCCATGCAGGCAGACACGTTGCTAAAAAGTGCGGCGAATCAAGCTGGAGGACTGACAACACTGCCATCCGTAGATATTAGCTGGCAGCTGATTGATGAAGAGGACTGGGCTAGGAGCTGGAAAAATCACTGGAAGGCTGAGGAAATAGGCGATCGCCTATTAATCAATCCAGCCTGGATGACACCGCCCGTAACCGAACGAACTATCCTCACCCTCGATCCTGGCAGTGCTTTTGGCACGGGGGCTCATGCCACCACTCAGCTGTGCCTAGAAGCGTTAGAAAAACAATCGCTTGCCGGTACAACCATCGCTGACATCGGTTGTGGCTCAGGCATACTTTCTATTGTGGCGTTGCTGTACGGTGCGCAGCGTGCTTTTGCCGCTGATGTCGATCCGCTGGCCATTGGCTCCACGCAATCTAACGCTGAGGTAAACGGTATAGAAGCCCGTACAGAAGTCAGGACAGAAGCCAGTAGAGAAGCCAATGCTGATAAATCTGACGCTCAGCTTTCTGTTCAGCTTGGGAGTCTACCAGAAATTATTACGATGGCAGAAGCAGCCAGCAGCCTACCCGTCGATGGCATTGTCTGCAATATTCTTTCCGAGATCATCGTAGGACTGATCATTCCTCGACTCAGCGAACTAGCCGGACCTGAAACCTGGGGAATCCTCAGCGGCATTCTTACCAGTAAAGCCCCTTGGGTAGGAGAGCACCTTACCGCCTATGGTTGGCAGGTTACTGGCATCACCCATCAAGATGAATGGTGTGCGATGACCATCGCGCTAGCCGAAACCACGTAAGCCAACCCATTCAAATCAAACCACGCACATTTCAAATCAAACCACGCACATAACGCTGCATGAACGATACCGTCGGATTTTTACTCAAAGTATTGCTTCTCTCTGCTGGCCTGAGCTTTTTGATCAAACTGGCGGGACCAAGCCTGCCATTACGAGGGCTAGAAATACCCACGCTTAACCATCTTGCGCTTGTCATCATCACCTTACCTAGCCTACTTGTAGGCGCTTTCCTCCTCTTCAAAACCCGTTCGTAGCGTAGGCAAAAGTCGTGCCCACTATCGCCGAAATCAACGACAAAATTCGGAGTGGCAATGCCACGGCCTGGACCATCACCGAAGCGAAAACTCGGATTGAAGAGATGGGCGTTACCGCTGCAGCCAAAGCTGTAGATGTAGTAACCACAGGTGCCTTTGAGCCGATGGAAGGTTCTGGCGCAATGCTTAATCTCGGCCATACCGACCCGCCGATCAAAATCGTGGAATGTCATTTAGATGGCGTACTGGCGTATTCAGGCTTTGGGGCGGTTGATTTGTACCTGGGCGCAGGGCAAATCGCCAGGCCGAATCGAGAGCATCGTGAGGGTGAAGTCGAGGAGCGAGGCGGTGGTCACGTTATTGCAGATCTGATTGCGGATAAGTCTGTGAGCCTGACGGCGATTGGGCAGGCGACTGATTGCTATCCTAGGGCGAGTTTGGATACGACAATTACGCGCGATCGCATCAATCAGTTCTACCTCTTCAACCCTCGCAACCTCTACCAAAACTTCATCGTGGCCGTCAACGGCGGCGATCGCCCGCTATTTACCTACATGGGCCCCTTGCAGCCTCGCCTAGGCAACGCAGTCTACGCCAACACTGGCGCACTTTCCCCCCTGCTCAACGACCCCGACCTACAAACCGTCGGCATTGGCACGCGGATTCTGCTCGGCGGCGCTGAGGGCTACATCGCCTGGGAAGGCACTCAGCACTTTCCCCTACAGCGCCGCTTGCCAAATCGAGCCCCAGTCGGCCCAGCAGCAACCGTAGCCCTCATCGGCGACGCCAAAAAGATGGACGCACACTGGGTGCGCGGCTGCTATTTCAAAGGATACGGCCCTTCAATGATGCTAGGCGTTGGCATTCCTATCCCCATCCTCAACAAAGACATCCTCGCCAGCTGCGCGGTGAGAGATGAGTCGCTAGTCGCCCCCGTCGTTGACTTTTCCATTCCCAGACGAGTTCGTCCCACGTTTGGGCTAGTCAGCTACGCCCAGCTCAAATCTGGCCATCTAATCCTTGACGGGAAAAAAGTGCGCACCGCACCGCTTGCCAGCCTGTACCTTTCAGGGCAGGTCGCTCTAGACCTCAAGCAGCGCATCGAGTCAGGAGAGTTTGAACTCACCGAACCTGTTGCCACGCTACCTACTGATACGCGGTTTATGCCACAAGATAGCTGGGGACCGCAGATTGATATGAGCTAAGCGTCAGCGGTCTCTTTGGCAGTCTCTTTGGTAGTCTCTCTGGCAGTCTCTTCGGCTGTTTGGCTCACGACAGCTTCATCCACTGACTTGGGCTTGGGCTTGGGCTTGGGTGCGGCAGTGCTGCGAGGTTTCCCGCTCCCACCCGTTGGAGGACGACGACGAATGCCTCCTTTTTTGCCCTTGGGCTTTTTCTTCGGTGGCACCACAGCAATAGACTTGCCTTCGAGTAGCAATAGCTTGCCGCCTTGACGCTCTACCTTCAAATCCCAAAAATAGCCGGTCGTTCTGCCAGAAAGGGTACCGTTTATCAGCAGCTTGAATGGGCGCTTGGGCTTTACCGTCTCCGACTTGCTCTTTTGAACAATATTGACCATGATTTCGCCATCTTCTTCGGAGTACTTGGCGATTTCGCCTCTTACGGAGAACCGATCACATTGATCTTGCGCCTCCTCGCTCGACAGAGGACGATCTGCTTCATTCTCGTATTCTGCATCTGCGCTCAGCGTTTCGGGCTCCCATACACCGACAATTTGTACGTGAAGCGCCGGTATTTTTTCCTCTGAGCCGCTTTCCCTGCTGCTTTCTCTACCGCCTTCCTTGTCGTCGCCTGCGTTCTCTTCTTCCTTGTCTTTATAAAGCGTGCGGGGGTATACCACCCAAAGGTGGTCCTTATCGAGATCCAAGTGCTTTTTGATCAGGCTAGTCACCCGACCGAGTAAAACAGCATCAACCAGCGTGCCATCTTCTGCGGCAATATCGCCTCGGTTGAACTGCTCTTCGGAAGCAATGTATTTGCCCTTCAGGAGGCCAATTGCTCGGTATTGCATTGGCTCGCTAGGCAGCGAAATGGGTCCGGGACGCTGCGGAGTAGGGGGCTCTTCGACGACTGTCGCTGCCGGTGCTGGAGTCGATACCACCGCAGGCACGGGTGTGGGCGGCTTTGGCCTAGCTGGAGGCTTCAGCAGTGAACGGCTAGGAGGCTTACGAAGGTCTTTCTTTTCAGAGCTGGGCTGAACCGTTTCTGAATTAACCTCGCCGAGGCCATCGTTGGATTTACTTTCGGGAGCTGGAGATGCACTAGAAGCCATTGCAGTTGCGGTAGCTGATGGGGCGTTTTGACTGTTGGGTTGGCCTATGGACTGGCCTGTAGAAAGAGTGCCCGTAGCAAGACCGGCAGATGATAGGGCTGTATTTGGGGGGCGGCTAGCGGCAGAACTCATCAATCTTTCAAACTCCTGAAACTGTACCTGCGACTCTGATGGGTGAAAGCAGCGATACTCAAGCAATATTTACGCTCAAGCGGTGCCTTCTAAGCGACTTCAGCTTTGCTTTCAAACCCTAGGTTAGCATCAGCACCAAACTTGATTTGGGCTATCTCGATACGTTTTTGCCAAATTGTGGCAAGGCATGTTCTATGGCCAGCAAAGCTAAATGGTGCTTCCAGGCTAGCGTAGACAGCTAGCCCTTAAGGTTGAGAGTTCACGGTTCTTGTCAAAAAAAGAACACACCACCACAAAAACTACAAAAAAAGTTGTTCTGAGTAGCATCTGTGCCACTTTTTATGAGCAGCATACGCAAGTGTCCGTATGCTGGCGCGTCGCTTAGCTCACCGCCGTTAACCACCTCAGTGACTGCTGAAGCCGTCAGCGGCGGTGAGCTAAATAAGACAGCACTCATAAGCTCCGTCAAATCTCTTGACTAGTAGTTCATAGCAAGAGAAGTAAATCCGTACTTTTTTGGGTAGCCTGCTGGATGCTTATCACCACAGATGCACTACAGATCCACCACTGCTAACGGTATTCGCCATTGCTAACGGTAAAGGAAGGGTTAGTATGAGCAAGTTATTTTGATAAGCAGTTATTTTGATAACAAGTACTGAAATCCGTTGGAGTAGGAGAAATCGCTATGGCATTCAAAAAAGATAGCTGGCTAGTGAGAGGCGTGCTAATCGTTGCTGTAGCGGCATTCATTGCGGTCCCAGTTGCCATGTCACTCAGTGGCAATCAAGGTGGCGGCGGGGCAAGTACTGCCGCTAGCCCTTCTCAAGGGACGGATAGGGCAACCCAGCTGGAGGGTGAAATCAAAGGCTACACGGCAGTACTAGGCCGAGAGCCCAATAACCAAACAGCGCTGCGAGGCATTATTGACGCTAAGGCTGAGCTGGGTGATTTGGCAGGGACCGTTGAGCCTTTAGAGCGATTGGCAGAGCTAAATCCTACTGTGCCTGAGTATTCAATCATTTTGGCACAGACTAAGCAGCAGCTAGACGACGCGGAAGGTGCCGCTCAAATCTATCGTCGTGTACTCACTCAAGTTCCTGGAAATGTGCAGGCGCTAGAAGGACTGGTGCAGCTACTGGTTACCCAAGACCGCACAGAAGCAGCGGTGGGTTTGTTGCGTGACACGCTAGCAACGGCGGACCAAAGCAACGAACTCAATCCTGGCAGCGTCGATAAGCTCTCAGTGAAGCTTTTGCTCGGTCAGGTATTTGTTGAGCAAAAGAAGTATGACGACGCCCTGAAAATTTATGACGAAACGATTGCTGAGGCCCAGGCTGCTTCACCGTCACAGCCAGACTTTCGCCCGACGCTAGCTAAAGCCCTGGTGCTAAAGGAAAAGGGCGATGATGCCGCTGCCCAGCCACTATTTGATGAGGCGTTGGCAATGGCTCCTGTGCAATACAAAGATGCCGTACAGCAGCTCATTAGTGAAAACACCGCCCCGGCGGCAGAGCCGGAGGCGGTGGAAGGTGAGACACAAGGGGTTGGTGAGACAGCAGACGTTGAGGCTGAGTCGGATGAGTCAGATGCGCCGGTTGCACCTTAAAGTCCACATTATGCGCTCTGGCTCGACATCGTCCCTGCGGCAAACGATTCATCGCTGGCAGCTTCAGCCACTGGCTCAACAGCATCGAACTCAATGTGGTTTAGCAGGGTGGTGACAAAGGCAAAGAGTAAAAAGGGAAGCGACAGCACTAAAATGAGGCCAACAGTGGCTAGCGCATAGATAGGACGGCTGGCCCCCATTAGGCCAAGCGCAGTAGCTAGGCTCAAAAATAAGACGATTAGCCAAACGATGATTTGGCTGTAGATGTCACCAAAGGTAAGGGTGCACTTCATTTGATACTTTTTAGCGTTAGCCATAGCCTAGTGTTTTAGAGGGTGTGTTTGAGCAGAAAGGGGTTGAGGTGAAGGCGCAGCGGCCCAGCCGACAAAATTGTCCTACTAGGATATCGAGTGGTTCCTGATTTAGGACGGTTTATCAATAGAGTTCAAGAATTAATAAGATTGCTTACGTGGCCTACCGCTATCTTCTGCTTTATAAGCCCTATAACGTGCTGAGTCAGTTTACAGATGGCCGGTCTACAGATAGTCGGTCTATAAATAGCCAGTCTGTAAATGGCCAGTCTGTAAATGGCAAGAGCCGAGCGACACTCAAAGACTTTGTAAACGTGCCAAATGTGTATGCAGTAGGGCGGCTAGATCGCGATAGTGAGGGATTGCTTTTATTAACAGATGACGGGCCCATGCAGCATAGGCTTAGCCATCCTAAGTTTGGTCATCGCCGTCAGTACTGGGTGCAGGTAGAACACGCTCCTAACAGTCCGCCTTTGGAAGCCGCGCTGGAAAAACTGCGGCAGGGAATTTCTATTCGTGATTACAGAACGCGTCCGGCACAGGCAAGGGCGATCGCACCCCCAACTCTACCGCCCAGAAACCCACCCATTCGCTATCGTAAACAGGTGCCTACGACCTGGCTCGAAATAATTTTGAGTGAAGGGAAGAACCGTCAAGTGCGGCGAATGACAGCAGCCGTAGGCTTTCCCACATTACGACTGGTCCGTAGCGCGGTGCTACTGCCATCGGAGTCCGCTCGTGGTGCTACTGCCAAACGCAGAGCAAATAAGCCGCGATCGCAGACAGATAAACCCACAGCGGAAAAGCCACTCACCCTCGCCGGTTTGCAGCCGGGGCAATGGCGCGACCTCACCCCAGAAGAAGTACGTAGGCTTCCTCGCCGCTGAGGTAATCTGCTAACGACGTTCGTTAGCCACCGACTAATTTTTAGCGCCATTATCAGGCATAATCCATGCTTAGGCCCCGCGCATCGCTAACATTAAATACATAAAAGTTGAATGCATCATCTGGAAATGCACCCGAACCCGTTCAGCGTAACGGCTACTTCCCCATAAAATCCAACGATTAAACCCCGATATGCTTATCTGCGGTAACTGTCAGTTCACCAATCCTGCCGATCACAAATTTTGCCAGCAGTGCGGTGAACCGCTGAGCACGCCTGCTGCCGTGCCAGTGCCGCCTGTTTTGCAAATCCGACTCATGCCACCAGGCAATGTCAAGCTGACACCAGCGACATACCTGACACCTGGTGACGCGGAAACAGGAACGCCTGAGACGACAGAAACGGCTGAAACGGTAGAAGTTAAGAAAGGCCGCTACCAGGTACTGACGGTGCTCAGCCAAGGTAGGGCCCACGTGAGTGATACGACACCTGAGGTGCGATCGCCCATTCAGCAGCAGCTGACAAGACTCACCCAAGCAGAAACCGCACCCAACCTAGCCACACTCCAGTCGACAGCGGAAATACCGACATCGGCCTATCCCTATCTGCTGCTTACAGAAGCCGCACCCCCGCTATACGACGCCTGGGAATGGGGAGACACCACGCTACTTATCACACCTGAGCGCCCGGCCATCGCCTCTATTGTTAAATCTTTTTCGACTGCGGTCGATCCATTGCAGCCAGTGTACTGGATGTATCGGCTCATAGAGCTGTGGACAGCTCTGGAACCTGTGCCTCAGTGGCGCTCTAGCCTACTGCTAGCCGACAACTTAGGCATCGACACCGACCAGTCCTTGCGCATTCGAAGATTTATTCCACCCGCAAGTGACCCCAATGCTCAGCAGCCTCAGCTGTCGGATCTAAAAGTATTTTTGCAGTCGCTGCTAGCCCAGCCCCACCGAGGGGAAGTCGCGTCCCTCAGGCAAATTAGACAGCTCATTATGGCGGTCTCTTCAGCCAAAACGCTAGAGCAACTCAGCGGTGAGCTAGCAGATATTGGCAAGGCACTGCTTTCCACACCAGCCGCAATTACCCCTACCGCCGCTGTAGTCCCTGCTTCTGAGATAGCTGCTACCACCATGGAAACGCCAGCTGAAACAGCCCGTGAAATAACAACTGAAACAACAACTGAAACAACGACTGCGGCGGCGACTGCTCCGCTGCCTTTGCCCATGACCCTGCCGCCAAGTACGACCACTGATATGACCTCACCCGAAGATACCGCACGCGACCCTTTAGAAGATGCTTTAGAAAAAGATATTTGGGGAGATACGGTGCTGCAAGATCCAGTAGACCTTCCTGACCTCTCAGAAGGGGGCGATGCCACCATGGTGCTGCCGATGAAGCTGGTATCGCTAGATGATGCGGGACAAACCGACGTGGGGCGTCAGCGAGACCACAATGAAGACTGCTTTTTGATTGCAAGGAGTAGCCAAAAGCACTCAGACAATAGCGGCCAGTCGACGACGGTGCATGGTCTGTACATTTTGTGTGACGGCATGGGCGGCCATGAGGGCGGTGAGGTCGCCAGTCAGCTAGCAGCGCAAACATTAACTCAGTACTTTGAAACTCACTGGCCAGCGCCGTTGCCAAGTGCTGAGCCTGCCGCTTTGCCAGATGAAAGCACAGTCGTAGAAGCCGTAAAGCTGGCAAATCAGGCGATTTATGATGTGAACGAAAAGGAACAGCGAGCAGGCCACGAGCGCATGGGTACCACACTGGTAATGGTGCTGTTGCAAGGTACAGAAGGCATTGTGGCGCACGTGGGCGACAGCCGTTTGTACAAGCACTCTAGGCGAGTGGGCCTGGTGCAGATGACGACCGATCACGAAGTAGGCCAGCGCGAAATTCAGCGCGGGGTTGATCCAGATGTTGCCTATGAACGGCCAGATGCCTACCAGCTAACACAGGCCCTAGGCCCAAGAGACTCAGAAGACTTGGACCCCAGTGTGAGCTATCTCACCTTCTCGGAAGATACGCTGCTGCTGCTGTGCTCGGATGGTCTGAGTGATAATGATTTGGTTGAAGATTATGTGGGTAGCCATATTGACCCGCTGCTGCGAGAGAAGGTCGCGCTAGAAAAAGGGCTTGGCGACCTTGTGTCGCTAGCAAACGAGGTGAACGGGCATGACAATATTAGCGCGATCGCAATTTGCCTAAAGGTCCGCCCTGACTTAAATCAAGGGAATCTAAAATAGTGCTAAGCGCTCTAGAACAGGCTTTGGGTTTGCGGGAGAAGTGGGCTAGGGAGGCAAAGACTACACAGAGGTGCGCTGTATTAATCTTTTGATTTGCCTGCACCAATACTCGCTTTTGTCAGAGCTGGCACAATGCGATCGCACGCCATTTTCGCCCCAAACAAATTCCTAGCCACTGGCCCTACCTGCAACGCGGCCCAAGGCCCCATCAAAAATAAATTACATCCTGGCCACCGCAAGTGCTCATCTAATACGGGCAGTCCGCCAACAATTTCTGTAGGGTGTTGCGCCAAAACCTCTCCTAAGATTGGATGCGAGGTAATATCCATCTGCGTTCCAGTCGCTAGCCAAATCCGATCAATTGGCTGATGCTCAAAGCAATCATGCACGGCTAGGTTGTTGCACTGCACTCGCCAGTGAGTCTCTTGCCAGGCTGCGCTTACAATCTCGCAATGCTCATAAAGAACAACTCGGCCATCTCGGGAGAATTTTCGTAACTGGGTGAGCGCTTCGGGCGTAAATGAACCGCCATCTCGCGCCTGTTGAATCATCTGCCAGCGCTTTTCCCAATCGGGTTCTGCCTCAAAGCCCTTCAAATACTTTGGGCCTAACCAACCGGGCTCGGCATCAAAAATCTTCTCTTGAAACTGTCGTCGGTTTAGCAATAGCACCTTTGCACCTCGCTTTAGCGCACCCCTTGCCAAGTGAGCGCTCGTTAGCCCTCCCCCCACAATCAGCACCGTTTCTCCAGCTAGCGTACGCAAGGCTGGCAGATGAACCGCTTGAGCATGGCAAAGCCGCTCGGGTGGATACTGAGTGAGTTGTTTTGTCCAATTCGGCATTTTGGCAATTGCTGAGCCAGTTGCGAGAACAACCCGGCGGGCGCTCTCCTTTTGCCCGTCGGCCAAGGTCAAGCAAAATCGCCCCTTTTGAGGCGTTAGCCCCACCACCTGAGCTTTCGTCACCCGATCTCGTAGATGCCAGCGGTCAATTACTGTTTCACAAAACTCTTGAAACAGCTTCGTCCCCGGCCGATTGTACGGTGGGTGCAGTTCGTCCTGACGTCTCTCAGCAAAGGAGAGCAGAGTGTGGGGGTTGCAGTCGGGATGGTGTACTGCTGGTGAGCGCAGATGGGGAATTTCTTGAGCGGCAAATTGTCGGTGCCAGTTAGCGAGCCAAGTGCCGCTCGGGTCGAACACTTGAAAGCCAGGGCAAAGTCCCGCGCTTAGGCGATCGCGCATTTTCTTTTTCTTTTGCAGCAGGTGAGTTACCAGCGTCAGCGCCTGCGGCCCCGCGCCAATTACCGCAATGTCAGTTCGACGCATACTCAAACTTAGCCTTTATATATTGAAGGAAATATTTTCTTCATTGATTGGTTAAATACTGCCCAATATTATATGATAATGATTATCATTTTCGCTCGCATCTCAAAATAATCTGCCTATGTTAACCGTTGTGGCAGGATCTTTAGGCGCGGGAAAAACTCGCTGGATTCGGGATCAGTTGACCGCGCCAGATAGCCCGAACTCACCGCTATATATCAGCCCGGTTACGGTCGGGGTAGATGCCTGCCGGTTGCGGCTCGATGTTCCCCACCTACAAGTCGAGGCTAATTTGGCTAGATCCATGCTGGCGTCTGGAAATCAGGCTATATACCTGGAGCTGGGCTACCCACTTAGCCTAGATATACCCATGCTTGCTGAGGTGCCTCACCATAGAGTGGCGGTGATCAGTGCCCATTGCCCTACTCGCTCCCACTGGGAAAAGTGGGCAGATGAGGTGATAATTAACACCTTTCCTAGCGTAGACGCTGACTCAAACATAGCCACTGATGTGTGGCAGGCTGGGCTGCAAGGCCAAGTCCTTGACCCGGCTAGTTTGCAGACGTTTTGGCAAGAGCTGGTGCAGGGAGCCTACGGCAAAATGATGCGGACAAAGGCTGTTTTAGAACTGGCTGATGGGCAGTCGATTTATATTGATCATTTGCCGCAGCAGGAGACGACCTACCAGGATTTGCCTTTGCCGAAGTGGCTCGATGGTCGTCCGCAGCGGTTTAGTGGTATTGAAATGATCGGTGTTGGATTGAATAAATCAGCGATCGCAGCTACCTTACAAGACTGTTGTTTAACCGATGCCACCCTAAAGGCTCATCAGGCCGCACTCAAGCAATCTCAAAATTACCTATCTCAGGAGGCCGCATGAAAATAGCCGTTATCTCTTGCATTCACGGCAATTTAGCCGCGCTAGAAGCTGTGCTTGCCGATATTGATCAGCAAGGTGCAGACAAGACCTTTTGCCTAGGTGATTTGGTAGGATACGGTCCCTACCCGAATGAAGTCGTGAAGATAATTCGCGATCGCAACATTCCCGCCTGCCAAGGCTGCTGGGATGAAGACATCATCGACGGTCTTGAGGCCTGTGAATGCAGCTATCCCTCGCTACTGGCCGAAAAACGCGGTCGCATCGCCCACGAATGGACAGACGCCGAAGTCACTGCCGAAACTCGCGAGTACCTCGCCCAAATGCCGCTGGCCCTGCGCCACGAGAATCTCTGCTTTGTGCATGGCAGTCCTCAGAGCCAGCATGAATATCTTCTACCCGAAACCAGCGCTTTCCTCGCCCTGGAGCGGGTAATGTCAACCGGCGCTGACGTTCTCTTTTGCGGGCATACCCATGTGCCCTACGTTCGCACACTCAGCGACGGACAACTTCAAATTCGAGTGGTCAATGGAGACGAGTCCGCCTCTAAAAACACATCAAGCCATACACTTGAACAACAGGCTCCTGAACAAGCCAGTCAAACGCTTACCACGCCGCTAAAGCGAATTATCAACGCCGGTTCTGTTGGCGAGCCACGCCACGGCAAACCCCAGGCCACCTACGTGATTTACGATACGCTCAGCGAGCAAACGAGCTTTCGCGAAGTTGATTACGACTATGATCAAACCTGCGCTGCCATTATCGACAAAGGGTTGCCGCCCATCTTTTCTTGGCGGCTGTCTCAAGGGCTAGAGTTTGCTGAAAAAGCAGACGATCCGGCCCACATTTGTGAACGTTAGGGACTGGCCGGTAAGTAATGTACCGAGCCGCCCTCACCCTAGCCCTCTCCCGATGGGAGAGGGGATCGGATTCAAAGTCCCTTTCCCATCGGGAGAGGGATTTAGGGTGAGGGCGGCAGTATTGTTGATAACGAGGATGCTATTAAACTGCTTCTCCCTTAATGCGGCATCTATCCTTTTTATTATTCTTTTTCGGAATCTTGTTCTTTTGCGGAAATACGGGCTATGGTTTGGGCGATTCTCAGCGGCATTGAGGGTAATTTAGCCGCTTATAAAGCGGTGCTAAAAGACATTCAACAGCAGCGCGTCAGCGTAGAAGAACTCTTCATTTTAGGAGATTTGATTGGCCCTCGCGTGGAGTCGGAAGCGCTAGTGCAGTTTGTTCGGCAGCAGCGATCGCTCCCGCCCCAAATCTGCCTGGGCTGGTGGGAAGAACAACTCTTCAATCTTCACGCTTTAAGACTTGACCCGGATGCGGAAGCGCTCAAGGACAAGCATGGCGCTGAAGCCGTCGAGCAGCTTTGGAACGCGGTTTCTCGCGATACAACAAACTGGCTACGTGGTTTAGACTTTGGTTTTTTTGAGCTGGATTGCCTGTTTATTCACGGCAGCACCCTCGGCTGTGATGATGAACTCACCCCAAATACAAACCCGCTCACACTGCTTGACCGCCTGCTTCGCACCGATGCGAATTCTCTCTTTTGCGGGCGCTCTGGGCTAGCTTTTCAGTGCCAGCTATCAGAGGCTCAAGTCACCTCCACGGTAGAAACCCTCGGCGCAGTTCAGAGCCCCGGAACCCCGCAGCAACAGAGCCTAAAGCCTCGGCAGATTATCGGCGTGGGCAATGTGGGTCGCTTAGCTGGTCATGCTAGCTATACGCTGTACAACCCGAATACGGGTAGCGTTCGATTCCAACAGGTGTCCTATCGCGAATCGCGCAGCCCGGTTTCGGCCCTTCGTGGCAAGGGATTTGCATAAGAGCCTTCATCAATACTTTATATCCTCATCCGTGCTTTCTTGTAAATTGAGAATGATAATTATTCTTATTTGTGAGGTCGCCCCATGCTTGAAATCAGTAAGATGCGTCTTGTCAGACGTTACGTTCCCGTTGCAGTCGGAATCAGCCTAGCTTTAGGACTTGCTCAGTCGGCGTCGGCTGTTACGTTTCGCACCGAATGGACTGGGCAAATTCTGGGATATCGGGCAGAGGGAACTTTTAGCTACGATGAAACTCAGAACTACACGGACGGTATCGTTCGAAAAGACGGCCTAACAGATTTCGATATCTCCTTTTTTGACCCAGGCAACAGCTTGATTAAGACTTTCGAAGACAATCACCTGACCTACTCCAATTTCAACTTTAATTTCGATACCCAAACTCAAGAAATTTTACAAGATGGCTTTTTTGATGAGCCCAACGGTATCGACATCGGTGAGTACACGCCTTTGTTTGATGACGCGGGCGAACCAGCTGGGGAAACCGGGGTGAATTTTTGGTCAGCAGCGCCAGCGCCTGACGGTGAGCCTATTCCACATGTGCATCTCACTGACTTTGGCGATGAATTCCCCGATCTTGAGACTGGGTTCGGCCCCCATCTAGATGTTGCTTTCTATACCCGTACCCGATCTCAGCTACTGGGCGATCCTAGTGCGGGTGAGCAGCTGGGTCAGAGAATGACGGCAACTAAGGTGCCAGAACCTGGACTGTTGGGCGGAGTAGGTGTCATTGCGCTGCTATTAAATCGTCGGCGTCGGCAGCGGTCACTGTCTTGCTAGTCCTAGCAAAGACTTTTTCGACGTACATATTGTTATTCACTATCGCTTGGCTGTAATGCTGAGAACAACATTAATGCTGAGAACACTATTGAGTGTGGGTGGTGGCGCGTTCTCGCTAGCTGCCGTGACTTTTTTTCAGTCTATGCCTGCCCATGCGTTTGTTCCTGATCGCTACGATATTACCGATTTAGGAACGCTAGGAGGCGAGTCGTCCTTGGCCTACGGGCTTAACGAAACCGGCGATGTTGTTGGCGTATCGGAGGGTGCAGACGGTGTTAACCGCGCCTTTGTTTGGTCTGATGGCAGCATGAAAACACTCCCAGATTTAGGCTTTGGTGGGGTTGCTTACGACATTAACAACAGTGGAGACATCACTGGCGCACTGAGTACCGGGATAGATTATGTTCGCCCTTGGGATGGTCGTAGCAGTAGCGTTGACAACGTTGCGCTTTGGCAGGACGGTCAACAGCTGGTTAATCTGGGGAACTTGGGCGGATTACCGAGAGGGGAAGGGCGTGCGATCGCTGAAGATGGATGGATTGTTGGCACCGCCAGCGCCCCCTTGCCGGATGTTCCTGGCGAAGATATCTGGCAGCGAGCCTTTGTCTCTGTGCCTGGCAGCAATTCTGTTCTGAACGATGCTGGAACGTTTCCTGGTGACATCCGCAGTTTTATTTTCGATCTTAATACGGCAAAACAGGCTCCTGGCTTTAGCGTCAGCGATAATCGCGGCGGTCCAGCAGCCACCGATGCTGGACTGTGGCAGTTCAACTCGGACGGGTCCATCCAATCAATTACCCCACTTGAGGCATTAGCACCTGACCAAACAAGTGTTGCCTTGGGCATTAACGATGCGGGTGAAGTCGTTGGGCGCAGCGCCACTGCTGACGGTCAGAATGTAACAGTGTATTGGGGCGCTAGGGAGACTTCACCTGAGCTGTTGCCCGTACTCACAGAAGATCCGGGAACCTACGTGCGCGCCTGGCAGATCAACAACCAGTCTTTAGCGGTAGGCGAGCTGCGAAATGCCACCGATACCGAGCGATTTGCAACACTCTGGGCAAAAAACGCAGATGAGTGGAAAAACATTGACCTGCAAACGCTAATTCCAACAGAAAGCGGCTGGGACCTCTCTGGCGCACTATCGATCAATGACGCTGGACAGATTGTTGGATACGGTGTTGTTGATAATCAACAGCGAGCCTTTTTGCTAACGCCTGAAGCGGTTCCTGAGCCGTCAGCTGTAACCGCAGTAATTGTTACAGTTTGTTTGGGTCTTTTTATCCGTCGAAGCGCTACGGATGATTAAGCATTGGAAGGCATTTACGCTCTAAATCGATTGTTAGCTGCGCAGGCAGCAGCCATGCTTGCATAGCTAACTGAGGAATCATAGCTAACTGAGGAATCAAAGTGGTTCAAGTTGCACCCCCTAGCGTATGATAATGATAATCATGCTCAAATGACGAGGGTAGCGTTATGGTGAATGCAACGGTTGCAAATAGTGTCCCGGCGACGGTTCCGGTGACTGTACTAACTGGCTACTTGGGCGCGGGAAAAACAACGCTACTCAACCGCATTCTCACTCACGAGCATGGCAAAAAAGTGGCGGTTATCGTCAATG
>ERZ1740067.1244-NODE-1244-length-17954-cov-10.333203_pt1 | contig 17954 bp, 15 predicted proteins | sample MGYA00581736_ERZ1740067 | MGnify/ENA primary metagenome ERZ1740067 (study PRJEB43018, sample SAMN04849236) | marine metagenome | isolation source: floating plastic debris | place: Pacific Ocean | collected 2008-08-27 | study: EMG produced TPA metagenomics... | reverse complement strand
CCTGCTTCCCCGCCTTCATCGCCCCATCAATCACCTGCATCAGCAGCGAGCTTTTACCCATTTGGCGCGGCCCCTTAATCGTCAGCGTCACCCCTTTTCGCTGAATCGTAGCCTGGGCAATGGTGTCGCAATCCCGCTGCACATACAGCTGCGACTCCGGGGCCATCGTCCCTTCCGCAGGTTCCAGCGCCACAGGTTGAACAGAGGGCTGAATGGTTACTGGCTGTGCAGAGGGCTGCGGGCGCGGAATTGTCGGCGTCGCGTCCGCTTGCTCATCTGTTGAGACAACGGTCACCTTACGCTTGGCACTGTCAGAATTGATGGGAAGGCCCGTACCTGCGATCGCCCTCTTCAACTCCGCCAACAACCCCGGCGTATCCGCAGCCGTCTCCCACAGCGCCCAGTTAATCGGGTTCAAATACGCACTCAGCGGATACACAAACGGTTCCCGATACCCTAACCGCACCGGCAAAATCATCGGTCGCCCCGACGTCTTCATCAGCCGATGGGCCATCTCCACCTCACCCAGTACCATCTCACTATGCACCGACTGCGCCGACAGCAAAATAATTAACACATCCGACCGCTGTAGCGCCTGCTCAATCCGCTCCGCCCATGGCGCACCCACCGGCATCGTCTGGTCAAGAAACACATCATGCTCCGCACTCAGCGCCTCATACACCGCCCGCGCAATCGGTTCATCTGGCTCTACCCCGCGCTTGTAGCTAATAAAAATGCGCGATCGGCCACCTGATTGCGGTGAAGAGGCTACGGATTGTGTAATGGGGGGTTCTGCGGGTTCCGACTCTGGCTTTGCAGTCTGGGAAGGCTTTTTCGATGCAACGTCCTTGTTTGGCACAGCAACCTTCGTCCCCACAGACGATGACTCGCCACCTTGTTTCAACCGTTGCTTTAACTGGGGCGTCGCCGTCTCCGAAATCCCCTCCAAATCAATCGCCGACACCCCAAACTCAAACGCCTCACTATAGGGCCGCCCCGCCCCCAGCCCATCGTAAAAGCCCACCGCAAATTCAATCGCTGCGCGATCACCAATCGCCTGATTCATCCCAATCACGCAGTCCACATGCTGATGAATCGCCGCCGCCTGCACCTCCGAATAGCAGGCATTCAGCAGCACACACTCTACTTTTTCTTTAAACAGCTTGAATAGCCGCGCCAGCGACGGGCCACTCACTCGCTTCATCTGGCCCGCATTATTCTCTAGGATCAATCCCTTTTCTCCTGCCCCATGGCCAGAGAAATGCACGATGTGTGGCTCGTGGTCTAGCAGCGCTCGCCGCAAATCATCCGGGCGCACCGCCCACTTAGCAATAATTTCAAACTGGTCCCGACTGCGCGAGCGCTGCAATCCCTCCTGGATTTCTCGCACTTCTTCATCCAGGCGCAGCTTGTCACTATTTTTCGGATTTGCAGTCAGAATCAGGATTTTTTTCACAGCCGTGAAATCCTTGGGGCACTAACTAGAGGCATTAGTACCAAATAGTACGTTACTACGTAGATATAGGGAAACCCTCGCCTTCACCAAGGCACAACACGCCAACCTAGAAATCCAACAAAAGCGATCGAGCTGAGCCGCTCACATCTATTTTCAGCCGAAAGGACGCATTAATAATTTTTCTCAACTCAAAAAAACTACTGATACTGAAAAGGCTTGCCAGCAGGGCTGTCTAGTATCAATCACTACAAGGACTTTGAGAAAGTCTTGCTTCAATGCTAGCAAGTAGACGCAGTGCTAGCGATTAAGGTACTGCTGCTGCTATTACAACATTCTGACTGTTGCCTGAATTTCTGTTCTAACCTTCGGGCTGAGAATAACAGCGCCTACTGGGCGAGGATTTACGAGCATGATGCTTTCTAGAAGACAATTCAAAAACCTTCTGCTAGGTGCTGGCCTCAGTGCGGCGCTCACCGTGAGCTGTACCTCGGGTAGTACACCTGAAGCCAACACGACAACAGATGCTGCGCCTGAGGCAGAAGCTGCCGTAGCAACAGAACCGTCAGCAGAGATGGTGTCACTGCGTTTAGCACAAAACCTTTCACCTATTTCTGGGGTCGCCATCGTTGCAAAAGACCAAGGCTTTTTTGAAGCGCAAGGATTGGATGTGGAAGTCAGCAACTTCACTTCAGGCAAGCAGTGCCTGGAGACTGTGATGGGCGGTGCTGCCGATATTGCCACCACGGCTGAAGCACCCACAACAGCCGCTACCATGGCAAGCAGCCTATCGCCTTCTTAGCGCGGATGGAATATTCTGACCTCAAAACGCTCACTGACGTTAACGCGAGCGTAGCTACTCTCGGTGACCTTGAAGGTAAGCGGATTGGCTTTACTGCCGGAACCGGCGGCGAAGTGTACACCATGGCAGTCCTCAAAGAAGCAGGCCTGAGTCCAGATGATGTGACGCTAGTGAACTTGCGTCCTCAAGAGATGTTAGCCGCGCTCACCTCAGGCAGCATTGACGCCTACAATACATGGGAGCCTCACATCAGCAATGGCATAAAAACTTTGGGCGACAAAGTCACGCAGCTAGACACTGCGGGCATTTATTCAGAAACTTTCAACATTGTTACCACTGTGGACTATCTCGATGAAAATCCAGTGGTTGCTGAGAAGTTTATGCAGGCTTTGATAGATGCAGAGATCTGGATGGAAGAAAATCCCGAAGATGCGATTACACTGGTTGCGAAAACCGTGGAGATGGAACGAGAAGACCTCGCCGCGATATGGGACGATTACATCTATGAAGTGGTGCTAGATCAAAAGGTGCTCGATATTTTAGATACTCATGCAGCCTGGCGTTTGGAAAGCGGTAATCATCCTGACGGCGTGACCGCAGTCCCCGACTTCAGCACAATCATTTACTCGGAGCCTCTCAAGGCCGTTGCACCTGACCGGGTAAAAATCTAAGAGTGTTTGGCGCTGAAATGTAGAGTTGGACTCAACTATGGCCGGTATTAGCAAGCAACAGGCCTCTCTCAATCGTTGGACTTTGATTCTATCGATTCCGTTATTCCTGGGCGGCTGGGAGATTATTTCTCGTTCTGGAATCGTGAACCCTGTGCTGTTTCCACCGCCGAGCTTAGTAGCGATCGCACTCTATGGCTGGGCCAAAGAAGGCACACTGCTGGTCGACATTGCCATGAGTCTCTCACGGGTGCTGGTAGGATTTATTTCGGGTGCGATCGCTGGCATCCTTGTCGGCATTCTCACTGGGCGCTATCAGTTCATCGAGAATCTCCTCACTCCCGTTTTTCAACTGCTCAGGCCCATTCCGCCTATTGCCTTTGTACCTATTGTTATTTTGTGGTTTGGGCTTTCAGAACTGGGCAAATGGTTCCTCGTCTTTTGGGGTGTCTTTTTCACCGTGTGGATAGCTGCGCACCTAGGCGTGCAAAAGGTCGACAAAAATCTCATTCGAGCGGCTCAGTGCCTGGGTACGCCAGAGCAACAAATGCTGCCGCAGGTGCTGTTTCCAGGCTCTTTGCCCTACATTTTTGTGGGTCTTCGAACGTCCATCAGCATCTCTTTTTATACCCTAGTGGCCGCTGAGTTAGCAGGTACTTTTTCAGGCATCGCCTACCGGATAGATATTTCCCAACAGAACTTACAGGTTGGAAAAAGCTTAGGTGGATTGATTATTTTGGGCATTATTTCAGCTATTGCAGATAAAAGCTTTGGTGTAGTTTCTAAAAAGCTCGTTTGGTGGAAATAATGACGCCACTGCCTAGCCAGCCAGGCCACATCGCGATACAGCAGCTCTCTGTTGTTTTCGGTACGGGCAAGCAGAGCTTTTTGGCCGTTGAAGACTTCTCACTTCAGATCAATCCGGGGGAGTTCGTTTGCTTAATTGGTCCATCGGGCTGTGGCAAGTCTACGGTACTCAACAGCATCGCTGGATTTGTCTCGCCGACCCAAGGAGCGATTCTAGTCGATGGTCGTTTGATTGAGCAGCCGGGAGGCGATCGCGGCATGGTTTTTCAGCAGCCTTCACTGTTTCCCTGGAAAACCGTATTGGGAAATGTGGCCCACGGACCGCTGATGGCAGGCAAGCCCAAAGCTATTGCGCATAAAATCGCCCAAGACTTTTTAACGATGGTGGGGCTAGCCAAGTTTGCCAAGAATTATCCAATGATGCTATCGGGCGGGATGCAACAGCGGGTGGCGATCGCGCGTGCCCTAGCCAACTCTCCTAGAGTGCTGTTAATGGACGAACCCTTTGGCGCACTCGATACCCAAACTCGGTTTATGATGCAGGAAAATTTGTTAAAGCTGTGGTCAGAGCTTAAGACAACGGTTGTATTTGTGACCCATGATATTGATGAGGCTATTTTTTTAGGCGATCACGTCGTCGTCATGAGTGCCAATCCAGGTCGCATTCTCAAAGATATTAAAATTCCGCTCCCCCGCCCTCGCTCCAGCGATCTTTTAATAGACCCCACATTCTCAACACTCAAAAAAGACTGCTTCGACTTAATCCGCCAAGAGAGCCTGCAAGCCTTCGAACAACAGCTGAAATAAACCACGCCCAGCCCCGTTAGTTTAAGTGCGCGTTAGGTAGCGATCGCATTTAGCTCAGGCTATCCGTAACTGCTGAATATCTTGGAGGGGGGGTGCTCCAAACATACGGGAATATTCACGGCTGAATTGCGAGGGACTTTCGTATCCTACCTGATAGGCTGCATGGGTCGCATCGGCGTCTTCAGCTAGCATCAGGCGACGCGCTTCTAATAGCCGCAACTGTTTTTGATACTGTAGCGGGCTCATTGAGGTGACTGCTTTAAAGTGGCGATGGAAAGATGAGGCAGACATACTAGCTTGTGCTGCCAGCGCCTCAACCCTTAGCGATTGGGTAAAGTCAGCTTTGATCCGCTCGATCGCGCCAGCAATACGCTGCATGTTGCTGCCAGAAGTGGCAATCTGACGAATCGCTTCGCCCTGTTCACCCGTGAGCAAGCGGTAGTAGATTTCGCGGATAATTATTGGCGCTAGAAATGGAATATCTTGCGGCGTATCTAACAGCTGGGTTAGTCTGAGCGCGCAATCAATTAATGGCAGATCTACATCGCTGACCAACAACCCTCGACATGAGCTATCTTTTACGTCTGTTCTGGGTTGAACCTGAGCAACAATATCGAAAAGAGAGAGAGAAGATAATTTTAGGAGAAAACCTAAGTATGGCTGATTGGGCGTCGCTTCTACAATAAATCCTCTGACGGGCAGTTCAACAGAAACTATCAGATATTGACTGGCACCGTAGTGATATGTCTCCTCACCAAGCAATATTTTCTTTTCCCCTTGAATGATGATGGCGAGGGGTGTAATTAAAAGTGGCATTTTTCTTATCAATGCATTCTGAAATGCCTGAAAACACGTCATAGGCCCATACGAGTTTTCAAGGCTTCTAGCTGCTTGACTGACACTTTTAATTACACCCGGCTAAGAGAGCTTCGTAAAGATCTTGGTTACGGATAAACTTCTACCTAAGATTAGCCGTTTTTGAACGGGAGCGGAATATATTTACAGCCTGAATATAATTCCAGGCAACTCATCACATTGGGCAATGAGCTGTAACGCTGTAAATATCTTACGTTTCCAGCAATGAATGGGATAATAGATGGCAAGATGCACTTCTATCTGTCCTGAAAGTACTCGTCTAAATTAGATTAGGCTGTAAATATATTCCGCTCCCCTTTCGCTTTCCCATACGTTTCTATCCCTACCCAGCCATAGGCACCGCAGATCACCGCTAGAATTGAAATCGTCAGGATATCGAGCAGCAAATGATCCTTGGTACGCTCTATTCTCGGATCTGTTATGCTCTCAAAGTGTGCGGCAATGCCGTTCTTCGGTTTTAGTTTCATCGGCGGTTAGGGCTCTATGCGCTCATCCAGATAACCCTAGCGCTCACGATGACTTATCGTCAGATTTAAGATGCGTTTGCCCTAACTTTCGGCAGGGCTTGCTTGACTTTAATCCTGACAGGTGGAAGCCCTTGAGCTTCACGCAATCCGCTGATGTAGCGCTGTAGGGTACGAAGTGAGCCCTTGAACCCACAGGGTTTGAGCAATTTCAACAAGATACTGGGCTCTCTAATACCCTCATTCCACCAGCCTAACAGTTGTTGCCTATGCGGGTCGAGTTTACTGCGTCCGAAAGTGGGCCGACGCGCAGGCACATCTGGAAAATCAGGCAAACTGCTGTAGCATTCAATGGTCTTGAGACTGACGCCAACCTTCTGAGCAACCGCTGTTTGAGTCCATCCCTCAGCGCGTAGGGCTTTAATTGTCTTCTGTTGTTCTATCTTTTTCTGTTGGTTCTTCAGTATCTGCTGCTGTGTTTTCTCCGTGGCAGTTGGCTTGGTGACGGCCAGGACTGTTTCTTCTGAAGCCTCTGCGGCGATGTCTTGATGCTGCGATTGTTCTGCCGCTTTTAGCTCACTGCGGTAGTTGCCGAACGCTTTCTCTAAAGTTTCACTCAAGTTCTTGACTAGGTGAAAGCGATCTGCGATTTGTATGGCATCAGGCGCACCTTCGGTCATCGCACTTTTGTAGGTTTTAGAGCGGTCACGCGAGGGTACTTCTACACCGGGGTGAGTCTTTAGCCATGCGACCAATGTTTCTGCTTTGCGGTCTGCGAGTAGAGCAATCGGCTGATGCGTTTCTAGGTCAACCAGAATCGTGCCGTAGTTGTGACCTTTACGGAAGGCAAAGTCATCGACGCCCAGCGTTTTGGGTGTCTCGAATTCGGGAAGTTGGTAGTCCTAAACGAGTAAGGATGCGTTGTAGTGGTGAATAAAGTACCAGATAGCGCCGATATGATTTTCCAACTTCTTAGAAAACGATAGTGACTTCCTCACGAGCCTTGAAACGCGCTGTCTCAACGTACAGTTGAATCTTTCGATGTGGTTGGTTTGACCGCTGCCCTTGCCAACCGCACGATGTCGCTTACTCGGTAAAACGGTTTCATACGCCTCCCAAAAGTCGGTGTAGCAAACGGCGCACTGACGATAGACAGGCGATAAGGAAGCCCAAAGTGAGCGTGCACCCTCGCGTGAGCGATCGCCAATATGCATACCCACTATCTCTCTGGTATCTCGGTTAATCGCTAACCAAATCCACTGTTTGTTACCTTTGTTGCCAACAAACGACCAAGCTTCGTCGCATTCCAATGTTAGCCGCCCTTTTTTTGAGGTCTTGTCTTCGCCTGACGCGGCACCTCGGCGTATTTTTTGTTCACGTACTGTTGTAGCCAGGGCTCTGAAACCTTGGCGACTCTGGCAATACCAGCCATCGACAGCCGCTCTAGTAAGAGGTCATCAATTAAGGCTTTGGTAGCATCACTAATACGCTTTTGTTGAGGGTCTTCAACAAACTGACGGCCACAGTCTCAACACCGATGATTCTGTTTCCCGTTGTGAATTTTACCGTTCTTAACGACCTGCTTTGAGTGACAATCAGGACATGTTGGCTTGTGGTCTACCATGAGTCAGAATGGATAGCAGCATAGTCCTAATTCTATCCTTACTGCTTTAGGACTACCCTCTCGTCGATGCTAACGCCGGTATGGAACAGATATTCGGCGCTGTTGTTCTTGGTGAGCGGTGAGCCATTGGAGACATTTTCAATGACGGTGGTGCCGCCGCCAGATGCGGTGAGGAATTTGACGTTGTCGAGTTTTACGTTTTGCCCTGGCAGGTCGGCAGGGGTGCGGAAAAATTCTTCAAAGTCTGTGCGTCCGTTGACCATGACGCCGGTGAGGCCACCGCCGTAGCCGTTGGTGCCGGGCAGGTTGTTGTCTTGGTTGGCGTCAAAGTCCCACAGGAGCGTTTGGCCGGGGAGTAGGGAGAGTGCCGTGCCGTTGCTGGCATCGCGGATGAAGGGGTCGAGTTTGTTGGTGAGGCCGTCATCGTCGAAGTCGGTGTTTACTTCGCTTAAAATCTCGGAGGGTGAGAAAGCTTTGATGAGGTCGCCGCCAATTTCTGCGACCCAAATGCTGCCTTCTGGGCCCACGGTGACATCTAGGGCAGTGCTGAAGCCGGTGAGTAAGGTGTATACGCCGTTTTCGTCGACGATTATGTCATCGGCGGTGCCGAGTTTGCCGTCGCTGCCGGGACCGATGAGGGGTTCTAGGTCTGTACCGGCGTTGTTGAGATTTAGCAAGGTGACGTTGCCGTTGAACTGGGCCACGAGGAGTGCGCCTTTGAGTGCGCCATCGAAAGCGTCGCTGGTGTATTCGACCAGGCCGTTGCTGGAGGAGCCGAGGGTGGTGATAGCGGGGCTGAGGGGGCTGTCGTAGGGGATGCGATCGCCGCTTTGCTTGAGCCGATTGGCATCACGTGAAAATTTACCCGGCGCAATGAGAAACCCCTCTGGGATAGGCACTCCATTGGGCACGAGCGCCGATAAGTCGGGGACGGTGTTAATAGCTAGGCTAGCGTCGGGATTGCCGTTGTTGTCGTAGACCGTCCAAGGCAGGGTTTGATTGGCACGGGTAGGATTTGGATGGCCGTAGTAGCCGCCTCTTTTGATCAGGAAAAGCGGTTCTGCGTTGCCGATGCCACCGTCATTTGGCTGGTTTGTTGCTTTGCCGTTGCTGTCCACAATGGGGTCGCCACCGTTGTCGCTATTGGAGCCGTTGTCGACGGTGTAGAGTTTGCCTCTGCGGGTAAAAACAAGATCGAAGTGGTTACGGAAGCCATCGGCGTAGATTTTGATGGGGGCGGTAGCTGGCAGGATGGGCATGTTGAAGCCGTCGTTACCGCCCCAGGGCCCAGCAATGTCTAGACCTCTGTTATTTTCTCTGGTGTTTTCTCTGGGGCCGCCGTTTTCTACAGTGGGGTCGTCAAGGGTCGGTAGGTCGTAAAGGTAGCGGCGGGCGGTGTTGTTTTGGCCGCCGTTGGGGTCTGTGCGGATAGGAAGGCGGTTGAGGGCGTTGAGGTTGACTTCTAGGACGGTGCCAGAGAGGGCGGATTCGCTGGCATAGGCAAACAGACTAGAAGGGGCTCCGTTGTTGGTGTTGCCGCCTTGGGCGATGTAGAGCCTTCTGCCGTCGGGGCTGAGGGTAAGGCCATTGGTAGCGTGGCTTTGTTCGGAGCGGGGGAGGCCACGGATGAGGTCGATGGCTTCCCACTGACCGTTGTTGCCGAGGGTAAGGCGAGTGATGACGCCGGAGTTGGTGTCGAGGTTGGCATCTCGGTTGAAGGCAATGCGTGGATCGCTGGAGGAGACGTAGAGAATGGGGTTGGTGGCGGTACCTGCGGTGACGAGGCCGGTGACTTGGCGGTCTTTTAGGTTGCTGAGGCTGCCATCGTCGTTGTGGTTTCTGATTTTTTTGACAAGGTCAATTTCTTCTACAGCGGTAGCTGTGTAGGTGCCGTTTTGCCGGGTGATAGTGAAGGCGTTGATGGTGCCGTCTTGCTCGGTGACGTACAGCCGTCCGTCTGGGCCAAACTGAAGGGTCGTGGGGTTGGTGATGAGGTTGTTGTTACCGCTAATGCCTCGAAATTCGCCTGCGGGGTTGAAGTTGATTTCGACCATGGGAGTTCACCAAGGATGTCGCTGAGAAGGTCGCCGCTCGGAGGCGTCGGGAATCATGCTATATCGTTTGGCTGTGGGCGAAAATACTTTAGCAGGCAAGTGTTTTTGCCGGTTTTGGCAATTGCTCTAGCTTTCTTGTCCGGCTGCGATAATCTGTTCTACCGTCAGAGATAACTGAGGAAAAATTGAAGATATGAGCGCGTCTTTTGCTCGTGGCTGCATCCGTTTTGGGTTGAGCGCCGTATGTCTTATGAAACCGTCCTTTTAGTACTCCTTGCTGCGAGTACTTGCTAGCCGATTGTGAAGCCGATTGCAGAGGAACCGAATAGACCCGTGACAGAACGCGAGGCCGATAGTGCCCTTGTGGACAGAGTTTGGCAGGGAGATTTTGCTGCGCTGGGTATGCTGTATGACCAGTATTCTGGCTTGGTTTACAGTATTGCGCTGAAGGCGCTTCGCAGTGTGGCGGAGGCGGAGGATTTGACGCAGGAGGTGTTTATGATTTTGGCGCGATCGCACACATACGATCCTCAGCGGGGTGCACTGGCTAAATATTTGACGACGTTAACGCGATCGCGCGCAATTGATCGGCTGCGGGCCCGTGCGACTCAGCAAAAGTATTTGACTCAATGGAATCAACTGCAAATGTCTACAGAAGCGGCGTCGCCGATGAATGATGCTGTGCAGCAGGAGCGGCGAACGGTGGTGAGAGCCGCGCTTAGCAAGCTGAGCGATCGTCAGCGGGAAGTGCTTGAGCTGAGCTACTACGAAGGTCAGTCGCAAAGTGACATTGCTAAGCGATTGAATGTGCCGCTAGGTACGGTGAAAAGTTGGGCACGGCGAGGGCTACTACAGCTCAAGTCGCAGTTACTCGGTCAATTGGAGGATGACAGTGTCTTATGAGTGAACCTTTGGATTCTGAAACGTTGAAAGAGCTGGCCGCTGGCTATGTGCTGGGTGATTTGAGTTCTGAAGAAGCAGAACAGTTTCATCAGCTGGTGACGCAGGTGCCCGCGCTGAGTATTGAGGTTGCAGCGCTACAGGCAGCGTTGCATATGATGCCTTACGGTTTGGCTGAGCAGCGGCCAAATGCGGAGTTGCGATCGCGAACAATCACGGCTATTCAGTCCGCAGCAATACGGGCTACAGAGGAGGGGGCAGTACCTTCTGGTCCTATCAAGCCGCAGATATTTCGAAAGCAGCGCTGGGTATTGGGTGGTATTGCGGCGGGAGTGTTGATGGTACTTGGCATTGGCGTATTGCAACAGCCGGTGAAATATGCACAACAGCCTACAGAGACGGCTCAAGTAGAACAGGTTTGGGCTGGGTTTCGCCAGCTGTTAGAAGATCATCACAGTGCGATAGACAATCCTGAAGGCCCCGCAGATTTTATGACGTGGCAGCCTGAACGTGTGCTTACCCAGCTAAAAGATTTTCAGACGACTGAAGCAGCTCTTCCGATGCTGCCTGAGTCGCAGGCAAAGCTGCTAGGTGCAAGCGATTGCCAGTTTGGCAAAACCTCAGGTCTACGGCTTTCTTTTCAAATGAAAGATCATCCTGATAAGGCTCAAATTGTGTCGGCCTATCAGCTAGATCTTGAAGGCGATCAGTTTCCGCAGTTTGTCTCTAGCACAATTACGCTGCGGCAGAGCGACGGTACCAGTATTGTTCTTTGGCGTGAGGAGTCTTATCTCTACGCGCTAGTCGCAGAGCTGCCGTCGGCTGATTTGGATCGGTTGGCGCATTCTGTTGGTCAGATTTGATTTCTCAGCTCACTTTATAACTTTTACTAAAAAAACAAGTTCTCTAAAAAACCATGGTACGTAAACACAAACAACAAACAACAGGTTTTCAGCGCTATAGCCGCTACCTTAGCGCGGGTGTCGCAGCGGCGGGCGTGCTTCTTTCTGTGGGCTGTTTGGCTAAGGGGAATTCACCCATTAGCGGCAGCGCTTACCTACAGCTGGGCCCGGTGCCTATTCCCTTGCTAGGTGCGATCGCCTATGTACTGGTGATGATACTTTCTCTCGCCCCAAAACTCACTAAAAACAAGAAGCTAGAAGGGCCTACGTGGCTGGGCCTTTTTATGCTTAGTACAGCAATGACTGTTTTTAGTAGCTATGTCATGTATGTGATGTTTGGCGTGTTAGGAGATCCCTGCGTGCCTTGCCTTCTTTCTGCGGGGTTGAGTTTGGGGCTTTGGGTGCTGACGCTTTTGGATAGCGATCGCAAGGGGATTGGTCAGCTACTGCTGCCGGGTATTTCTGTTGTGATGATTGCGCTGGTGACGACGGCTGGCATGCATGCCTATGCACAAAACCCCGATAGCTTTACGGCAGGAAATCCGCCGCGCGCTGTTCAAACAACGTCTGGATCTTCAGAGATTGGGTTAGCTCAACATTTAAAGAGTATCGATGCCAAAAAGTACGGCGCTTGGTGGTGTCCTCATTGTCATGCTCAGCAAACGCTTTTCGGCAAGGAAGCTTTTGACTATGTGCCCTATGTAGAGTGCGACGAGGAAGGGGTGAATCCTCAGCCTCGTACTTGTCAGTCTGTTGGGGTTAATAGCTATCCTACCTGGGAGATCAATGGAGAGCTTTACCCTGGTGTGAAGTCCTTAGATGTGTTGGCAGATCTTTCTGGCTACAGCGGACCTAAAGATTTTACCAATCAGATGCCGGCTAATTAACGGCTTCATCGATGACTCTATTTGTTGAGTCATCGATTTTAGTGATTTTTGGATTTCGTCACCTGAATTTCGTCACCTGAATTTATCGTATGCTGCTTTCTAAAAATAGATTTCACCTGTCGCCTGAAGGGCTAATAGTTGGCTTACTTGGGGTATTGTATGTTCCTTTGCTGTGGCACTGGGTGGATGGTTGGCTGAGTAAGTCTATTAGCATTCAGCATGAATACTTTAGCCACGGACTGTTGGGGATTCCCTTTGCTTGCTTTTTGGTGTGGGAGGGGCGATCGCAGTGGCAGTCTCTTTCTCACCAAGTCCATTGGCTTGCGATTCCCCTTCTTCTGCTGTCGGCACTCTTGTATGGCAGCGGATTGCCTGATTCAATGAATCTATCTTTGCCGCTTCTGTTGATGGGTCTTTTGCTGGTGCTAAAGGGGGGTGCTGGCTTTCGATTGTTTTTGTTTCCGTGGATACTGCTTGTTCTTTCTACACCTACTCAGCTGCCTTACCTGATTGAGCCTTACATACTTCCTTTGCAGAGCTTTATTGCGTCTGCGGCTGGATTTATTCTGTTACAGTTTGATGTTCCTGTGCAGGTAGATGGTATCTATTTATCTGTGAATGATCAGCTTGTTGAGGTGGCTCCGCACTGTGCAGGGCTGAAGATGCTCTTCACTAGTTTGTTTATGGGGCTCATTTTGACCTACTGGACAGGGCTGAGCTGTTCCCGGCTGAGAACGGGTTTGTTTTTTGTGGGCATTGTTGGGGTGAGTGTGGTGGGTAATATTATTCGCAATGCGACTTTGACTTACTTTCACGGAGCCCAAATGACGGCGGCCTTTGAATGGCTACACGATAGCTGGGGCGGTGATTTATATTCAGCAGCTATGCTCGGTATGCTGATCGTTGTGATCAAAATGCTAGAGCGCTATGTGCCGCCTACGCTTAGGCTTGCAGAGAGTTCTCAGGTTCCGTCGTTGGCTGAGTCGTGCGCTGAGCGATCGCACAAACGACCTGAGCATGATTATTTTTAACGGCTTTCATTTATACAACAAAGTCAAACTCAGCTTGTTGTTCGGTTTGTTCAGCTGCTTGTGGGTTGTTCATCGCTATGAGCAGCTCCGGCTGAAAAAGACCGTCCCGACCGTTTAAAGCTTCTTCTGGAAAATACAGCTGTGTGGTTATCGGTGTTTGGTTGGCCACTTGCACTTTTACGTGAAAGTGGCGGGTTCGCCCAGGATAAATGCCTGGAATGATGGTCTCTAGGCGGTAGCGACCTTGAGTATCGGTAAACTGGTGGCCACGGAGTTTATAGCCGCTGTTGTCGTATTGGCCTTGGTCGTCTGTATGCCAAAAATCTAGTAGAGCATTGGCAACGGGTTCGCAGCTGCGTGAGAGGACTCGACCGGCTAAGACTATAGGTGTTCCGGTAATGCCTGGTTCGCGTAGGGAAGCGCGCTCTGGTGACTTTGGGGTGTAAAAGGGGCCTGCCGTTTGAGGTGGGGTAGTCTCGTCTCCTGTACAGGAAGGCGTAGGAGAGAGTGCTTGTGACTGGGTTGGCTGATTTGGCGGTGAGTTGAGTGATGAGTTTGTGAGTGTGCGACTACAGGTTGCTAGTGCAAACGACGCAGCCGCAGGTGGACCCATCTGTAAAAACAATCGTCGATTTGTCATCACGTTTAGTCACCGCCTTAGCCTGATAACTTTGATTCAATGGTGTGTTGTTTCTACAGTAGCGCTTCCTCCGATAGATTGCCTGAAAGTGCTTTGGCGCTTTGGTGGGTGTCAAAGCGCTGTGGTTTGCTGAGTTTAAAGACTGTGCTACATGAGAAAAGGCTTCCTTGGTAAAAGAAAGAAGCCTTCTATTGTTAACTATTTCAGCTTTTGGAGTCGCCTAGTCAGCCGCTGAGCGAGCCAAGATTTGGCTAGTGATTTTCTCGGGGACGGGGGCGAGGTGAGCGTATTGCCAGCTGAAGAAACCGACGCCGAGTGTGAGCGATCGCAGCTCCAACACCAACGTCTGCATCTCAGAAATTGGCAGCTGAGAGGCAATCACATCCCACCCAGCCCAATTCTCTTTTCCCTCGTAGCCGAGTATCTGCCCGCGCCGACCGCTGATGAGTCGCAGCACGTTAGAGGTGAAGCTCGTGGGTACCGAGATTTCGATATCAGCAATGGGTTCTAGCAGGGCGGGCTCACAATCACTCATGCCAGACTGCATGGCAATGCGGGCAGCTTGCTTGAAGGCTTGTTCGGAGCTGTCGACACTGTGGTAAGAGCCGTTGGTGAGCGTGACCGAAACATCGACAACCGGGAAGCCGAGGGGTCCGTGATCTAGGGCTTCACGTACGCCCATCTCTACGCCGGGGACGTACTGCTTGGGGACGACGCCACCCACAATTTTCTGTTGGAAGTTGAAGCCTTCGCCCCTAGGAAGCGGCTGAATGTTGATATAGACATCGCCAAACTGGCCGTGGCCACCGCTCTGGTGTTTGTATTTGCCATGCACGGCGTTGGCTGAGCGGCGGATGGTTTCTTTGTAGGGGACTTGAGGCATATGGGTGCCCATGGGGAGGTGGTATTTGCTGGCGAGGCGCTCTAGGGCAAGCTGTAGGTGCACGTCGCCCTGGCCCCACAGGATGACTTCGTGGGTGTCGCCGTGCTGTTCCCAGTGGAGGCCGGGGTCTTCTTGTAAGAGTTTGCTGAGGGCGCTGCTGAGTTTGACTTCGTCGCTGCGGCGTGTGGGTGCGATCGCCAGTGCATACATCGGGTTTAGTACAGCTGCGGTAGCGAGTCCTTCAGAGGGTTTGTGGTCGTTTAGCGTCAGCGTATCGCCTGTGCTGGCATGCTCTAGCCGTGAGATGGCGAAAATGTCGCCCGCGTGAGCGGTTTGCAGTCGGGCCTGGTGATGGCCCATGAGGCGATAGAATCCACCCGCTCTATCACCATTAATCGTGTCGTTTTCTTGAAGGGTGCCGCGCCATAGTCGTACGAGCGATAGCTTCCCGCCTTGGGGGGTGTAGTAAGTTTTGAGTACCTGTGCGATGGGGTCGCCTACAGCGTTAATTTTGCGATGCTTGGCCGTTTGTTCTGGTTCTGGGGCTTCTTGCACCAGTGCATCCAACAGTGGGCGTACGCCATAGTCTGCTTCCGCAACGCCGATAAAGACAGGCACGACCAGGTCAGCACCGAGCTCCATTTTAAGATCTTGAACAATCTCTGGTGCGGGCGGTTCAATCTCTTCGAGCAGTTCTTCGAGCAGGTGATCGTCAAAGTCGGCTAGGGTTTCTAGCATTTCGTTGCGGGCGACTTTTTCTTCGGCGGCGAGCTCGGCGGGTAGCGGGACTGGGTCGGCAGGCGCTTCTGGGTGGTAGTGATAGGCTTGCTCGCTGACGAGATCGATGAAACCTACTAGATCGCTGCCGTAGCCGATGGGGTATTGATGAGGCACCAGCGGGCGGGTGGAGAGGCTTTTGAGAGCGTCTAAGACGGTGCGGAAGCTGTTGTTGGCTTTGTCGGCTTTGTTGATCCAAATGATGTGGGGGATTTCCCAGGTGTCGAGGAATTGGAGGATGGGGGCGACGGTGAGGGCACGGCTAGGGTCTGGATCGCAGACGACGATGGCCGCGTCTATACCGATGAGGGCGTTGGTGGTTTCTTGGAGGAGTTCTACGGAGCCGGGGCAGTCTAAAAAGTTAAAAGAAATGCCGCCATACTCGGTGTAGGCGGCATTTATCTCGACGGTCATGTGGCGGTTTTTGGCTTCGGGGGCGCTATCGCCGATGGCAGAGCCTTTAGCGGTGGAACCTTTGCGGTCAATGGCACCGGTTACCGAGAGCAAGCTTTCTAATAATGTTGTTTTTCCGCTGGAATAAGGCCCGACGATGGCGATGTTTCTTTTGCTGAGCGAAACTGTGGGTGTAGCTGTGCGTGAGGCCTTATTGCCTGAAACCCTTTCAGACGGAGCCCTGCCAGACGAGTTGCTATGAGTCATGGTGCGATCTCTCCCGCAGTGTGTGCGGCTAGGTGAGATAGCAGTTGCGAGCAGTGGATGAGGTAAGGCGAGCGATTCTATTAGGGAGCAGAGCTTTTTCACGGGTCCAAGCTACAAGAAATCCAAACTTTGAACTGCTACTGAATATAGGTTTAGCCTAGCGCTTAGGTTGTTGTTCTCAGCGGTGAGCGTTGGAAAAGTTTATGCTTTGTGGGTCATTGAGATAGAAAAGTTCATATGGCATTGTATCTGGTTGGTGTTGTCTGTTGATTAGGTTGTTTAATAGAACTGTTTAGATTGATACAGTGTGGCTAGTCAACAATCTGTTGAATGCACTTAGCAGATTGTTGTAAATGAAAACTATTGAGTAGATTGTAGCCAGGAGTGGGCATCGCAGGGAGCTTTGGCTTCTTTGCCGTGGGGCGCGATCACATTCCTGATGAGCCGGTATAGTTATAGCAGTATAGTTATAGCGTTGTTTAGAAGATGTTATTAGCGATTAAAACTCTGAGATCGCAGTGAGCGATCGCAGTAAATGAACCCTGGTGGGCGCTACGCTGTTTGACTCAACGTAAGCTGCACTGAGGTAAGGTTGGTACGTTTCATCTGCTAGCAGACTCGTTTTCCCATGGGCAATTACAAGCGTGACTACCAGGTTAAACAGCCACTGTTCGCTATCACGAAACTGATCTGCCACGTCACTTCTAGGATGGACGAGCTGTAGTATTGCTCTAGTGAGTTCAGTCGTATGGGAAAGATTATCTCCTAAATAAAAGTATTTTTGGGGAGTCTCTAAACCTTGGAACATAGTTAGCTGTTCTTGCATAACAGGCGTTGCAATGTCATAGCCCCCACCGAGAATGGCGACGGGAACTTGGATGTGACTTACACCTTCTTCGCCGAACAGGTTGCTCAAGGGAGACATCGCAAAGACGAATCCTACTCGGTCGTCGGCTAATGTGCCGTCAGTTAGCTGTTGCATGAGCTGAGGCGATGTTTCTAGCTCTAGTAGCCTACACTGGAGTAAGAGGGCAATATTGACATTGGCTGGGGTAAAGTCAGCGTCCACTGCACATTGTTCTTTTAGCAAGTCAACATCAACAGTGGCCCCTGCTAGGGCTAAGGCTGTATAGCCACCAAATGAGTGGCCTACAATGCCAACACGATCAAGTTTTAGTCGTCCTTGAAACTCACTGTTATTCTTTTGCGTTAGCGTATCGAGCAAAAATCGAATGTCTTGCGGACGATGGATAAATTCCATCACGTCGAAGGATTCATCAATTAGTCCTTTTTCTAGATTCTCCTGATAGGCCTGGTTGCTGCCGATATGCTCTGGCACCGCGACGACAAACCCGTTTGCTGCCAAGCTACGAGCAGCAGCGACCGTTTCAGGATGACTACGGGTATCTGCGTACCCGTGGGAAAAAATCATCACAGGAAGCGGGCCTGGCAAGGTACTGAGGTCTTCGGGTAGGTACAAATCGACTGGATAGGTGCGATCGCGCTCCGGGTCATTTAGTATGAGCGATCGCACTTCCACTTCAAACTGAGGCTCATCTGCCAGCATTGGCAAGGCAGCATAGTTTAATGCAGGTTCATTGTTGGCAGCGGCTTCTGACTGCTGCCGAGTCACCTCGACCAATTGCTCTGTGGTTTCAATATTGGCTTCGATAGCACCAGAGAAGGCTAAAATCTGAGGCAGATTTAATCGTATGCCCT
>ERZ1740067.1243-NODE-1243-length-17972-cov-5.004409_pt1 | contig 17972 bp, 15 predicted proteins | sample MGYA00581736_ERZ1740067 | MGnify/ENA primary metagenome ERZ1740067 (study PRJEB43018, sample SAMN04849236) | marine metagenome | isolation source: floating plastic debris | place: Pacific Ocean | collected 2008-08-27 | study: EMG produced TPA metagenomics... | reverse complement strand
CGATCAGAAAGGCCTGCGGGTAGGCAATCTGCGAGAAGGCAGGCGTTGGCCGCAGTGCATTGCCGGAGCGGTCCACAATCAGTTGTGCGATCGCCATGTTGGCCAGGGTCATGAGAAGCCACATGCTTGCTGCCATGGCGGGCACAAAAGCAGCCACCATCTCGAGAAATTCGCTAGGCGAAACGTCCAATCCCTGAGCATCAAGTGCCCGTCGCAGTTCGCCCGTATCCAGAATTCCGGTGTTAAGTAGCTGTACAACGGCGCCACGGATGCCGTCATCTGCCGTTGCCATGGAAAGAATGGAGACAACCAGCAGGGCTGCAGCGATGGCTGTCGTCCAGACGACCAGCATACCTGGTGGATACCATTCGATTTCCGGTTCAGCGAAATCCTCCGGCGGTCCGTCGCGGGTGCCGTCGGCGACCGCGCGATGGTGCGCCTCACGCGCCCGTGCCGCGCGAGCGGCAGCGGAGGCCCCTCGACCGCCCACGGTTCGTGACAAGAGGGCCAATCGCACCAGCCAGACGGGCGCAAGTGCCGCGACGGCCAGATACACCACACCGCTCGAAAGCCCGGCAAAAATGGTCATAACGACGAGCCCTGTGGCGCCGGCTATCACCGCCATGAACGTGCCCCAGCCAAGGCCGGCGATAAAAATGGGAAGAGGCGCTACATACGCCAGAAAGATGGCCGGGGTCGCACCAGCCGATGCGGCGGCATACAGGATGGCGCTTGTCAGGCCAGCCAGGACACCGATAAGCCAAGGAGGGAGATTACCCATTCGCGCGGTCAATCACACAGCTTTGAGGTGCATTTGCAGCGGGCACAGGGCACCCGCAGAAGAAAAAGGGCCCGCGTGCTTCGGCAGCGCGGGCCCCGATCTTTTTAGTCTACCACGTAGGGTAGGATGGCCATGAAGCGGGCGCGCTTGATGGCACGGGCCAGTTCACGCTGCTTCTTGGCGGACACAGCCGTGATACGGCTGGGAACGATCTTACCGCGCTCTGAGATGTAGCGCTGCAGGAGACGTGTGTCCTTGTAGTCGATCTTCGGAGCATTGGCGCCGGAGAACGGGCATGTCTTGCGACGGCGGAAGAAAGGCCGGCGTGACGCGTCTGTCTGGATGATCTTCATGATGCGTCTGCTCCTTCGCTTGCAGGTGCTGCTGCTTCAGCAGCAGGTGCGGGACGGCGTTCGCCGCGATCACCACCTCTGTCGCCACCACGGTCTCCGCCGCGATCACCACCACGGCCACCACGATCTCCGCCGCGATCACCACCGCGGCCGCCACGACGGTCATCGCGTCCGCGTGACTGCATCATGGCCGACGGGCCTTCTTCGTGCTCTTCAACGCGAAGCGTCATGAAGCGCAGGATGTCGTCATGCAGACGCATCTGGCGTTCCATTTCCGCAACCGCTGTATGCGGTGCGTCGATATTGAGTAGGGTGTAGTGACCCTTGCGGTTCTTCTTGATCTTGTAGGCGAGCGTTTTGATGCCCCAGTACTCATTCTTTGCGATTGAGCCGCCATTGCTTTCCAGCACGGTCTTGAACTCTTCAGTCAGAGCCTCGACCTGCTGCGCCGACACATCTTGCCGGGCAATAAATACATGTTCGTAAAGCGCCATTTCAAATGGGCTCCCTTAACAATCCGCTGGCCCGGGCGCGAAGCCCCGTTCTTCGTCGTGGAGAGGGAGATCTCCGTGTGAGGACGAACCGGGCGGGAACACTGGAAACCGTTGTGCTAGACACGCAAGCGCTAAAGCGCCGTTCCTTCAGCTCCCGGCTCCGGACCTTGAGCGATGCGGGGAGATACGCGAAATACCTCCTCGATGCAAGCATTCTGAGCTCGGATATCGCCTCCAAATGCCTCATCTGTTGTCCGGTCGCGCCCGCACAGATGCCAGCCCCTTTCGGGTGATGACATAGGGTTTGCCGTTTGAGGATGCGATAAGTCTCCTTTTTCGCAGTTTTGCGAAGATTTCCAGGGTGCAGGCGGACAAGAGCCAGCCATCCCGGGTGACGCATTCAACGCGGATCACGCGCTGCCGACGTCCTGAGGGTGAAATATGGCGGAAATGGCGGATGTAGCCGCCCTGAGCGAGGGCGTGCAGCACCCGCTGTTCGTCTCGTGAAACATTCATGGGAAGAAGTGCCGTCAAAAGAGGAGCAGCACCGGCGGATTGGCATGCGGACGCATGTCGCCATCAGCACGCAATCAGACGTACCGGTGCGGGTTTCCTTGAACGGGGTCGGCAGAAGCTCAGGCCCCGTCAGGCGGGCACATTCTCAGTAGACATCAACACTCCGTCTTCGATGCCCCATAGGTCGCAATTGGCGGCGGCAATTGCAAGGCATATCAGGGGCTTGTTGCTTGACTCATGCCATGCCCCCGGTGTCTTTCCGGGTAAACGCCCGTTCAGCGGCGACTCGACAACCCAGGAAGCGGAGACAACCCAATGAGCGACACTTCCATCCGCGCATTCACATTTCCAGGCCAGGGTGCCCAGGCCGTCGGCATGGGCAAGGATCTGGCAAATGCCTTTCCCCAAGCCAAGGCAGTCTTCGATGAAGTTGACGAGGCGTTGGGCGAGAAGTTGACCACCATCATGTGGGACGGCCCGCAAGAAGACCTCACTCTCACCATGAACACACAACCAGCCCTGATGGCGGTGTCCGTCGCCGTCGTGCGTGTGTTGCAGGCTGAGGCTGGGCTTGATCTCGCAAAACATGCCAAATTCGTCGCCGGTCATTCGCTCGGAGAGTATTCCGCGCTTTGCGCCGCAGGCTCCATCGACCTGACAACAACCGCGCGCCTTTTGCGCCTGCGCGGAGAGGCGATGCAGCGTGCCGTGCCGGCCGGCAAAGGCGCCATGGCAGCGACACTTGGCCTTGCCAATGACAAGGTGGCGGAAGCAGCAGAAGCGGCCGCAAAGGAAACCGGCGAGCCTGTTGGGGTGGCGAACGACAATGCCAATGGCCAGGTGGTGATCTCAGGCTCCAAGGCCGGTGTCGATCGAGCATGCGAGATGGCAAAAGAAGCCGGTGCGAAACGGGCAATGCCGCTGGCAGTTTCCGCGCCGTTCCATTCAGCCCTTATGGCCCCGGCGGCTGAGGAGATGGCAGCTGCGCTCAAGGACGTAGCGATCGCGGCTCCTGTTGTGCCCGTTGTAGCCAATGTGCGCGCTGAAGCAGTGAGTGACCCGGAACTCATCCGTACACTGCTGGTCGAACAGATCACCGGGCGAGTGCGGTGGCTTGAAAGTGTCGTGTACATGAAGGAACAGGGCATTGAAGAATTGGTCGAATGCGGCTCCGGCAAAGTTCTGACGGGTCTCACCAAATGGATCGACAAATCCATCAAGGGTCAGACCATCAACTCGGTGGACGCCATCCGGGCATTGGTTGAAGCTGGTCTTTAAGGGCGCAAGGTCGCCAGTCACGTCACAATTCAGGATAAAGTGGAGCACCCCGCATGTTTGATCTTTCCGGCAAGACAGCCCTCGTAACCGGCGCGACCGGTGGCATCGGCGGTGCGATTGCCAAGTCGCTTCACGCGCAGGGCGCAACTGTCGGCATCTCCGGCACTCGTGAAAATGTGCTCAATGAAGTCGCCGGTGAACTCGGCGACCGCGTCCATGTGCTGCCCTGCAATCTGGGTGATACGGACGCCGTCGATGCCCTGCCCAAACAGGCCGAAGAAGCCCTGGGGCAGGTCGATATCCTAGTCAATAACGCCGGCATCACCCGCGATAACATCTTCATGCGGATGAAGGACGAAGAATGGGATCAGGTTCTTTCGGTGAATCTCACGGCCAGCTTTCGTCTCTCCCGTGGCTTGATGCGTGGCATGATGAAGCGCCGCTGGGGCCGCATAGTTGGCATCACATCCGTCGTTGGCGTGACCGGTAACCCAGGGCAGGCGAACTACGCCGCCGCCAAAGCCGGAATGATCGGCATGACCAAGTCAATCGCTCAGGAAGTCGCCAGCCGGGGAATCACGGCAAACTGCGTGGCGCCCGGCTTCATTCAGACGGCGATGACCGATGTGCTGGATGACGGGCAAAAAGAAGCGATTTCCACACGTATTCCAGCCGGGCGGCTTGGTACATCCGATGAAATTGCCGCTGCCACACTCTATCTGGCCAGTGAGGAAGCCGCGTATGTGACCGGTCAGACCATTCATGTGAATGGCGGCATGGCCATGATTTAGCCGCACTGTCGGCTAGGCTGCCCAAACTCGCGGGTCCGCTAGAGGCCCGGAATCACTTGGTTTTTGAGGGCTATTGCCCTTGGACTGACAATCTGGTCAAAGGAATATGATTGTGTTACCAAGCGACGCTTTTCGGGACAGAAGCGGGCGCTGCGTATCGGTAGCGCTGCCATCTGTCCATTTCGCGTTTGCCGCCCGCCCGAATGGAATTGAGACATTTCGACGGGTATGCGAGCCTAGGTTTAAGCCCCAGATCACGCTGACGAGGTCGGCTGATCGCATACTATGAGCTGAGAGAAGAAACATGAGTGACATTGCAGAAAACGTCAAAAAGATCGTTGTAGAGCACCTTGGCGTTGAAGCCGACAAGGTCACCGAAAACGCCAGCTTCATTGACGATCTGGGCGCAGACAGCCTGGACACGGTCGAGCTGGTCATGGCCTTCGAAGAAGAATTCGAAGTGGAAATTCCTGACGACGCTGCCGAAACCATCCTGACGGTCGGCGATGCCATCAAGTTCATCAAGGAAAACGCCAGCAGCTAGGCTGATGCGGCTTGAGGACTAGACCATTTGGCGGACGGGTGTGCTTCAGCATGCCCGTCCGTATTGCTATCTGACAGGTGATGATGTCGTCTGTCCCAAAGTCATCTAGGAGACACCTATGATTGAGCTGAGACGCGCAGTAGTGACAGGCCTTGGCCTTGTGACTCCCCTGGGGACTGGCGTTGAACCGACATGGTCGCGACTTCTGGATGGTCAGTCAGGGGCGGGCCAGATCACCAAGTTCGATGCCTCTGGCTATCCCTGCACCATCGCCTGCGAAGTGAAACGCGGCGACGGCACCGACGGCACCTTCAATCAGGACGAGTGGGTAGAGCCCAAGGAAGCCAAGCGGATGGATGATTTCATCATCTATTCCCAGGCGGCAGCCAAGCAGGCGCTTGATGATGCGGACTGGCACCCTGAAGAGTATGAAGATCAGATCCGTTCAGGTGTGATCATCGGGTCGGGCATTGGTGGGCTGCCCGGCATTGAAGAGGGCGCCCTGACGCTCCACAACAAGGGCCTGCGCAGACTCTCGCCATTCTTCATCCCAGGACGCCTTATCAACCTGACGTCTGGCTACGCCTCTATTCGCTGGGGCCTCAAGGGTCCCAACCACTCGGTCGTCACTGCGTGTTCAACTGGTGCACACGCTATTGGCGATGCAGCGCGGATGGTGATGCTTGGCGATGCCGACGTGATGGTTGCAGGCGGCGCCGAGGCGGCAATTTCTCCGCTTGGCATTGGTGGATTCTGTGCATGTCGTGCGCTTTCGACCGGTTTCAACGACACGCCTGAAAAAGGCTCGCGCCCCTATGACAAGGACCGGGACGGTTTTGTGATGGGTGAAGGCGCTGGCGTCGTGGTGGTCGAAGAGTACGAGCACGCTAAGGCCCGAGGTGCCAAGATTTACGCTGAGGTTGTCGGTTATGGCATGTCTGGCGATGCCTATCACATCACAGCGCCGGCAGAGGACGGCGATGGCGCTTACCGCTCAATGCGTATGGCGATTGAGCGCGCCGGCATTTCTCCTGAAGACATTGACTATGTGAATGCCCACGGCACGTCGACACCGCTTGGTGACGAGATTGAGCTGCGGGCTGTTGAGCGTCTCTTTGGCAATGAGCAGCCAGACGTCTCCATGTCGTCCACGAAGTCCGCGGTGGGTCATCTTCTGGGAGCGGCAGGTGCCATTGAAGGCATCTTCTCCATGCTGGCCATTCGCGACAATGTCGTGCCGCCGACGATCAACCTCGACAACCCGTCTGTTGAAACGTCATTGGACCTTGTTGCCAATACCAAGAAGCAGAAGGACGTGAACATCGCCCTGTCCAATTCCTTCGGCTTTGGAGGCACAAATGCTTCACTCGTCTTTAAGGCAGTTGACGCATAAACAAGGCTGACGCTTCCGCCCCGGCTTGAGCAAGCCCGAGCAAGGTAGAAAACGCCGAATGGACGAAACGCCAACGACACCCGACGCGCCGAAAAAGCCGAGGCGGCGAATTTTTCGCGCTTTCGCCTTCTTTGGCATTTCCTTTGCGATTGCCCTCGTGGTCGGCAGTGCGCCCATGTGGCTCGCGTGGCGCGGCTTTGTCGGTCCCAGCGATATCCCGGAACGTACGACCGTACTGATTGCGGAGGGGTCGGGCCTCAACCGCATCGCCAACCAGCTTGAACGCGAAGATCTCATCACGGACGCCTTGATGTTCCGTGTTGGTGTTGAAGTCCACGGCAAATCGTCTGCGCTGAAAGCCGGTGAGTACGAGATTCCCCGCCATGCGAGCATGCGCCAGATCATGTTCATTCTTGTGGAGGGTAAGCCGATCCTCCACCCGATCACTATATTTGAGGGCATGACCTCCTGGGAGATCGTGGAGCACTTGAAACTGCAACCGGTTCTCACGGGCAGCGTTCCAATTGTTCCTGCAGAAGGCACATTGCTGCCGGAGACATATCTCGTGACGCGTGGCACATCGCGGCAGGATGTCGTGGACCGGATGCGCAAGGCACAACGCAAGGTCATCAGTGATCTATGGGACGACCGCGCGGACGAACTACCGTTCGATACAATTGAAGAAGCACTCGTCCTCGCCTCCATCGTTGAAAAAGAAACCGGGCAGGGTGACGAGCGCGATAAGGCGGCCAGCGTTTTCGTCAACCGTCTCAACCGCGGTATGCGCCTACAGTCTGACCCAACCATCATCTATGGCATTACGAACGGTGAGGGGCCGCTGGGCCGCCGTATACGCCGGTCAGAAATCCGTGCAGTAACGCCTTACAACACGTATCAGATTGACGGCCTGCCCCCGACGCCGATCTGCAACCCGGGTGCGGCCGCCATTGAAGCAGTGCTGAACCCCGCTGAGACGGAATATCTGTTCTTTGTCGCAGATGGCACCGGCGGACATGCCTTTGCCCGCACAAATCGTGAGCATGAGCGCAATGTGCGCGTGTGGCGGCAGATACAGCGAGAGCGCGGATTGCGCTAGAGTGCACTCATGAAACTGAAAAGCATGACGGGATTCGGTCGCGCCGATGGCGCCCGCGCGGACTGGCGCTGGCATTGGGAGCTCAAAACCGTAAATGCGCGCGGGCTCGATATCCGCATGCGCATGCCAAATGGTCTTGAGTCACTGGAACAAGGTCTGAAGAAGTCGCTTCAAGCCAGTCTTAAGCGTGGCGCGGTTCAGGTTTTCATCAATATCGAACGGGAAAACGCGGGTGCTGACGTTCGCGTAAACGCTGACGTCGCGACCAAGCTGATGGCGGAGCTCAAGACATTGTCTGCCGGACTTGGCACGGAGCCCCCAACACTTGAAGCACTACTCGGCATTCGCGGTGTCATTGAGGTGGCGGAGGCTGATGCAGACGAGGGCGAGACGACTGCCCGGTTAAATGACGTGGCCACGACTTTTGGCGAGGCTATCCAAAGCCTCGTCTCATCCCGTGCGGACGAAGGCGCGAAGCTTCACGAAATCCTTGAAAGCGTTCTTGCCGAGATTGAGCAACTCGTCGCGCAGGCCGACAAACTAGCCGCGCTTGCGCCTGAAGCAATCCGCAAGAAACTTGATACCCAGGTATCGGAGCTTCTGGCCGATCGGGCCGAGGTACCGGAGGAGCGCATAATTCAGGAAGTGGCCATGCTGGCAGGCAAGGCTGACATTCGTGAGGAACTGGATCGACTGCGGGCTCATATCACGCAGGCAAGAGCTCTGCTCCTGGACGGCGAGGCCGTCGGTCGCAAGCTTGATTTTCTGGCGCAAGAGTTCAACCGGGAAGCCAACACGCTGTGCTCGAAGTCGTCCGACACAGAGCTGACCCGGATTGGTCTGGACCTCAAGGCTGCCATAGAGCAATTGCGCGAGCAGGTACAAAACGTTGAGTGATGTTTCGATCAACCGCCGTGGGCTGATGTTCGTGATGTCGTCGCCATCGGGGGCCGGCAAGACAACACTGTCGCGCGGCTTGCTGGCTTCGGACGATGAAATCGTTATGTCGGTTTCTGCAACAACTAGGGCGCCGCGTCCCGGCGAAGTGGACGGCAAGGACTACTACTTTGTGTCGGTTGAAGAGTTTGGCCTGATGGTCAATCGGCGTGAGTTTCTGGAACACGCCAAGGTGTTCGACAACTACTACGGCACGCCCAGCAAACCCGTGGAAGAGGCTCTTGCCAGCGGTCAGGATGTGATGTTTGACATCGACTGGCAAGGAACCCAGCAGCTCAAACAAAACGCCGGGGCCGATGTGGTCAGCATCTTCATCCTGCCGCCCTCCACACAGGAACTGGAGCGCCGATTGCACGCGCGCGCTCAGGACAGCGCGGAAGTGGTGGCAAGCCGAATGTCCAAGGCGGCCGATGAAATGAGCCATTGGGCGGAATACGACTACATCATCGTTAATCAGGATATTGATCAGAGCAGCAGACAGGTGCGCGCCATTCTGGACGCGGAACGCCTCAAGCGCCCCCGCCAGACTGGTCTGGATGGTTTTGTGAAAGGTCTCCGCGACGGCCTATAGGTCCCTCAGGGAACCAGCACCACGCGACCAAGGACCGAACCTTCGCGCAAATCATCAAGAGATTTGGTCGCCTTGTCCATGTCGCGTTGCTCAACCGGGATGGGGTCGACCGTACCCGTCCGCACAAGCTCCATCATATCCGATGCTTCCTGCGGGGAGCCGACGAATGACCCGCCGATCGTGATCGCACGCATGGGGAACATTGGGATCGGCATCGCAAACCCGCCACCGAACAGGCCAACGACAACGACCTGGCCCCCTTTGCGCACGATGGAGGACGCAAATGCGAGAGATGACTCCGACCCAACGAAGTCGATCGCAGCGTAAGCCCCGCCATCAGTATCACCAATCACCTGCTTGATGGCATCTTCGTCTTTGGGATTGTAGACGGCGGCCGCGCCGGCGCCCTGGGCCGCCTGAAGCTTACCGGCATCCACATCTGCCGCGAGCGGTGCGGAGGGCAGAAGCGCACGGGCGAACTGAATACCCATCATGCCAACGCCGCCACAGCCGACAATTACGACCTTGTCGTCAGGACCGGGGTCACCAATGCGCTTGATGGCTGAATAGGCTGTAAGGCCGGAGCACATATAAGTGGCTGCAAGTCCTGGCGCGACGCCGGTACGGTCCAGCAGATACTTTTGATCCGGCACCAGAACATGCGTGGCAAAGCCGCCCGCAACGTTGATGCCGAGTTGGCGGGGCCTGTTGCACAGATGCTCGTCACCGCGGGCGCAGGTGGCGCACTCGCCGCAGCCGATCCAAGGATAGACGACATAGTCGTCGCCGGGCGTGATGCCTTCCACTTCCGGCCCAACAGCTTCGACCACGCCTTCGATCTCATGGCCTAGCGTGAATGGCAGCTTGCGGCCGCCTTTCACGTCCAGCTGGTTGCCGCCGCCCATGTCAAAGTACCCGTCATGAAGATGGACGTCCGAATGACAAACCCCACAATGGGATACCTTCACCAGCACCTCACGGCCTTTTGGCTCAGGTGTTTCTGATGTCGTTTCTTCAAGCGCTTCGCCGTAGGCGACGATGGATTGGCTTCTCATGGGACAAGTACCTTCGATGTGGGGTTCTGATCTTGGGATCAGCCGATTGCCTGCTCAAATAGTTTTTCGAAATCACTGGCTTCCAGCGGACGTGGATTTGTGAAGGTGCTGACGTCTGTCACTGCGTTTTCAACAATTCCTGGAGTGTCCATGGAAACGCCCATCTCACCTAAGTTCTTGGGAATGCCAATTCGCGCATTCAGTGCTTCGATTTCATCGGCCAAATCAGCATTGGCAGCCAGACCCATGGCCTCGCGAATGCGGTCATACTTGTCACCAACGAAGTCTGAATTGTAGCGCAGCACTGCCGGCAGGATGACGGCGTTCAAAGTGCCGTGGTGCAGCTTCAATTCCTTAACGCGACCACAGGCGTGACTCATGGAATGGACGGCTCCAAGACCTTTGATGAAAGCCATAGCGCCTTCACTTGCTGCCATCATCATGTTGTAGCGCGCGTCCTGGTCCTGCCCGTCAGCAACCGCCTTTTCGAGATAACCCATCTTGAAGGCGCGGCGCAGACCATCAAGGCCAACAGCTTCCGCTGGCGGGTTGTCCATTGGTGAAATCACAGCCTCAATGCAGTGCGTGATTGCGTCCATGCCGGTAGCGGCCGTCATGCGTGCGGGCAGACCCAATGTCAATTCCGGATCACACAAAGCAACCTTTGGGATCAGGTGTTGGCTGGCGAAAATCAGTTTGCGACCATCTTTGGTGATGATCACCGACCCCACAGAGACTTCCGACCCCGTGCCGGCTGTTGTTGGCATTGCGATGTGTGGCGCTGTTTCGCCAATGAGGCCGCTGCCGCCTTCGACGGCGGCAAACTGGGTCAGGTCGCCGTCATGCGTGGCAAGAAGGACCAGACCTTTTGCCAAGTCCATGGACGACCCACCGCCAAGACTGATGACTCCGTCACAACCTGCGTCCTTGTATTGGGCAAGCGCTTCAAGGGTGGCTTCTTCGGTCGGGTTTTCCGGCGTGCCGTCATAGATCTCGGGCGAAAACTCGTTGCCCATTGCTTCGCGCACCTTGTCGAGAAGACCTGCGGCAACGATGCCTTTGTCGGTCACAATCATCGGGCGCTTGATGCCAAGCTGCTTCATGGTGTCAGCCACCATGGAACGAGAGCCGAAATCGATGTGTGTTGTGTTGAGATAACTAAGCGTTGCCATGTGGTCGTTCCTTACTCCCTGGGCGCCATTGGATCTGCGCATGCCGACAAGTTGTCAGCTATTCGTTTGGCTGTACTTTGCCACTCGCAGCGCCCCGTCACAACATGTACCGATGCAAATCGACAGCCTATTGATCCACTTCACTCAGAAGCCGGGCGAGGGCCAGAAAGTCTTCGACGGCAAGGCGTTCTGCGCGTTCCGTTGGTTTGATGCCGACCTGTTCGCAGGCTGCCTCAGGGTCGTGGAATACCTGTTTGAGGGATGCCCGCAGCATCTTTCGGCGCTGACCGAACGCCGCGGCAGTTATTTTTTCGACAGCCATCAGCGGCGGATCATGCGGACCCATAGGGCGCGGGATCATATGGACGATACTGGACATCACTTTAGGTGGGGGCGTGAAAGCACGTGGGTCCACGTCGAATGCGATATGGGCGTCCGTGCGCCACTGCGAAATCACCGACAGGCGCCCATAGGCCTTGCTGCCTGGCGCAGCTACAACCCGTTCCGCAACTTCCTTTTGAAACATCAGCGTCATGGAAACAAGCCACGACGGCCACGGTTCCAGACTCAGCCACTTGAGAAGCAGGGCCGTGGATATGTTGTACGGCAGGTTGGCCACTATCCGCGCAGAGCCGGAAATATGATCCACTTCGTTGGTCGTCATGGCATCCGCTTCGACCAGTGAGAAGCGTCCTGGATAGGCCTGTGCAATTTGCACCAGCGCGGTTGAGGCTCGCTCGTCCCTTTCAATCGCAACGACGCGGTTGGCACCCTCTATCAAGAGGGCGCGGGTCAGCCCGCCGGGGCCGGGTCCAACTTCAATGGTGTCATGCTTGGAAAGATCGCCAGCCACCCGGGCAATACGGCGCGTGAGATTGAGATCCAGGAGAAAGTGCTGTCCAAGTGATTTTCGTGCATCGAGACCATGCTCTGCGATGACCTCCCGCAAAGGTGGCAAGCCATCTTCACTCATCCGTGCGCCTGCCTGCGATTGGCCGCACACAGGTCCGCCAGTTTCAAGGCCTCAATGAAACTTTCCGGATTAGCATTGCCTGTACCAGCGATGTCCAGAGCTGTCCCATGATCCGGAGAACTTCGAACGATCGGCAGGCCGAGCGTCAGATTGACGCCTTTGTCAAAGTCCAGCGTTTTGAGTGGAATTAACGCCTGGTCGTGGTACATGCACAAAAAGGCGTCTGCCTGAGCGCGAACACGGCTATGGAACAGTGTGTCCGCGGGATGTGGGCCCGAAATGGAAATGCCATCCGCCCGCAACGCTTCGATAGCAGGTTTGATAATCGACTGTTCCTCGGTGCCAAGGGTGCCACCTTCGCCGCTATGAGGATTGAGCCCGGCAACAGCGAGGCGCGGGCGGGCAATCTGAAAGTCGTTTCGTAGACTTTGAGCAGTCACGCGCCCAGCATGGATGATCGATTGCGTTGAGAGAGTGGAAGCGACATCTGCGATAGGGATATGAACTGTAACAGGCACGACGCGCATCTGGGGTGAGACCAGCATCATCACAGGGGCACCTTCCGCACCGGTCAATGCGGCCAGATACTCCGTGTGGCCCGGATACCGAAACCCGGCTTCGTAAAGGCTTTGTTTCTGAATTGGATTGGTCACAACGGCGCTTGCATGTCCTTCAAAGACCCACTGGGTGGCGACCTCAATGGAGCCAATCACAGCCTCCCCGTGTTCAACTTGCGTAGTGCCTGGGACAGCAAGCGGTGCCAGCGCTTCATCAGTCTCCGCGACTGGCAGCGCCGTTGCAAAACACTTGAGTGCCGCCTCCGCATCGCTAACTGATCGCAACGGGACATCAATATTCAACATGTCAGCGAGAGCTGCCAGACGTGCCTTGTCATCGATGGCAACAAAGGGCGGAAGCTTGTGCTCTGTCCGCGAGGCCCAAGCTTTTAGGAGTATTTCTCCGCCGACACCGCCAGGTTCACCCATGGTTACGGCAAGAGGTAGCGCGTGGTGTGACGGCGTGGATATCACCGCATTTCTACGACGGCATTGCGGCGCAGATCTCGCAGGTAGCGACGCGACATCATGGCTAGTTCTTGGCTGAAGAGTTGGTTTTCGATGTCGTCGCGGCTGGGTAGCTGACGCTCCACCATTGTGCGCTCGCAAAGCACAATAAGTTCGAGGCCCTCTGGCGTGCGCTGCGGCTGGCCCCATTCATTGGGCTTAAGTGCCATGAGACCCGGACGCGCCGGCGCAGGAAAGGCCCGCATGGGACGTGCTTCAATACGATTGAAGCGCGAGTTTGGGTCGATGGATTTCGCAAAGCTTTCTAGTTGTCCGCACGCCATCGGTTTCGTCAACGCCTCCCGAACTGCTTCTCCTCTGCGCGCAAGCTGCGCACGAGGCATATCATCCGAGAACGGTATGTTGACTGCTTCAATCGTAATGGCGGAGTCCATAGGGTCTTCTTTGTCGTTGCTCAGCCGTCGGTCGCGGAGCTGCAGAATGTGGTACCCGGCAACAGTGCGAATAGGATTTGAGGTCTCTCCTATCTGGAGTGCGCGCAAAGCGCTATTCAGTGTGCTGGAGAGCTGGCCATCAATAATCCAGCCGGCATCGCCGCCGTTTGCTGCAGTGGGTGCTTGGCTGAACTGACCGGCAATTGCGCGTATGTCGGCACCCTGTCGCAGTTGGTCGACCAGCTGCCCCGCCGCTGCCCGGGCGCGTGCCTCATCTTCCGGTGTCTCCACAGGAACCAATACTTCCGAGACCAGGTAAGAAGCCAATTCAGACTGATTGATTATCCGCTCCAGGACGGTGTCAATTTCCGTGTCGGTAACGCTCACGCGCGGCCCAAACCGGCTCTCAACCAGTTCATTCCATGCAAGCTCGGCAAAAACCTGCGAGCGAAGGGTGTCTTCGTTGACGTTAGAGGTTTGCAAAAAGCTTTTGATCTGGTCGAGAGACATGTTGCTCCGACCGCCGAGCCGTTCAATCGCGCGATCTATGTCCTCGTCGTCGACCTCGACGTTTTTTTCAATGGCTTCCTGAATCTGAAGCCTTTCGTCAACAAGCGCTCGAAGTACCTGCGGTCGTATCCGTTCCAAGTTCTCGGAAGTGCGAGGTACACCGGATGTGGCAAAAACCAAACCCAATCTCTGTTCAAGATCGTAGCCGGATATGACGCTGTCATTGACGATGGCTGCAATGCGTTGAACCATCTGCGCATTGCTGCGAGTGCCCGACAAGGTTAACGACAACGCGCCAAGTAATACGGTGGCCAACAGCACGAAAGACGCTTGCCGAAGATCGCTGGGCAAAAGGCGTGCTAGAGAATTTTTAAGGTCTAATTGCATCTGGTCTGACATCATGTCTGCTTTGCAGGATCATGACCTGCGTAAGAAAAAGATACGAAGGTATGGCCCAAAAAGCCATTCTTCCCAAAGGTTTATGCATTCCCCACGCCTGGTCGGAGCATAGCGAAAGATCAGTCGCAATCAAGCGCCTGGTGCACCTTCAAAATGCTAGTTTTCTTGGGCGCTTGAAACCGTTGTCGAGCCACCAAATTCGCCCAGGCTAACCAGTTGGATGCGGAAAGTGATTGAATTTGTCGGTTCTATATCACGGTCTCTGATAAAGCTCTGGTTGAAGCTCAGTGAGAATAGGAAACACTCGTCTAGATAGGTCAGGCCGACACTGTCTGACACCATCTCTGCGCGACGAAGGTCACGGCGCGCTTGGCCATTGACCCACCAGTTGTCTGCAAAGTTGAAGCTAAAAGCACTGTTTACCTCTTCACCTTCACGATTGTTGACTGTGTCAAGACTGGCGTCGAGGAATACGTAGTTCGCCGAAATGCTAATAGGACGATCCTCAAACAGCTCGAAATTTGAACTGAGAGAAACTTCGTTGCGAAGAAGTTTGCCGTCTTTGGGGTCCGCCCTGAATCGTCCCACGAGATCCAGATATGATGCAGGCTTGATCTGGACTCGACCGACGATGTCCGAATCGCTGTCTTGAAGACCGCTGCCCGCGGGGAAGTTGGCGTTTTCTTCCAGACGGTAAGACTGGCCTAGAAGAACACTGGCCTCGCCCCCACTGTCCCCCAATAGAGAATATTGCAGGCCATAGTTGATCCGTGCTCCGTCCTCGAACTGATCGAGGCCGGGGTAGCGATTGCGGTCAAACAGATGTGTGGTGTCAAAATCCACCCCTAAGCTGTCATCATTGGGAATATCCCGGGGGTTTGAGTTGCTCGGCGAATATACGGCTTGAATGATCGGCTCAATGACCTGAGACGAACTTTCACCATTGCTAATCCATGGCCACCGGTATTCAAGGCCTACGGTAGGTAGAATTCTAGTTTGGACCGAGGACTTGTTTTGACCGATCCCGTTGATTGTGTCTTCGTCTACTACGTAAATATCTCCGCGCAAGTCAGCAAAAGCTCCAAAGATTTCACCTGATTTTGCTGTTCTGGAGATGTCCCAGCCGACGTCGGCAGAGACGCGTTGGAAACTCGTACCCTCTTCACGCTGCAGATTGAGCGCATTGATTGAGGCCCGCACCTGTCCTCCTGCAATGAGGGGTTCCAGATAGTACTCCGCATCAATGAGTGGGGCCACGAAGGGAATGTTGGCCTGGTCATCATTCGCTTGCAGGCCTTGGAAGTACATGGCCTCGGCGCGTGCAAAATTTCGCCCGTCAAGAGTTTGGACATGAGCCGTGGAGATAAGGTCGTTCTCGTTGAAAATGTCGTAGCGGCGCAGATAGGTCTCGTCTGTGGTCAACTTGAGATCAATACCGGCTGTCGTCTTCTCTGTAATGTCAAAGATGCCGTCCGCAAACAGATGACCCCGGAAGGGGTCAATATTGGTTCCACGTACTTCTTCTTCGTCAGGCCACGTGCCGCTGGCGTTAATCCTGTACTCGCCAAAACCCACATGGTGACGGAATTCAGCAGCGTAAACATGACCGACTTGTGTCTGCCACCTTGGGCGCAGTGTCAGATCCATGTTTGGGGCGATATTCCAGAAGAACGGCGTCCGAACCGTGGTGCCGAACTCCGGCGAAACCGCAATGGTCGGGGTCAAGAACCCGGTTTGCCGTTTGACCGAGGGGTCAGGGTGGCTCAAATACGGGGTGTAGAAGACCGGGACCCCAAAAAACTCAATAAAGGCATCCTCATACTCGACGCGCTTTTTCTCCTTGTCGTGAATGACATTGAATGACCTGATCTGCCAAAGTGGAGAAGAAGTGGGGTCTTCTTTGCAGACATCGCAAACGGTATAGACCGCTTTCTTAAGCTCGGTCCGATTGGCAGCGCTGCGCGTACCTGAATTGGCGACTACGCGGGCATTTTCCTCCAGAAGCAGGCGTACGGTTTCACCAACGGCATCTGCAAAGTCATCTGATAGCAACATAGAGTCGGCAAACAGAACCTGACCATCATCCTGCAGAAGGCTGACATTCCCGGTTGCCGTTACGGTCTTGGCCACACGGTCATAGACAATGGAGTCAGCCATCAGCACACGAGAATCCGACGTCACCTCTACATTGCCTGAGGCGGTGACAACGTCAGCGGTCTTGTCGTGAACCATCTCATCAGCCTCGATGAGCACGGTGTCTTCATATTGCTCGTCAGGAATATTCGGTATCGGAGCCGGTTCAAGGACAGGTGCGCTGGCTCTTACCAAAGTTTCCGGAACCGGCGCTTCGGCATCGGCTGGCGGAACAAGGGGGACAAAGGATTGTGTTTCTTCCAAAGGATCGGCAAAAGGCAAGGGCCGAACCAGCGGGACATATGCCTCAACCGGCGCAGGAGCGCGAGGCTCGATCGTTGTCGGGCTGACAAGGAGGTCATTAATATTCGTAGCTTCAGGCTTGACGAGCGGATCCCAGGTGCGGGCGACGCCGACCTCCGGCAATGTGACTAAGGTGGTAAGTAGGGCGCATGCAAGAGCGGCACGCGTGAGTGAGATCACGTGTGTGCGGAGTGTGCCGCGACGCATAAGTGAATCGACCCCCTCGTCCCCCATAGGCTGCTAGCCATCCTCCTGATGAAAAATCAAGGCTCCACCGAGCATCGCACTGATGAATGCCGGTGACCATGCCGCAAGGATGACAGGCATAACCCCTCGTGCGCCAAGCGCAAGTGTGACGTCTGTGAAAAAGTACAAAAAGAAGCCGCTTATAATGCCAGCAACGATCAGCTGACCGATACCGCCGAGTCTGGTCAGTCTAAGGCTGAAGCAAGCAGCGATAAGAACCATGGCCGCCATAAGAAAAGGACGGGATGCTAATTGGTGCCAGTGAAGCTCATACCGCAGCGCCGAGAAACCGGCCTCTTGGGCGGTTTCAATGAACTCCGGGAGTTCCCAGAAGGAGAGGGTATCAGGAGATGCGAAACTCTCCTGCACACGTTCAAGGGTGAGACTGGTGGGCAGGGTGTAGGAATCCATAAACTCACGTTGCTCACCGGGAACCGTGACTTGAGCACTTGTTATGCTCCATTGACCTTCCTCGAGTAAGGCATTTTCGGCATCTATGCGCCCAGTGAACTCATCCTCATTGTTGTAGAGGAAGATAATAACGTCCCGCAGTTCGACGCCCTGGTTAGCAACGCCAAGTGCGTGAATGACCGACTGACCGTTGTCGTCTGCCTGGCGCAGCCACAAGCCCGAGTCCGATACTGCAAGCAGGCTTGTCCGCCCGCGCACATACTTTGACTCCAAGGCCTCAAACCGGGAAACCATGGCAGCCGCCAGCGGGTTGTAGACAACGACGGCACCGGTGCCGATCAAGAGGGCAAGCATGACTGCGGGTGCCAGGAATTGCCACGCAGACACCCCGGAAGCACGAGCAACCACGAACTCATTGGTTCTCGAGAGCTGGAGGAATGCCCACATCGATCCAAAGAGGACCGCGAAGGGCATCATTTTCTCAGAGATGCTTGGTAACCGCAGTAAACCCATGGACAGAACTGTTGTGAAGGGCAC
>ERZ1740067.1242-NODE-1242-length-17977-cov-17.658297_pt1 | contig 17977 bp, 16 predicted proteins | sample MGYA00581736_ERZ1740067 | MGnify/ENA primary metagenome ERZ1740067 (study PRJEB43018, sample SAMN04849236) | marine metagenome | isolation source: floating plastic debris | place: Pacific Ocean | collected 2008-08-27 | study: EMG produced TPA metagenomics... | reverse complement strand
GCCATTGCTCAAAGTCTTAGACTGTTGTCCTAAGTCACTCCGTCGCCGCTATAAGCGTATTTTTCACGATTCCCTGATCGTGCGCCAGCACGTCATCACCAGCATTGACCCTGATTATACTCAGCCCACAATCAACTCTGACCACCACAAGTCCTAGGGCGGTAGGGGTTTATTTTTAGTTTGAAGGGGATCTCCTAGAGGTATTGGGGGATCATCTAGGTGTATAAATTAGCAACAAATTCGCCGTAGCCGTTGTAGGGCAAGGTGGGGATACGGGTCCACGAGAGGGCAGGTCCGTCACCCACTAAGCGCTCAGAAGCTTGAGACCAGCGGGGATGAGGCACTTCCGGATTCACATTGGCAATAAAGCCATACTCGTCGGGCACCAAAGTATTCCAGAACGTGGCGGGCTGTTCGTCCACAAATTCAATTTTGACAATAGATTTTGGTCCTTTGAAGCCGTATTTCCAGGGCAGCACAGAGCGAATCGGAGCGCCATGTTGTTTGGGCAGCAGTTCACCGTAGGCTCCCACAGCAAAGAAAGCCAGGTCATTGGCCATCTCATCAATGCGCAGGCTTTCCACATAAGGCCAAGGTAAACCGCCAAAGCTAAACAGGGGGCCGGTGGTGATTTTCGGGTCGTAGAAGGAGGTGAATTTTACGAAGCGAGCCTCCGGTTTGGGGTCGGCGGCTTCTAGGATTTTGCGCATGGGAAAGCCAATCCAGGGGACGACCATGGCCCAGGCTTCTACGCACCGGAAGCGATAAATGCGCTCTTCCAGGTCAAAGGCTTTGAATAGGTCGTCGCGATCATATTTGGTGGGGTTTTGCACCAGTCCGCCCACTTCAATGGTCCAGGGATCGGTGGGCAGGCGTTGGGCAGCAGTTTGGATCGATTTGGTTTCGCCGAATTCGTAGAAGTTGTTATAACTGGCGGCAAGCTTTTGGGGCGTCAGCTCCCGCTGGGGGTTGGCGAAGCTGGGGTTGCGGGTGGTTCCTTTGAAAGGATTTTTGAAACGGGTGGCTCCAGGGGCTTCTAAGGTTTCATCTAGGGCGCTAACGGCGGCATCGGTATTGTTCTGACACCCTGCCAGTGATAGGGCTCCTGCGGCGATCGCCCCGCGTCCTAAGGTTTTAAGAAATTTACGGCGGCTCCAGAAAACCGTTTCTAAACTAATATCACTGGATTTGGACTGCCAGTCAGGGGGCAAATGGCTAAACATGGTGAGGGGCGAATGGGGTAAAAGTTAGGGCTAATTTGCCAGTTGGTCGTCAAGGGTTTGCAAGCGCCCATACCACCGTAGCAACATTTGCCCTAGTCGGCGGGAGTGGTGGCGCACAATGCCATTGGGGTCTTCGTCCATTACGTTGGCGAGCACAATGCGTCGTCCCAGGGCTGCGATCGCCTCACGATCCACCGGCACCGGGTAAGAGTCTCGGCTGGCGTAGCGGTCCAGAGCCACAGGGGAAGGGCTTAGCTTTTGCACCAGCACCGTATCGAATAATCGCCGTCCACAGGCTTGATCGATCGCCCGAATGTGATCCGCCACCGAGTACCCATCCGTTTCCCCTCGCTGGCTCATGATGTTACACACATACACACAGGGGGCGGTGGAACGGGCGATCGCCTCCGTAATTTCCGGCACTAGCAAGTTGGGAATAATGCTGGTATAAAGGCTGCCGGGACCAATAATAATGTAGTCAGCGGTGCGGATGGCTTCAAGCACCTTGGGCAACGCCGGAGGACTGGCGGGGGTGCAGCCCACGCGGATAATTGCGCCCCCCGCTTCGGGAATTTGCGATTCCCCTTCGATAATGCGTCCATCGTCCATTTCCGCCCACAGTTGCACATCGCTAAGGGTGGCGGGCAATACCTGCCCCTGCACCGCCAATACCTTAGAGCTAGCGGCGATCGCCCGTTCCATATCGCCAGTAATATCGCTCATGGCCGTAAGAAACAAATTGCCAAAGCTGTGCCCCGCCAGCCCATCTCCCGCCGTAAATCGATATTGAAACAACTCCGTCATCAGTCGCTCTTCCGCCGATAGGGCCGCCAAACAATTGCGCACATCCCCCGGCGGTAACACCCCAATCTCCCGCCGCAGCCGCCCGGAAGATCCCCCATCGTCAGCCACGGTCACAACCCCCGTCACGTGGGAACTGTAATGTTTAAGCCCCCGCAGCACCGTGGATAAACCCGTGCCGCCACCGATCGCCACAATATGGGGACCGCGATTAAGTTTGCGCTGGGTCCATAGGCGGTCGATAAGTTCGCGATCGCCACTGGGTTCGTACACATGGCTAATGGTTTCAAAGGTTTGCTTCTGTCCCCACAGCACCAACCCAATGCCCACCGCCAGCGCCACTGGTCCGGAAATATAGCTGGGAAACAAATTAGACAAGAAGCTTAGAGTACTGCCCAAAAACTGGGTGATATAAAACACCGGGGTTTGGTTAGTCCAAATCGCTAGCCCCAGAAAAATCATTAAGGTGCCCGCAGTACTAAGCAGCATCCAGCGCTTCACCAGCAGCCCCGGCATGAGCCACTTGGCCCAGCGGTTAACCCGTTTCGATTCCGGGCGATCGCGCCAGTCCCGCTGCAACGCCGTCAGGTGATTTACGGTGGAACGATAAAGTCGATGTTTCAAAACAGAATGTTGAAAAGGGACAGTAGAAAAAAGAGGCAGGAATAAAAGGGGCAGGAATAAAAAGGCTTGGTAGACGCTGCTGCGGTTTGTTATGGGTTCTTTGTTATGGGTCCTTTGTTATGGGTCGTAAGCCAAGGCTTTATCCAACCCTAGGATTTTGAGGACTGTTATCCATTCGGTTCGAACAAATCAATTCAAATCAATTCGAAAGCCAAACGTCGCAGCCCAACACCTTAAGGTTTATGGACTTTAGCGTATTTTCTCAATAGTTTATTTTTTTCAATGAGATAGGTGTTTCCCACTACATAAGGCATCTTCGCTCCTCCGCATTATTTTTTTAGGGTTAGGCTCCTGGCATGTATTTAATTGATTGGCATTATCTATTGGCATCTAGCAATGACGCCTCTGTCTAAACTCCTGAAAGTAGCCCTATTAAAGGTAGTGTCTAGGTACAGAGTAAAACCCAGCAATTTTGAGTGTCCATTCTCTAAAGTGTCCCTGCCGCCTTAACTAACGATTTCCCGTTCCCGTTACCCTAGGCGCATGAAAACGTTTGCCATGCCAATGCTCCAAAGCCGGAACCATGCCGAAACGGTTCGGCGAAGGGGCAAGATAAAAGGGCTCATCTGCCTTTCGCGCTTCCGTTGAGAGCTGCTATGACTGATGCTGTTGCCGATTCTTCCCCGTCTCTGATGCTCCCTAAAGACAAGCCGCTGGTGCAGCTGCGGGGCATTAAAAAGTCCTTTGGAAGCCGCACCATTTTAGATGGGGTGGACCTGGACGTGTACGCTGGGCAAGCGATCGCCGTCATTGGACCATCGGGGACTGGAAAATCCACCATTTTCCGCATTATCAGTGGGCTTATGGCTCCCGACGCCGGAGAAGTATGGGTGGGCGGCCAGCGAAGGGAAGGCACCATGGACGAAACGGACCAGCGGGAGCCCGTCAACATTCGCCTGGTATTTCAGCAGTCTGCCCTCTTTGATTCCCTAAGCGTGGCGGAAAATATTGGCTTCAGTTTGTTCGAACATTCCCAGCTCAGCCATGGGGAAATTATGCACCTGGTGAACGATGCTCTGGATCGGGTGGGATTGCCCAATATTGGCGATCGCTATCCGGCGGAGCTGTCGGGGGGAATGCGGAAACGAGTTAGCTTTGCCCGAGCGGTCATTGAAGATCCCTCCGTGTCCGCCAGCGAGCCAGAAATTATCCTTTACGATGAGCCCACGGCGGGACTTGACCCTATTGCATCGACGATTGTGGAGGATATGATGCGGGATCTAAGTAGCAATGGTCCCCATGGATCCACTTATATGGTGGTGACCCACCAGGACAGTACGATTCGCCGCACCGCCGACCAGGTCATTTTTCTCTATGATGGCAAGGTGCGCTGGCAGGGACCCATTACCGACGTTGACGATACCCCCAATCCTTACATGCGCCAGTTTTTCAGCAGCGCCGTAGAGGGGCCAATTCAGCCAGCCAGTTAGGGAGACTTTCATTTGCTGTTAAGCCGTTATTTAAATTTCCTTTTAAAACTCGCGCCTGACACCACGCGAGACCTTAAGGTAATTGCCGAGCTTTTTTCTCCTGAAATTGGTGTGGTTTGGGTTAATAACTGGATGGTTAACAACTGGACTGATATACGTCATGCCGTAGCGCTCCGGTGGGGTAGGTAAGTATGCGATCGCGGAGTTTTCGAGAAGGTGCCGTTGGGTTGTTGGCGTTGGCCGGCATCAGCTTTTTTGTGGTGGTTGTGGTGTGGCTCAAGGACATCACCTTTGGCAAACAAAGCTATCGATTGGTTATCGAGTTTGATAACGCCGCCGGCATGAAAGAAGGGTCGTCGGTGTTTTACCGTGGGGTCCCCGTGGGAACGGTGGAATCCATGGAAGCCACATCCAATTTTGTGTCGGTGGAAGTATCCGTTAAGCCAGCTACGCTAAAAATTCCCCGCAACGTGGACGTGGAGGTGGATCAAACGGGATTGATTGGGGAGGCTAGCCTGTCCATTTACCCGAAGGAACCACTGCCGACAAATTTTGACGGTCCTGGTCCCCTGGACGGCGAATGCAACAGCGACATTATTTTGTGCAATGGCGATCGCGTTACCGGCAACCCGCCCATCAACTACGGCGCCCTAATTCGGTCCATGGTAAAAATTGCCGATTTGGTCACCTCCAGTGACTTTCAGGACCAAATGGGTGGGGCGGTGGAAAATTTAACGGACACCACCAAGGAAATTCAAAATCTGAGTAAGGATGCCGCCAGCCTTGCTCGCTCCATTGAAGAACAGCTGGGGACCTTTGGGGATACTGCCCGATCCATCAGCCGTAATGCGGACGTGTTTGGACAGACCGCCGTCAAAACTGGGAATGCGATCGCCGGCACTAGCGAAACGGCCACCTTAACCCTGCGGGAAGTGAACCAGTTGCTGGCGTCTAATCGGGGAGCTATCACAGCCACCTTGACCAATATCCAGCGCACCAGCACCAGCCTGCGCGGGTTAATCGGCGATATTTCGCCCACCCTCACGAATGGGCAAGGGGCTAGCATTTTAAAAAACCTGGAGGTGCTGTCGGTGCATGCTGCCGCCGCCGCCGCCAATATTCGCGCTTTAACCGCCACCGCCAGCGAACCGGACGCACTGTTGGAGCTACGCCAAACCCTAAGCGCCGCCCGAGGTACGCTACAAAACGTGGAGCGCATTACTGGCGATTTGGATAAGCTGACGGGAGATGCTCAGTTTCGCGATAATCTACAGCGCATCATCCGTGGGCTGGGTCAGCTGTTTTCGTCCATGGAAATGTTGCAGCAGCAGGTGGCTCTGGCGGAGCGGGCTGGCACTCGCAATCCATAGTTCCGCGATTCATAGTTCCGCAACCCGTGGTTCTCGCAATTATCGTTCTCGCACCCCGTAATCTTATCCTCGGGTATTCCAGGAAATTATGCTGGACTTCGTTGCCCTAGCTAAACAGATGCAAGGCATTGGCGACCATCTCACCCAAGAGGCGATCGCCGCTCGGGAAAAGGTGACGGAAGCGCGATCGCTGCTGAAACGCGCCAACGCCACCCAATCCGAGCTGCTGAAAATTTTCCAACGGGAACGCGACACCATTGGCCTTACCGCCGCCGAACCCATTGAATCCCTGGACACCCGCGAGGATATTGCCCCTGCACCCGACGCCCATACGATTTTGGCCACCGACGGCTCCCAAATTGCCCCCAGCCACCACGAAATCGCCTACTGCTATCTGCTTAACACCGGACGTATCGCCCTTCATTATGGTCAAGGACGACAGCCCAGCCTAAACAGCCAGCCGGAGGTGTTCTATAAAAATGAAGACCTATACCTGTCCCGCCAATGGGGGATTGGCACGGAAGAGTGGATGGGGTATCAGCGCATGGTGGCGGAAGCGGAGGTGCTGGCGGAACTGGGGGTAACGGAGGCGGCGCGCAAGGACGGACCGCGATCGCCCCTACTGGCCATGGTGGACGGATCCCTAATTTTCTGGTTTTTAGAGCCCCTACCGCGAGGGGCGCGGGAGCGCATCCTGCCGCCCATTCTCAACGCCTGGGATCGCCTACGCCTATCCAACGTGCCCATGATGGGCTATATCAGCGCCTCCCGCAGCGGCGAAGCCATGAATTTCCTCCGATTTGCTAGCTGCATTTTTGAACAGTGGGATAGCGACGATGCCCCAGACAGCAGTGATGGTGACAAGGGGGGCAGCAACAAAGGCAGTTACGACCCAAAACTTGAGCCCATGAAAGACACCCTGCTCTGGGCCGAGTGGCTGGAGCCAGGGCAGCGGGGTCCACTATGGCGATCATCCTCCCAGGTGCTACAGGAGTATCGCACCCATCCCATCTACTTTTGCTACGTAAACGTGGGGGTAGAAATTGCCCGCATTGAAGTGCCAGAGTGGCTGGCGGTGGACACCCAAAAATTCAACCAGGCGCTGTCCCTAATGTTGGCGCAGGTGCAAAAGGGCTACGGCTACCCGGTGGCTTTGGCGGAGGCTCACAATCAGGCGGTAGTGCGAGGGGGCGATCGCACCCGATTTTTCCTCATGCTGGAGCGGGCTATGGTGGCTGCCGGGCTAAAAAACGTTGGAACGTCTTACAAAGAAGCCCGAAAACGCGGCAGTATTGCTTAATTTTCAAGCTTATTAAAGCTCGACTTTTCCATTACCTGAAGTTCCCATTTACAAAACCTTCTAAAATTTAGAAATCAATTTCAAAGTGCCCTATAAATAAGCCATTCGCAGGGCATTTTCTCCTTCTCTAGATAGATACTCTGTACATAGACAGTCGCTATCCTTACCTCATTTGATTGGGAAAAAACCATCAATTTTATATTTAAATCCTAGGAAAAATAACTCGTCAGTCATAGTCATCACATATTCAGCTTTTGAAGGTTAGCGGGGAAAATTAGTGAATAGAATTCGCGTTGTTTTAGTGGAAGATCATGACTTAACTCGAGTAGGTCTTCGAGCAGCTTTAGGTCAGTTTTCCGACATCGATATTTTGGGAGAAGCGGAAAACGGTGAGAAAGGTTTGGATATGTTGACTGCGTACAAGCCTGATGTGGCGCTGGTAGATATCGGGCTTCCCGACATTGACGGTATTGAGTTGGTTACGCGCTTCCGTGAAGCCCAGGGAGAAGAATCCCGCAAAACCAAAGTTGTGATGTTGACCATGCATGACAGTGAAAAAGCGGTTTTAGCGGCGTTTTCTGCTGGCGCTGACTCCTATTGCACTAAGGAAATTGGCACTGAGGACTTAGCCCAGGCCATTCGAGAAACCAGTGATGGCAATGCCTGGATTGATCCGGCGATCGCCCGCATTGTGTTGGGACAAGTCGCCCCTCAAGCGGCGCCAGCGGGCATGGTGACCACCGAAAAAACCGTTTCAATCAAAGCCGTTGAGCCAGAGTTTGAGCAGATTATCGACTCTTATCCCCTGACGGAGCGGGAGCTAGAAATCCTAGAAAATATCGTTCAGGGTTGCAGCAATGCACAAATAGCTGGGCGCCTTTTCATTACAGTGGGAACCGTCAAAACTCACGTGCGCAATATTTTGAATAAGCTTGGAGCAAACGATAGAACACAGGCAGCTGTCCGAGCTCTTCGGGCAGGTTTAATTAACTAGTCAGCAGCCCCCCTTGGGGAATAGCTTTAGCGCAGTCAGCACTCACAAGCTTAAGAAGCATGGGCAGTACAGCTTCTTAAGCTTGAGTGAGCCTTTGTCATGAGGAGAGGACAGAGAAGACCGACGGATAAAAGTTAAGCCTTAGCAAACTCTTTAACGTCTCAACATTTATCGCCCAGTTGGTCAAAGGTATTTTTTTATCTCAGGAATATTGCTTTAGTCAACAAATATATTTCCTTTTTACAACTAAAAGCTGATTACATCAGCGGCCAATAGCCCTAATATTTAGTCAACTAGTAGTTAACCAACCTAGTAGTTAACGCGCAAAAGTCCAGCTCTAATGTAATTGGGCATGGGCATTATTGGGCGTATAACGTATATTTTTTCTTGCAAAGGCTTAGTCCTTATACTTGATCCGTCCCGTCGGTTTTATTCCAGAAACTCCATCTCATTGCCCTGTAAAGCCTTTGGAAACTTTGCACGGTTATTGAGGCAGATATATGAAGTCCCATGCTTATGGAAACCAAAGAACGATCCCTTAACGTTCTCTTGATTGAGGATGACGAAGTGGATGTGATGAACGTCCGCAGAGCATTCAAAAAAAGTACCGTTAAAAATACTCTCCATGTGGCGGGTAATGGGTTAGAAGCGCTGAGCCTGCTGCGCCATGAAGAAGAGCAGTCGGTACCTGATAACCGTCTCTTGATTTTGCTAGATCTTAATATGCCTAAGATGGGTGGCATTGAGTTCTTAAATGCCCTTCGTGATGATTGCGAGCTGCGCCAAATTCCGGTTATTGTCCTGACCACATCCAATGAAGATCGCGATCGCATCGAAGCTTATAACTTTAACGTGGCGGGATATATCGTGAAGCCCGTTACTTTTACCAAGTTCTTAGGCGTTATTAGGACCCTTAATGACTATTGGTCCCTATGCGAAATGCCCTAAGGAAATGGCTAACTAGGTGACGGGAGAACAGAGATTTTCTTGCTGAGAAAGTTTAAAAGAATGTCTGAGTTCAAGGTTTAGAAACAAGGTAAAAGCAAGGACCCCATTGGCGCCTTCAAAACTCTGACCTAAAAAACAGCACTGTGAATAACAGCACCTGTTTCAGCAGAAAAATGTCAAGTACGAGCTGCTTTAGATGTTATGGATAGGGCGCTTAAATTTTTAGTCGTTGATGATGATGAAATTGATCGCATGTTGGTACGGCGATCGCTGAAAAAAGCTGGATTTGGTTCGGAAATCGTAGAAGTGGACGATGCTGAACATGCCTTAAAGGCAATGCAAAGTACAGCTTTTGATTTTTGCTTCTTAGATTATTTACTGCCCGATAGTGATGGTTTGTCCCTCCTAAGATCCCTGCGGGAGATTGGGTTTGAGGCGCCGGTTGTCGTGCTGACAGGGCAGGGAGATGAGGAAATTGCCGTTGAATTAATGAAGGCGGGGGCGTCTGACTATATCAATAAATCCACGGTTAAGCCCGAGCGGCTAAAGCAAACGGTGGAAAATGCCTTACGTCTGCATCGTGCCGAAAAGCTTATCGATACAACCCAAAAGGATTTACGTAGAACCAATGAGCTTTTGCGGCAAAAGAATGAGGTTCTAGAGCATCAAAAGCAACAAATTCAAGAAAAGAATCAAAAACTGATTGAAGCAGCGCGCATTAAGTCAGAATTTATGGCGACGGTGTCCCATGAGCTGCGGACACCGATGAATTCGATTGTGGGGTTTTCCCAGGTTTTGGAGCGAGCCACCTACGGCGAACTGAATGGTAAGCAGGGGCAAATTGTTGATCGAATTCTAAGCAATAGCCAGCAATTACAGGCTTTAATTGACGATTTACTAGACTTTTCTAAAATAGGTGCCGGAAACTTACGCCTACAGCCAGCGAAACTTAATATTCAAAAGTTAGTTGAGGAAACCATAGAGGACTTCCGTCAATCAGCATCGGGGAAAAATATTCAACTTGAGACGGAATATAAGCTTAGAAATCCAGAAATTTTTGGCGACTCAGTAAGACTAAAGCAGATTTTGGCAAATCTTTTAACTAACGCGATTAAATTCACAGATACGGGAACTATCCGCGTTTGGATTGATGAGAGAGTGACTTATGAAGTTGACGACAACTCCAACAAAACCGATTCCGACATTGATGAATTTAAATGGTTGGTTTTGGGCATTCAAGATACGGGAATTGGTATTGAAAAGAGTCGACAATCTATAATTTTTGATGCTTTTCGGCAATTGGATCAAAGTATTACCAGAAAGCGAGGGGGCACTGGTTTAGGACTAGCGATTGTTCGTTCATTGACGGAACTGATGGGTGGGCATATCAACCTAGAAAGCACCCCTGGAGAAGGATCCACATTTGAAGTGTGCCTGCCTCGCCATTTACCCAAGAATTCAACGACCCCCACAAAAACAGTTCTGATTTAAGACTAAGCTCCTTGCGAATTTACAAATCACAGCAGCTTGGCTGTGGATCTCCGTCTAATAATTACCGACACAAACTTATTTAAAAAATCATTAAAGCCGTCCGTCTCGTCGCAATTTAGAGTTAATCATGCAATCGTTAACTCTTTACACAAGTACTTAAGTTTTAAATGAGTTGTCTGTCCCTAGGTAGACGGCACTGGACACTACTTTTATTAACCTGTAGTCACGCACCAATTTTGACCAGCTTCACTTGTTGAGGATTCCATCTTGTTTACCCAGCAATCAATAAGGGTTAAAGAAGAGTCGCAGGGAGAAGTCACTCACCGCAGTCGCATCGTCGCTGTTGATGACGTCGCTGACAATCTTTTTTTGCTTGAGGCCGTTTTACACGACATTGATGATTACGAACTGACCTGCTTTGAGGATAGTCAAGAAGCCCTGCAGCATGTGCAAAGCTGCCCGCCGGATTTGCTGCTGCTGGATGTGATGATGCCGGAGCTGGATGGCTACGAGTTTACCCAGCGTGTGCGTGCGGACAATTCCCTTCCCTACATTCCGATTCTCCTGTTGACGGCTCACCATGAATCCAGTCCCATCAAAGGGTTGGACCATGGGGCAGATGAATTTATCCGAAAGCCGATCGCCGTTGACGAGCTGAGTGCGCGGGTGCGGGCTTTGTTGCGTTTGAAGAAAAGCGTTGATGAGCAAGTGGCGATGGCTCAACAGCGTGAGGATTTTGTGGCGCGTTTAACCCACGATTTGCGGACCCCTTTGGTGGCGGCGAATCGGGTCTTGGAAATGGCGGTGAACGATGGGTTTGGAGAAACGCCGGAACCCTTGCGCGACATGTTGAGAAGCGTCATTAGCAACAACAGCAACTTGCTGGCAATGGCAAATACGCTGTTGGAGGTGTATCGCTACGATGCCGGGAAAAAGGAAATGGCTTTTGCCCGAATCAATGTGCATCGCCTGGCGACGGATGTGGTGGCGGAGCTGGCCCCTTTGGCAACAGGGCGATCGCTAGAGCTAAGGATGGATGCTGACCCAAGTTTGGCGGTGTCAGATTGCTGGGTGATGGGCGATGGGCTTGAAATGCGGCGGGTGATTACAAATTTGGAGGGCAACGCCCTTAAGTTTACGGATGAAGGCGAGGTGGTGGTGCAGCTATTTTTGCTTGAGGCGGACCAGGTGGCGATCGCCATCAGGGACACGGGAGTGGGTATTCCCCAGGGCGAGAAGCAAGAAATCTTTAACCGATTCCGCCAGGGACAACATATGAGGGCGGGCAGCGGGCTGGGACTGCACCTGTCCCAGCGGGTGGTCGAAGCCCATGGTGGTCGTATTACCGTTGACTCCACAGTGGGTCAGGGCAGTTGTTTTACGGTTTGGCTGCCAAGAGCGGCACTATAAAGATGATTGTGCAAAAAGATGATTGTGCAAAAAGCTGCCCACACACAAAGCTGCTTTTGTCTTTGCTTGCTTGGATTTCTACCGCAGCTTCAGCGCATTTGGATCCTTTGAAAATCTCGCAGAAGACTTGAAGGGCGGTGTCTAGGGAGGTTGGGTGGAGGCACTTAAAAGCTTAAGAAGCGTCTCTATCTTGGTGATTATCACTCCTAAGGGTGATTCGCCTTTTTAATATTTCGTCAAGAATAATAGTAGTGAAAGCCCAGCGTTAACTTCAAAGTAATTCTGCTTTGTCCGTTAGCGTAAACAGTGTAGAAAGCTTGATGCAAATTATCCCTTTGGGACAATTTTCAAAGGCTTGATTTTCAGACTCTTAATTGTTAGCTGAAGGCTCGGCTCTTGCCGTTATTCTGTAGCAAACTTCAAGGGAGTTTCAGGACTCACACGGAGTTTCAGGACTCACGTCGCAGTAGGCTTCCACACTGTCAACGTGCTCCAAGGTTCTAGCTGGTATACTTCCTGGCTATCTTGGTCGCTGAAATTAATAGTAATTTTAAGCAACTTCCCATGGAAACTAAGACAAAGCCTAATCAAACCGCTGTTAAGAAGAAGTCGACAAAGTCTAGAAAGTCAGCACGCAAAAAATCCAACACCGACTCCGTACGGGCCTATCTTCAAGCCATTGGGCGTATTCCCTTACTTAGCCACGAAGAAGAAATTGAGCTGGGGCGCTGGGTGCGGGAACTGTCCGAAGCAGAGGAGAAAGAGTCAGCATTGGCTGAGACGTTAGAGCGATCGCCCAGTAAAGCTGAGTGGGCTAAAGCTTTAGAAATTTCAGAGTTGGAGTTAGACAAGAAATTAAAGAAAGGCGCTAAGGCGAAGCGCAAAATGGTGGAGGCAAACCTACGCCTGGTGGTGTCCATTGCCAAAAAGTATCTGAAGCGAAATCTGGATTTGCTGGACTTAATCCAAGAGGGTACAGTAGGGCTCCAGCGAGGGGTTGAAAAGTTTGATCCTTCCAAAGGCTATCGATTTTCCACCTATGCTTACTGGTGGATTCGCCAAGGCATCACTCGGGCGATCGCCGAGAAAGGTCGCACCATCCGCCTGCCCATTCATATCACTGAAAAGCTGAATAAGCTGAAGCGTGCCCAGCGAAATATGACGCAGTCTCTTGGGCGATCGCCCAAGGTTAGTGAGCTAGCGAAGGAGCTGGATCTGCCGGAAAACAAGGTGCGCGATTATCTGAAGTACATGCGATCGCCCATGCCTCTGGACATGTACGTGGGTGACAATCAAGATACAAAATTAATTGATTTATTGGAAGATACGGGAAATCGCCCAGAGGAATATGTCACCCGTAAATCCCTGCGGAAAGACCTGGAGCAGGCACTGACCTTGCTCACAGAAAAGCAGGCATCGGTGCTGCGACAACGCTATGGGCTGGATACCGGAGAAACCATGACCTTAGCGGCCATTAGCCGGACTATGGGAGTCAGTCGCGAGCGGGTGCGCCAGCTCGAGCGGGAAGCTCTGCGGAATTTACGTCAGCGTCGTCCGGGATTTTCTGAGTACTTAGCTAGCTAGAACCAGCCAATTAAAATCAGCTTAAAATAGGCGAGTTTTGTCGCTTCAGGTGTCATCTTGAAGTGACAAAACTTGATGAGTAGGAAAATAGTGTGTGGACTTTTATTAGACCTTGGATGGTTATTGCGGTGGTCACTTTGGCGATCGCCAGCTTATCCAGCCTGATTCAACCCCAAGGAGTGCGGTGGTTTAACCGTCAACAGCGACCCAGTTGGCTAACCTTTGAAGGACTAATTCCTATTATCTGGAGCATTATTTTCGTGGCGGGAGCCCTGTCCGCCAACGCAGTTTGGGAGGCAGAACCAGGCACTATGGCAACCTGGCTAAGGATGGCAGGCTATGTGGCTTTAGAGCTATTAATTGTGGGCTATGTGCCCATCATGTTTTGGCTTAGAAGCTTGCGAGTGGGAGCCATTATTGGCTGGGCTGGATGGGTATGGGGCGTTATCCTAACGATTTTGATCGTACCAGTTTCAACCCTGGCAGTGTTGCTATTGATTCCTTACTTGTTGTGGGCTCCCATTGGCAGTATTGTGACCCAACAAATGGATCAGATAAACAGAACACGCCCTTAATCTTTAATCCAACAGTATTTTTTCCCAAACCTATTTTCTCAAACTTATCTTCTCAAACCTATTTAATTCAAAAGCACTGTAATAATTTTTAGTGGGTGCATTATTCCACCACGTGAAATTTACAATGCCCATTAAAGACAAACCTTGAATTTAAAATATAACCCTTGAAAGATGCGCAAGTGCTGGTTAATCGCTTAATCTAGCGATTATTTTTCAATAACGCTAATGACTTTAAAACGCGTGCCAGTGTGGACTTATGAGCGTTTGCGCCTTTACTTTCGAGTTGCCCGGCGATCGCTACGAAAAATTTGGCAACAGGCTCGCGATCGCTCTCAAATCAGAAGCGAAAAGTGGACGTGGCTGCGTGAAGAGCCCATCTCTTTAGAGGTATTAAATCGAAAGCTGTGGCGAGCGTCTAACGCCACGATTAATTACAGTGTCCGCACTGGCGTCTCTGCCATTATTGCCACCGTAGGACTGCTGACGGACAGCACCGCCACCATTATTGGCGCAATGATTGTTGCTCCGTTAATGGGTCCCATTAGCAGCATGGCTTTTGCCCTTTCCCTAGGAAATCGCCAGCTCCTTAAACACGCTTTTATTTCCTTATTTATTGGCGTATTGATCACCGTTAGCTTGGCCTATTCCATTGCCCTTCTAAGTGAATTACATAGCTTTAACGAAGAAATCGTTAGTCGAGTACAGCCCACATTACTGGACTTAATTGTTGCTTTGGCTGCGGGCGCAGCAGGGGCTTTTGCTATTTCCAAAAGTTCCGTTGCTGATGCTTTACCGGGAGTGGCGATCGCCGTTGCCTTGGCACCGCCCCTTTGCGTTGTGGGTATCGGCATTGCCATGGGATCTAGCCTGGTTTTTCAAGGAGCAGGGCTGTTATTTTTAACGAACTTAGCTGGTATTTTATTTAGCGGCACCCTCGTTTTTATCTGGCAAGAATATGGCACCTTAAAAAAAGCTCAGCGAGCTTTAGTCGTCACTAGTATTTCAATTTTGCTATTAGGTTTACCCCTGGGACTTTCCCTTAGGGAATTAGTTACGGAGGCAAAGGCTCGCAACCTAGTTAATGTATTGATTCGCCGCCAAACTGTTACTTTTAAAGACACACAAATTCGCACCTTACGTGTCGATACCCGAGGCGAAATTTTAGCTATTCGTCTGGAGGTTGCTGCACCTAGGGGAAGGATCAATCAAAATCAAGTGCAGCTTGTACGAAGCTTTTTAGAAAAGCGTTTAGAAAGGTCGGTAAGACTTGACGTTAGGGTTTTACCCGTCGAAGAGTTCCTTGCTCCCCCCAGTGAAAATACAGAGTTTTAGGCACTCCCTTTAGGAAGAAGGCACTTTAGAACCTTGAATTAAAACTCTGTGTGCACTATCCGTTCTGTAAACACCATTCAAGCCAATACGCTTCATTGCAGATGAGGAGCTCAGCAGTAAAAAATCTAAAAATCAAAAGAGGAGGAGATTAACTTATAAAGCTGAATCTCCTCCTCTTTATTTTTTAATTGAATCGTCATATTGAGTCGTCATGTGGTCCACTCTTGAACTCGTAGCACAGTCAGTGATCGCTGAGGGCCATTGTCCGCGAAGCGTTTGCGAAGCCAATGGTGTGAACTCAGCTTCACTACGTGACTCAAAACTGTCCTGCTTTTTATCAAACTGACCATAAAGTGGAATCATGCCTGACCTGCTAAAGCCTAGCTGTTGAACGAAGAACTTCTGTTCAGCTCCCAACGCCTTTCATCTCGCCGGTCAAGCTTTTCTTTTAAGTGCGCTTCTTCACCACGCTTAAGACCAAGCCCGTGATTGTCAGAAACAGCGTCTACGGTGCTTTTATTCGGGTCAGGCTCTGGGGCACCGGCAACGCCTCCTTGTCCGTCCCAAGCTGACTCTTTCGGGTTGCCACTATTAATAGTCATTGATTCTCCTGTAAGTGAATTTAAAAAAGCAAAGGGCGCAGCGGTAACGCCAGAGGATTGAGTGTTAGCTGAAGGCTGTCATCGTTTACGGTCGCCTCTTGAATTCGTAAAACTGCCAGCGATCGCTAAGGGTTTTACGAATTCGCGAGACATTTGCCAAGCAAATAGTGCGGATTCAGATTCGATTACGTGGTCCGAAACCGTCCGACTTCTCATCGAACTGGCCATCAGTTTCAAAGCCTTCAGGCATAAGCGTTTCAGCCCCTCGGCACTTTCTGCCTTGAAAGGGCATGTATTCCCCACCACGTAAGGCCTCAGATGCTCAACGGATGAAACAACGCCCCAGCGAAAATGTTGCTGCTAGTTGGCGTTACACCAGCACTTTCTCCCGAGACCAAATACCGCTGTCGTCAACGTCGTATTGTTCTCGCACTTGATTCCAAGCTTCCTCCTCCGCTTTCAGAGGATCGCCAGTCTCGTCCAAAATGGCGTTGTAGCGCTCCACAAAGGATTTTTGAGCGTCCTTAGATAGGTGCGATCGCACCTCCGGCGACAAATCCTCTACGCTCGTGCATCGTCCTTCACAGGGGCGAGGCAATGCCTGATCCACCGTATGAATTTCTTCGCCGCCAAACTGCTCCAGCAACGCTTCAAAACCTTGAACTTGCTCAGCAGGTACGTCTATCACAAGAAAGAATTCGCCCGCTTCCAGCCGCGTTTGATACACCGCTGCCTTATCTTCAGGCATTCCCAATGTGGTCAAAACGGAAATTAAGCCAGCTCCGGCACTGGCAGCGATCGCCCCGCTGGTAGCGCCCAAGAGCACTGCCCCCAACGGACCAGCCGCAACCACTGGACCAACGAAAGGAATAAACAGTACGCCCACCCCTGTCAAAAGGCTTAGTAAAGAACCGAACAGAGATCCGAAAATCGCTCCCGACTTCAATCCATCCAGAATTACATCGCGCTTGGTGATAAAACCAGAAATGCGAGTTTCCGTCTGGAAATTACGCCCGATAACCGACACGTGATCTCGGGGAACACCTTCCTTCAGCAGGTTACGAATAACCTCATCAACTTGCTCCTGAGTCGAAAAAATAGCGGAAATCGCTCGGTCTGCGTTGTATTTAGTTGCTACTGTCATTAAATTCTCCTTTTCCTTGGTAATACTTTTCTTGCGTTTTTCAGGTGCTAAATTTGCCAGAAAAACGGCTGAATTACGCCCCTGTAGGAACTGGAGTTTCTTCTTGATAAAAGCTGCGATCACCTGTCGTGGTGAAACTGTCTCCCTCAATAAATGAGCGCAACATCCATGCCATTTTTTCGTGCTCTTCCATAATTCCAGTTAGGAAATCAGCAGTTCCTTCATCATGGAAGTCGTTGGAGCAACGATCAATACTGTTACGCAAGCTCCTAATCACTTGTTCGTGATCAACCACGAGGCGAGACACCATTTCATTAGCACTGGGCAAATCACCAGGGTGTTCACGTAGGGTGGAATTGCTGATAAATCCTTCGGCAGTGCCCACAGGGTAACCACCTAACATACGCACTCGCTCGGCATAATCATCCACATAGCTTGATAGAAGCTTGTAATGACCTTCCCACAACTCATGCAGTGTGCGGAATTGAGGACCAATCACATCCCAATGGTATTTCTTCGTCTTAATTAGGAGTAGGTAAGTGTCTGACAAACCCTGATTAAGTAGTTGAATAACGCCTTGTCGTTGTTCTTGTGTTAAACCAATGTTTAACGGACTCATAAAGTTAATTACCTCATTTAATTTCCTCTTTATTTAACCGTTAAAATCACTAGAATTCATCTACTATTCGAGGGATATTGTTATTCTTAAGTTCACTGAAACAGAAAACTCTAACCGTAAAATTGTCAATAAAGCAAAGTCTAAAAAGTATTTTTCACGTGAAACAGTCAAAAACATTTAAGATTTTTCAACTGTTCTTCCTATCTATAGATAACGTCAGCGTCAAATCGAGATATTTCATAGATAGGACTGGCTTTCCTCTACTCTCCACCTTCATCGGAGGCTAGGGCAAATCTAACTCCATAACCTCTGATGAAGAACACTCCTTCGCGCTTCTAAACATTGAACCGCCAGGGAGTTTCTTCTCGGAGCCCTTTTAATGGCAATAAATAATGACCACCAAGGGTCGAGGTTTGTCATACGAAATCCGCTTTTTCAACCCCAAATTGAGAGTTATGCAGGCCACCAAT
>ERZ1740067.1241-NODE-1241-length-17979-cov-5.689857_pt1 | contig 17979 bp, 13 predicted proteins | sample MGYA00581736_ERZ1740067 | MGnify/ENA primary metagenome ERZ1740067 (study PRJEB43018, sample SAMN04849236) | marine metagenome | isolation source: floating plastic debris | place: Pacific Ocean | collected 2008-08-27 | study: EMG produced TPA metagenomics... | reverse complement strand
GTTTATGGTTCGCGTCGTACTCAGTGTTCTCACCGCAATTTTGTTCGGTGGTGTCGCCTCTGCACAACTGAGTGTTGAAGAAACGCGCGCTTTTGTGGAGAGCCGTGTGAACGCCGCGGTCGAAAATGCCGAGGTCGCAGGGCTTGTCGTTGGTGTTGTGTACCCAGACGGTTCTACCTTTACCTATGCCGGACAAGCACCAGATACTGAGTTTCCGCGCGCCCTAGATGGCGAGACATCACTCGTCCAGATCGCCTCCATCACCAAAACCTTTACCGCACTGGCCATGATGCAGTTAGTAGAAGATGGCCTCGTCGACCTCGACGAACCCGTAAGCAACTATCTGCCGGAGTTTAAAGATAGTCTGCATGGGGATTTAGGCACGGTAAAGGTCAAGCATCTGTTCGCGCACCGTGCGGGTTATGAACCTGTCCAATATCCCATGTGGCCCAAGACGGCCGATGACGTGAAACCCCTATCCGAATTTTTAGACTTTGGGCGTCCTCAACGCGTTTTCCCGGTGGGTGAAACGACGGTTTACTCTAACTATGGCTATGGCGTTGCAGGTCGCATCATCGAGCGGGTATCGGGGCAAAGCTATGCTGACTATTTAGAAAGCGCCGTTCTAATACCGCTTGGAATGCTCACGACCACCGTACGCTTACCCGGTGTGAGTGTTGATCCTGGCGGAATGCGTCCGGCACTAGTCAACGAAATCGCGCCTGGCCAGTATCAGTCTTCTGATGGGTTTGAACCGCGGCCCTTCGTCTACTCTAACAGCGCTTCGGCGGGATCGATGTCCGCCACAGCAGCTGACATGACAAAGTTCATGCAGGCATTCCTTAGCTCACCGCCCCCAGGTGAAGGCGCCGTTATGACGGCGCTCACGAAAGAGGCGATGACATCAAAGCTGTTTGGCGACCGTCCGGGGGCGCCAGATTACGGTGTTGGTGTCGAGCTTAGCACCCTTTGCGGGCACAAGATGATTTCGCATGAAGGCGACATTTTTTACACGAAGAGCTTCTTCGGCATGCTGCCTGATCAGAATGCTGGCGTGTTTGTTTCCGCCCTTAGCAATAACGGACGCGATGTCGCCATCGGTCTTGTTAAGGACGTTTTGTTGGAAATAGTGGGAGAGGAGCCACGGGGCGAGGAGATCAGCGTTCAACAGCAAGGCGTAGCGCCACAACCGTTTCATGAACGGCTTGTTTTCGAATATATGAGCCATACGACGTTTGAAAAAATGTTCTTGCTCGCGTTCGAAACCTACACCTTGAACCTTGATGAGGCGGGATCTCTTTACCGGGCAGAGACGGACACCACTTTTACGAAGATTACGCCAACCCTCTACGAAAATGAGGAGACAGGTGAGCAAATCTTCCTGCAAACGGACGAGGCAGGCGTCCTGAAGCGGGCCTATGTCGGGTCATTTGGCTTTATTCAGCCGACATTCTTCTCGGACCCCATGGTGTTCGTGTCGACGCTTGGCGCTTCCACATTAGCGGCCGTCATCGGTATTATTCTGTCATTGGTCAGTATAGTAAGAGGATCGAAAAGATCGGAGCGCTCGACATCATTGGCCCCCATGGTCTTTGGACTGTCGACGGTAATAGCGATCAGTACGGCATTGGTCGTCTATGTTTTCGTGACCTTCTCCGGACGTTTTCCTGACAGTATGATCGATTACCCAACGGGCCCAATGCAGGCGCTCGCCTACTGGAACTACGTCCCAGCCCTCACCTTCATAGGCGCCGTACTGATGATGGTGTCGACGGTTAACACAAGGCAAGGGCTTACCCTCAGAGCCTTTCAGCTCATCGGTATGCCCATTTTCTTGCTGCACGTCCTCATCATGTGGCAGTGGAACCTAATCGGACCGAACTTCTAAAACGATATCGCCCCTTAAGCGCTAAGCTGCTGGGACAGACCGAAATATCGTTCCTCCGTAAACGTCAACTTCTTCTGACGCTCAAGGTCCCAGACATTGCGGTTGGTGTTCGCCAAATTTCCGCAATAGACGTGAAGAGCCTCAGAGTAATCCTGACCTTCATTCACGACAGCGTGAATGGCAGGCTCGGGCAAACGGTGAACAGCAGGGGCCTTCAGGTGCTTTTTCCCGGTCGACACAAGGGTCTCGTCGACTTCGTCATAGGTGATATTCGTCTCAGCCCCACCATAAAGCCCAATGACCACCGGCATGAAATGATTATGCGGCGGATAGAGCAAACCGGGCGTAAGACGAATGGCAAAAATCGTCACCCGATCACACATATGCAGCAGCGTTTCGTCTTCCGTCAGCTCAGGCAAGCCAGCCTTAAGGGCGCCCAGGTCAGCAATCGCGTCCGTCACCAGCTGAACAATGGCATCGGGCCCGCGCCCGCCTTCGCCGAGGGCATCCCTGCACGCATCGGCGAACGCCCTAAAATTGAAGGCATTGACCTTATCTGATGGGGTGAACGGGCTGGCGGTCTTAGTGGTCAATGGCCGATCTCCCCGCTGTAAACGACTGATCTAACACCCAGAAGCCATGCCTTTCGGTTGCTGCCGAACAGCTTTACCGATATTGAGCATCGTTGGGACGCAAGCGCGACACCTTTGACATGTCACAAGTGTTTTTTGACTATTTAGTTGGAAAATCAGCCATGTCAATGGCGGCGTGAGGTGCTGTCTCCATGACGAGGAAGCAGAATGCGACCAGGAGGTCGGGACGTTGAGCAAAGAGCCAAAAAAAATGCCCAAGCCCAAAGGGCAACAGAAAAAGCCGGCCGCTAAAGCGGCGCCGCGATCTCTGAAAGACGAGGCCTATGATCATATCCTAGAAGGCGTTCGCTCAGGTAAATTCCTACCCGGAACGATGATTACAGAGGGCCAGCTTTCTACCAAATATGGTTTGAGCAAGGCCCCTATTCGCACCGCGCTTACCCGCTTGGTGCAAGACGGATGGCTCGAGCCCGTCTCCCGGCGGGGGCACCGGGTGAAACCGTTGACAATAGCGGATGCCCGCGACTTGTTCATGACCAGAAAACTGGTGGAACCCTTTACGGCGCGCATGGCAGCGGGGCGGATTGATCCTGCCACGCAAGAATTGCTCGAAGCCGCATGCGATCCGGACCATGAAAATTGGCAAGGCATGGACCCCGAACCGGCCTTCTTTGCGGCGAACAAAGAGTTTCACGTCGGCATTGCCAAGGCGTCGGGCAGCATCCGGTTGGCGGATATTGTTGGCTTCCTTCACGATGAAGCAGAGCGAGTGTTGCGCTACGCGGCCCAACAACATGGTTCAGCGGAGCCCAACCTCTATGACGATTGGGCTCACGGCCACGACGAAATCCTCGACGCGCTCATGACCGGGGACGGAAAGACAGCGGAGCGATTGGCTCGCACAGGGCTTGAAAAGTCTGAGCGTATCGTCATCGAGGTCTTGCGCGAAAAGGCCGAGCAGCTCCCTATTTGACGGGTCCTCTCAAGGGTTTTTGGCCTTGCAGAGCCAGTGCACCCTCATCGATTACCCCCATAACCTGACGCGCGCCCTGATCGACGCCTCGCAACCACTCACCCCTGGTGAAGCGACATCCCTTCTTGCGACCGCAAACTATTGACCTTTCTGAAGGCCCATGGTGACATGCCACAGATGCTGATCAGCCGACTCATGTCCGGCTGTGTCAGACCGCCACAACCATAACCCCTTTAGGAGCCAACAACGATGATCACACGTAGACTGTTGATGGCGTCCACCGGCGCAAGCCTGTTCCCCACCGTCACATGGGCAAGCAGCGCGCCCAAAAGAGTAAAATGGCGGTTTGGGCACGCCCTCCCCTTCAACTCAGCAGCGGTCGAGAACTTCCAGGCCACATTCGAAGAGATCGCCGACCGAACCCAAGGCCGGTTCAAAATCGACATGGCCGCCATGACGGCCCAGGGGTTCAATCGCGCAGATTCTCTCCGCCTGGTCGCCCATCAAAAGGTGTACGATCTTGTGCATCACTTCCCATCTTACGTTGTCCGGGATGAGCCCCTTTTTGATGCGGCGGTTGTGCCGCTGCACGGCCTTGTGGATGCCGCAGATAACCAGAAGGTCATCGGTGTACAGCGCGACATTGCACGAGAAATTGCGGCGAAGTGGCGGCTTGAGTTTATCAGTTTCGAACATGTGTCGGGCGAGCAAAAAAGCGTCTATGTTCTTTCGACGAAACCGTTTCAGTCCCTCGACGATCTTAAGGGCATAAAACTCCGCCATTGGTCGCGCTTGGGCGTTGATATGTTCAGGTCCGTAGGCGTACCGGCTCAAGTGATTCCCGCATCGGAACTCTATTTGGCTCTTCAAAACGGAACAGTGGATGCCGCCGTCGTTCCCATCAACTACGCGGCATCCCTCGAGGACGTTACGGACTACGCCGCATACGTTACGCCGTTCATCGCCTCTACTCCCTCAGGATTCCTTGCCCGGAAGAAGACGTGGGCGGCCCTCCCCGATGAATTCAAAGAAGTTTGGCAAGACGTGACGAACGCGCAGATGCAAAAGGATATGGCGAGCTATCAAGAGGATGCCATCGAACCTCAGCTTCTTGAGGAATTGAAAACCAAGGGCATCACCATCCTCGACCCGCTCCCCGAAGAGGATCGACGGGCGTTACAGACCGAAGCTCTACGAGCATGGCGCGCAAATGCGCAAAAGATCGGATCAAAATCCATTGGATATTATGACCGTATTGTTGCGGACCTAGGTGTTGCAAGCGCGCAATGACTCACAATCCTAACCAATCAAACAGCCTATCTTCGGCAAACAGCAAAGCACAGAGACCAAAACAACGCGCCTGGCCATCCCGCGCTATGGATGGGGTTGCCGACACTTTTTTGAGGGTATCAAAGGTGATTGGCTTTGTCGGTATGGTGATGAGCTGCACCGCCATTGTCGGTATCGTTCTTCTTTTATCGGCGTCAGCGATTGTTCGATATGTGTTCAGTACACCTATTTCATTTACAGAGGATCTATCGGGTCTTTTGTTCGTTGTCGTCTTTACCGCTTCGATGGCCCACGCGACGAATGAGGGCAGTCATTTTCGTCTCGTGCTGCTATGGAACAAACTACCGCCGCGTCTGAGAGGGATCACTCTTATTCTCGGCGACATGATGACCCTTCTGGCTTTCTCAATCATCGCCTTCGTCACATGGGAGTTTGCGGACTTCTCGCGCATGCTCGATTCTCGGTCCAACTTCGGGGACATACAGCTCTGGCCCTGGATGATGGTGGTCCCCATCGCAATCGGGTGTTTTTGCTTTGCCGTCTTTGCGCGAGTTCTCGATGTTATTCGCCTAATGATCAATGGCCGTCCTATTGAGACGACAAGTGTCTCTTTCCATTAGATCGAACCGGAGGTTTATTCATGTTCGCGACCTCACTGTTTGGCGTCCTTGGATTCTCCCTCATCACCGGGGCGATGGTGGGGGGTATTTTGGCAGCGATTGGACTGCTGATTCTTACCTTCTTTTTTGACGGAAATTATTCCGTCATCGCCAATTCAGTGTGGGGGATCACCACAAATTACTCGCTGACGGCGATCCCCATGTTTATCTTTATGGGCGAAATCCTCGGCGCAACCGGGGTGGCCACCCGCATTTATGATGCGTTTGCCCCCCTTTTCCAGCGCCTGCCTGGAGGCCTTGTCCAAAGTAATATTGGGACCTGCGCAACCTTTTCGGCGATTTCCGGCTCGTCCACCGCCACGACCGCGGTGGTTGGCTCCATCGCCTTTGATGAACTTATGCAGCGGGGATATGACCGCAACCTTGTGGCAGGGTCGATTGCTGGTGGCGGCACCCTCGGCATGCTTATTCCGCCATCCATTATCTTGATTTTTTATGGTTCGCTGACCGACGTTCCCGTTGGCAAGCTCTTCATCGCCGGAGTTATTCCCGGCCTCCTCGTCGCGCTCCTCTTCATGCTGTACATCGCTTTTGTCGCAAAGACGTCGCCGTCCAAGACGCCGCAAAACACGGGCGTCATGCCCTTGGGGAAGGCCCTTATCCATTCGTTGGCGGGCTGGCCCTTCGTCCTTTTGGTCGTTGCTATCTTAGGCAGTATGTTCGCTGGCATTGCCACCGCGACGGAGGCAGCCGGCCTTGGGGTTATCACCGCCATCATCTTAGCAACCGTGTACGGAGAAATGACACCGAGCCGGTTTTTCTCCGCTGTGCGCAGTACCGCTATCGTTTTCTCAGGGTTAGGAGTCCTCCTCCTTGGTGGTGTTACACTCGCCCAATCTGTATCCCTATCAGGCTTGCCTGACCTGGTCCTCACTGCGATGCAGGACGCAAACCTGTCGCCCATTATCGCCATTGCAATGGTGTACCTCCTTTATCTCATTCTCGGGTGCGTCTTTGGCGCCATTGAGATGCTGTTGATCACGCTGCCCTTCACCTTCCCGCTGATGACCGCCCTGGGGTTTGATCCTCTTTGGCTGGGGGTTGCGTTGGTGATCTTGATTGAGCTCGGCCTCCTTACACCGCCGCTGGGCCTCAACCTCTTTATGGTGATGGGCATGTCCAAGGGCGAGCTGAGTCTTGGCGAAGCAGCACGGGCTGCGCTGCCTTATTGGCTCATCCTGCTCAGCTTCTTGGTGCTGATCACGAAATTTCAGGATATCGTTCTGTTCCTCCCCAATGTACTCTCATAAAGAGCGCGATTGGAGGTTTTTGATCAAGACGAAGATCCGTGAGCCTTCTTCGCAGCGCAGCTGTTCATTGCCTCTTCAACGGCATGAACAAATGATCCAGCTGATGAACGCGGTGTAAAGAGTATAAAACTCTCATCGCTTTCTTTCAGCAAGATGACGCTCATATGCTCCATCACCGTACGTACGACAGCCCCTGTCGTGAAGGCAATCGGATGCAGGTCAATCATACACAACCGCATAAGGACCTCTCTCGCGATGGGACCGTTCAGACGCAGCTTTGCCCAGCTATCGGATTGATCCGTCACATAGGCCTTATCCTCAACCAGGGTTGCGACAAAGGGGGTGACCGTCCCCGATTCCGCTTCCGCCGTGAGAAAAAACTGATCCTGCTGCAACCCTAGCAGCCGATACATCCCATCAGAAGATAAGCAAGAATTGCCAATAGCGGGTAAAGCGAGACCAAGAGCCGTCTGAAGACACTGCCCCAGCGCCTGGCGCCCCCCCAATGGTACAGCGAGGGAGCAAAGCGCGTAGCCGTCCACCTCGACAAGGCTGGCGCCCCTGCGCTCAATGGACAGCGCAGCGAGAGGAGGATACGCGGTCAGTTTATAGTCAGACACGCAAACGCTCCCCTTCAGGATCAATGAAGATTGAAGGCACAATTTCTACCTCAACCTCGCGATTGCGGAGAAGATCAACAGCGCGCACCATCTCTCCAATCCGGTCAGGACCCCGCTGAATAAAACCAAGACCGATAGAATGGCCAAGCTCCGGCGAATAAGCGACAGAACTCAACCATCCCTCATCATGCGCCAGCGTATTGGGCGCCCCTTTTGAGAGAAGATGCGCCCCGGCGGGCATAGACTGCGCCCGATCAACCGGCCGAAAGCCCATGAGGACGACACCGTCTTCTCTGTTCATGGCTTCGCGTTTCGACAAAAGACTGCCGATGGAGTCCTTCTTCTTTGACACCATCCGCCCAAGGCCTAGATGACGAGCCGCGGTTTGGCCATTCAGCTCAGGCCCCGCCGCATGACCTTTTTCAATCCGCATGACGCCCACCGCCTCCGTCCCATAGGGCATCACCCCAAATTCAACGCCGGCTTCCATCATTATACGCATGAGTGAATCACCGAAGCGACCAGGCACCGCAATCTCGTAAGCAAGCTCACCCGAAAAAGAGATTCTAAAAAGACGCGCGGGCGTGCCGCCACAAATCGTCATCTCCCCGCAGGCCATATAGGGAAAACCCTCATTGGAAATATCAAATTCGGGATCGACAATTTTCTGAAGCAGCTTCCGCGCGTTGGGGCCTGCAACCGCGTATTGCGCCCATTGTTCCGTGGCGGATATGAGGTGGACGTCCATGCCAGGCCAGAGGCACTGACGGCAAAACTCTAAATGCCGAAAAACTGAAACAGCGTTCGCGGTCGTCGTGGTCATAACGAAATGGGTTTCGCTAAGCCGCGCCGTAGTCCCGTCATCCATGACGATACCGTCTTCCCGCAACATCACGCCGTAGCGGGTCTTCCCAATAGGGAGTTTCCCAAAGGCGTTGCAATAGACCCGATTGAGAAAGGCCGCCGCATCGCGGCCTTGAATATCAATTTTTCCAAGGGTCGTTACGTCGCATACGCCGACCGACCCGCGCACGCCCCTCACTTCACGATCAACCGTCTCGCGCCAATGCGCCTCCCCCTTTTGGGGGTAATACTGAGCGCGTAGCCACGGGCCCACCTCCACAAACTGCGCGCCCTGCTCCTCCGCCCATTGATGGCTTGGGGGTAGACGGACGGGACGAAACTCTTGACCACGACTTTTACCGGCGAAGGCAGCAATCGGTACCGGCGTATAGGGGGGCCGAAAAATCGTTACCCCCGTCTCCGCAATGGATTTGCCGCTTTGCTCGGCCAGAATCGCGAGGCCCAACACATTGCTGGTTTTTCCCTGGTCGGTGGCCATGCCCAACGTGGTGTAGCGTTTGAGATGTTCGACCGACCGAAACCCCTCGCGGTGGGCCAGGGTGACGTCCTTCGCCGTGACATCATTCTGAAGATCCACCCAGCAACGCGAGCGGCTCTCGCCCACGTGCCACAAGGGTGAAATCGCTGCGCCCTCATCCTCCGCGATCGGCACATCATCCGGTGACGGTTGAAATCCGAGGGTCTCTATAGTCGTAATCGCCACCTGATAAGCATCAGCCAGTACGGCGCCGAGCCCAAAGACACCGCGAGCAGCCCCCGCGACGCACATGCCCGGCGGCAGGTCCTGCCCCGGCACGAAGGCCGCGATATCGTCGCGCCATTGCGGGCGCCCACGATGGTGGCAAGTATGATGAACATTTGGGTTCCAAGCGCCCGACAGAGCAATGCTATCCGCAGGAACACTAATGCCGTTCGAAAGCGTGACCGCGTTCAGCGCTTTGCGCCCCCGGGTATCGACCACCCGCTCCCCCATGGCCATCAGCGCGCCAGGAACGGTGGCCACCGGGTCCACTGGACGGCTGTCGATGACCGCCGTCACCTCAACGCCGTGGGCGGAAAGATCCAGTGCGGTGTGCCAGCCGCTATCATTATTGGTAAAGATGGCGACGCGTTGACCGGATGCCACCGCCCACCGATTGGCGTAGGCGCGCACCGCGCCCGCCAACATAACCCCTGGACGATCATTATTGCCAAAGGCGATAGGCCGTTCTGTCGCCCCTGCGCATAAAATCGCGCTTTTTGCATAAATCCGCCACAGGCTCTGGCGAGGGCGACCACCCGCATCAGACAGGTGATCCGTGTTACGCTCTAAAACGCTATAAACCCCATGATCGAATACCCCAGTCACGGTAGCACGGGTCAGAATATGGACATTGTCCAACGCCGCAAGTTCAGCCGTGCACGATGTCGCCCAGTCGGTGCCAGGCTGATCGTTTATAGTATAGTTCTCTGTATTCAGACGACCACCGAGCAGATGGTCCTCATCAACCAGCACCACCCGGGCGCCCGCCCGTCCAGCGACCAGCGCCGCGGCAAGGCCCGCAGGGCCGCCGCCAATAATTAGGACATCGCAGTGCAAGAAGCCTTTTTCATAAGTATCGGGATCCTCTTGCCCAGACAAACGACCAAGGCCCGCCGAGTGTCGGATGAGCGGCTCGTACACCTTCTCCCAAAAGGACGCAGGCCACATAAAGGTCTTGTAGTAAAACCCCGCACCAAGAAATGGGTGCAACACGTCATTAATGGCCATGGGATCGAACGATAATAGCCCACGGTGATTTTGGCTGTATGCCGCTAACCCGTCAAAAAGCTCGGTCATTGTGGCGCGGCTATTCGGCTCCCGATAGGCGCCGCCTCGTAACTCAACAAGGGCATTTGGCTCTTCAGACCCAGCGCAAAAGATACCGCGAGGTCTATGGTATTTAAAAGACCGCCCCACCAACCGCTGACCATTAGCCAACAAGGCAGAGGCCAGCGTATCCCCCTTATACCCCTCAAACGTCTGATTATTGAAGGTAAAGGACCGCACCTCGCTACGATCAATCCGTCCACCAGCGATGCGATAGGGTTGGTTCATGTCGACCGCCCCCGCGCCAACTCTACCTTCTAGACTTCGTGGGTAGTGACATTCCGTGCTACCACAAGCCAGGACCGGTCCCCCTGTTCGTGGAACCACAGCTCCCGATGCTCTCCAGGTGGGTTATCGCGGAGATAAAGATAATCGTGGAACTGCACGTCCGCATCCTCGGTCTGCCAATCGGGGCGATCAATCAGGGTGGCATCACCAATATAAACGAACTCAGACGCATCTCGCGGGCCCAGCAGTGGATGGTTAATCAGCATTATGACGTCTCATTAGTGAAGGTTTGGCTGGGCGCCTTGACCTTTTTCATCGATCATGGCGCCGCGGCGAAAGCGGTCTAAACGAAAAACCGTCGCGGTGTTGTGGGGGGTGTCTGTCGCAATAAGATGCGCAAAGCATAGGCCCGAGGCGGGGGTCGCTTTAAATCCGCCATAACACCAGCCGCCATTAAAATAGAGACCATCAATAGCCGTCTTATCAATAAAAGGAGAGCCATCCATGGACATATCCATGGCGCCGCCCCACATGCGCACGACCCGCGCCCGCCCAATCATCGGCATGATGGCCATGCCGCTTTCACAGACGTCTTCGATAATCGTCAGCCCCCCGCGTTGGGCATAACTATTATAACCGTCAATATCGCCACCGAAGACCAAGCCGCCTTTGTCCGATTGAGAAATATAAAAATGCCCGGCCCCGAAGGTTACGACCCCTGGAATGATCGGCTTCAGCCCCTCTGTCACAAACGCCTGAAGAACATGGGTCTCTATCGGCAATCGCATTCCCGCCATCGCCATGACACGGCTGGAGGAGCCAGCAACGCTCACCCCCACTTTCTTTGCCCGTATAGCCCCCCGACTGGGCTCCACCCCAATGCATTTTCCGTCTTTAATTGTCCAGGCAACCGCATCGTGGCGCGCGGTGCCGCCGCGGGGTTGCCACAGCCCCCCTTTGATGGGGAATCGGGCATTGTCATAATCAAGAAATGGACAAAGCTTCCGTATGCCTTCTTCGTCCAATAGCTCAGCATCAGCACCCGCAAGACGCATGGTGTTTCCCCGACGGACGAATGCATCTCGTTGCGGGTCATTGTGGTAGAGATTAACGATGCCCCGTTGGGAGACCATGGCATTATAGTTGAAGTCTTGCTCTAGCCCGTCCCACAGTTTGAGGGATAGCTCGTAAAAAGGCTCGTTCCCAGGCAGCATATAGTTAGAGCGAATGATGGTTGTGTTGCGCCCGACATTACCGCCACCAATCCACCCTTTCTCGAGAACGGCGATGTTCGTTAGGCCATGTTCCTTAGCGAGATAATAAGCTGTCGCCAGGCCATGGCCCCCACCCCCAATAATCAGGACATCATACGCCGCCTTTGGCTCAGGGTCGCGCCAAACCGGCTGCCACCCGCGATTACCGGTCAAGCCTTCCTTTAATATAGTCCAAGCGGAGTATATCATCTGGATAAGCGGGCAGCGAGGCGTTGGCGCGCCAGCCGATCCCAGTAGGCCGCACCAATCGGCAGCGCTTCATCGTTAAAGTCATATTCAGGCGAGTGCAGATGGCTCACATGCTCACCAATCCCGAGGCCAATATAGGCCCCCGGCTTCACCTGTAACATAAAGGCAAAATCCTCCGCCCCCATATCAGGGTCAACATCACGAATAACCTGCCCGCCCCCCAGGACAGCGCTGAGCGCGGTAGCGGCGTGCTCCGTTTCGTCAATATGGTTGATGGTCGGGGGATAGCGACGCTCATACCGCACATCCGCTTCGACTCCATTGGCTGTCGCTATCGATTGGGCGATTAGGGCGATCTGTTCCTCAGCCATATCTTGGTTGGCTACGGAGAATGCCCGTACCGTGCCGCGGATCGTCACTTCGGAGGGAATGACATTCCACGCCGAGCCGCCGTGAATTTGGGTACAAGATACGACGAGCGCTTCATGGGGCGCGGCCTTGCGTGACGTAATCGTCTGTAGGCCCCCAACGATAGCCGCAGCAGCAACCAGCGGGTCGGTGCCCAAATGCGGTTCCGCCGCATGACCGCCAGACCCCTTCACGGTGACTCCGAAGATATCGTAGGACGCCATGACAGGCCCCGCCCGCACCGCGGCGGTGCCCAGGGGCATGCCCGGTTGGTTGTGGAGCCCGTAAACTTCGTCAACCGGGAACTTCTCGAACAACCCCTCCTCCACCATGACGCGACCGCCCCCCTCATTTTCTTCAGCCGGTTGGAAGATAAAAACGAGGGTGCCGGAGAAATCGCGGGTTTCGGAGAGATATTTGGCTGCGCCCAGCAACATGGTGGTGTGTCCGTCATGACCGCAAGCATGCATTTTGCCGTCCCGTCGCGACGCCCACGGCACATGGGTACACTCCTTTATGTCAAGGGCATCCATATCCGCCCGCAACCCAATCATCGGACCAGGCCCGATCCCCTTCAGCACACCAACCACCCCGGTGCCTGCAAGCCCCTCATGTACCTCTATCCCGCTAAAGGACCGAAGGCGCTCCGCCACGAACTTTGCCGTCTCCACTTCTTCGAACGCTGTCTCCGGATGGGTATGCAAGTGACGCCGCCACTGGGTCATCTCATCATGCAACGCAGCGATTCCAGGAGGGACATCAGCACTGTTTGTCATATCAACGCTCCACAATTGGCTGACCGGCGATGGGCGGTCACCAGATCCAGTGCTATGTTTATTCTAATATATTGACATGTTAAAGTGTAAATGGAACAGGTCAATTGGCTGCTCGGTTGCGAGCACAACCCGTGAAGGAGAGGACGATGAAGTCAGACTTCGATCATTTCTTATGGGGTGTTCCCGATCTTGATAAAGGCATTGCGCTGTTCACCGAGCGGACGGGGGTTCAGCCCGCAATTGGGGGTCGACACCCCGGCATTGGCACACGGAACGCCCTCGCATCGCTTGGTCCTGGCATCTATTTTGAGATCATCGCTCCCGACCCTGCCCAACCTTTAGCGGAAACGCTGGGCGGAGACATTGCCGTCCTCCCCCACCCCACCCTCATGACAATGGCCCTAAGGGCACCTGACCTCTCAACGGTCGCAGCTATCTATGACGCCCATAACATCCCCGTTGATCAGAGTGATGAGGGACGCGAAACACCCGAGGGCAAGATGTTATCTTGGAGCCTGTGCGAACCCCAGCATCAAATTCGACCTATGGATCCGCGCTGGCCCTTCTATATCGACTGGAAAAATACTCCCCACCCGTCGGGAACCACCCCTAGCGGGTGCACCTTTACCTCAGTTGCTTTTGGTGGCCCCAATGCGGCAGCCACACAAAAGCTGTGGCAAGACCTCGGCATATCGGTCCCGTTTGAGGAGGCTGACCGCCATAGGGTCGCCCTCGACATCAACACGCCCAAGGGAGTCGTGACCTTTGAGGGTGTGTTTTGATGACGTCCTTACCCATCAGGCAGAGCGCGAGTACGAAAAGTCGTCCTTCGACCACCCGCTCTGTAAGCAGACGATGAGATGGCTTACGCAAGCCACACCATAGCGCAATGGGTTTGCGCGCAAGCAAGTTCTCCCCTCCCGGAGGCGGTCATGGACGCCAGCGTCCGCGCCATTGTTGATACGGTGGGGGTGGCATTCGCTGGCAGCAGAACCCCGCAGGCCATCGCTGCCCGAAACTATGCCGAAGCAGAGTATGGTCGGGGACCCGCTGCCATTATCGGTGACCATCGGTTGCTTACCCCTCGCGGCGGCGCCTTCGTCAACGCTGTATCAGCCCACGCCCTCGATTTCGACGATACATGCTACGCCGGAATCTGCCACGGGTCTGCAGTCATTTTTCCCGCTGTCCTTGCCACTGGTCAGTCTAAGAACTGTAGTGGTGAGGATCTCATTCGAGCCTTCGCCATTGGCAGCGAAGTGGCCTATGCTCTTGGCGACTATCTGGGTAATGACGTTTATTATCGCGGTTGGTTCAACACCAGCATGCTGGGTGCTGTTGGGGCTGCCGCCGGGGTGGCTGCCCTCCTCAATTTGGGTGAACAGGCCACCGCCGCAGCCATCTCCAATGCGATGAGCCATTGCGGTGGCTCGCGATCAATCCTCGGGTCGAATTTCAAACCGATCATGGCAGGGCAAGCCGCTGCGCTCGGCGTGGAAAGCGCTTACCTCGCCGCTTCCGGATTATCGGCGTCTCCGGATGTCCTTGAACATCGCTTCGGATTGGCGGCCCTCACGGGTGCTGACACGCAATCGGGTCAACAGCCCTTTGTCGACCTTGGTCAACCGTGGCGGATGATTAAGCCCGGCTTGGCCGTCAAACGCTACCCCGTTTGCTCGGCCGCCCAGGCCTCTATTGAAGCGGCCCTCTTCCTTTCAAAGGCCTATGGGATCGATGCTGATGATATTGAGATCGTCGACTGCTTCGTACCCCACCTTGTGGGCATTTCCCTGCCCTACATCCGCCCACAGAACGGTACCGAAGCGCAGTTTAGCCTACCTTTTGCGGTTGCCTGTGCGCTCACCCATGGCGGACTTACCCATCATCATCTAGCGGGGCAGGCCTATGAAGACCTACCTATAAAGCAGCTTGCTGAGCGTGTTGTGATGCACGTCCTCGACGAGGAGGCCGATCCGCTAGCTAAGGAGCTACAACCCGAAGGGGCCCGAGTGGTCTTTACAACAAAAAGAGGCAACCGCCTCGAAACCACTATCGCCAAGGCGTACGGCATGCCAGCGCGTCCGTTTTCTACCGAAACACTGGAAGAGAAATTTATGGAGTGCACGGCTGATAGCGATATCGACGCAAGCAAACTCCTCAAGGCGTTACGCGACCTGCCAACCTTACAGGATATCAGCCGCCTTCTGACTAGAGGCTGAATAAAATCGAACGCTCCGAGTGACCTGACTAGGACTAAGGGGGGCTATCGCCCGTCGAGCACTGGAACAAAAAACACCGCCCATTCTCTCGCGAAGAGAACAGGCGGTGTTGCGTAATTTTGTACCCCTAAACGAGGATTTAGAACTCTTTCCTTACACGTACGCCATAGCGTTGCGGTGGGGCAACCGTGTTCCGGCCGGAGCTAGAGAAGCCGCTATACCACCCGCCGGTCGCATAGACATCGTCGGTGAGGTTCTCAATGTAGGCTTCAACGCTCCAATTTTCGGCACTTTCGAGACCCGCCCGAAGATCAATTCTGGTCCAATCATCAAGAACGCGAATCTCCGGGATCCCATCTTCGATGATACCGGCCTGCACTTCGTCATTGTAGATATAAATGGCGCGAATGAAGCCATCGACATCGCCGAATAGAGGACGCTGATAATCCGCCACAAAGTTCACCCGCCACTCAGGCGACCACGGCAGTGGCGTATTCAGACGAGGGTCGTCTGCCTCAGGGAACTCGGTAAATTCGGAGTTAGCATACCCCACCCCGCCGGAGAACGACAGCGCCTCTGTCGCCAGGACTTGAAAATCAAGCTCAAAACCATAGATCTCCGCGGCTCCAGCATTATCTGTGAATCGGTTATTGGTTGCGCGGTTACGCACTTCGATCTGGATATCATCCCAATCCATAAAGAACGCCGATAGGTTCACCGCCGCCCGACGATTGAAGAAATACGCTTTTGTACCGATCTCATAATTGATCACGCTGTCGGGATCGAAGTTGGATCGCTCAACATTGTTGAGCTGCAACCCGCCACCCCGGAAACCCGTGGATACCGTTGCGTAAACATTAATATCATTCGTTGCCTCGAAAATTGCGCCCGCACGCCAGGTCACTTTTTCTGACTCCACAGTACCAGAATCGAAATCAAGGGCTACGGGCACCAGGAAGGGTTGCAGAGTCGGAATATCCGTATCTGGGAAACGTGGTGCAATTGTCCCACCGTCAGCAAGTGACTCAAAGAAATCTAGCTCAGTATACCGAATTCCTGCTAGAAGATTCAGTCGATCCGTGACCGCATACTCAGCCTCCCCGTAGACAGCATAGGTATCCACTTCATCAACAGAAAAGCCCCCAAAGACGAATGTATCATTGGGAAGGATGGCGAACGGCGCGCCCGCAAATAGTGTTAGTGGTTCAATATCACTACCAGTGGTTTGATTTTCGAGCAATTCCTCTTCATCGCGCGAATAGTAGGCCCCTACGACCCAATTCAGCTTTTCGTTTTCGTTAGACTCAAGGCGAAGTTCACCGCTGTAAAAGCCAGTGCTCCGATCTCTGGTCCAAACACCCACATCCAACTCAGAGTAATCGAGATCTTCCGAGTCGCTTAGATCAATGCTGGTGCCACCGAAAATACCCACTAGCGTCGCTGGACCAAGGTCGTAGTCGAACCGACCAAGCGCGACGACCGTTGTAAAGTCGGTGAACGATGGCGCATCAATATTCACCTGCGTGGTTTGGTTTGGGAAGTATGTGTCAGGACCATTTGGCAACGTGCCAGGTTCGAAAGCTAAGTTCACCCCAAAATCAATAAACTGCCTTATGGCTTCTGTCTGATCGAGCAGCACACCGTCGGTTAACGTCGCGTTGCCCAAGCCTTGATTATAGGACTCATAGGAAACAAGAGCCTTTAACTTCAGCCTATCCGTTGGCTCTGATGAAACCGTCAGTCTACTGCCAAATGTCTCGACCCAGTTCCCTTCGGTGCCACCGGCGAACTGGTTTTCCAACCAACCATCAGTTTCGTGGTAAAAGCCAGCAACACGAATGGCGGTGTTGTCGGTGATAGGAAGCGTAACGCCCCCCTCAAGATCAATGAGGCCAAGGTTACCAACGTCAGCAGTCGCGTACCCGGACACACCATCGAAACCAGGCGTAACACTGGTGAGGTTTAACGCCCCGGCGATAACGTTGCGGCCGAACGTTGTCCCCTGCGGGCCCCGCAGAACCTCAAGCCGCTCAAGATCATAAACCCGGTTAGCAACATTGGGTAACTCGTACCCGTCAAGATAGGTCCCGAAAACCGTCTGCTCCCCCCCAACAGGGCCAATGCCCCGCACCGTGACCGCCCCTTGCCCTTGACTGTTAAGCGGCGCAAAACCGAGGTTTGGCGTCAGGATCGCATAGTCTTCAAATTCTGTAATATCGAAACGGCTAATATCATCGTTCGTAAACGCCTTAACGGAAATCGGCACATCTTGCAGCGATTGTTCTCGGCGTTGCGAGGTCACAACAATGTTATCTAGTTGCGTGATGCCATCGGATGAACCACCCGCCCCCTCTTGAGCGTGCGCCGATGATAGCCCAGCGATGATAGCCCCCGCCCCTAGCAGCGACCGTTTAAACGTCTTCGACATAGTAATGCACCCCTACTCCGTATCTGGTTGAATGTATGTTGCCTCAAGGACTGGGCTGCGCCGAGTTATTATCAAGCTTGTTGGAGCGCAGCCTGCGCGGGGGAGATTGTTTCTGACTATCGGAAAATAGGAAATGGTGGTTCCATGTCGGTGTTGGAAAATAGATGTCGTTTTTCCAAATAGACCTCGACGCTGATGGCCTGATATTGCAATTCAACGCTGTCACTTAGGCAGATCGTAAGGCGGCGATTACCACATAAAACTAGTCGATCTAGGTTAACGCAAGCGACCGAGGGGCTATCGTACAATAACGCATCGCCAGCGATATACGTTCAGTATAATAACTATTATATGAGAAACGATAGGGACTTCTATGGACACGATCAGGCTTGAGAAGATTACCACCTTCTTTGAGGACCATTATCTAAAACCTGGTCTGCTTCCCTCCAT
>ERZ1740067.1240-NODE-1240-length-17997-cov-4.639171_pt1 | contig 17997 bp, 17 predicted proteins | sample MGYA00581736_ERZ1740067 | MGnify/ENA primary metagenome ERZ1740067 (study PRJEB43018, sample SAMN04849236) | marine metagenome | isolation source: floating plastic debris | place: Pacific Ocean | collected 2008-08-27 | study: EMG produced TPA metagenomics... | reverse complement strand
TCGATCTACAATTCAGCAGCTGGGGATCTAACTATAGATGCTGACCCTCTCAGCGTATCATTCCTATGGGCTTCAGGTCCTTTGAATCTCTCGCCGAATTGATCGACACGACCAGATGTTTTAGTAAGTATCTGTGCCATGAAGCTTTTGACGGTTACACAACCTCTGGCCTGGAGATTTCCAACCGCTTGCGCCGTGGTGCTGTCCGGCGTTGCCGTCCCGATTTTGGCTATGCTGGTGCTTTCGCAATCGGTTTCACCAGTGGCTTTGGCGAGCGGCCCAATATTCACCCTGGGCTTGATGGGCGTCGGGATCATAGCAGCTGCAGCTATTGGAAACTTCTGGATCGGCGTCCTTTTAGCATTGCTGAACGCGGCATGCTTAATCGTGCTCGCCCTTTCACTGGGCATGCCGCCGCTGCCGCACCTTTTCTCAATCGGATTGGCCATGATCATCGCCAGCTTCAGTTTCGCCGCACGCGGCGCTCTGTTTGCTAGAACCTTATCTCATAGAGGATGGTTGATGGCCTTATTCGTTGTTGCCGGCGAGGCATCTGTTTTGCTTATAGCCTCCGTTTGGCCAGGCGTGCTGCCGAATTGGTTTTTGGCGCTCCTGCCTGCACAGTGGGCGAGCATTGCAATCCAGACGGCGCTCACCGGGACCGGCACAGTTGCGGCAATGTCGGTCTTGTTGGCCCTAGCTGGCACCGCGGCAACGACGCTGCTGGCTGCCAGGCTTTGGCTCCGTCGCTGGCCTTACTTACTCATGTTCACGGCTTGGCTCGGCCTATCCGCGCTGGTCTATTATTCGTCTGCGCCGACGCCGGCGCGCCCATCCGATGCAGTGTTTGAATAGCGTCAGCTTGTTTACTGGTTTGCTGGAAAACTCCAGTTCTTTGTGAACTGAAATGATTTCGTGTTTATGTGACGGCACCAACGGTCAGCACTTAGGTTGGCATTGCGGCGTCCGTTAAGGTGAACGAATACCGTATTCTATCACTGGGTGAGACACCCTCGGTATACTGGAGCAGACCTTGATCATCGCTGCGCACGGATCGAACGTCTAAAATGGGTGTGTATGTTGGACACTCGAGGAGTTGCCTTTCGGCAGCTTCTGGGGCACGAGCGGAGATTTCGTAGTCCCCCACAACGCAGGTTTTGATGCCTTCACAATACAGGGTCTGTGAAATCGAATTTCGATTCTGACTGAGCTTTGTCCTCAAATCACGCCGCTAGACACTAGGCATTGCAACGTGCTCCCAAAAAAATGTCGGTAGGTGAGAGAAAATAACGGTGTACGCAAGGCATAAGCCCTGAGGTACAGGCGCCATGCATTTTCCTGATCATGCCACAGACGGAGTGCATTCGGACTGGCGTCGCGCAGGCGATAGCCAGTTCAAAACCCTGCGATCGTAAATGCGCGCCTTGCTTAAATCGAGCTTGGCAGGCGTGTTTATTGCAAACAGAATTCTTTTTGGCTTAGCTGGCATAGCCTGCGCCATAGCATCGTGCGCGTGGGGCCTCTTGTTGCTAGATAACCAGTTTATCTGGAATTGGAATGAACTCTGACGCATCGCCAGGCGGGAGTGTGAAGGGGCCTTTTTCCCAATCGCTCGCTCGCCAGGCCTCTGCCGCCGCGCGAATTTTCTCCTTTGAGGAGGAGACGAAATTCCAGGAGATGTAGCGCGGCCCGCTTAGGGTATCACCGCCTAGGAGCATCACCCGTGCGCCAGCTTCTCCGGCGGTGATGGTGATTGGCTCGCCCGGATTGAAGACCAGCATTTGCCCGGCCTCAAATACATCTCCATGGATGCTGACTGTGCCTTCGAGAACATAGAGGCCGCGGTCTTCATGGTCGTCTGGCATTGGTAATATAGCGTTGGGGGCGAGCACGGCATCTGCATAGAACATGTTTGTAAAGGTGCTGACCGGAGCGGTTGCACCATAGGCGCGGCCCAGTATGAGCCGGACGGACTTATCATTGTCTTCGATAAAGGGTAGGGCTTCACTGCCGTGATGCTCGAAGGCGGGGTCCATGTCTTCTTTATCTTCTGGCAGGGCGACCCAGGTCTGAATGCCGTACAGGGAATGCCGTCCAGCACGTGTTTCTGCGCTGGTGCGTTCTGAGTGGGTGATGCCTTTGCCGGCAATCATCCAATTAACCTCGCCGGGATAAATCATTTGGTTCGTGCCAAGGGAGTCGCGGTGTTGGAACTCGCCTTGGAAGAGATAGGTCACCGTTGCTAAGCCAATATGCGGGTGAGGGCGCACATCTATGCCGCCATCGTGAATGAATTCGGCGGGACCCATTTGGTCAAAGAAGATGAACGGGCCAACCAACTGCCGACGTGCAGATGGCAAAGCGCGGCGAACCTCGAACCCGCCCAGGTCCTTGGCGCGCGGGATAATTTGCGTTGCTAAATAGCTGCTTTGATTGGTTTCAGCGCCTATTGGGGGTGCGTTCATAGCCTGGTCTTTTGGTGACGGGATTGTGCTCTTGATGTCTAAACTGGACTTGAAACGTTGGCCGTCAAATCTTGCCTTGTTCAAACTCTGCTCTGTCTTTTCGCACCCGCGCCATCATGCCCCTTTCGGGTTGGATAGGCTGCCCAGGTAGACCGAGGCTGTATCTAAATGCTTCGCGCGCTTTTCCGGGTCCATTTTGCGCGCCATTGACACCATCATCGCCCAGCGCGGGTTCTTCTCTAGAGCATCGGCATGGCCCAGTATCCAGCGCCAATAGAGACCATCCCAAATATCGCACCAGTCACCTTTGGGGTGGTTGCTCATTTTCTTTACATAGGCCGAGCCAGAGAAATAAGGCTTGGTGGTGATCAGCCCACCATCGGCATTTTGGCTCATGGCATAGGCATTGGTGACCATGACCCAGTCATAGGCATCGACAAACATCTCCATGAACCAACGGTAGATATCATCGGGGTCGAACTCGCACAGGAACATGAAGCCACCGAGCACCATCAGGCGCTCGATATGGTGGCAATAGCCTGTCTTTAAAACCCGATGGATGGTGTCATCAATAGGGGCTATCCCGGTCTCGCCCGTCCAGAAGGTCTCCGGCATGGGGCGTGTGTGGTTCCAGTGATTGGTGGTGCGCATTTTGACGCCCAAATCTTCATAGGTGGCGCGCATAAACTCCCGCCAGCCGATGACTTGCCGAATGAAACCTTCGGCAGAGTTGATGGGGACATCATATTTGTCGATGTGCGCTTTCACGGCGCTGACGAATTGCGCAGGGGTGAGGAGGCCGATGTTGAGCATTGGCGTGATGGCGCTGTGCCAAAGCAAGCTTTCGCCCTCTACAATGGCATCCTCATAGGGGCCGAATAGCGCGAAACGTTCCCTTAAGAAGCTATCAAGCCAGGCTTTGGCACCTGCGTGGCTGGTTGGCCAATAGAGGCTTTCAAGGCTACCGTAATTGTTTGGGAAATCGGCTTCGATGGACGCTTTTGCGTCCTCGTCGATGGTATCAGGCGATAGTTCCCGCAGTTGCGGAATTTCGCTCAGGAGGGTCTTGGGTACTTTTTTTCGGTTCTCTTCATCAAAGCTCCATTGGCCGCCGACAGGGTCATCGCCATCCATCAAAATATCCAGCCGCGTGCGCTGCGCTTTGTAAAATTCAGCCATGAACCAACGCTTCCGACCGGCGCGCCACTCTTGGTTTTTCTCGCGTGTGTTGAGGAATAGGGGCGAGGCAAGCATCTCTAGCGTGAGGCCTGCAGCGCTGCATATCCGGTCTAGCCTTTTCTCAAGTGTAAAATCGACGGGGTCGCAGCAAAGGATGTGGGTCACCTTTTCGGATGCCAACGCTTGAAGTGTGTTCTTCAAAACGGGTTGGCCTGGCGCAAACTTTATGAGGTCGGTTGTGTGGTCTGCCTTGAGGCGCTGCGCATAGCGGGCCATGGAGGCGCGATGTAGCCACAGTTTTTGCTTGTGAAACGTTGCTGGATATTGGTGGTCGCCAAAGAACAGAGGGTCTTCGATGAGCACCACTTTGTCTGGCGCTGCCGTTAGGCCGGGATGGTCTTCAAAAAGCTGATGGGGGAAAATCAAAAGGGCTTTCATGACACCGCGTCAATAATGTTGGGTTTTCATGCATATGTCCTGCTTCTCAAAAGCGTCCATTGCGGCATAATGCGCGCCAGGGTGAGGCAAGGACGCGCGCGCAATGGAGCAGAAAAACAAGGTCTTGGCCGGCTGTACCATCGTCAACATGGTCGGCGTGACACCGATGGTGTACACCGTATTCGGCCTCTTCCTGATTCCAATATCGGATGAATTTGCATGGCCCCGGTCTGCCGTGTCTGCCGTTTTGCTGGTTTTGGCCATTGTCGCGGCGATTGCATATCCAATCATCGGGCGTGCTATTGACCGCTTTGGCGCCAGGCGCGTCATGATTCCAGGCATCATCTTATTTGCAGCCTCTGTGGCGCTCATCTCGCTCTCACCAGCCAATCCTGTCATTTTCTATGGATTATTTGCCTTGATGGGCGCGGCTGCGGCTATTCCCAGCACCGCGATGTTCACCAAAGTGATTGCCGGATGGTTTGATGAGACCCGTGGCTTTGCGCTTGGCTTTGCAGGGGGCGTTGGCAATGGTGTCGGGGCTGCCATATCGCCCATCATCGTCGCTGCCTTAATCGCAAGCTTCGGCTGGCGGGGCGCCTTCAACGGTGTTGCCCTTATAGTTTTAGCCGTCGGCTTGCCGACACTGATTATCATTTTGGGCGATCCGCCGCGCGGCGCTACCACGGCGGGGTTGCACGGCACGGGCATGCCCATGCAGGGGGCCATGGCCACGCGTACCTTTTGGATTTTGCTAGTTGCTGTCGGCCTCGGCGCAGGCTGCATGACGGCGGTGTTCGCGCATGTGGTGCCCATGCTGCTTGATAGAGCCATTTCCATGGATCGTGCGGTGACAGTCCTGGTGACTTTTTCGACCGTTACCGCCGCCTGGCAGATTGGCATCGGCCTCGTCTTAGACCGTTTTCCTCGCCCATGGATTGCAGCGCCTTTCTATGTTGCCGCAATGGTAGGTCTGATTGCACTAGCGCGTTCCGACGCTCAGCCTGTTTTGATTTTAGCTGGGGCACTCATGGGTTTGGGCCTTGGAACGGAATATGGCGTTTTGCCGTATCTGCTCTCGCGCTACTTTGGCGTTCGCCACTATGGAGCCATTTCCGGCGTCGCCTACGGTGTTATCGTTCTCGTCCAAGGCATCACGCCGCCGCTGATGGATTTAGACTATGATGTTAACGGCTCTTATGACGTGGCCGTTACTGTGATAGCCATTGCCATGATCGTCGGCGCTGGCCTTCTTTTGATGCTAAGGCCCTTAGACCGACCAATAGACGCACATTCAGCGCCTGCCCAATAGCCAAAACCACTCTATTTTTGAAAAGCCCAGTGTTTTGATGAGGGTGACGCGGCTAGGTCAAACCTGCCACAAGGCCCTTAATTGATGCATGCCTATTAGGAGTGCCCCCATGCAACTTAGTCGTGATGCCCTTTTGCAAGCCTATCGGCAAATGCGCACCATCCGCGCTTTTGAAGAACGTTTGCACGATGAGATCATGAAGGGCGAAATCGCTGGCTTCACGCACCTTTACTGCGGCCAGGAAGCGGTCGCAGTGGGCGTGTGCGAGCATCTCGACCATGAAGATATGATTGTCTCCACCCACCGTGGCCATGGGCACTGCATTGCCAAGGGCTGCGATGTTGTCGGCATGATGAAAGAGATTTGGGGCTCTACCGAAGGCCTGTGTAACGGAAAGGGCGGCTCCATGCATATCGCCGATAAGGATGTCGGCATGCTGGGCGCGAATGGCATCGTGGGGGCTGGCGCGCCCATTGCTGTTGGGGCCGCGATGTCGGCAAAGCTAGACGGCAAAGGCAAAGTCTCCATCGCTTTCTCCGGCGACGGCGCGTGTAATCAAGGCACCACCTTTGAGGCTATGAACATGGCGGTAGTGACCAACGCACCGGCCATCTTCGTTTTTGAAAACAACAAGTACTCAGAGCACACCGGCTTTGAATACGCCGTTGGCACCAACAATGACATCGTCAGCCGCGCCGAAGCCTTTGGCATGAAAGTCTGGCGCGCGGATGGCTGCGATTTCTTTGAAGTCTATGAAACTATGCGCGATGTTCTTGAGCACGTGCGTGGCGGCAATGGCCCTGCAGCTGTTGAATTCGACACTGAACGCTTTTACGGCCATTTCGAAGGCGACCCGCAGCGCTATCGCGGGGAAGGGGAGCTGGACCGGCTGTGGGCGGAACGCGATTGCATCAAGATTTTTAGGCAGCGTGCGACTGAGGCTAGCCTTTTAAAATCCGATGAGCTCGATGGGGTGGATGAGGAGGTTCTGGCCCTTATTGACAAGGCCGTCGATGACTCACGAGCCGCGCCCAGACCAACCCCTGAAGACGTCCAGCGCGACGTTTACATCGATTATTTTTAGAGAATAGAGGCGGCTAGCATGGCAACGATGCTTTATCGCGACGCAGTCTTGCAAACACTGCATGCGGAGATGGAACGCGACGAGAGCGTGGTGGTTCTGGGAGAAGACTTGGTTGGCGGTATGGGCACAGCCGGTGGACCGGAAGCCATTGGCGGCATCTGGGGCACCTCTGTCGGCCTCTTTGATAAATTCGGCAAAGACCGGGTGATTGATACCCCGATTTCCGAATGTGCGATAGTCGGCGCGGCAGGTGGCCTCGCCTTGGCCGGAAAGCGGCCAGTCGCAGAGCTCATGTTTGCTGACTTTATTGGTGTTAGCTTGGACCAAATTTGGAACCAAATCGGCAAGTTCCGCTATATGTTCGGCGGCAAATCAAAATGCCCTGCCGTCATTCGGATGGCCTATGGGGCCGGCTTTAACGCCGCGGCGCAGCATAGCCAATCGGTGCACCAAATGCTGTCAGGAATGCCTGGGCTGAAGGTCGTCATGCCCTCTACACCGGCTGATGTGAAAGGGCTCTTTACGCAAGCCATTCGCGATGACGATCCGGTCATCTTCTTAGAACATAAAGCGCTTTACGGCGTTGAAGGCGAAGTGCCGGATGGGGAGCATTTGGTGCCATTCGGGCATGCGCGGCTTTCACGGGCAGGCGAGGATGTCACCATCGTCGCGACCGGTATGATGGTGGGCATGGCCGAAGCGGCAGCCGATAGTTTGGCGGAGGAGGGTATAGGCTGCGATGTCCTAGACTTGCGCACCACCAGCCCGATGGACGAGGAAGCCATTCTCGACTCTGTCGAGGTCACGGGTCGTCTGGTTGTGGTTGATGAAGCGCCTGCGCGGTGCGGCCTTGCCCGCGATGTGAGCGCACTCGTCTCGGAGCTTGCTTTCGCCAGCCTGAAAGCCCCGCCGCAAGCAGTCACGCCGCCGCACACGCCCATCCCCTTCGCTCGGGAACTCGAAAGTGCCTATTTGCCGTCGCCCGACAAGATTGTGGCAGCTGTGCAAAAAACGCTGAATTGGCGCTAGCGTCTCATGTCAGATATTCGCCCTTTTACCATGCCCAAATGGGGCATTGAGATGACCGAAGGGACCATCTCAGAATGGATGGTTGAGGAAGGCCAGGCCTTTTCCAAAGGCGACCTTTTGTGTCTCATCGAAACCGACAAGATTACCAACGAAGTCGAAGCGGAATTTGACTCTGTCCTTCGTAAGCGCATCGCAGATGTGGGCGCCACCTATGCGGTCGGCACGCTTCTCGGTGTTTTCGCACCGGAAGAGGCATCAGACGAGGATGTCGAGGCCTTTGCCGGAGGCTATAAAGCGGCTGACGCGTCAGGAAGTGCGGGCAAGAAATCCGCGCCGCAAGCACAAGCGCCAGAAGAGACGCCAGTCATTCAGACCAACCGTGCAATAAGCCCAGAAGCGCTCAAATTTGCGCAGGAGCACGGTATCGACTTAGACCCCATAATTGGCTCAGGCCGGGCAGGGCGCATCACCTATCAAGATGTCTATCAGGCTAGCCTGCCGGCGGCGCAGCCCGTTCTGAAGGGGACAGCTGACTTAGCAATTGAGCTAGATGCTTTCTTCGCATCGCCCTTGGCGAAACGTTTGGCCAAGCTCAACGGGATTGACCTTGCCGGCGTTCAAGGCACTGGCCCAAAGGGCCGAATTCGCAAAGATGATGTGCTGGCGCTCATAAAGCCTGCCGCGCCCGCTTTGGCTGCAGGGCCGTTCAGCCCAAGTCCAAACCCGGCAAAGGTTCAGCGCATGGACCGCATCCGCAAGGTTGTGGCAAGGCGCCTTACCCAGTCCAAACAGGACATCCCCCACTTCTATTTGCGGATGACGGTGAGTGTCGAAGCCTTGCTGGCGCTACGCAAGACAGCCAATCTGGTCCTGGGCGTAAAAGCCTCTATCAACGACTATCTCCTCAAGGCCTGCGGGATGGCTTTGGCGAAGCATCCAGCTGTGAATATTCAAGTGCATGGGGAGGCAATTCATAGCTTTGACCATGCGGATATTTCAGTTGCGGTGGCCACGCAAAGTGGCTTGATAACCCCCATCCTGCGCGGCGTTGACGAAATGCGTATTGAGCAAATCGCGCTCGCTTCGCGTGATCTGATTGAGCGTGCGCAAGCTGGCAAGCTTGGTCATGCAGACCTTGAGGGTGGTACATTCTCCCTGTCAAACCTCGGCATGTTTGGCATTGACCAGTTCGATGCCATCATCAATCCACCGCAGGGCGCTATCCTGGCGGTGGGCGGCGTCAAGCGTGCGTTGGTTGAGGCTGACGACGGAGAGGCCGCCTTTGAAAGCCAATTGGCGCTTGCGCTATCGTGCGATCACCGTGCTATTGATGGCGCTGTGGGGGCGTCGTTCATGGCTACTCTGCGTGGGTTTATAGAGCAGCCAGAGACGCTTTTTGAGCATAGTTGTTAGAGACCTTCACGATAGACCGATTGCCACGCCGGTTGCCGAAACCAGTCATCCCCGTCAGACAACAGACATACACATCGCTGGATTGACGCTCCATATCCAGGGCACCGTATTTGTGGCGAGCGCGGCTGCGCTTTTTTTGTTTATTGCGGTGACTTTGGCTGCACCTCAAATCGTGAGCGCAGCCCTCACGCAAGCAAAGCAGTTTGTCCTGTCTGAGCTTAGCTTCGTCTTCATGAGTGTGGCCGCTGCAGCGGTTTTATTGTGCACCGGCATTGCGCTCTCGCCCGCTGGGACCATTCGTCTTGGCGGGCCGCAGGCAAAACCGCAGTTTTCGATATTTGCTTGGCTCGCGATGTTATTCGCTGCTGGCGTTGGCACGGGCATGATGTTTTACGGCACCGCAGAGCCCCTGGCATATTATTCGGGCTGGGCGGGCAATCCGCTTGGTGTGTCGCCTTATTCGGAGGATGCCCGTCGCCTTGCCTTTTCCGCGACGCTGTATCATTGGGGCTTAACGCCTTGGTCTTTATACGCTTTAACTGGATTAGCCCTGGCCTATTTTGCATTCAATCGCGGCCTGCCACTCACGATAAGGTCAGCCTTTGCGCCAATTCTAGGCAACTATACCTGGCGCTGGCCCGGACATCTTATTGACGTCTGCGCTGTCATTGCGACCGTTTTTGGCCTGGCAACGACGCTTGGTTTTGGGGCGACGCTCGCAAGCAACGGTCTGCAATACGCATATGGATTGTCAAACACGCTGGCGCTCCAAATTGCCTTGATCGTGGTGGTGACCTCGGTTGCCATTGGATCTGTTGCGCTTGGACTGACCCGCGGTATTCAGCGCCTAAGCACGGCAAATGTTCTGTTGGCGTTCGTCCTTTTGCTATTCATTCTCTGTGTCGGTCCATTTGGTAGCATTCTATCCACACTCGCTAGCGCGCTGACAGATTATGTGCCCGATAGTCTCCGTCTGAGCCGATGGTGGGATCGATCCGACCAAAGTTTCTATTGGAATTGGACACTGCTTTATTGGGCGTGGTGGATCGCCTGGGCACCCTTTGTCGGCCTGTTTATAGCGCGGATTTCATATGGCCGCACAGTGCGGACGTTCATTTGTGCAGTAGTCTTGGTGCCCACCTTGGTGGGGGCGATTTGGTTTGGCGCTTTTGGGCAAACGGCACTTCATTTGATGGACAATCAGACAGCGGCTTATGCCGCGGGAATTGCCAAGGATTACCTGGTGATCTGGCAAACGCTGGAAGTTCTGCCATGGCCGCAGATTTCATCTGCCCTGGCTTTAGGTCTCTTGTTCGTGTTCTTTGTGACGTCTTCAGATTCTGGCTCGTTGGTCGTGGATATTTTGACCGCGGGCGGGCAGCTTGAACCGCCGAAGGTTCAACGCGTTTTTTGGGCAAGTCTGGAAGGCCTGGTCGCAACCATTCTCCTAACGCTTGGCGGTGCAGGGACGCTTGGCAGCCTGCAAAACGCTGTCTTTATTGCAGGGCTTCCTTTTGCGATTATCGTGCTGTGTCTCGGCGTAAGTGTCTTTTTCGCTTTGCTCAAAGACGCTTACAAAGATGCTAAATAGAGCCTATTCCGCTGGTACAGCCGTACTACCGCTTCGCAGCTTAAACTGATTTAGAACGACATGTTTCTGCTCCGGCGCTAGCTCTTTGGCCACCATGTAATGGAGCATCATCACCATCGCGACGACGTGGTAGTAGAGATCAAAGATGGATAGCGACAAAAATGCGCCGCCTAGCGCGAAGCCAACCAAAGAAAACTGTAGCATCTGCGCTAGGTCTAAAGCCCATTCATAGCCCTCCACTTTCTTTGTGAGTTTTCGTATTTCTGACGTCGTGACAAATGCACAGGAAAACAAGAGAAGATACAAAAACAGTCCGACGTAGCCATGCTCACCCAATGTATCGAAGTAGTTTGAGTGAGCGACAAAAATCTTGCCACCGCCGGGCATGTATTTTCCGGCTAAGGTCTTGTTGAAAATATATACAAAGCCATGCCCTAGGACTGGGCTGGCATTGGTCGCATTCAGCGTATATTTCCACATCCTTAGGCGCGTATTGGCTGATTCGTCTTCCTCGAATTCGTCGATGGTATTCATTCGTTCGAACCAAGATTCTGGCATCAGGATCGTCGCTCCGCCCAGCACTGCTAGGGCCAATAGCGGCCCTGCAACCCATCTACGACCGATGATGATCATCCAAGCGCCCATGCCGACAAGGGCAACAAGCGCCCCACGAGAATGAGACCCAAGTACCGAAATGAGGGTCAACGCTCCGATTGAGCCACCAAGCATTCGGACTATGAAGTGCTCCCCATGCTTATAAGCCCAAAAACACAAGGGTACGACCGTAATGAACGCAAGAGCGAGCTGGATGTTGTCACTCAAGAAAGACTTCGAAGGCCCAAAGACAATGTATTTGCCGCCATTTAAGATCGTGAAGATACCGCCGCGAAGACTGTAGAGCGCCAAACAGACGATGATAATGTAAATGAGGTAGCGAAGGCGTTGGGGCGTTGTGATAAAAATCATCGTGAAAAATGTGAACAGTATGATCTTGAAGAAGATCAGCAGGCGGTCCCATGCGAGGTCTTGGTTTGTCGCAAAAACCGTTGTGACCAAGGTCCACAAAAAGAAGAACAGTAATACCGCAACGATTGGGTGAGCCGGCGGCAGCTTTCTTTCTTTGGATGTCAACCAGGCAACCATCGTAAAGGCCGCAACCGCGTCCAACAGGGGAAGCGTTTTCGCAAAACTCCATGTGTTGCGGTGTGGGTTCATATAGGAAAACCACGACCAGATAAAAATCGACGTATGCGGCGCCATCAGAATTGCTGGCAGCATCACGCCCATGGCGATTACGATGAAGATTGAAGAAAACAAAGGTCCCTGCCGTTTACTGGGTCATGCGTCGCCACTCGAACCGTACATCTACGCAGTTCGACTTCCATCATATGTTAAAGAGCGTATATTAAGAACTTGAAATTTCGCTATGTGTCCACCCTGAGGCACATTATCGACTTCGAGGATAGGTTTAAATGTCAACGATCGCTATGGGCCTTCTTACCCTATTGGTTATTGCTGTCGTCTATAAGTCGGTGATTGAAGAACGCGCGGAGAAAGACGAGAAAGTTAAGTCCAACTCTATGAAGCGCTAACCGACGCTGGCGACAATAGAGATATCGGCTTGGTCTGTGTGTCAATAAAGCGGAACGTGAGCGCTGCGACCGCGTTTTTTGCGTCCGAATTTGAAAATGTGTGATCTGCGCCAGCAAGCTCGGTTCTTATCATGAGTTTCGAGGGATATGCAGCCTGCCATTTCTCGTTTGATTTTAGGGCATATTCGAAGGTTTGGCTTTCTCTATCCTCCGCGCTGGCAAGGTAGAGAACGGGTGTATTTCTTACCAGCAATTCCCTCATACCAGAAGGCATTTGCGCTAGCCCTGGCGTATAGTCATCCCCGGTCTCTTCAAGCTGAGCGCCACGAAAAAAGCCCAGTGTGTTTTCAAAGACATTACGACCAAGAAAACGCCCACCGCGCAAACGACGCAGAAGGTATTTCGCGTTAAATCTGCCGAAGTAATAGCGCCTCCAGCGGACTTGGGCCTCGATTTCAGCATCTCCCACCCACGGATTGGCGATAATAGCCCCAGCAAGATTGGCTATACGGCGATGATGCATGAAGATTGCACTGGCCCCTTCGCATAGGCCCCAAGGGAAAATTTTTGCCTCTTGGCCCAGCCGCTCAAGCAATGCCTGCGAGGCAGCTTCAATACTATCGCCTCGGTCTTCAATTGGCTGGAGATTGCCGTCACTATCGCCCATGCCGTTATAGTCAAAGCGCAAGACACCAATGCCATTCTGGGAAAGCCGTCTTGCCAGGTTGACATACTGGCGATGGGCGCCGACCCGGTATTGTGGCCCGCCCACGAGAACAAGGCATCCGACGGCCGGCTTACGAGCAGCACCGGCTGGCGCATGATAAATCGCTGCCAATTGGCCACTCGGCGTATCGATCATGAAGGCTTCAGCTGTTTTCTGCATAGCTTTCCGCCAAATTTGTACGCCCTTGATTGGACGCGTCGCCCGCGATTTCCTCGGCAATTGCTTGGGGCAAGGCGCCAGGCTCTTCTGGAACCCCCTGATGCCAAATCTGAACGTCATTGATTAACATGGAGCGCGCGAATTGAGCACGGCCTTCTATGTCTTCGAAGATGCGCTGGTCAGCGGACGAAAGACTTGTTTTGGTCGCTGCGCTGTCTTGGTACCTAGCTGATAACCCAACAAAAATAGACGTTACGGAGCACTCAATTTGCGATGGCAACTTCGTTTCATCAAAATCTCTGAACAAATGCGGGGTCATCTTATAGCCGCCCACGCAAACGGTAGCACCGGCTGCAAGTTGCTTTGATGGGCTCGGCAGCGGTGCAACGGGACCGTCCCCATCCGCTGGGTCTAACGAGGCAAAAGCAATGCGCAAAAACTGCCGCATGGCGCGTGATAGGTCTTGTTGGGGCTGGACGCAGTATATCGATGTGACATCTGAACGGCTATTCGCCACCAATTGCGCCAATAGACCGCCAAACCGAATACCGACTAAGCAAAGTTCCTGTGCCCCGCTATGCCGCGCCAGGTCACAGGCAGTATTGATGTCTTCAATCCAAGTTTGCAGCCGCGCGTCTTCAAGTTCTCCGGAGATGTCGCCTGTTCCGAAATAGTCTAGGGTGAGACTACAGATGGACTGATCGCTCAACGCTTGTTGGCACAGGGAGATGAGCCGGCGGCAGCGGTTCATTTCTTCTGCAAACGGTTGGACAAAGATGATCGCTTTAGCAGCGCTCTTGCTCAGGTCCTTCCATGGGCCTTGGCTGGTAACCAGGCGCGCGCCGTCTCCTGCCCCAAAGAAGAATATGTTTTTGTGGCGATTCCTTAACTCAGCTCTCGCGGCATCAAGATACTTTTTCATTTATGAACCGGCATAGAGAGCCAAATGTTTCAAAGTCTTGCGCAGAGATATCATCATCCTCAATGAAGATATCGAAAGCTTCCTCTAGCCCCGCCAGAACGGACGCAACTGCCATAGAATCCAGCTCAGGCAGGTGGCCCAGCAAAGGGGAGGCCGATGTAAGGCTCTCAGCACGCGCGCCAAGCTGCAGCGTCTCGCCGAGCACCATGCGGACGCGTTCTGAAACGCTTTCATCAGCGGAGCTGTGTTTCGCAGAGATGTTTTGCAACCCTCGTCTCGCCCTTAAATCTCTATGACATCACTTTCTTAATCCCTAAAGCGTTAGGGAAGGGTATATCCCTTAGAACTTCACCAGCTATACGGTCTATTGGTCAGTTTCGATTAAGCGTGCTCATGGCTACCTTGAAATCATTGCGGTCAGATATCGATGAAGTTGGTGTTCTAGCGGTTAGCTTCTATTGGCTTGGGCGCGTCCTCAAAGCGTTGAAATTTGGTCGTTGCGGATTTTATCTCATCATGGGCGTTGATTTAAAACAGGTAATTCACGGTCCGTCCCGCCGTCATGAAGAACCCTTTGTTCTTGAACCGCTTTTGGTCGGTCATCGATTGAGGGAGCAGCTGGATGCCCCCATGGATGTCATAGATCAGCGCTATGAAAGCGGGGCTTGCTGTCACGCTTTGCTCACGGCTCAAGGCGATTTGGATGGCGCCATTTGGTCAAAGCGCGGCACCTTTGAAGAAGACGAGTTTCGCGCCATATTTGATTTACCAACGGATGCTGTTTGGGATTTTGGCGTCTTCATACCGCCCGCCCGCCGCGCTGGGCGCAGCTTAAGCCGTCTTTGGCAAGGGTTTGCAACGACCATGTCAAAGAGCGGTGTCGCGCGTTCTATCAGTCGCATAGAAGTCCATAACAGGGCCTCCTTGCGAGCGCATAAGCGGTTACCGCACAGCGAGCTCGGTAAACTAGCCATTGTTAGAATTGGGGCTTTGGAAGTGGCCTTGAGTACGCTTAAGCCAAAACTCCATATCAGTTGGTCATCGACGATGGCGCCGCGCTATGACTTGAGGGCTGTCCTATAATGGACCTGCTGCGCCAACCAAACTGGCATGATGCCGGTCTCAGCCTCAGCTGGGACAAAGCTGAGCAGACACCGGACCCGGACCGGTTTGCATTTCCGATCGATACCATTGTTCGATTGCGCGCTAAGCAAACGCCAGATGCGCCTGCTATACTGTGGCAGGACGATGTCCTCTCCTTTTCTGAGTTCGACCGCCTCGTCGATCACTGTGCTTTCAGCATCATGGCTGATTATGGTGATAACGATGGCTTGCAAGGCGCGCGTCTGGGTGTGGAAGTCAGGAAGGCTTCTTCCACGCTGGTTCTTCTGTTTGCAGCGCTGCGCGCTGGCGCGATCGTGGTGCCGTTAAACCCGGCTTTAAAGCCTGACCAATTTCGCCATATCGCAACCGACTGTCAGATGCGTGCAGGTTTTGTATCCTCAAATACGGCTGCTGCACTGAATACGGTCGACAAGAGCACGCAGTGGGTGAGTTTCACGCCAGGATCCGCCGAGAACAATACACGAGGGTCGCGCCAGACGAGCCAGAACCCTCAACCTTTGCCTGCGCTGAACGCCCAACATACTGCATTGCTGTTTTATACCTCCGGAAGCACCGGAAAACCGAAAGGGGTGATGGTTAGTCACCACAACAATGTTCTAGGGGCGGCGTCGGTTGCGCATTTCCTCTCTTTGAGCCGTGACGACCGCGTCTTGACCGTTTTACCTCTCAGCTTCGATTATGGTTTCAACCAACTGGTATCCACCTGGTTGGCGGGGGGCGCGGCGGTTCTGCATGACTTCTTTTTGGCGAGTGATGTCGTGAAAGCGGTTCAAAGATACGCAGTGACTGGCCTTGGCGCGGTTCCGCCCCTGTGGCACCTTATCTTAGGCGCCAGTTGGAAGGATGGAGCAGGGGACAGCCTGCGCTATCTCACCAATTCTGGCGGCAAGCTTTCGACGGACTTGCAACACAATATGGCGAAAACGTTTCCGAACGCGGAGGTCTTCGCCATGTATGGCTTAACCGAAGCCTTCCGATCAACGGTGATGCCGCCGCATAGGCTCAGCGACAAGCCGCACTCTGTTGGGACGCCAATTCCATTTGCACAGGTAGCCGTCGTGGATGAAAATGGCTTTGAAGCGCCATCCGGGCAGCCTGGCGAACTTGTCCATGCCGGGCCGCTGGTTGCGCAGGGCTATTGGGGCAATGCGGAAAAAACTGCGCAGCGCTACCGCGCTCTTCCGCCTGCGCTTAAAGACAAAGTCGACCCGCGCTTTGCAAAGACCTGTGTGTTTTCGGGCGATAGAATGATGCGCGACGAAGACGGCGATCTCCACTTTTGCGGACGTCTGGACGAGATGATCAAAGTTCTTGGCAACCGCCTCAGTCCGCAAGAAGTGGAAGATGTGGCCCAGTCTGTTGAGGGTGTTGGGGCGGTGGCCGCATTCGGCATTGACGATGAGACGGTGGGGGCTTTGGTGATTTTGGTCGCCGAAGGAGAAAGTGACAGCGCGCTAGAGCACAAACTGCAGGAGGCATGTCGACAACATCTTCCTGCCTATGCCGTGCCCAAGCATATTTTCCTGAGACAAGCCTTGCCCCGCAGTGCAAATGGCAAAATAGATCGCCCGCACCTTAAAAAGTGGGTGGTCGAAAGATTGGCAGTGTAGCATGGCAAATGCAGAAAAGACCCACGCCGCCTTGCCGTACACGGCAGACGAAGACGGAATGCTGCTCATCGGCGGCGAAAGAGCCGACGACATTGCCGCGCGATTTGATGCCCCAGTTTTCGTCTATGATCGCCGCCTCATTGATCAGACCGTCGCAAGACTGCGGGCCTGTATGCCGTCTGACTTGCGCTTGCATTATGCAATCAAGGCCAATCCGTTTGCGCCTTTGCTGGAACATATGGCTGGCCTAGTGGATGGTTTTGACGTGGCGTCTGCGGGGGAATTAGAGCGCTTGTCTCAACATCCCCAGTCGGACCTTCCGGTTAGTTTCGCGGGACCAGGAAAGCGCGATAGCGAACTCGCTGCAGCAATTGACGCCGAATGCTGCGTTAACTTGGAGTCAGAGGGTGAATTAAACCGGCTCGCCCAAATCGCCCGGCAAAAGGGGCGCTTGGCCAAAGCGGCAATACGCATCAATCCACCGTTTGAGCTGCGCGGCTCTGGCATGCGCATGGGGGGCGGCGCAAAGCCCTTCGGCATTGATGATGTCGACGTTCCAGGGCTACTGCAATCTTGGCCTAAGGATGCGCTAGATTTCCAAGGATTTCAGATCTTTACAGGCTCGCAGAGCCTATCCGCTGAAGCCCTATCCGAGGCGCATGGCAATGCTCTGCGTCTGGCGCTTGATTGCGCCTGTTATGCGCCAAAACCGGCAAAGATTTTCAACATTGGTGGCGGCCTTGGAGTCCCTTATTTTCCTGGTGATAAGCCGGTTGATGTGGACGCCGTCGGTGCATCCCTGGCTGCTGCTATGGATGCCCTGCGTGACCAGATCGCAGAGACAAAGGTGGTCATGGAGCTGGGCCGGTTTTTTGTGGCGGAAGCTGGTGTCTATCTCACGCGCATTGTTGACAAGAAGCGTTCGCGCGGTACGACCTTTCTCGTGACTGAGGGGGGATTGCATCATCAACTTGCCGTATCCGGGAATTTTGGTCAGGTCTTTCGAAAGAACTATCCAGTCGCGCTCGCAAATCGTTTTTCCAGGGCCGAGACAGACTTGGAGACTGTTAACATCGTCGGCTGTCTATGCACCCCCTTGGACCGACTAGGCGATGACGTGGACCTACCATCGGCGCAGGTGGGTGATATCGTTGCGATTTTTCGATGCGGTGCCTATGGACCGACGGCAAGTCCATCGGGTTTTTTGAGCCATCCGGCCTGCCAGGAGATCTTGCTGTAGTTCAAATTATCGCGTGCGGTAAACGAAGCCTTAAGAAGGTAACGTTTTAATTATAAGTCTTGTGTATGCATCTCCAGCTGTTGAGCTGATGGGTGCAATTCGATGAGTGCT